>Ga0102590_1000204_pt1 | contig 158392 bp, 153 predicted proteins | sample AraplaMF_Col_mMF_FD_76859 | JGI IMG/M metagenome (GOLD analysis project Ga0102590, IMG submission 76859) | Arabidopsis root microbial communities from the University of North Carolina, USA - plate scrape MF_Col_mMF | ecosystem: Host-associated > Plants > Roots > Endosphere | place: USA...
CTCTTGCCGCTGATCCACGATCGACACCTCTTTCCACGGCATGGAGGCCTCCCGAGCCGAATCCATGCGATGATGATGTGTCGGTCATGTCCCCGAACACCCGTCGGGGATGTCTCCGGGCTGAACATCAAGCCCGCGGGTGACAGCGTGCCCGTTGCGCGGGCGTGCTTCAATTCAGGTAGGAAGTGCTTTAGAACAACCGCGCCTGAGCCTTACGAGAACGACCATGAATGACAGCACTGTGACAAACCCGCTCGACGCCGCACGCGTCCTCTCCGAGGCGCTGCCGCACATGCAGCGCTATGACGAGGAAACCATCGTCATCAAGTACGGCGGGCATGCCATGGGCAGCGAAGAGGTGGCGCGCTCCTTCGCACGCGACATCGTGCTGCTGGAGCAGACCGCGATCAATCCGGTGGTGGTGCATGGCGGCGGGCCGCAGATCGAGGCGATGCTCAAGCGCGCCGGCGTGCAGTCGCAGTTCGCGGGGGGACTCCGGATCACCGACGCCGCCACGCTCGAGATCGTCGAGATGGTGCTGGCCGGCCAGATCAACAAGCAGATCGTCGGCTACATCAACGCCGCGGGCGGCAAAGCCATCGGGCTTTGCGGCAAGGACGGCAACATGGTGCTGGCCAAGAAGGCGACCCGGAAGATCATCGATCCGGACTCGCACATCGAGAAGATCGTCGACCTCGGCTTCGTCGGCGAGCCCGACAAGGTCGACACCACGGTGCTCGACACGGTGCTCGGTCGCGAGCTCATTCCGGTGCTGGCGCCAGTCGCGGCCTCGGCCGACGGCGGCAGCTACAACGTCAACGCCGACACGTTTGCCGGAGCGATTGCCGGCGCGCTCAAGGCCAAGCGGTTTCTCCTTCTGACCGACGTGGCGGGTGTGCTCGACAAGAGCAAGCAGCTCATCAAGGAGATGTCGGCCGCCGATGTGCGCCGGCTCATCGCCGACGGCACGATCACGGCCGGCATGATTCCCAAGGTCGAGACCTGCCTCTACGCGCTGGAAAAGGGCGTCGAGGGGGTCGTGATCCTCGACGGCCGCGTGCCCCATGCGGTGCTGCTTGAGCTGTTCACCGACCAGGGCGCCGGCACGCTGATCCACCGGTAGGGAAGCGAAGCGCTTTACGCGCTTCGCTTTTGCTGGACGGCTTCCCGGCTCGCCATGAACTGGCGCAGCGCGCCGAGCCATTTGGCGAAGCCGTTCTGCTCGAAGTGCGTCACCCACTTGTCGCGCTCGTCGGCCGCGCAATCGAACGTCGCGGACCATTCGACCAGCGCGCGGTTGTCGGCCACGACCGGCACGACGCGGATCGTCGCCACGTAGTCCCGCACCGGAAACGGCGCCGCGCCGCAGAATTCGTAGGTATAGGCGCGCTCGACGTCGGAATGCGCGAGCAGATGCTGACGGATCACGTTGCCGCCGCCGAGGCTCACGCGGCGCACCGCGCCGACCTGATCGCCGACTTTGCCGTCTTCGATGATGGTTTCGCCTTCGACGCCGGCCCAGGCGTAGTGATCGAACGGACGGATCACTGACCATACGTCATCGGCTGGATGATCGAGGATCATGCTGTAATAGGATTTCGCCATTGTTCCGATCCTTCGTGGTTGTTGGTGCTCACCCTGTGCATGTGGGCCTTATGTGAGCCCGCAGCCACCCGGTTTCTGAATCGGTGATGGCGCGGCGTGGCGGTGACGGAGGGCGTTCACCCAAGTTGCACCACACACCGCTGTCATGCCCGGCCTTGTGCCGGGCATCCGGGACAAGCCAGGCCATGACGGTGGCAGCTTCAGCGCACACCTGAAGCCTCCATTCACCATTTCCCGCGACAGCCCCAAAACGCCATTTCCCACCCTTGACTTCCCTCCAGTACTTTCCGATATTTCTGTCATGACAGAAATTACGAAACCCAATGAAGCCCTCCGCCCCCGCGAACTCCCGCCGGCGCTTGAGAATTTCGTCCTGCAGTGGGGCGATCTCGGCGGCAAATGGGGGGTCAACCGCTCGGTCGCCCAGATCCACGCGCTGCTCTACCTGTCGGAGCGCCCGCTGACCGCCGAGGACATCGCCGACCAGCTTGGCCTCGCCCGCTCCAACGTCTCGAACTCGATCAAGGAGCTGCAGAGCTGGGACCTGATCCGCCGCGTGCCGATCAAGGGCGACCGGCGCGACCACTTCGAGGCCGAGACCGATGTCTGGGAAATCTTCGCCCGCATCGCCATGGGCCGGAAGGAGCGCGAGATCGACCCCGCGATCGCGGCGCTCCGCACCTGCGCGGCCGAGGCCGACGGCGACAGCAAGATCAATCCGGTCGCCATCGCGCGGCTGAAGGCGCTGCTCGAATTCGTCGACACCATGGACCGCTGGGCCGCCCAGATGAAGAACGTGCCGCGCGCGCAGATCGCGGCGCTGGTGCGGCTCGGCACCAAGATCGTGAACCTGCTCTCATTCGGCAAAAGGAAATGAGCGGCCGTCAGCGGTTGAGTCGGGTGGCGATGGAGTGGACCGTGGCATTGGCAGACATGAATGTGCCGACGAGCGCCCGCACCGTGCCGGTCCGGGCCGCCCAAAAACCGCAACACGAAACGCAAGTCACGCGCGACACACTGCTTGACCTCCGCTTCCGCGCGCTGATGTCCGACACCGAATGGTCGTCGCTGCCGCCCGCCGTGCGCCGAAGATTCACCAAGCGGCTCGCCGGCGGCAACACCGCGGTCTATGCGGGCGAGATCCTCGAAACGCGGATGAACTTTGCCGGCCGGTGCCTCGCCCAGCTCGCGCGCATCGTGGGTGCGCCGCTGCCGACCTCGACCGACGCGCATCTGCCGATGATCGTGAGCGTCACCGAGGACATGGCGACCGGCGGACAGATCTGGACGCGGCTCTGCACCCGCCGCAACGGCTTCCCGCAGATCATCAACTCGTCGAAGCGCTTCAGCGGGCCGACGGGCATCGAGGAGTATCTCGGCCGCGGCCTGAGCATGGCGCTGACCATCCACGCCCGGAACGGCGCGCTGGTGTTCCGCAGCGACACCTACTTCCTCCGCATGTTCGGCCTGCGCTTCCGGCTGCCTGCGTTCCTGTCGCCCGGCGTCATGACCGTGGGCCATGCCGAGATGGGCGAGAACCGCTTTCTGTTCACACTGAAGGTCGAGCATCCGTGGTTCGGCACGCTGATCGACCAGGTGGCCGCGTTCCGGGAGACTGTGACATGACGGAGCTGCTCTGGAGCTTGATCCTGATCCAGATGGTGATGGGCCTGTTCGACACGGTCTATCACCATGAGCTGACCGAGCGGCTCGCCTGGCGGGCGTCGCAGCAGCATGAGCTGGCGCTACATGCCGTCCGCAATCTCCTCTACGCCGCGGTGTTCGTGCTGATCGGCTGGTTCGAGACCCACGGCGTGTGGGCGCTGATGCTGCTGGCGATCCTCGCCACCGAAGTGATCATCACGCTGATCGATTTCGTCGAGGAGGACCTGAGCCGCAAGCTGCCGGCCAGCGAGCGCATCAACCACACGCTGCTGGCGCTGAACTACGGCGCGATTCTCGCGCTGCTGGTTCCGGTGCTGCTCGAATGGTCGCACGATGCAACCGCGCTCAAGCCGGTGTTCCACGGCTTCTGGAGCATCCTCACCGCCGTCGCCGCAGCCGGCGTGATCGTCTCGGGCCTTCGTGACCATTTCGCCGCGCGCCGCGCGCGGCACCTCACAGCCGGTCGCGCCGCCGAGCTTGTTGCCGCCCTCCCCGAACGGCAGCACGTCCTCGTCACCGGTGCGACCGGCTTCATCGGCAGCCGCCTGGTGGCGGCGCTCGCCGAGGCCGGCCACCAGATCACCGTGCTGGCGCGCGATCCCTTGAGGGCCGCCGCGCTCACGCCGCCGTTCCGGCTGATCACCTCGCTCGACCAGGTCGCCAGCGACACGCCCGTCGACACCATCGTCAATCTCGCCGGCGAGCCGGTCGCCAACGGGCTCTGGACCACGCCCAAGCGCCGCCGCGCGCTCCGCTCGCGGCTGAAGATGACGCGCGACGTGGTCCGGCTCATCGCCCGGCTCGAACGGAAGCCTGCGCTCCTCCTCAACGCTTCGGCGATCGGCTGGTACGGCCTGTGGCAGGACGAAGCGCTCACCGAATTCGACGGCGGCAAGGCCTGCTTCACCCATCGGCTCTGCGAGTCCTGGGAGCGCATGGCGATGCGCGCGCAACGCCACAGCGTGCGCGTGGTGCGGCTGCGGATCGGCCTCGTGCTCGGCACCGAAGGCGGGCTGCTCAGCCGCATGCTGACGCCATTCGAGTTCGGCGTCGGCGGCCCGATGGGCAGCGGCCGGCAATGGATGTCGTGGATCGAGCGCGACGATCTTATCCGGCTGATCGCCCACGTCATCGCGACTCCCAATCTCTGCGGCGCCGTCAACGCCACCGCGCCGGTTCCGGTGCGCAACGCCGACTTCGCCCGCGAGCTCGGCCGCGCGTTCCGCCGCCCGGCCTTCATCCCGATCCCGGCCTTCGCGCTGCGGCTCCTGGGCGATCTCGCCGACGAGCTGCTGCTCGGCGGCCAGCAGGTGCTGCCCGACAAGGCGCTGGCGAGCGGCTTCACGTTCCGCCACGAGACGCTGCGCAGCGCGCTCGCCGCCATGCTGCCGCCCCGATCCATGCAGCCGGCGCACAAGCCCCTGGACAGCTTTCGGGTGGCGACGCCGGAAACGAAGGTCTAGGGTGCGGCCGCTTTTGCTCGCACCGCCGGATCGTCCTTGAACGCACCGTCCATCACCGCCGCCCCATCGACCCGGTTCGCCGATCTCCTGCCGGGCTTCGTCACCGCCACGATGTTTGCCACCAGCAACGTGCTGAGCAAGATCGCGCTGACGTCGGGCTGCGATGTTCTGACACTGTCTCTTTTCCGCGGGCTGGTGGGCATCGCCCTGCTCGCAACCTGGTTCAAGCTCAGCACGCAGCCCAAGCCGCACACATCGCGCGCGCGATGGATCAGCATCGGTCTCGGCGTCATCTTCGCGGGCGTTGTGTTCGGGCTGTTTGCCGCATTCGCACGCGTCGCCGTGCCGATCGGCATTCTCAGCTACTTCATCTATCCGCTGATGACGGGGCTTTTGGGCATCCTGTTCGGACTCGAACGCATCAGCTGGCGCGGCGGGCTCGCGGCGTTCGTGGCCTTTGCCGGGCTGACGCTGATGATCCGCGCCAATCCGCATGACATCGCCTGGGCCGGTGTTGCCTTTGCGTTCGGCTCGGCGATGTGCCGCACCGCGATCCTGCTGATCACGCGTGCGACGCTGCAGGACTCCGATCCGCAGACCACCACCTGGTACACCATTGTCGCCTCGACCGCCGTGCTCGGTCTCGCCGCGCTCGTGACGTGGAACTGGCAGGGCCCTCAAACCGCCGGCGGCTGGGCCGCGATGATGGTCGTCAGCGTCGGCACCACGGTCGGGATCATGTGCATGTTCATCTCGATCAAGCGCATCGGCCCGTTCCGCACCGCGCTGGTGATGTTCCTGGAGCCGCTCTTCACCACCATCCTCAGCGCACCGGTGCTGGGCGAGGTCATCACGCCGATCCAGGCGCTGGGCGGCGCCGTGATGCTCGCCGCGCTGGTGTCGTTCCAGCTCAGGCGCTGAGGCCGGTCGTGGGCGACATTCGGCGCGTTCTGGTGGTCGGAGGCGGTGTCGGCGGGCTGGCAGCCGCAGCGACCTTCGCGCGGCGAGGCGTGGAAACCGTCCTGATCGAGCGGCGGCCGGCCTTCGACATCCCCGGCGTTGGGCTGGGCCAGCCCGCGAACGCGCTCCGCGTCTACGACACGCTTGGCCTGCTCGACCAAATCCTCGCCACGGGCTTCAGCTACGACCGGATGTATCTGTTCGACGCCAGCCGGCGGCTGATCGTGGAGCACAAGTTCCTGATGGGGGACGACCGGGTGCCGGCGTTCTGCGCGCTGTCGCGATTGCAGCTGCACGAAATTCTGCTCGGCGCAGCCGTTCGCGCCGGCGTCGAGATTCGCCTCGGCGTCACGGTCAGCGAAATCCACGAGGAGAAGGACCGCGTCGACATCGCCTTCTCGACGGGCGAGCGCGCCTCGTTCGATCTCCTGGTGGGCTTCGATGGCATCCGCTCCCAGCTCCGGCAGCATCTGTTCGGCACAGCCTTTGTGCCACGTCCCTCGGGCTATGGCGCCTGGCGGGTGCAGGCGCCGCGGCCGGACGACGTGCGCGGCATGGAGTTCCTGCAGGGCATCGGCGGCAAGACCGGTGCGATGCCGCTGAGCAACGACGTCATGTACCTGTTCCACATCCGTCCCGAGGCGCCAGGAGCCAATTTCGCCGGGCAGGATCATGTGCAGCTCTTCAGGGAGCGCCTGGCGCCATACGGCGGCTACGTCAGCGAGATTGCCGCCTCGCTCACGGCCGACTCCGATATCGTCTACAGCCCGATCGAACCGCTGATGCTGCCTTGGCCGTGGAGCCGCGGACGAGTCGTGATCGGCGGCGACGCCGCGCACACCGTTGCGCCGCATCTGACACAGGGCGCCGCCATGGCGGCGGAAGACGCGTTCGTCCTGGTACGGGAGGTGCTCGATGACGACGTCCCGGTCGAAGCCAGGCTGATACGCTACGCAATGAAACGCTATCCGCGCTGTGCCTTCGTCTATACGTTCTCCGGGCAATGGCTCCTCGACGAGCAATCCGTCCGCTCGGCGGAGGACCTGGAAACCGCCCGGGCTGAATTGATCGCCAACGCGTCTGTCCGCATCGGCGCCAGCGACCGTATCCTCGACGGGCCAATCTAGGCGGCAGCCACTCCCGCGATCCAACCATTCCACAAGGTCAGTCATGTCCCGCATCGCAGCCGCCATCCCGCCGGACCACGTCATGATGTCACGCAGCGATTCCAGGCTTGGCGACGCCAGGCTTGAAGTCCTGGTGCAGGGCAGCGGGCCGTCCGTGGTGATGCTGCCGTCGCTCGGCCGCGGCGCGTCCGACTTCGACGCCATCGCAGACCGCATGGTGGAGGCGGGCTTCCGCGTGCTGCGGCCGCAGCCGCGCGGCATCGGCAAGAGCACCGGCCCGTGGCAGGGCGTGAAGCTCGAGGACCTTGCGGCCGACATCGCCGCAGTGATCGAGCAGGACAACAACGGGCCGGCGTTCGTGGTCGGCCACGCCTTCGGCAACCGCGTGGCGCGGATGCTCGCGACCGCGCGGCCCGAGCTCGTTCGCGCCGTGAGCCTCGTGGCCGCGAACGTGGGACACAATCCGAGCCCGCCAGACGTGCGCGCGGCCATTCGCCTCAGTGCCGACCTTTCGGCGCCCGACGACGAGCGCGTCAAGGCGATGCAGTTCGTGTTCTTCGCGCCGGGCAGCGACGCACGGGTGTGGCTGACGGGCTGGCACCCGGACGTTCTTGCAGCGCAGCGAATTGCCGGCGACCTGACGTCGCGCAAGATCGACTATGCGGCCGGCCAAGCGCCCGTCCTCTACATCCAGCCGAGCCACGATCCGCTGGCGCATGTCGAAGACGCAGAGGAATACAAACAAGCGCTGGGCGACCGCGTCACCGTGGTGGTGGTTCCGAACTCCGCCCATGCGGTCGTCATCGAACAGCCGCAAGCCGTCGCCGATGCGCTGATCGCCTACGCCCGCAAGCTCTGGCCTGCCGCCTCGAAGTAGGACACGTCTGCCCAAAACGCGGAGCAAGCCCCGTCGCCGCGGGCTTTCCCTTCGTGCTACCGTCCGCACCCGCCAACGAGGTGCCCCATGACGTCAAGCACTGCGAGTTCCAATCGCGTCAAAGTCGGAATTGTCGGTCTCGGCCGCTGGGCCAAGGTGCTGACCCGCGCCGCCAGAACATCCAACGCCTTGGAGATCGTGCAGGGCTTCAGCCGCTCGGAGGAAAGCCGCGCGTCGTACGAGAAGGAATTCGGCGTGAAGAGCGCGCCGAGCCTCGAAGCGCTCTTAAGCAATCCCGAGATCAAGGGCGTGATCCTCACGGTGCCGAACGAGCAGCATCTGCCGCTGGCCCGCGAGGTCGCGAAGGCCGGCAAGCACGTCTACACCGAGAAGCCGATCGCCAGCACGCTCGAAGAAGGCCTCGCCATCGAGGCGCTGGAGAAGACCTATGGCGTGAGCGTCACGGTCGGCCACAGCGCGCGGCTGATGGCGGGCATCCGCGCCATGGGCAAGGCCATCGAAGCGGGCGAGCTCGGCCGCGTCGGCTTCATGGAGGCGAACTTCTCCAACGAGCGCGCGCTGGAACTGACCCCCAAGGCGTGGCGCTGGTACAAGGACCGCGCGCCGGGCGGGCCGCTGTCACAGCTGGCGATCCATCAGTTCGACGTGCTGCACTATCTCGGCGGCGAGATCGTCGAGGCGAATTCCATCGCCTCGAAGCTGTCGCCGGTCGGCGCCGAGGTCGACGACCAGTCGATGACGGTGCTGAAATTCGCCGACGGCAAGATCGGCTATGTGGGCAGCTCATGGACCTCGCCGGGCGTGTTCTGTGTCCGGGTGTTCGGTTCGAAAGGCCTGATGCATTACGAGATCGACTTCGGCACCTGGGACACGCCCGACAAGCTGCACCAGACCTCGACGCTCTACATCCAGCGCGGCAAGGACGGCTACGGCAAGCGCGAAGAGCTGCCGGTGCCGGAGAGCGACATGTTCCGCGCCGAGCTCGAGATGTTCGCCGAGAGCTGCCGGACCGGGAAGGCCAACGAGCTGAATGCGCGCAACGGCAACGTGGCGCTGGCGGTGGTCTATGCGGGGCTCCGCTCGATCGAGCGGAGCGGCCAGGCCGTGAAGCTCGCCGACATCATCACCGAGGCCCATGAGCGCCTTGCCAAGGGAAGCCGCCATGTTGCCTAGCCGCTATTTCGCCGACCTGACGCAGCCCGAGATCGCGGCGCAGCTCAAGAAGAACCCGTTCGTCATTTTGCCGTGCGGCAGCGTCGAGCAGCACGGCCCGCATCTGCCGACGGGCACCGACACGCTCGCCGCCAACGTGATCGCGCATGCGGTCGCGGAGCGGATGGACGGCCTGGTGCTGCCGGCGACGCCGTTCGGCGTCACGCCGATGCACATGCCGTTCGAGGGCACCATCACGCTGACGCCGGACACCTACATGCGGGTACAGACCGAGACCTGCGTCTCGACCGCCAAGCATGGCGCCAAGCAACTGATGATCATCAACTGGCACGAGGGCAACATCCCGTCGCTGGCGATTGCGGCGGAGTCGCTGCATCGCGACCACGGCATGAGCGTGCTGACCGTACAGACCTGCTACGTCGCCGAGGAGCTTTACGGCCATTCCTGCAACGGGCTGACGCATGGCGGCGAGATCGAGGCGCTGGCGGTGCTGGCACACCAGCCGAACCTGGTGCATCTCGACCGCATCGATTATTCGTCCGACCACGCGCTCGGCCACAAGATGGACAAGCTCCGGCGCACGCGGAGCTATCAGCCGGTGCTGACCGACATCCGCTCGATCGCCGCGACCGGCTGGTTCGGCAGCCCGCAGCACGCCACCGCCGAGAAGGGCGCCAAGATGCTGACCGACATCGCCGACGCCATCGCGAAAGAGGCGCGCGAAATCTATCGGCAGCTCGACGCCGTGCAAGGCGGCACGCGCGAGATCAAGCAGCTTCGGCAAGTTGGATAAGCAAACGGGGTGAGTTGATGGCGCGTCTGCTCAAGCAATCAGAAGCCAAGAAGCTCGGCCTGCCCGGCCGCACCTCGCTGGAGCCCGTCTCGGGCGCGATCGGCTCCAAGGTCAGCTTCCGTATCGCCGAGATCGCAGTGCCCAAGGACTCCGATCCGCCGCGCGGGCCGCATCTGCATGACGGCTTCGAGGAGTGCATCTATGTGCTGAAAGGCACCGGAATGACCGTTGCCGAAAGCGGCGAGATTCCGATCCAGCCCGGCGACATCGTGCTGATCCCGCCGAACGAGAAGCACATGACGCGCAACACGGGGAATGAACCGCTTGTGCTGCTGTGCTTCTTCGCCGAGCCCGACGTGACCAAGGGCACGACGGAATTCAAGAGCTTCTGAGCGATTGTGGCTTACTCTCACCACACACACCGCCGTCACCCCCGCGCTTGACGCGGGGGTCCATGACCCACCTTCAACATCGGAAGTCCTACGTAAGCCTGTCTTCAACTGCACCCGCTCATGGATTGCCGGGTCAAGCCCGGCAATGACACCGGTTGTTTGGCAACGGCTTGGGCACACGACACATAGGCGTTCGGAAAACATCCATGCCCCATAGCGTTCTCTGCCTTCGCCCCGAAGCCGACTTCACCCGCGTCGACGCAGCTGCCCCCAAAGCGCTCGACGTGTCCTATCGCGGGCCGGCGGACGCCGACGTGACCACGCTGATGAAATCCGCCGACGCGCTGGTGGTCCCGGCGGTCGGGCCGAAGCTCGCGCCGGAGCTGTTCCAGGGCACGAAGCTGAAGCTCGTGCAGGTCACCGGCGCGGGCGTCGACCGGCTCGATCAGGCGGCGCTGACCAAGCTCGGCATTCCGGTCGCCAATTTGCCCGGCGGCAGCAACAGCGCGGTCGCCGAATATGCGGTCACGTCGGCGTCGATGCTGCTGCGGCGGTTTGCCTGGGCCGACGCCGAGATCAAGGCCGGCAACTATGCCAAGTTCCGCGCCCGGATGATCGCGGACAATCTCGCCGGCATCGAAGGGCTCACGGTCGGCCTGATCGGCTTCGGCACCATCGGCCGCGCGGTGGCGCAGGCGTTCTTTCGGTTGGGCGCGAAGCTCTGCTTCTTCGATCCGGTGGTTGGCGACGCCGCGCTCGCCAAGACGCTCGATGCGAAGAGCGTCTCGCTCGACGAATTGCTGTCTTCTTCCGACGTGGTGTCGCTGCACGTGCCGCTGGCGCTGACCACGCAGAACCTGATCGGCGCCAAGGAGCTTGCTCGGATGAAGCCCGGCGCGATTCTGCTCCAGGGCTCGCGCGGCGGCATCGTCGACGAGGCCGCGCTGGCCGCGAGCCTCACGTCGGGCCATCTCGGCGGCGCCGCGGTCGATGTCTATTCGACCGAGCCGCCCACGCCCGACAATCCGCTGCTGAAGCTTTCCGGCGAAGCCGCATCGCGGCTTCTGCTCACGCCGCATATCGCAGGCGTCACGCGCCAGGCCTCGGCCTTCCTGTTCCGCTCGGCGTGGCAGAATGTCGAACGCGTGCTGGCGTCCGGCCAGGCGCCGCTCCATCGCGTTTATTGAGAAACTAGAGCCGCACCGGCCGGCGAATGTGCAAATAGCCCGGATCGAAATGGCCGATCTCGGCGAGCCGCGGCCAGTCGTGAACCGTCATGTCGCCATTGCGGAACTGGATCGCACCGGTGCGCCGCAGCGTCTGCAGCGTGCGGTTGACGGTGACGAGCGACATCGCCAGCGCGTCGCCGAGCTGGGTCTGGTTGAGCGGCAGGCGGCAGGAGCCCTGCCGGGCGATGCCGGCGCTCCGCGCGCGGTAGTACAATTCGCAAAACAGATGGGCCATGCGCGTGCGGCCCGGCCGCGCGCCGAGATTGGCAATGGCGGCGCGAACGATGGCGCCGTCGATCAACGTTCCGCGCCAGAGCGCAAACGCGACCAGGGGCCGCGCCCTGATCAGCTCGAGCAGCTCCTCGCGCCCGATCAGGCCCACGCGCGCCTTGCCGATCGAGCACAGCGCATAGTCCCGCTGCTCGAGGAACAGCGCCTGCGCGTCCGGCAGATCGCCCGACATGTGGAACGACAGATACTGCCGCTTGCCGTTGCTGTGCATGTGATAGCGCACGACAAGACCGTCGATCACCACCGCGAGCACATCGCTCCTGCTGTCTTCGGCGAGCAGATCCTCGTCCGGCTGAAGATCGCGCGTACGCACGGCAAGCGCGCGCAACGCAGCTTCGTCCTCCGGATCGATGCGCGAATGCTCGGTCAACTTGCGAATGAGAATGTCGTGAACCGAGTCCATTCCGCGGCAGTATGACCTTTGTTGTAAGGAATATGATCACACCTCCGCGTTGAGCGAATTATCAAATGATACAAGGAACCCGTTTCTCTACAGGCACTTAGCCTATGTAAAAATACTTACCTGGGAACCCGCTCCGTTCCGCCGGTGCAAACTCAAGCGAAATTTCACTGCTGTTTCGGCGCTATTTCTTCTCTTCGCTGGCCGCGGCCTTCGCGACCGGGCCCCAGCGCTCGACGTCCTCCTGCAGTTGCTTCTGAAACTGCTCCGGCGTGCTGGCGATCACGTCGAATCCCAGCGTCTTGATCCGCTCCTTCATGTCCGGCGTGTCGAGGATCGCGAGCACCTCGGCATTGAGCTTCTTGACGATCGCAGGATCGAGCCCGGCGGGTCCGAGAAGCCCCGCCCAGTTGCCGACCGCGAAGCCCGGCAGGCCGGACTCGTCCATGGTCGGCATGTCGGGAAGCAGCGCCGAGCGCTTCAGCTCGGCCATCGCGATCGGGCGCAAGCGCTCCGACTTCTCCGACATCATGCCGGGCACGCTCGCGAACAGCACCTGCACCTGGCCGCCCATCAGGTCGATGATCGCCGGATTCATCCCCTTGTTCGGCACGTGCACCATGTCGAAACCGGCCTTCACCTTCAAAAGCTCGCCCGCGAGATGCGACGCGCTGCCGACGCCGGCCGAGCCGAAGCTGAGCTTGCCGGAATTGTCTTTGGCGTAGGCGATGAACTCCTTGAGCGAATGCGCCGGCACCGACGGATTGACCACCAGCGCGTAAGGGCTGATCGCCACGTTGACGATCGGCGTGAAGTCTTTCGCGAGATCATAGGGCGGCGTCTTGTTGACCGCGACCGACAGCGACAGGCTCGACGGCGTGTACAGCAGCGTCAGCCCGTCGGGCGGCGACGCGATCACCGCCTTGCTGCCGATCACGCCGGCTGCGCCGGCACGGTTCTCCACCACGAACTGCTGATTGAGACGCTCGCCGAGCTTCTGCGCCAAGAGCCGCGCCATCACGTCGACGCCGCCGCCCGCCGCGACCGGCACGACGATCTTCACCGGCTTGTCGGGATACTCCGCTTTCGCGACAAACGGGCTCATGACCGAGCCAAGAGCCGAGATCAGGCCGACAAGGACCAATTTTCTGATCATGGCTTTCCTCCGTTTGCGCTATTGTCCGAAACCACATCCTGACGTGCAAGCTTGATAAGCTTTTTCAATATCGGACGAAGCGTATCCAGAGCCCGATGATGTCGCGATTGCTGTCCATCCTGTTCGCCGTGCTGTTTTGCCTCAGCGGCCCGGCGCAAGCGCAGACCGGCGCATTGCCCACCACGGACCTCGTGCTGGTGCTGATGGTCGACACCTCGGGCAGCGTGAACCAGCGCCGCTTCGAGCTGCAGCGGCGCGGCTATGCCGACGCATTCCGCAGCAAGCAGGTGCTGAACGCGATCCGCAGCGGCTCGACCGGCTCGATCGCCGTCATCATGGTGCAATGGACCGGCCCCGGGATGCAGGAGCTGGCAGTGCCGTGGACGCTGATCAAGGACGAGGCCTCGGCCAACGCCTTTGCCAACGCCATCGAGGCTGCGCCGCGGCGGCTGTTCGGCGGCGGCACCTCGATCAGCGGCGCGATCGACCATGCGATGCTGATCCTGCCCAACGCGCCGTATCGCGGGCTGAAGCGCGTGATCGACGTGTCCGGCGACGGCTCCAACAATCGCGGCCGCGACGTGCGCGAGGCGCGTGACGAGGCGGTGCGCTCGGGCGTCGTCATCAACGGCCTGCCGATCGTGGCGCTCGAATACGATCTCGACAAATACTACATGGACAACGTGATCGGCGGGCCGGGCTCGTTCATCGTGCCGGCGGACTCGTATGAGAACTTCGCGCAGGCGGTCGCCCGCAAGCTCGTCCTGGAAATCGCTTCGAACTGAAGGCAGCCGCGATGGACACTTCTGAAATCGTGCTTCGCCTCGCGGCCGCGGCGCTCGCCGGCGTCCTGCTCGGTCTCAACCGCGATCTGCGCGGCAAGCCGACCGGCGTGCGCACGCTCGGGCTGGTCGGGCTCGGATCATGCATTGTCGTGCTCGCGGTCAGCCACGGCGAAGCCAACAACGTGGGCCGCGTTGTCCAAGGCATCGTCACCGGCATCGGTTTCCTCGGCGCCGGCGTGATCATGCACAACAGCAGCGGCAAGCAGGTTCATGGCTTGACCACCGCGGCCTGCGTGTGGCTCACGGCCTGCATCGGTGCGGCTTGCGCGATCGGCGAATGGCGGGTGCTCCTGGTCGGTGCGCCGCTCATCGCCGTGATCCTGATTTTCGGCGGCCCGTTCGAGAAATGGGTGCACGGTCGCTGGCCCGGAAAGGAGCAGGACACCTCCGGCCCGGACAAGTTCGACGATTATTGAGCCGCTAGAGCGTGGCGGCCATCTTTGGGAACACGTGCGGCATCGGCGGTGCCATCCCTCCCCGCGAGGGGAGGGTGGACGCGAGCGAATGCGAGCGGCCGGGTGGGGAGAGGCCAACGATAAACGCAGGCTTCTCCCCACCCCCGCGCTTCGCGCGGACCCTCCCCTCGCGGGGAGGGATCAGACTGCCTGCGTCGCTGGCGATGCGATTTTAGAAGAACACGCTTACTTCCCGTCGGCGCCGCTGGTCATGCGGGTGCGGTACTTGCGGCCCATGTGCTGCACGTCGTCGTCGGTCTTGAGCCCGGCCGAATGGATGCCGTGGACGCAGAGCTGCTCGTCCTTGTCCTCGGTGTCGCCGGTGACGCCGACCGCGCCGATCACCTCGCCGTCCTTGTCGCGGATCTGCATGCCGCCGCCCTCGCAAAACAGCAGGTCGTCGCTCTGGGCGATCAGAAACTTCATGAACACCGGCTTCTCTTCCTGGCGGATGCGCACCAGCTTCGAGCTGCGGCTCAGCGCCAGCGCCGCGTAGGCCTTGCCGAGCGCCATCTCGAACCGGACCATCGAGGCGCCGTCTTCCTTCTGGAACGCCTTCACGACGCAGCCCGGCTCGACCACGACCGCGCTCATCGGCCGGCAGTCCATCTCCGCGCCGCGTTTCAGAATCGCTTCGATGATGCGGTTGGCCTGTTCGAGGGTGATTGAAGCCATGTCGTTTTTCTCCGTTGTGGTGCGCGGACTGTAGCGTCCCCGTGGTATTTTCCCAGATGATTCACGAGCCGATTCGCGCATGACCGTCCGAACCATCACACGCTTGACCTTTGTGCTCGCAGCGCTTGCGGCGAGCACCGTGGCCGCACGCGCGGACCTGCAGATCTGCAGCCGCATGAGCTACGTGGTCGAGACCGCGCTGGCCTTCGAGGACAAGGGCGCAGCCGCGACGCGCGGCTGGTTCCGGATCGATCCGGGCCTGTGCCGGACCATCATCCAGGGCGATGTCCCGGCGCAGAACCTCTACATCCATGCCCGCGCGCTGCCGGTCTACGGCGGCTCGCCGCTGCCGCAGAACGGCAATGCCGACTTCTGCGTCGGCAACGAGTCCTTCGTGTTTCCCGCGGCGCAGACCTGCAACCGCTCCGGCCAGCGCATGGCGCGCTTCACCGCGGTGAAGCCCAGCCCAATCGACAAGGGCCTCGCCGTCTACCTGGCCGAAGATGCCGAATACACCGACGAGCAGGCCCGCGACGCCGGCATCCAGCGGCTGCTCGTGATCGCGGGCTACGACGCCAATCCGATCGACGGCATCCGCGCCGGCAAGACCGACGCGGCACTGGCGCAGTTCATCATCGACAACAAGCTCGAGAACACCGCGGCCGGCCGCCAGGATTTCTTCGACGTGCTGATGGCCGCGGCGCAGAAGCCTTCTGCGGCCGGCTTCGCCTGGTGCAACGAGACCCGCAACACCGTGATGGCCGCGGTCGGCGTCGAGGAGCAGGGCGCGGTCGTGACCCGCGGCTGGTATCGGGTCGCGCCCGGCAAGTGCCTCCGCCCCGACGTCACCGGCAAGCCGCGGCGGCTCTACAGCTTCGGCGAGGCGGTCGGCTCGGACAACCAGCCGCTCCGCGATGCGGCGCGGCCGGCCGGCCAGAACGCGGCCCCGGCTGTCTCTGCCAACCTCTCCTGGGGCGGTTCCACCATCCTGTGCACCCGCAACTCCAAGTTCGAGCTCTCCGATCACAAGGACTGCGGAGGCAACGGCCTGACCGCCACCGGCTTTGCCACCGTGGAATTGTCGCCCACCGGCGCCACCACGGTGCAATTCAAGTAGGCTCCAGCCGCCCTTGCGGGCCGCGCCCAGACGGTGCATTCGTCTGCCGATGAATACGCCCCTCAAAACGCCGGTCCACGATTTCAGCGCGGTCGAAACCTGGGTGTTCGACCTCGACAACACGCTGTATCCGCACGACACCAATCTCTGGCAGCAGATCGACGATCGCATTCGCGCCTTCGTGACGGAATTCCTCGGCATCTCCAAGGAGGATGCGTTCCGGCTGCAGAAGGATTACTACAAGCGCTACGGCACCACGATGCGCGGGCTGATGGCCGAGCACAATCTCAAGCCCGACGACTACCTTGAATTCGTGCACAAGATCGACCATTCGCCATTGCTGCCGAACCCGGCGCTCGGCGACGCCATCGAGAAATTGCCGGGGCGCAAGCTCATCCTCACCAACGGCACGCGGGCCCACGCCGAGGCCGTGATGAAGCGGCTCGACATCGACCGCCATTTCGAGGACGTGTTCGACATCGCGGCCGCCGACCTCGATCCCAAGCCGCAGCCGCAGGTCTATGACCGCTTCCTGCGCAAGCACGGCGTCGAGCCGCGCCGGGCTGCGATGTTCGAGGACCTGGCGCGAAACCTCTCCGTGCCGCACGCGCTCGGCATGACCACGGTGCTGGTGGTGCCGCCCTCGACCCGCGAGGTGATCCGCGAGGGCTGGGAGCTCGAGGGCCGCGAGGCCTCGCACGTCGACTACGTGACCGACGATCTCACAGCCTTCCTGCGCACCGTGCCCTGATCCCCCTCGCTTGACATCGCTGCGCGGGACCACGACAAAAACCCTGTATCCGGGGACGAAACCATGACTGCCGACCTAGCCAAGACCATCGACGACGCCTTCGAGAAGCGCAACGAGGTGACGCCCGCGACCAAAGGCGCGGTGCGCGACGCGGTGGACACCGCCCTCGACCTGCTCGACCGCGGCAAGGCGCGCGTCGCGGAGCGCGGCCAGAACGGCGCCTGGACGGTCAACCAGTGGCTCAAGAAGGCCGTGCTGCTGTCGTTCCGGCTCGCCGACAACGGCCAGCTCAAGGGTGCCGCGGGCGGCTCGTCATGGTGGGACAAGGTGCCGACCAAGTTCGAAGGCTGGGGCGACGACCGCTTCAAGGAGGCAGGCTTCCGCACAGTGCCGGGCAGCGTGGTGCGCCGCTCGGCCTATATCGCGCCGAACGTGGTGCTGATGCCGTCCTTCGTGAACCTCGGCGCCTACGTCGATTCAGGCACCATGGTCGACACCTGGGCCACGGTCGGCTCCTGCGCGCAGATCGGCAAGAACTGTCACCTGTCCGGCGGCGTCGGCATCGGCGGCGTGCTCGAGCCGCTGCAGGCCAATCCGGTCATCATCGAGGACAACTGCTTCGTCGGCGCCCGCGCCGAGGTCGCCGAGGGCGTGATCGTGCGCGAGGGCTCGGTGCTGTCGATGGGCGTCTATCTCGGCGCCTCGACCAAGATCGTCGACCGCTCGACCGGCCAGGTGCTGCAGGGCGAGGTACCGCCCTACTCCGTGGTGGTGTCCGGCACGCTCCCGGGCAAGCCGCTGCCGAACGGCGAGCCCGGCCCGAACCTCTATTGCGCCGTGATCGTCAAGCGCGTCGACGAGAAGACCCGGTCCAAGACCAGCATCAACGAATTGCTGCGGGACTGAACGGCCACACTCCACCGCAATCTGCGGAACCCATCTTTCGCGGCTCGAGACCGCGGGGTAGATTTTTCCATGGCTGCTTTGTGACAGGGGCAGGCGATGGATTTTGTCAATATTTTCATCACGTTCACCGGACGCATCAACCGCGCAAAATACTGGATCGCCATCCTGATCTATCTCGCGATCTGCGTGATCATGGTAGCGATCGGATTTATCTACATGGACAGCAGGATCGTTGAAGGAACCAGCCTGATCGTCTGGATTTTGATGTTCATCTCCAGCATCGGCGTCACCATCAAACGGCTGCATGACCGTAATAAGTCCGGCTGGTATGTCCTGCTGTTCTTAATCGCACCCATAATCCTGATGGGCGCTGGAGTTGTGATCGGCACGATGTCAGCCGGCGCCGGCATCGTCGCAACCGCACTGTGGCTAATCGCCAACGTCATCTATCTCTGGAGCTTCGTCGAGCTCGGCTGCCTGCGCGGCACCATCGGCCAGAACCAGTACGGTCCCGATCCGCTCGCGCCCGAAGTGTTGACGCCACCGGTGCGGACCCACGCCTGAGCCGCATACCCAGCGCATTGACGCAAACGCCGCCGCGCCGGATAACGGCCGCATGACAAGCTCTGCCGATCCCATAGCCCTCGCCCGCGATCTCCTCCGCTGCCCATCCGTGACGCCCGCCGAAGGCGGCGCGCTGAGCTATCTCGAAACCGTGCTCAAGGGCGCGGGCTTCACGGTGCATCGCATGACGTTCTCGGAGCCCGGCACGCCCGACGTCGAGAACTTCTACGCCCGCATCGGCACCGCTTCGCCGCATCTGATGTTCGCCGGACACACCGACGTGGTGCCGCCGGGCGATCCGAAGGCTTGGTCGCACGCGCCGTTCTCCGGCGACATCGACAACGGCGTGCTGTTCGGCCGCGGCGCCGTCGACATGAAGGGCGCGATCGCCTGCAAGATCGCGGCGACCCTCGACCATCTCGCCGCCAACGGCGGCAAGCCCAAGGGCTCGATCTCGTTCCTGATCACCGGCGACGAGGAGAGCGTCGCCATCAACGGCAGCCCGAAGCTTCTGAAGTGGGCGGCACAGCATGGCGAGCGCTTCGATCATTGCGTGCTGGGCGAGCCCGGCAACGTCGCCGAGCTCGGCGACACCATCAAGCTCGGCCGCAGAGGCTCGCAGAACGGCGTCCTCGTGATCGCCGGCCGGCAGGGCCACGTCGCCTATCCGCACCGCGCCGACAATCCGGTGCGCGGGCTGGTCAAGCTGATGACCGCGCTGATGGACGAGCCGCTCGACCAAGGCAGCCACAAGTTCGATCCGTCGAACTTGGAGTTCACCTCGATCGACATCGGCAATCCGACCGTGAACCTCATTCCGGGCGAGGCGCGGGCGCGCTTCAACATCCGCTTCAACGATTGCCACGACTATGCGTCGCTGAAGAAGCTCGTCGAGCAGCGCGCCGAGAAGGCCGCGGCCGGCAAGGTGAAATGGAAAATCGACTGGGAGCCGTCGAACGCCGACGTGTTCTACACCGAGCCGAGCGCGTTCACCGACGTGGTGATCGGCGCGGTCGCCGAGGTGACGGGGCGCAAGCCGAAGCTCTCGACCTCGGGCGGCACGTCGGATGCGCGCTTCATCAAGGACTATTGCCCGGTGGTGGAGTTCGGCCTGGTCGGCACCACGATGCACGCCACCGACGAGCGCGTGCCGGTCGAGGACCTGCAGAAGCTGACCGCGGTGTATCGGAAGATACTCGACAACTATTTCCGCTGAGCGCGCCGTCTCTTCCCTCTCCCAAAGGGAGAGGGTGCCCGAGCGAAGCGAGGGCGGGTGAGGGGTTACGGTCTATCGAGAGAGTTAGGCCCCCTCACCCCGACCCTCTCCCCGCTGGGGAGAGGGAGCTTACCACCGATGTTGAATGCAGTGCCGTTTCAGCTTCAAACGATCACGCGCTAATAATCCACCTTCACCAGATATAGCCCGTCCGGCGGAGCCACTGGCCCGCACGCCGCGCGATCGCGCGCCTGCAAAGCGCGCCACATGCCGTCGACGCCCCACTTGCCGTCACCGACCAAAGCGAGCGAGCCCGCCAAAGACCGCACCTGATTGTGCAGGAACGAGCGCGCCACGGCCGTGATGTGCACCTCGTCGCCGACCCGCGACACGTCCAGCTTATCGAGCGTCTTTTCCGGCGACTTGGCCTGGCACTCGGTCGAACGGAACGTGGTGAAGTCGTGCTTGCCGATCAGCCGCTGCGCCGACGCGTGCATCGCCTCGGCATCGAGCCTGCGCGGCACGCGCCACGCGCGGCCGCGCTCCAGCGCCAGGTCCGGCCGGCGGTTGGCGATGCGATAGAGATAGTGCCGCCGCACCGCAGAGCGCCGCGCGTCGAAATCGTCGGCCACCTTCTCGGCCGAGAGCACCGCGACCGGATGCGGCCGCAAATGCGCGTTGAGCGCGTCGCGCACCGTATCGGTCTCGCGCTCCGTCGCAAGATCGAAATGCGCGACCTGCCCCAGCGCATGGACGCCGGCGTCGGTGCGGCCCGCGCCTTGCACCATCACCTTCTCGCCGCTGAAGGCCTCGATCGCCGTCATGATGGCGCCCTGCACCGACAGGTCTTTCTCCTGCAGCTGCCAGCCGACGAACGGCGCGCCGTCGTATTCGATGATGATCTTGTAGCGCATGGCGATCAGCTCAGCGCAGCGCCGGCTTTGATCTTCGCGCCGCGCAGGAAATCTTCCGCGCGCATCGGCTTGCCGCCGGCCTTCTGCAATTCGACGATGCGGACCGCGCCGCTTTGGCAAGCGATCGTGAGATGGTCGTCCAGCACGGTGCCGGGCGCGGCGCTGCCCTCGCCCTTGGCGCTGCGCAGCACCTTGACGCGCTCGCCGTCCAGCTCGAACCACGCGCCGGGAAACGGCGCGAGCCCGCGGATGTGGTCATGCACGTTCTTCCACGGCTTGCCCCAGTCGATTCGGGTCTCGACCTTGTCGATCTTGGCCGCGTAGGTGACGCCGTCCTCGGGCTGCGGCGTGAAGGTCAGCCGGCCCTGCTCCAGCTCCGAGATCGCCCGCGCCATGAGCTTGGCGCCAGCCGGCGCCATGGCGTCGTGCAATTCGCCGGCCGTCATCGCGGCGCCGATCGGCATGCGCTCGATCAGCGCCATCGGCCCGGTGTCGAGGCCCTCGTCCATCTTCATCACGGTGACGCCGGTCCCGGCATCGCCGGCCATGATGGCGCGGTTGATCGGGGCGGCGCCGCGCCAGCGCGGCAACAGCGAAGCGTGCAGATTGAAGCAGCCGTGCTGCGGCGCGTTGAGAATGGGCTTCGGCAGGATCAGGCCATAGGCCACGACCACCGCCGCGTCAGCCTTGTGCGCCGCGAATGCCGCCTGTTCGTCGGCGCCTTTCAGCGAAGCCGGCGTCAGCACCGGAATGCCGAGGCGCCGCGCCTCGCGTTCGACCGGCGACGGCACCAGCTCCAGGCCGCGCCTGCCGCCGGGCTTCGCGGCGCGCGTATAGACCGCCGCGATCTTGCGGCCGCTGCCGGCAAGCTCCAGGAGCGTCGGCACCGCGAACTCCGGCGTGCCCATGAACACAAGACGCAACGGCATGTCAGCACGAACCCTTCGACCGGAGAGCAGCTTGCGCTGCCGTGAATGCTATTCCGCCGCGCGCTTGAGCTGCTTGGTGAACTTCTTGATGACGCGGTCGCGCTTCAGCTTCGAGATGTGGTCGATGAACAGCACGCCGTTGAGATGGTCGATCTCGTGCTGGAGGCAGGTGGCAAGAAGGCCATCGGCCGTGATCTCGTGCTGCTCGCCCTGCAGGTCGGTGTACTTGACCTTGACCTCGGCCGGGCGGTCGACCTCCTCGTAGTATTCCGGGATCGACAGGCAGCCTTCCTCGTGGGTGTTCTTCGCCTCCGAGCTCCAGGTCAGCTCCGGATTGATGAACACCTGCGGCTGCTTCGGCTCGTCCTTCTTGGCGAGGTCCATGGTGACGACCCGCACCGGCTCACCGATCTGGATCGCGGCAAGCCCGATGCCCGGTGCCTCGTACATCGTCTCGAACATGTCCTCGACAAGCTTCTTGGTCGCCGCGTCGATCTTGCCGACCGGCTTGGAAACCTGCCGCAACCGCTTGTCCGGCAAAATCAGAATGTCCCGCAGTGCCATGTCTTCCACGCCATATCTTTCACGCCATGTCTTTCACCTTGGGCCGCGATTTAAGGGCTGGACACGGGACGGTCAATGTGTTCTCTCTTTGTTCTTAGCAAGAATCGATGAGTTTTCCCGTCCAGGCAGCCAACGCCGGGAAACACGAGCCCACAGCCTTGTCAGGCGGCCGAACTGCTGGCGCTGAACCGAATCGCGTAAGAACCGTCTATGGAAACCGCCCTTCTCGTCGCACTCGGCCTCGTCGTAGGGCTCGCCATCGCGGGTCTCGCGATCTTCGTGGCGCGTCCGCGCACGCCCGCCGAAGATCCCGCCGCGGCCCAGCGTGCCGCCGAGCAGGCCACCGCCACGCAGATGGCCGATCAGCGGATCGTCGAGCTCGGCGCCCGCGTCCAGCAGATGGGCGAACTGCTCGCCAAGGCCCAGACGCAGCTGCAGAGCTCGGTCCACGAGCGGCTCGACGCCGTGACGGCGCATCTCGGCACCTCGATGCAGAACGCCACCAAGCACACCACCGACAACCTGCAGAAGCTCAACGAGCGGCTCGCCGTCATCGACAGCGCGCAAAAGAATCTCACGGATTTGGCCTCGCAGGTCACCTCGCTGCGCGAGGTGCTGTCCAACAAGCAGACCCGCGGCGCGTTCGGCCAGGGCCGCATGGAGGCGATCATCCAGGACGGGCTGCCGAAGGGCGCCTACGAGTTCCAGTTCACGCTGAAGAACGGCAAGCGGCCGGACTGCGTCGTGCTCTTGCCCGACCAGCGGCCGCTGGTGATCGACGCCAAGTTTCCGCTCGAAGCGATCACGGCGTTCCGCGACGGCAAGACCGAGGACGAGCGCAAGACCGCGGGTCAGCGCGTGCGCACCGACGTGATGAAGCACATCAACGACATCGCCGAGAAATACATCTGCCCGGGCGAGACCCAGGACACCGCGCTGATGTTCGTGCCGTCGGAGTCGGTCTATGCCGAGTTGCACGAGGGCTTCGACGACGTGGTGCAGAAGGGCTACCGCGCCCAGGTCATGATGGTGTCGCCGACGCTGCTGATGCTCGCCATCGAGGTGATCCGGCAGGTCCAGAAAGACACCCAGATGCGCGAGGCCGCCGACCAGATCCGCACCGAAGTCGGCCAGATGCTGAAGGACGTCCGGCTTTTGAGCGACCGCGTCAAAAAGCTGCAGACCCATTTCACCCAGGCCAACGGCGACCTCGACACCATCCTGACCTCGGCCAACAAGATCGAGAAGCGCGGCGCCCGCATCGAAGAAATGGATTTCGACGGCAGCGGGACACCGGCAACCAATGTCATCCCCGCGCCGGTGCGGCGCGTCGCCGGTGAGTTTTGATGTGCGGGCCTAGGCTGGTAGCTTGCCAAGGATGACAGCTACAGCCGAATCCAAGACGGCCAAGCCCAGCTGGCGCGCAGCGCTTGCGGTCTATCTCAAGCCGCGCGTGCTGATCGTGCTGCTGCTCGGCTTCTCGGCCGGCCTGCCGCTCGCCCTGTCCGGCTCGACGCTGCGGCTGTGGATGCGGCAGTCGGGCGTCGACCTGGAAACCATCGGCCTGTTCGCGCTGGTCGGCACGCCCTACACGATCAAGTTTCTCTGGGCGCCGGTCGTCGATGCGCTCGACGTGCCGCTGCTGACCCGCTGGCTCGGGCGGCGGCGCGGCTGGCTGGTGTTCTCGCAGATCATCATGATCGGCGCGATCATGCTGCTCGGCCTGTGCGATCCGGCGAGACTCGCCTGGCCGGTGGTGTTCGCGGCGGCCCTGTTCGTCGCGACCGCAGCAGCGACGCAGGACATCCTGATCGACGCCTACCGCATCGAAAGCCTGCCCGAGGAAGAGCAGGCCGCCGGCATGGCGTCCTACGTCGCGGCCTACCGCATCGGCACGCTGGTCTCGACGGCCGGTATGCTGTTTCTGGTCTCCGGCCTTCGCGACATGCAGTTCGATCTCGGCTCGGCCTGGATGCTCGGCTATTTCGGAATGTCGGCCGTCGCGGTGATCGGCGTCGCGACCGCGCTGTTTGCGGCCGAGCCTGAAAAATCGAAAGAGATCGGGCCGCATCCCGAGATCGATCTCGCCGACGCGGCCAAGCTCCGCATTGGTCCGCTGTGGTTCCGGCCGATCCTGCAGCGGATGCTTCCCTGGCTCATCAAGACGCGGGTCGGCGCCGCAGCGGTCGGTGCGTTCCTGGATTTTCTGACGCGCGACATGGCCGTGGTCGCGCTGATCTTCGTGATCCTGTTCAAGCTGACCGACGCCTTCGCGGGCGTGATGACCGAGTCCTTCGTTCTCGATCAGGGCTTTTCGCTCGCCGAATACGCCGTCATCATCAAGGGCGTTGGCCTCGCCGCCACGCTGGCCGGCGGCTTTGCGGGCGGCTTCGTGGCCCGCGCGTTCCCGCTGGCGACCAGCCTCTGGATCGGCGGCATTCTGCAGGCCGTCGCCAATATGACGTTCTCCGTGCAGGCTCTCGTCGGCCACAACCCGACCATGCTGGCGGTCGCGATCGTCACCGAGAACTTCACCAGCGGCATCGGCACGGTGATCTATGTGGCCTATCTGTCGAGCCTGTGCCGCAACCCGCTGCACACCGCCACGCAATACGCGCTGCTGACGGCGCTGTCGGCCTTTGGACGGACCTATCTTTCCGCGGGCGCCGGCTACGTCGCCGCATACACCGGCTGGTTCTGGTTCTTCATCGTCTGCGTGCTGGTGGCGATCCCGAGCCTGCTGCTGCTGTGGTGGCTGCAGGTCCGCGGCCATTTCGAGACGCTCGGACCGGACCGGAAAACCTGAGGCCGCCGGGGCATGATCCCGAAAAGTGTGAAGCCGTTTTCGGAAAAGATCACGCCCAAACAAGCCAAAGAGCGACCCTACAGCGGCGTGCGGCTGCGCAGCGCCGCCGACAGCGTGCCTTCGTCGAGATAATCGAGCTCGCCGCCGACCGGCACGCCGTGCGCGAGCCGGGTCACGATGACGTTGGCGTCGTGCAGCAGGTCGGTGATGTAGTGCGCCGTGGTCTGGCCGTCGACCGTGGCGTTGAGCGCCAGGATGACCTCCTTCACCTCGGGATCGTGCGCCCGCGACACCAGCGCATCGATGGTCAGCTCGGCAGGACCGACGCCGTCGAGCGGCGACAGCGTGCCGCCGAGCACGTGATAGCGCGCGTTGATCACGGCGGCGCGCTCCAGCGCCCAGACGTCGGCGACGTCGGCCACCACGATGATCACGGACTGGTCGCGCCGCACGTCGGTGCAGACCGTGCACGGATCGGTGGTGTCGATGTTGCCGCAGGTCTTGCACACCACGATCTTGTCGATCGCGGTCTGGATCGCCGAAGCCAGCGGCGCCATCAGCTGCTCGCGCTTCTTGATCAGGTGCAGCGCCGCGCGCCGCGCCGAACGCGGGCCAAGCCCGGGCAGGCGCGCCAACAGTTGGATCAGGCGCTCGATCTCAGGTCCGGCGGTGGATTTCGGCATGGAGTTGAATGATGTGCGCCAACCGCCGATTCAAAGCAAACTCAAAACAGCTTCAGCCCGGGCGGCAACGGCAGACCGCCGGTCAGCGCCTTCATCTTCTCCTGCATGACGCTTTCGGCCTTGCGGCGCGCATCGGCATGCGCGGCGACCAGCAGGTCTTCCAGGATTTCCTTTTCGTCGGGCTTGATCAGCGAATCGTCGAGCTTGACGCCCTTCAGTTCGCCCTTGGCGGTGAGCGTCACCGTCACCATGCCGCCGCCGGCGGTGCCGTCGACTTCGATCCGATCCAGCTCGGCCTGCATCTCCTGCACCTTGGCCTGGAGCTGCGAGGCCTGCTTCATCATGCCCATCAGGTCGCCGATTGCCATTTTGTTGCTCGCTCTCTACTCGTCGTCGCGTTCCCAGTTGTCGCCGAAGCCGCTGTCGTCCGGCAGCGGGACATCGGCAGGCTCGGAGACCGACGGCTCCTGCGCCGCATCCTTCTGGCCGCGCACGCGGACAATCTCGGCTCCGGGGAATCGTTCCAGCACCGCCTTGACCAGCGGGTCGGCGCGCACGCCGATCTCGAGCTCGGCCTTCTCGGCGTCGGCCACCGACTTCAGCGTCGGATCGCCCTGCTCGCGCGAGAGCACCACCACCCAGGGCCTTCCGGTCCAGAGTTGCAGCTTGCGGGACAGGTCGTTGACCAGCACCTTGGATGCAGTCTGCTCCAACGCGATCTCGAGCTGGCCGTCCTCGCAGCGGACCAGGCGGATATCGCGCTCCAGCGCGAGCTTCATCTGAATGTCACGCTTGTCGGCCGCGAGCGCCACGAGCTCAGCGAAGTTGCGGATGACCATCGCCGGCGCGGCTTGCGCCCGCGGCGCGCTCTGCGCTTGCGGAGCGGTGTGCGCCACCGCGATGGCGCGCGGTGCGCCGCGCGGGGCTTCGTACCGCGGCGCTTGCGACGCAGCGGCAGCCGACACGGCGCCGCCGCCCGCTCTGCCGCCACCGTTGCCGGACGGCCGCGGCGCGGCTCCGCCACCATCGCCATTGTCGAGCGCGCGTATCGCCTCGTCCGGCGTCGGCAGATCGGCCACGTAAGCGATCCGCACCAGCACCATTTCGGCGGCCGCCAGCGGCCGCCCTGCCTCCTCGACCTCGGCCGCGCCCTTCAGCAGCATCTGCCAGGTGCGCGACAACACGCGCATCGACAGCGTGGTCGCCAGCGCACGTCCGCGGGTCCGCTCGATCTCGCCGAGCGAGACATCATCGGCCACGGAGGGGACGATCTTCATCCGGGTGACGAAATGCGTGAACTCGGCCAGATCCGCGATCACCACCGCCGGGTCGGCGCCGATGTCGTACTGCTCGCGCAATTCGGTGAGCGCCGCCGCGACGTCGCCCTTCATCAGCGCTTCGAACAGGTCGATGACGCGGGTGCGGTCGGCGAGGCCCAGCATCTGCCGCACGTCCTCGGCGCGGACCTTGCCGGCGGCGTGCGCGATGGCCTGATCGAACAGCGACAGCGAATCGCGCACCGAGCCTTCGGCCGCGCGCGCCACCAGCGCCAGCGCCTCGGGCTCGACCTCGATGTTCTCCTTCCCGGCGATGCCGCCAAGATGCTTCACCAAGGTCGCGGCGTCGATCCGGCGCAGGTCGAAGCGCTGGCAGCGCGACAGCACCGTCACCGGCACCTCGCGAATTTCCGTCGTGGCGAAGATGAACTTGGCGTGCGGCGGCGGCTCTTCCAGCGTCTTCAGCAGCGCGTTGAACGCCGCGGTCGACAGCATGTGCACCTCGTCGAGGATGTAGACCTTGTAGCGCGCGTTGACCGGCGCGTAGCGCACCGCGTCGTTGATCTGGCGCACGTCGTCGACGCCGTTGTGCGAGGCGGCGTCCATCTCGATCACATCGATGTGCCGGCTCTCCATGATGGCCTGGCAGTGCAGGCCGAAGGTCGGCAGGTCGATGGTCGGGGCTTTGATGGAGCCGTCGGGCAATTCGTAGTTCAGCGCGCGGGCGAGGATGCGAGCCGTGGTGGTCTTGCCGACGCCGCGGACGCCGGTGAGGATCCAGGCCTGGGGAATGCGTCCGGTCTCGAAGGCGTTCGAGACGGTGCGGACCATCGCCTCCTGGCCGATCAGGTCATTGAAGTTCGACGGCCGGTATTTGCGCGCCAGCACCCGGTAGGACGCCGCCGGCGCGTCGCCGCCAAGGCCGAGGCCAGGTTCAACCGCTGGATCGTGCTTGGTGGCGTCATTCATGCCGAAGGCTCGGTCGGTCCCGGTTTGGTCAATCTCGCGCGCTGGCCGGGGCTAAGCCCGGCCATCCATCTTACGCCCTGGTTAAATGGGGTGGGAGGCTGACGAGCGACCCGATCCGTGCTCGTTAGGGCTGCTTCCTTCCGGACCTGACCCGGTTGGCGAGTGGCTCGTCCACCGCCAACCTCCCGGCCCCTATATCGGCTGTCTGCCGGGCCAAAGCAAGCGCCTCGCGGTTCCGCCTTTCCTGCCGCGGCCTTGTGGCTAATATCCCGGCCATGTTTGGAAAAAACACCTCCGGCCGCGCCGCCAACTGGGCCCTCGATCCGCTCCTTGCGCGGGATACCACCCCGATCGGCGACCTGCCGCTCAGCCGGGCGCTGCTGATCAACGACGCCAACTACCCGTGGCTGCTGCTGGTGCCGCGGCGCGACGCCGCGGTCGAGATCATCGACCTGGACTATATCGAGCAGCAGCAGCTCATGACCGAGGTGAGCCACGCCGCCGGCACGCTGAAGGCGCTGACCGGCTGCGACAAGATCAACGTGGCGGCGCTGGGCAATGTGGTCGCGCAGCTCCATGTTCATGTCATCGCGCGCTCGCGCGGCGATGCGGCCTGGCCGAAGCCCGTCTGGAACGTTGTGCCGCCGAAGGACTACCACCCGCGGGAGCGCGACAAGCTGATCGCCTCGCTGCAGCAGAAGCTCGTGCTGCCACAGGCCTGAGTCCGTCACACCTTGTAGGACGTGTACTGCTTTTCCTCGACCAGCCCGGAATTGAGCAGCTCGTTGATCTGGCGCTTGATGCCGGCACGCTTGTCGTTGTTCTGATAGACCGAGCGCGTCAGCCCGATGAACTCGTCGTCGAACAGCTTGGCGGCTTCCTTGGCGCGGGTGCGGTTCTCGATGTCCCACAGCATTTCGTTGACGGCCTTCAAGTCGCGCTTCAGCGCGCCGAGTCCGGCCGGCGCCGGCTTCAGCGTGCCGAGCACGCGCGTGAGCGAGGCCAGCTCCTTGCGGACATTCTCGACCGCGGCCGGCGAGGTGAGCCGCTGCTCCTTGATCTCCAGGATGGTGATCTTGTCGATCAGCTCGCCCCACGAGACCTCGATGGTCGGCATGGTTCGAGCGGGCGGCGGGCTGGACGAACTCAAAGAGCGGCTCCGGCAGAAGCTTTGAAACTCGGGCCCCGTAGAATAAAACGGCGCTGTGGCATTTACCATCGACACCCCCATCGCATTGCCGCAACGGCCGCGCATCCTGGTGATCTCGCTGCGCCGGATCGGCGACCTGCTGCTGGCGACGCCCCTGATCCGGAGCCTGAAGCGGGCCTGGCCGGCGGCCGCGATCGACGTGCTGGTGCAGCCCGGCACCGCGGAGATCATCGAGGGCAATCCGGACATCGATCGCATCATCCTGATGCAGCCCAAGCAGTCGTTCCGGCTCGCGCTGCGGCTGTTCAAGCGCTACGACCTCGCGGTCTCGACCCAGACCGGCGACCGGCCGACACTCTTTGCCGTGCTGGCCGGGCGTCAGCACGCCGGCCTCACCGCAGTGGACGGCGACAAGCCCGGCACCCGCATCAAGCGGCGGCTGCTTCACCGCAGCGCGCCGATGCAGCCGCTGGTCCACCGCGTCGAGCACGTCATGCAGCTCGCCGACGCACTCGGCATTCCCCGCGCGCCGCAGGTCGTGCCGCCGATGCCCGCGCCGCTGCCGATCGCGCCCGGCGACAATTACGCCGTGATCCACGCGGCGCCGATGTTCCGCTACAAGCAATGGACCGCCGCGGGCTTCCGCGCGCTCGCCGCGGGGCTGCGCCAGCGCGGGCTGAACATCGTGGCGATCAGCGGACCGGGCGCCGAAGAACGGCGGTATCTCGATGAGGTCTGGCAGGGCGCCGTGCCGATCCATCAGTTCACCTGGGCGCAGAACACCGCGCTCCTGCAACGCGCCCGCGTTTACGTCGGGCCCGACACCTCGACCAGCCATCTCGCGGCGGCCACCGGCTGCCCGACCGTGGTGCTGTTCGGGCCGATGGACCCGCGCGTCTGGGGACCTTGGCCGGCCAGCGGACTGAGCGAGGCTTGGGCCGCGAGCGGCACCATCCAGCAGCGCGGCAATGTGTGGATCGTGCAGAATCCGCTGCCGTGCCTGCCCTGCACCTTCGAGGGCTGCGAGCGCCACATCGGCAGCGCCAGCATCTGCCTCGAAGAGCTTTCCGCCGATCAGGTGCTGACCGCGGTGGACCAGGCGCTCGCCAGCACGCCGCCCCGCGCCGCCGTGGCTTGACCGGAATCTGCGGGCGCTCCAATGTCCGCCCCGATGTCCCTGCCCTTCGATCTCGGTCCACGGCCCCACCTGGGTTACACCCAAAGCCGGATTGATCGCGTCGCCGAGCGCCGGCTCGAAAGCGACTGGCTCAACGCGCGCATCAACGACGTCGCGTCCCGCATCTACGTGATCGGCGGCGAGCTGATCATCCTGAAGAAGCGCGACACCGTGCACGATCCGGATTTCGATCCGGACGAGGCGCGCGCGCTCGCGCCCCACACCGAAACCGTGTTTCTCGGGATGTTCGACGGCCATGCCTGCTTCGGCATCGGCATCACGCAGGCCACCGCCGAGGCGCTGAAGGCGCGCACCGACCTGGTCGTCACCGATCTGCGCTCGATCGCGGTCCAGGGTCTCGTGCCCGCGGACCATCTGCCGCCGCTCGCCGAAGCCAAGGCCATGCTGCACTGGCACGCGCGGCATCGCTTCTGCTCGAACTGCGGCGCGGCGACCAATCTGGTCGAGGCCGGATGGAAGCGCGCCTGCCCGAACTGCAAAGCCGAGCATTTCCCGCGCACCGATCCGGTGGTGATCATGCTGACGGTGAGCGGGGATAAAGGCCTGCTCGGCCGCTCCGGGCGCTTCGCCGCCACAATGTGGTCGTGTCTCGCTGGTTTCGTCGAGCCCGGCGAAGCGATCGAAGACGCGGTGCGCCGCGAGACATTGGAAGAGGCCGGCGTCCGTTGCGGCCGCGTGAAATACCTCTACTCGCAGCCGTGGCCGTTTCCGATGTCGCTGATGATCGGCGCCCACGCCGAGGGCCTGAACGAAGACCTGACCATGGACAAGAACGAGCTCGTCGGTCTGCGCTGGTTCAGCAAGGATGAATGCGCCGCCATGCTGATGCGCCGGCATCCCGAAGGCCTCACCTGTCCGCCGCCGGTCGCGATCGCCCATCACATCATCCGCAGCTGGGTGGAGAGCGACGGTGCCATCTTCTAGCGCACCCTCGATCCTGTGCGTCGGCATCGCCGTGCAGGACATCCTGTTTCGCGTCCAGGAATTTCCAGCGCCCGGCGCCAAGTGCATGACCCACGAATTCGCCGTGGTGCCCGGCGGCTGCGCCGTCAACGCAGCGATCGCGATCGCGCGGATGGGCGGCAAGGCGAGCTACGCCGGCCCGCTCGGCCATCCGGCCGACACCGTGAGCAACCAGATCATCGACCAGCTGACGCGCGAAGGCGTCGGCACCATCGGCGTGGTGCGCGTGCCTGAAGCCACCGCGCCGGTGTCCGGCATCATGATCGACGGCACCGGCGAGCGCATGATCACGACCTATCGCGACAAGCGCATCGAGATCGCGCGCGTCGCCGACCCGGATCGGCTGGTGAAGGGCATGTCGATGGTGCTCGCCGACAACCGCTTTCCGAATTTCGTTCGGCCGATCTGCGAGGCTGCGCGGCGTCAGGGCATCCCGGTGCTGCTCGACGGCGACCGTCCGACCGTGGAGGACGATCCGCTGTTCCTGGCGCCGACGCACATCGTGTTCTCGTCGGAGTGCCTGCGCGCCACCACCGGCCAGCAGGATCTGGCGACCGGGCTGCTGCGCATGCGCTCGCACACCAACGCGTTTCTCGCGGTGAGCGATGGCGCCGGCGCCGTGCGCTATATCGACGGCGGCGCGGTGCGCAATCTGCCGGTGTTCAAGGTCAGTGCAATCGACACGCTCGCCGCGGGCGACATATTTCATGCCGGCATCGCGCTGGCATTGGCCGAGGGCGCCGACGAGATCGCCGCCATTCGCTTTGGCTCGGCCGCCGCCGCGATCAAGTGCACGCGCTTCGGCGGCAGCATGGGCGCGCCGAAGCGCGCCGAGGTGGACGCGCTGCTGGCGCGAAGCTAGCCGCGCTTCAATTCTCATCTTCACTTGTCAAACAGCCCTACAGACGTGACTCATCGGCCCCGGAAGTCGTAAGGCGCGGGGCGCCGCCTTCATTTCCTTCCTCCCTCCAAAGAGGGAGCGGAGCGCCGGTTCAGGCGCACCGTAACGTTGGCACCTTTGGAGAGGCGCCCACCTGCCGTGTTAGCGGCAGGCGCGCCCTCCGGCGCTCCACTGTGGCGTCTCTCGTCTCGGGCCGCTCTTCCGGGCTCGGGCCAGCGAGCTGACCTCGCCTGATCCAGGCGGCATTGGCGCCGCCCTTCAGCCCGTCCGCGTCCAGCCACTGAAGGCAGCCCCGTCTTGCGACGGCGCGGGCGGTATCCGAGACGACCCGGGGTCCTGGCTGCGTCGGCCAGGAACCTCGGGCGCCACACCCTGCTCCATCCAATAGGCGCCCCTAGCAGACACCCTCAACTGAGCAAGGCATGCCCGGAATACAGGGTCTGAAAGAGAAGAAAAGATTATTGCGAGTTTCGATGTTGACAGAGTGGGGATAGACGATCCGCAGGAATGGCCGAAGCTATCGCAACAAAGACGGTGTCATTCCGGACGCCGCGCGGCGGCGATCCGGAGTCCATAACCACGACTTGGGGTTATGGATTCCGGGTTCGCGCCTTTGGCGCGCCCCGGAATGACAGCGGTGGGCGTGATGACGAGGCGAGAAAAACTATTTCTTCTGCACCGAGGGACACGGCGCGCCGCAGGGCGCGCAGGCGCCGGCGAAATCCTCCGGCGAGACGGGACGGCCGGCGGACGGCGAGGTCAGGTGATCCGCGAGCAGCGCGGCGAAACCTACGAGAAAGACGACAGCGTACACGGCGCGCATCGGCCTACTCCCGCGTGAGACCAAACAGCGGCCGGAGCTTGATGCCGATGAAGCAGCCGGGCAGCGCGGCGGCGAACCAGACCCAGCCGTGCAGCGAGCCGGACGCGAGGCCGCCGACGAAGGCGCCGATGTTGCAGCCGAAGCCCAAGCGTGCGCCCCAGCCCATCAGCAATCCCCCGACGGCGGCTGCAAGCAGCGAGCCGACCGGCGGCCACGGGTTGCGGGCGAACGGCGCGGTCGCGGCGGCGGCCGCCATGGCTCCGAAGATCATGCCCAGATTGGTGAGGCTCGAGGTGTCGCCGAGGATCGAATCGCCGAGCGCGTGCTTGGGTCCCGGCCACTGCCAGAACTCGGCGCCGGAGAAATCGAAGCCCGCGAGCGCCGCGAGCTTCGCGCCCCACACCGTGAAGCCGAAGGTCACGCTCCACGGATGATGGCCGGCGGCGAACACGCCGATCGAGAGCAGCCCGATCAGCACGGCGCCGATCATGATCTTGCGCGACGGCTTGAACGACGCGCCGCGCTTGCGCGCCAGCGCGATGCCGCCGACGGCCGCGAGCGCGAGCGTCGCCCAGGTGGCGATGAGCCCGCCCCAGGGGCCGAGATAATCGGCGGCGAGGATCGGATCGAGGCCGCCGAGCCGCAGGAACGCCGGCAGATGCAAACTGCCGATGACGCTGCCGAAGATGAAGAACGCCAGCGTGACGATCATGCGGCCCGAGCCGCCGCCGACCGTGTAGAGCGTGCCGGAGCCGCAGCCGTTGCCGAGCTGCATGCCGATGCCGAACACGAAGGCCCCGATGATGAGCGACGGCCCGATCGGCGCGATGGCGCCGCCGAAGCCCGGCACCAGCTTGGCGACCGGCACGACCGCGGTGGCCGCAATGGCGATCAGCAGGAGGCCGGCGAGAAAGCCGTCGGTCTGGCCGCGGGTGATCATCCGGCGCCACGAGGCCGTGAAGCTGAACTCGGTTTTCAGGAACGTGACGCCGAGCGCGAAGCCCAGCACGATCAGCGCCACGGCCGCGGGCTGGCCGTCGACCATGACGAGCGCGATCATGACGGCGGTGGCGAGCACCGAGGCGATCAGGAACGGCCAGTCGAGGCGCGGCAGCCGCACCGTTGCGGTGGTTTCAGTGGCGGCGATGGTCATTGGTGTCCCAGCTTAAGTCGATTGCTTGGCGCGACGGTCTGTTGATTGGAGTCGAAGCTATATCCCCGTTCGTCCCCGCGAAAGCGGGGACCCAGCGCGAAAACGGGAACACTGCCTTTGGGCAGAACTGGGTTCCCGCTTTCGCGGGAACGAACGGGCAGAGTTGATCCAACTCTACAGCCCCATTCCGAGTGCCTTCTTCAAATCGTCCAACCGCGTGCGTGACGATTCGATCGGGCGCTTCGGGTCGGCGCTCCATTCGACCATCGAGCCGGCATAGAGCCGCACGTTCGGGCGCCCCAAAACCTCCGACAGCACGAACCAGTCGGTCGCGGCCCAGTGGCCGGTGTTGCAATACGTCACCACCGGACCGGACGGCACCTTACCGGCGATCGCCGCCAGCTCCGCCTTCGGCCGCAGCCGGTTGGTGGCGGGATCATAGAAGCTCGCGCTGTCGATGTTGATCGCGCGCGGGATGTGGCCGTAGGCCTTGGCGAGCCCCGCCTTGTCCTTGCCGGCGAACTGGGTCGCGGGCCGCGCGTCGACCAGCGTGGCGTTGGGATTACGCTCGACCTCTTCGAGCTCGGCGAGCAGCGCCTCGTTGAACTTGCCGGAGAAGATCTTCGGCGACGGAATGTTTTTGCCGGACTCGACCGGCAGGCCCGCGGCCTGCCACGCCGCAAAACCGCCATCGAGGATCGACAGCGCCGGATGGCCCGCGGCCTTCAAGGTCCAGTAGATGCGCGCGGCCGCGCCGAAGTCGGTGGCGCTGACGCCGGCCGGCACGATGACGACGTGGCTGTCCTCGTCGATACCGGTCTCGCCGATCAGCTTCTCCAGCGCGGTCTGGCTCGGCACATACATCGGATGGCCGTTGCGCGCGACGCGCCAGCCGGCCTTGTCGTAGTCGCTATGAATCGCGCCCGGGATGTGCGCCTTGGCATAGGCTTCGGCGCCGCCGCCATCGATCGCCGAACGGATGTCGAGCACCACCACGTCCGCGTCGGCGCGATGCTGGTTCAGCCATTGCGGCGTCACCAGCGGCTCAGCCGGCGCGGCCAAGGCCTGCGTACCAAGCCCCGGCATCGCGGCCACGGCCACCGTCGCCAGAACCGCCGCCGCGAAGGCGCGGCGCGACAGGAAAGCCCCAAGCCTGGTCATTGGCATCTGCTCCTCAGTCCCCTGACAGGACCATTGGGGCCCCGACAGGACCCCCGGCCGAAATCAACCGCATATGACAGCCCTTGAAATAGAATATTTTACTCTATATGAAAGTCTCAGCTGCAAAAAAGAAATATCATTCTAAAGTCTAACCTCCTGCCAAACAAGCTGTTCTCGCCCCCAGGCCATTCCCAGGATTGCTCAGCATGGACGCCATCGACCGGAAAATCCTCGCCGTGGTCCAGGAGGATGCCTCGCTCTCGGTCGCCGAGATCGGCAACCGCGTCGGCCTGTCGTCGACGCCGTGCTGGAAGCGCATCCAGCGGCTCGAGGCCGACGGCGTCATCACCAAGCGCGTGGCGCTGATCGCGCCGGAGAAGATCGGGCTTGGCATCACGGTGTTCGTGTCGATCGAGACCGGCGACCATTCGCAGGACTGGCTCGACCGCTTCGCCGAGACGGTCGGCGCGATGCCCGAGGTGATGGAATTCTACCGCATGGCCGGCGACGTCGATTACATGCTGCGCGTCGTGGTGCCGGACATCGCGGGCTACGACACGTTCTACAAGAAGCTGATCGCGACCGTGTCGCTGAAGAACGTGACGTCGCGCTTTGCGATGGAGAAGATCAAGTCGACGACCTCGCTGCCGATCCCGCAGGTCGCTGCGTGAGGACGGGCGCGCTGCCGGCCCTTGCGGTTGCGGCGGCGCTTTCGATTGCCGCGGCGCTTGCGGTTTCGGCCGCGCGCGCGGAGCCGCGCGACGATTTCATCGCGGGACGCAGCAAGGCGTGTCCGAACTGCGATCTCACGGGCGTGAATTTCAAGCGGCGCGATCTGAGCGGCGCAGATTTGGCGGGCGCCAATCTCACCAAAGCCAATCTGCATGACGCAAGGCTCGTGGGTGCCAACCTCGCCGGCGTCGATTTCACCGGCGCCAATCTCAACAAAGCCAATCTGATGCGGGCTGATCTCGGCAACGCCAGGCTTCGCGACGCGATGCTCTATGGCGCCAATCTCGACGGCGCGAAGCTTATGGGCGCAGACCTGACGGGCGCCATGATGGGCACCGCGCATCTGATGCGAACCGATGCCAGCGGCGCGAACTTCAGCGGCGTGGACCTGCGCAAGGGCCGCATGGCGGAGGTGAAGCTCACCGGCGCGGACCTGACGGATGTCGCGTTCGACTTTGCCTCGCTGCGCAGCGCCGTGCTCGATAACGCAAAGCTCAAGGGCGCGCGGCTGATGGGCGCCGAGCTTCCCGAAGCCAATCTGTCCGACGCCGATCTCGAAGACGCCAACGCAACGGGCGCGAACCTGCGCGGCGCGAACCTCGCGCGCGCGAAGCTTGCCGGCACGACGTTCAGCAAGGCCAATCTCTACGAGGCCAATCTCGACGGCGCGATGTTCAAGGGCACCGTGATGCCCGACGGCACGGTCCGGCCGTAAGATTTGTGTTGGCACAGCGGTCCGGCATCGGTGGTGAGCCCCCTCTCCCGTGGGGAGAGGGTTGGGGTGAGGGCATTCGGACCATCGATAGACCGTACCCCCTCACCCGCCGCGCCATAGCGCGTCGAAGACGCGCGTGAACGCGCTGGTAGCGCGTCGAAGACGCGCGTGAACGCGCTGGTGGCGCGTCGACCTCTCCCCATGGGAGAGGTAAAGAACGCTCGTTGCGCGAGCACGACGTCATTGCTTGAGCTGCAGGATCTCCAGCCGCGCCGAGCTTTCGAACTGGCCTTGCGTCAATTGCGTCGAGAGCTGCGGGTTGGTGCCGCTCTGGCCGGGCTTGCGATAGAAATTCGCGCGCAACAGGATGCGACGGTTGTTGGCCGCGTCATCCTTCGTGCAGGACTGCTTGACGAACAGTGCGCCGACCGCACTCTCGCCCTCGGCCGGCGGCAGCGCCTGGCAATCGCGCGCCGCCTCGATGTCGTAACGCGCGGCGAGCACGCTGCCGAGCACATAAGCCTCGGCGCGCTTGCGCAGATTGGCCTCGGTGACGTGGTCCTGGTATTCGGCGCGCGGATCGGTGACGATGCGGATGCCCTGCAGCACGCCGTTGTCATCGAACAGCGCCGAAACGATCACCGGATAGCGGAACTCCGTGGTGCCGGCCCAGCGCGTGATGTTCATGTCGAGGTCTTTCGCGCGCGCGATGTATTCGAGCTCGTCGTCGTATTCGAAATAGACCTCGTGCAGGCCGTTCGGCTCGGCGCGGCAGCGCGCGAAGTCGCCCCAGCCCGCGAGCCTCATGCGCGGCGGCCCGCCGTTCGAGCCGCAGGCGAAGCCGCGGAACTCGCTTGTGGGCGGCTGGGCCGCGACCGGCTGACCGAGCTTGAGATCCCACACGGTCGAGCGGCGCAAGTCCTGCGCGCGTGCAGGCGCGAATCCGGGCGCCGTCATGCACATCAGCACGAGCAGGATTGTCGTGAATGCTCCCGGCCGCATCGCGCTTTTCCGCGTTGTGCTGCGATCGTATAGTCGCAGACAACAACATGAAAGCTTGGGGAAACGCGTGGGCCTGATCGGATTTGCCGGAATGAGACAGGCGGCGGTGATCGCGGCGCTGTCCTTTTGTTTCACATCATTCGCGTCGGCGCAGGACGCCGCCGACCTCGCCGACGGGCTGCGGCTGTTCCGCCAGAAGGGCAACTGCCAGGCCTGTCACGGCTGGTCCGGCGACGGCCGCAAGATGGACAGCCAGATGCCCGACGGCAGCAACCTGCGCGAATCCGAGATGAACCGCGAATTGCTGATCATCACCATCAAGTGCGGACGGCCGGGGACGGGCATGCCGGCCTTCGACAAGTTCGCCTACAGCGACGGGAGATGCTTCGGGCTGAAGGAGGCCGATCTGAAGTCGCGCGGGCTCGCGCTGGGCGATGCGCCGGCGACGCTGCAGAACCGCGAGGTGGAGCTCTTGGCGGATTTCCTTCTGGCGCGCGTGGTCGGCAAGGGCCCGATGGATCGCGCCAAGTGCATCGAGTTCATGGGCTCCGATGTGGAGACGTGCAAGGAGCTGAAGTAGCGGCCGCATCGGCGGTGCGCTCCCTCCCCGCCAGGGGAGGGTGGCCGCGAAGCGGCCGGGTGGGGAGATGTTGCCGCGTGCACGAGGGTGCCATCACCGCGGCGTCTCCCCACCCGGCCTCGCTCGGCTGTCGCCTCGCGAGTCCACCCTCCCCTGGCGGGGAGGGATGGCCGTTGCACCGCCGACTCAACTCGAGACGGCGTCGCTCGCGTCGAGTTCAATTCAACGCGAACACGAACATGTAGCTCGACGTCTCCAGCTTATCGAACTTCACCGGATGCAGGTGCCGCCCGCTGGTCTGCACCGCGAGATACTGCTTCGGCCCGATCGCGTAGGTCACCGGCGCGCCCTTCAGCGGCGTGCCGACGTTGAAGCGCCACAGCTCCTCCAGCGTCTCCGAGTTGAACGCGATCACCCAGCCGTCCTGCAGCGCGGTGAACACCACGCCGCCGGCCGTCACCAGCGCGCCGGAGCGGATCTCGATGTCGGTGATGGCCTTGGCGACGATCTTGTGGTTCACCGTGTCGTAGGCCGTGATCGAGCCGTAATAGAGATCGCTGGTGTAGGTGCGCTTGTCGGAGTTCTTCTGGTCGAGCCCGCCGTCCGGCCCCTTGTACGCCACCTTGGCGCCGTTCTGCGTGAAGCAGCCTTCGATGCCGACGCCGTAGGCGATCTTCGTGGTCGGATCATACGCGGTCGGCTGATGCGCCACGCCGCCGTGCCACGTCGGACACGCCCGCTTCATGCCGTCGCCGCGCAAGGCCCGCGCCTCCGACACGTATTTCTGCACGTCGAGCGACGGGTCGTACTCGATCGGCTTGCCGGTCTTCGGATCGAGCCCCTTGGTCCAGTTGAGGTCGTTCACGTACTGGCCGCTCTTGATGAAGCTGCCGTTGGCGCGATCGAGCGTGTAGTAGAAGCCGTTGCGGCCGAAATGGCCGATCGCCTTGCGGGTCTGTCCGTTGATGGTGACGTCGTACAGCATGTGGATGCCGTTCTCGTCGTAGTCCCACGAGTCGTTCGGCGTGTACTGGTAGTGCCAGACGAGCTTGCCGGTCTCGACGTCGATGGCGACGGCCGAGTCGGTGTAGAGGTTGTCGCCGGGACGCGCCTCCGGATCGTAGATCGGCACCGGGTTGCCGGTGCCCCAGATGGTCAGCTTGCTCGCCGGATCGTAGGAGCCGGTCTGCCACAGCCCGCCGCCGCCGGTCTTCCAGGCGCTGGTCTTGTCCTTCCAGGTCTCGCTGCCGGGCTCGCCGGGCTTGGGCACCGCGTACCAGCGCCACAGCTCCTTGCCGGTGCGCGCGTCGAGCGCCGCGAGCCAGCCGCGCGTGCCGCCGTCGCCGGCGCCGTTCGCCACCAGCACCTTGCCTTCGGCGGTGATCGGCGCGGTGTAGAAGCGCTCTTTCGAGCCGAACTCGTTGGGCTTCGCCACCTGCTGGTCCCACACGATCTCGCCGCTGTCGCGGTTGATGGCGATGACGCGGCCGTCCGGGATGTTGGCGATCACCAGATCCTCCCACAGCGCGATACCGCGGGTGCGCGAGACGTTGCCCTCGTGGCGCACGCCCGGATCCGCGACCCAGACGAACTCGCCCTTGTTTCCATTGCGCGCGTCGATCTTGTAGACCGTACCCCAGCCGTCGGTCGTGTACATGAAGCCGTTGTCGATCAGCGGATTGACCTCGTTCTCCGGGCCGTTCTGTCCGACATCCTGCATGCCGCCGAGCGCCAGCGCCCAGACCATGCGGAGGTTCTTGACGTTGTCGCGGTTGATCTGGGTGAGCTTGGAGTAGCGCTGCGAGCCGTAGTCGCCGTTCATCATCAGCCAGTTCTGCGGCTCGTTCTGCGCATTGGCGAGCCGGTCGCGGTTGACGGTCATCTTGTATTGCGCGGCCGCGAGCGATGCGGTGAGCGCCAGCATGGATGCGCCCGCAAGCGCGGCCATGCCAAATCGAAATGCCGGGCGACGTGACATTGCTAACCTCCCAAGGGCTTCCCAAGAAGCTTTGATGTGCGCCTCTGACGGGCGCTCGTTTCGGCCAGAGCCAAGGCAAAGCTTATCGGTGCGGGCACCACCAAACAATCGGGTGGACGGCGCGCTCCGGAATGGCTGGGCTGCTGCGTGGAAGAATGCGACCTCACGCCCTCATGCAGCGGCTGTCGGAAGCCGCACCGGCCCTGTAGAATGACGGTTCCGATTGGCTTGAGAGGAGCCATGTACCGTCGCAGCTTTCTCGGCGTTCTCGGCGGCGGGCTCGCCTGGCCGCTCGCCTTGCGCGCGCAGCAGGCGCTGCCGGTGGTCGGCTATCTCGGCAGCGCATCGCCGGCCGACTGGACCTTCCGGGTCGAGGCCTTCAATCAGGGCCTGAGCCAGGCCGGATTCGTCGACGGCCGCAACGTCACGATCGAATTCCGCTGGGCGGAGAATCATTACGAACGGTTGCGGCCGCTGGTTGACGAATTGATCCAGAAAAAGGTCGCCGTGATCGTGACCCCGGGCAGCGCGCCTGCTGCGCTCGTGGCCAAGGCCGCGACCACGACCATTCCGGTGGTGTTCGAGACCGGCGCCGACCCGGTCGCGGCGGGCATCGTGCCGAGTCTCAGCCGTCCGGGCGGCAACGTCACCGGCATCACCGCCTTGGCGTTCGAGCTCGGGCCCAAGCGTCTCGACCTGCTGCGCGAAGCCATGCCGGCGGCGAAATCCTTCGCGGCGCTGTTCAATCCCACGGCCGGAGACGCCGCCCATCAGCAGGTGAAAGACCTCCGGGCCGCGGCAGCGAAGCTCGGTGTCGAGCTTCAGGTGCTCGAGGCCCGAACCGAGGACGAGCTGTCCGGCGCCTTTGTGACGCTGCGCGCGAAAAAGGCGAATGGCCTGGTCGTGATCCCGGACGTGCTCACCAACAGCAAGAGCTCGCAGCTCGCCGAGCTGGCGCTGCGCAACAACGTCCCGGCGATCTTCCAGACACGAGGCTTCGCCGAGGCCGGCGGGCTGATGAGCTATGGCGGCGACATCGCCGAATCGCACCGCATGGCCGGCGCCTATGCGGGCCGCGTCCTGAAAGGCGAGAAGCCTGCCGATCTTCCGGTGATCCAGGCCAGCAAGGTGACGCTGACGGTGAACACCAAGGTCGCCAAGGCGCTCGGCATCAATCTGCCGCTGTCGCTGCTCGGCCGCGCCGATGAGGTCATCGAGTGATCCGCGGCAGCGTCGTTCGGTTTCGGCCGAGGGCAGCGAGGATCGCCGGCACAAATTCCACCGAAAATATGTAAATTAGGTTGCAAACACCACAAGGTTGCTAATTCCGTAGTCTTTTTAGACCCTTAGAACCTCAATTTTACGAGCCATTAACCAGAACGGCCGATCCTGGAACCCGTAGGGGCAGTCCTTACCGTTGACGGCAGACGGGCATTTCCCGCCTCCCCCCACAGCGAAGTTCTCGACTTTCGCCTGACCACGCGCCGCCGGCCAGCACCTGGCCGGTGAAGGCATCGCCTTGTCTCGAAGCGACAAGGCGGCGCCGGTGTGAGGTCACCTGCAGCTGGGGCTGCGACCGGAGAGACCGATGCTGAAGAAAATCGAACTGCGAATGACCGGACGGCTGTTTGCCGGGTTCGGTGCGATGACCGCGGTGATGGCGCTGGCCATCGGCTACACGATCTTTGCGGTGAGCGGGATCAGTACCACGGTGGATCGCCTGGTGACGCTGCGCGCGCCGGTCTCGATCCGCAGCACCGAGATGGTCGGCAATCTCTATTCCACGCTCGCCACCCTGCGCGGCTATCTGCTGACCGGCAATCCGCAGGGCAAGAACGACCGCGCCGCGATGTGGAAGGAGCTCGACACCACGGCGGCCGAGCTCGACCGCATGGTTGAGCGCTTCACCAACCCGGAAAACAAGGCCAAGTGGGCCGAGGCCAAGGCAGTGATGCGGGACTTCCGCACCGCGCAGGAGAAGGCTGAGGCCATCGCATTCACGCCCGATGCCTTTCCGGCCACCAAGATCCTGACCGGCGAAGCAGGCCCCCGCGCCCAGGCGATGTTCGATGACATCACCAAGATCATCAACGAGGAGGAGGGTCTCGAAGCGACGCCGGAGCGCAAGCGGCTGCTCAAAATGATGGCCGACGTGCGCGGCAATCTCGCCGCTGCCACAGCGCAGCTTCGCTTCTACCTCCTGACCGGCGACAAGAGCGACCGTGACCGGTTCATCGGGCCCTGGGAGATCATGAAGAAGGCGCTGGCGGCGCTCACGGCACAGCAGCATCTGCTCTCGCCGAGCCAGAAGGCGGCGCTGGAGTCGTTCAACAAGAGCCAGTCGGACTTCATGGCGGTCCGCGACCGCATGATCGCGGTGCGCGAATCCCCGCAGTGGAACATGCCGGTTCATATTCTCGTGACCGAAGCCGCGCCGCGCGCCCTGAAGCTGCTCGATCTCATCGACGGTCCGAAGCAGGCGGACGGCACGCGCTCGGGCGGCATCAAGACCAATCAGCAGCGCATGCTCACGATCGAATCCGCCCAGATCAAAAGCGAGATCGGTTTCCTGGAATGGACGGAGCTGATCCTGCTTGTCCTCGGGATCGCCGGCGCCGTCGGCATCGTAATGCTGATGTCGCGCGCCATGATCAAGCCGATCCGCGAGTTGACCGCCGGCATGTTCGAGCTCGCCAGCGGCAAGTTCGACATCGTGCTGCCGGGGCTGGGCCGCAAGGACGAGATCGGCGACATCGCCGGCGCGGTCGAGACCTTCAAGGTCAAGGCAGCCGAGAAGGCGCAGCTCGAGGCCGACGAGCAACTGAAGCGGCAGCGGGCCGAGGCCGAAGCGCAGGCCAAGATCGCCGAGGAACGCGCCAGGGTGGCGGAGCGGCAGGCCCAGGCCGCGGAAGAGACCGCCAAGGCGCTCGGCAGCCTCGGCGAGGGACTCACTCACCTCGCCAAAGGCGATCTGACGTTCCGGCTCGATGACGATTTCGCCGAGACTTACCGGCAGATCAAGGACGACTTCAATCTGGCCATCGGCCAGCTGCAGGAGACCATCAAGGCGATCGCGGACTCGGCGAGCGAGGTCTCCAGCGCCTCGACCGAAATCGCGACCGCCACGACCGACCTGTCGCAGCGGACCGAGGAGCAGGCCGCGAGCCTGGAAGAGACCTCGGCCTCGATGGAGGAAATTTCGGCCACGGTGAAGAAGAACGCCGAAAGCGCGCAGCAGGCCAGCGCCTCGGCGGCGTCGACCCGGGAGGTGGCGAGCCGCGGCGGCGAAGTGGTCTCCGAGGCCGTGGCAGCGATGTCGCGCATCGAGGAATCATCGCGCAAGATTTCCGACATCATCGGCGTGATCGACGAGATCGCCCGGCAGACCAACCTGCTGGCGCTCAACGCCGCCGTCGAGGCGGCGCGCGCCGGCGATGCCGGCCGCGGCTTCGCGGTCGTGGCGTCGGAGGTCAGAAGCCTGGCGCAACGTTCGTCGCAGGCCGCCAAAGACATCAAGGACCTGATCACCAGCTCCAACAGCCAGGTCCAGGAGGGCGTCGACCTGGTCAACCGCGCCGGCCAGTCGCTCAACGAGATCGTGGAGGCGATCAAGGGCGTCGCCAGTGTCGTGTCGGACATCGCCGGCGCCAGCGCCGAGCAATCCGGCGGCATCGATCAGGTCAACAAGGCGCTCACCCAGATGGACGAGGTCACGCAGCAGAACTCGGCCCTGGTCGAGCAGAACGCCGCGACCGCCAAGAACCTCGAGCAGCAGTCGGCCGCAATGGGCGCGCGCGTCAGCACGTTTAAGCTCGGCGACGGCAGGCGAGCCTCGGGCGCAATGACGGCCGCCCGCCCGGTGCGGCGTGCGCAGGGCAATCTGGCGCTCAAGGAAGAAACGGAATTCTAGAATAGCCGCAAAACGACATCAGCAGCCCTGCCAGGGCTGCTGATGAGAATCTGCGGATCGAGGCTGCGCGTCAGGGATAGGTCACGCAGTCGGACAGCCGCGGACGCATGTAGATCTGGTCCTTCAGCGTCAGCGTGCCGGTGACCACATAGCCGACGGTCGGCTTGTAGGTGTACTGCACCTCGCTCCAGACCAGGCAGGAGTTCGCCACCACCAGCGCGGTCGGCAGCGTGACCGAGGAGCCCTTGGACCGCGCGGTGCCGTTCAACGTCGCGCTCCAGTCGATCGTCGCCTTGCTGTTGGCGTCGATCTTCACTTGCGACACCGTGACCTTGAGATTGGCCGTGGAATACGGCGCGATGACCGCGCTCGCGGCGTTCAGCGAGTTGGTCATGTCGCTGGCGGCCAGGCTCGAAGCCTGGGATGCCAGGTCGGCAACGGTGCGCGCGGTGAGCGTCACCTTGCGGTCGGCGCCGATGCCCTGCGAAATCTCCACCGCGCCGAGATAGAGCGTCAGCATCAGCGGCAGCAGCATCGCGAACTCGACCGCCGAGACGCCGCGCTCGTCGCCGGCAAGCCTTGCGAGCGGGCGCGCCAGCCGCTCCGCGGTCCGGCGGACAAAATTCTCGGCGCGATCTTTCACCAACATGACGACCTACAAACCTTGTTGCGGAACGCGACCGTCGACGTCAGGGGCTGGGTGGTGCACATGACGACCCATATGGCTCGTTACGGAACGCGACGGTCGACATCAGGAGCCGCTTGCTCCCCGCGGTGTCCGCCAGATTGAGGCCGAGCAGCGAGACGTAGACCGGCCACTGATACATCAGGCGCACGACGACGATGTCGCCAGCGCAGCCCGGCTGATAGCCGAAGTTCGCGGTCTGGACGTTGCCGCTGCTATCGATCGGCTTCGATACGTTGACCGAGGCGAAGGACGGATAGCTCTTGACGTCGACATAGAGCGAGCCGTTGCAATTGAACAGCCCGTAGATCCGCGCACAGACCTGCTGCTTGAACTGCGTCTGGCTGTAGCCCGCGGTCTGCGCCTGGCCGGTCATGATCAGCCGCGCGCTGTCGGCGGCCGCCGTCTCCAGCGCCTGGCCGGCGAAGAAGACGATCGCGGTTTCCATGATGGCGAAGATCAGCGCCAGGAACGGCGCGGCCACCATGGCAAACTCGACCGTGGTGGCGCCGCTGCGATCGGACAGCATGCGGCGGGCATTGAGAGAAGCCCATGACCGCCTGGCTGCGGCCAATAGTTTGACGCGAAGTCCCCCGACCATGGCAATCACCTGAGCAACGCAGCACTGACGGCCGCTTCGCGTCAATTTCTACCAGGGAAGGCTTGTTGAATTGTTGCAGGTAACCCGGGGTGCGGCGGGGATGCGGTTCATCCGCCGCTAACCACGATCGCGCCGCTGGCTCGAAAACGCGCTGCTGGCTCGAAAACGCGCGTGAACGCCGCTGATGGTGGATCAGTTTCTCGCGAGCTATCTCGGTCCGCCCTGGCCGGCGGCGCCCTGCGCCAGCGCGCTGAAGGTGCCGATCTGGTTGAGGTTCGCGGTGAAGTAGGCCGGCGTATCGCCGATGGTGGTGCGGCGCGAGCAGTCCGGCGCGCAGCTATAGGTCTCGCGGTCGACGCCGCGATACATCACGACGACATTGTCGATCGGGTTCACCACCTGCACGGTGCTCTCGAACAGCATGGCGCCGTTCCGGTCGAGCGCGACGAGGTTGGTGGCGCCGGGGCTCTTGGCGGTGAGCACCGCGATGCCGCCCGGTTGGACCGCGGCGTCCGCGATCAGCGGATTGCCGATCACCAGCGTCGCCGTTTTCTCCGGCAGCTTGACGATCTTGGCGCGGTCGAGGGCGACGACCAGGGCGCCGCCCGAGGCCCCCTCGGCGGCTGCCGCAGAACGTGCACCCGGCAAGGCGCAGATAAAGAAGACGGATGCCACGATCAGGAAAAGGCCCGGCCTAAAGCCGCGGCCACCGGCGAACGCCATCATTTTACGCTCCGCACGCATACACACCGGCGGCTCACGCACACGCCGCACAGAACTCAACACTTGCGATCAAGTTGAACGCAAAATGGTGAATGAAGTCGGAATCGCACGAGCGCCAACGCGCTCCCACACCACAACGGCCGGACAACGCGGGTTGATCCGCGCGGCGGAATCTGTCGAAAATTTTAGGTAGTGTTGGCTGCATCGAGAAAATAATCGGAAGTTATGTCGTTTTTAGTACGTGTTTTTACTCACTAATTTGCAGATAAGTTCATTGTTAACCACGCGCGAATTCCACGAGAATGCATTGCGTTTCATCGAATGAATTAACTTCGATGCAAGACCGCGCTGGTAATTTTCACGCATGGCTTCGATCGGCCGGGACGTAACAACGGCCACAAGCCAGCTCAGACAGCCACGTGTGGACCTCTAAGGAGCTATGAAGATGACGAAGCTTGTTTCGCGTTTCATGAAGGACGAGTCTGGTGCGACCGCCATCGAGTACGGCCTGATTGCCGCCGGCATCTCGGTCGCCATCATCGCCGTCGTGCAGGGCCTCGGCTCGAAGCTGAAGTCGACCTTCACCTCGGTGCAGAACGCGCTGAATTAAGACCTCGCGCGAAGACCACGAGTTTCTTACGGAAGGCTCCGGCAGTGCCGGAGCCTTTTCGTTTGTGCGGCGTCGTTTGCCTTCGTCCGTTATCGCTTATCCGCTCCCGCTGCGTGCCGCGGTTTGTTTCCGGTTGTTTCCCGCGCATTACGCATGCGGTGAAAGTGCTGCCAATTCATTTCGGAATTTACCGAAAAGCCGAGGGTTCCATCTTACGTCGAATTCAAACTTGATACGTAGAAACACGGACAGCCGGCCGCCAAAACAGAAAGCCGGCACAGCTCAGTCACTCAGGAGATCAAACGCATGTCCCTTATTACCCGTTTCCTTCGCGATGAAGCCGGCGCCACCGCCATCGAGTACGGCCTGATCGCCGCCGGCATCTCGGTCGCCATCATCGCGACGGTTGCCGGCCTCGGCTCCAAGCTGAACACGACCTTCACTTCGGTGCAGAACGCGCTGAACTAAAGCGTCGCGGGGGCGTGACGTTTCGATACACGCGATCCAATTCACCTCCGTTGTGGTGCGCCACAACGGAGGTGTGTTGCTTTTGAGCCTTTGCGATAACGAAACCGAAACGACAAAACGCTAGGATTCTTCGCGAAGGAGAACGATGGTCATGCTGACCGACGCCGTACGGCTGTTGCTGTTTCCCGCGCTGATGGCGTTCGCGGCCTCGAGCGATCTGTTCACGATGACCATCTCGAACCGCGTCACGCTCATTCTGGTGGCCGGCTTCTTCGCGCTCGCGCTCTACACCGGCATGGATCTCCATGCGGTGCTGTGGCACGTCACGGCGGCGTTTGCCGTGCTCGCCATCACCTTCGTGTTCTTCGCGCGCGGCTGGATCGGCGGCGGCGACGCCAAGCTCGCGGCGGCGACCGCGCTGTGGCTCGGGTTCGACCATCTGATGGCCTACGGGCTCTATGCGTCGATCTTCGGCGGCATTCTCACGATTGGGATGATCCGGTTCCGGCTGATGCCGCTGCCGGCGACGCTCGCCGAGCAGGATTGGGTGAAGCGGCTGCACAAGCTCGACGGCGGGGTGCCCTACGGCATCGCGCTCGCCGCTGCGGCGCTGCTGATTTATCCCGACACCGCCTGGATGCAGCCCGGCTAGCGGCAAGCTGCTCCGGCGCTTTTCGCGCTTTTAGGTCTTTGCGCATCGATCGACGCCGTGCATCCGCTCGGCCCGATTTTTTCGCTCAACACATTTTTAACCGCATTTGGATACGCCCCGTTAACCACGAATTGACGTTTCGCTGATGAAATCCGGAGGTGGTTCGGTCCAGCACCGCGGTGCCTCTTTAGCTGAGTGAAGGACGGCCTAACTGGCCGTTCAGTCCCGTAAACAGAGTGAGTGAAGCGTTATGAAAGCCGCGCGTATCTTAGTGCTTGGCATCGCGCTCGCCGCGGGTGGCGCGGCGGCGTACCTCGTCAGTGGCGACGATGAGCCGAAGCCGGAGGCCCCGCCCGCCCCGGTCGTCCAGCAGCTCCCGACCGTCGACGTGCTGATCGCCAAGGGCGATATCGGCATGGGCACCGCCATCACGGCGGACGACTTCACATGGCAGGCCTGGCCCGAGGCCACTACCGGCGACAGCTACGTCACCCGCAAGGCGCGACCGAACGCGCCGGAGGAGCTGGTCGGCGCGATCACCCGCGCGCCGTTCACGGCAGGCGAGCCGATCCGCGAAGGCAAGCTCATTCGCGCCAACGGCGCGGCCGGCTACATGGCGGCAATCCTGCCGTCCGGCATGCGCGCGGTATCGACCGAAATCTCCCCGGAGACCGGCGCCGGCGGCTTCATCCTGCCCAACGACCGGGTCGACGTGATCCTGTCGCGCCGTGCCAACGACAGTGGCTCGCGGAGCGCCCTCAATGCGCCGCCGATCAGCGAGACCATCATCACCAATGTGAAGATCCTGGCGATCGACCAGACCGTCGAGGAAAAGGGCGGCCAGCGCGTCGTGGTCGGCAAGACCGCGACGCTGGAGCTGACGCCACGCCAGGCCGAGACGCTGGCGCAGTCGCGCCAGCAGGGCACGCTGTCGCTCGCGCTGCGCAGCCTGCTGGACGCCAGCAAGGCCGAGGAAGTCCGCAATAACGACGACCGCGGCCGTGGCGAGATCAACACCGTCAAATTCGGCATCACGCGATAGAGCTTTTCAGAGGAGCATACCCATGGCCAAAGCAAGGTTGATCCGCACCGCGGCACTGGCGGCGCTGGTCGTCACGGCTTTGGTCGGGCGCTCCGCGCCGGTGACCGCAGCGGATCCGGCGCCGCGCGGCGTCGGCGTCGCCGCCCCCACCGTGCAGGTCTATGGCGACAAGTCGGCGCAGTTCATGGGCCTCGGCGTCGGCAAGAGCGTGGTGGTCGACCTGCCGGCCGATATCAAGGATGTGCTGGTCGCCGATCCCAAGATCGCCAATGCGGTGGTGCGCACCTCGCGGCGGGCCTACATCATCGGCGTCGCGATCGGCCAGACCAACGTCTACTTCTTCGACAGCGAAGGCCGCCAGCTGATGGGCTTCGACATCGCGGTGACCCGCGATCTCAACGGCATCCGCGCGGCGCTGAAGCGCGGGCTGCCGGGCGCGGACATCGACGTCGAAGGGCTCGCCGACGGCATCATGCTGTCCGGCTCGGTGTCGAGCCCGACCGAGGCGCAGCAGGCCTTCGACCTTGCCGCGCGCCTCGCCGGCGACGGCGCCAAGGTGGTGAACGGCATCTCGGTGCGCGGCCGCGACCAGGTGATGCTGAAGGTCTCGGTCACCGAGGTGCAGCGCGACGTCATCAAGCAGCTCGGCGTCGATCTCAACGGCTCGTTCAACACCGGCCAGGCGGTGGTGAACCTGGCCAACGTCAACCCGTTTCCGGTGTTCGGCTCGCCGCTGAACTCGAGCGGCGTCAAGGTGAGCTATCGCGGCGTCGACGCGACGCTGCGCGCCATGGAGCGCGCCGGCATCATCCGCACGCTGGCGGAGCCGAACCTCACGGCGATCTCCGGCGAGACCGCGAACTTCCTGGCCGGCGGCGAGTTTCCGATCCCGGCAGGCTTCACCTGCGATCCCACCACCCGGAACTGCCAAACCCAGATCCAGTTCAAGAAGTTCGGCGTCAGCCTGAACTTCACGCCGGTGGTGATGTCGGAAGGCCGCATCAGCCTGAAGGTGCTGACCGAGGTCTCGGAGCTCTCCAACGACAACGCGCTGACGCTGACCCAGTCGGTCGGCGCCGGCGAGACCACCACCCAGACCATTCCGTCGATCAAGACCCGCCGCGCCGAGACCACGATGGAAATCCCCTCGGGCGGCTCGCTGGCGATGGCCGGCATGATCCAGGAGCAGACCAAGCAGCAGATCAACGGCATGCCCGGCATCATGAACGTTCCGGTGCTCGGCGCACTGTTCAAGAGCCGCGACTTCCAGAACCGGCAGACCGAGCTGATGATCCTGGTGACGCCCTACATCGTGCGCGCGGTGGCGCAGAAGGATCTGTCGCGACCCGACGACGGCTATGCGGACGCCTCGGACGCCTCGACGACGCTGCTCGGCCGTTTCAACCGGCTCTACGGCGTGCCCGGCCAGACCGATCCGCGCGCCAACGGCCCGAGCGGCCCCTATCGCGGCAATGTCGGCTTCATCCTGGATTGAGAGCGGCGACAAGGAACGATCGATGCACAACCCCATGCTCACCGACCTCCGCCGCCTGAAGAGGCTCGCGATCCGCGGTCTCCTGATCGCGGGCCTTGCCGCAGCCGTGGCCGGCTGCAAGACCACCGAGCTCGACACCGCCGGCGGCATTCCGGAGCACTACAAGCAGCGCCACCCGATCACCATCAAGGAAAGCAAGAAGACGCTGATGGTTTTCGTCGGCACCGGTCGCGGCGGGCTTTCCGCCATGCAGCGCGCCGAGGTGATGTCGTTCGCGAAGAACTGGCAGCGCGACGCCACCGGCGGCGTGCAGATCGACCGTCCCGTCGGCAGCTTGAACGAACGCGCGGCCAACGACACGCTTCAGGAGGCGCTGTCGATCCTGGCCGCGGTCGGCATCCCGAACAGCGGCATCGGCATCCGTCCCTATCAGGCCGGCGGCGAGAAGACTCCGCCGTTGCGCTTGAGCTTCCCGCAGATGGTCGCGGAGGCCGGACCTTGCGGCACGTGGCCCGACGATGTCGGCCCGAGCTACGATCCGAAGCACTACGAGAACCGCGAATACTACAACTTCGGCTGCGCCTCGCAGCGCAATCTCGCCGCCATGGTCGAGAACCCGGCCGACCTCGTGCAGCCGCGCGGCGAGACGCCGGCCTACACGGCGAAGCGGACCGTCCAGGTCGACAAGTGGCGCAAGGGCGAGAGCCCGGCGACCGTCTACACCGACACCAACAAGGGCGCGATCAGCGATCTCGGCAAATGATCCGAACCGCACTGCAAACTCCCGAGCTCGAACCGGAAGCGCCGCCGGAGGCGCCGCCGCGCGACGAGCACATCGCGCCGGCGCCGCGCGTCTCGGTCCAGGCGTTCTGCGACACCGTCGAGACCGCCGCCGCCATCCAGTCGGCGGGCGAGGACCGGCGGCTCGGCAAGGCCCACGTCAAGATCCAGATGGGCGGCGTCGCGGCGGCGATCGAAGCCTATCGCGGCTCGCCGACCCCCAACGTCATCATGCTGGAGACCGAGGGCCGCGGCGAAGGCATCCTCGCGGGCCTCGACACGCTCGCCGAGTTCTGCGACGCCGGCACCCGCGTCATCGTGGTCGGCCGCACCAACGACGTGACGCTCTATCGCGAGCTGGTGCGCCGCGGCGTCAGCGACTACATGATCTCGCCGGTCGGCACGCTCGACGTGGTGCGCTCGATCTGCGGGCTGTTCTCGGCGCCGGACGCCAAGCCGGTCGGCCGGGTGATCGCCGTGGTCGGCGCCAAGGGCGGCGTCGGCGCATCCACCGTGGCGCACAACATCGCCTGGGCGGTCGCGCGCGATCTCGCGCTCGATTCGGTCGTCACCGATCTCGATCTGGCGTTCGGCACCGCGGGGCTCGACTACAACCAGGATCCGCCGCAGGGCATCGCCGACGCGGTGTTCTCGCCCGACCGCATCGACACCGCCTTCATCGACCGCCTCCTCTCGAAGTGCTCGGACCATCTGAGCCTGCTGGCGGCCCCCGCCACGCTGGAGCGCGCCTACGACTTCGGCGCCGAGGCCTTCGACGGCATCTTCGACGCGCTGCGCGCCACCATGCCCTGCGTGGTGCTCGACGTGCCGCATCAGTGGACCGGCTGGACCCAGCGCACGCTGATCAGCGCCGACGACATCCTGATCGTCGCGACGCCCGATCTCGCCAACCTGCGCAACGCCAAGAACCTGTTCGACTATCTGCGCGGCTCGCGGCTCAACGACCACCGGCCGTTCTACATGCTCAACCAGGTCGGCATCCCGAAGAAGCCGGAGATCAAGCCCGCCGATTTCGCCAAGGCGCTGGAGGACCAGCCGGTCGCGGTGATTCCGTTCGATCCGGCGCTGTTCGGCTCGGCTGCCAACAACGGCCAGATGATCGCCGAGGTCTCGGCCAGCCACCGCAACACCGAGACGTTTCTCCAGCTTGCCAAGCTGCTCACCGGCCGCTCGGAGGTGAAGAAGGCCAAGTCGGGCCTGCTGTCGCCGCTGCTCGGCAAGTTTTTGAAGAAGTGAACTGCACCGGGACGATGCGTAGCGTGAGGTAACAGGACGTGTTCGGTAAGCGTGCCACCACTGATACACGGCCGGCGCCGTCGGCGGCTCCGGCGGCAGCGCCGCGGGCCCATGCCGCGCCGGCGCCCATCCCCCAGGGCGGCGACCGGCTGCAGCCGATTCCGTCCGCAGGCCTCGGCGCACCGATGGTCCCGGCGCCGGCGACGCCGGCGCGTCTTGCGGCGCAGCCGCCCGCGATGGCGACCGACACGCGGCATTCGGAATCCTACTACGAGACCAAGGGCACGATCTTCGGCGCGCTGATCGAGGCGATCGACCTGGCGCAGCTCGCGCGCCTCGACGCCGACGCGGCGCGCGAGGAAATCCGCGACATCGTCAACGAGATCATCGCGATCAAGAACATCGTGATGTCGATCTCCGAGCAGGAGGAGCTGCTCGACGACATCTGCAACGACGTGCTCGGCTACGGCCCGCTCGAGCCGCTGCTCGCCCGCGACGACATCGCCGACATCATGGTGAACGGCTCGGGCACGGTCTACATCGAGGTGATGGGCAAGATCCAGAAGACCGGCATCCGCTTCCGCGACAACCAGCAGCTTCTGAACATCTGCCAGCGCATCGTCAGCCAGATCGGCCGCCGCGTCGACGAAGCCTCGCCGATCTGCGACGCGCGTCTCCCCGACGGCTCCCGCGTCAACGTCATCGCCCAGCCGCTGTCGCTCGACGGGCCCGCGCTCACGATTCGTAAGTTCAAGAAGGACAAGCTCAAGCTCGACAACCTGGTCAAGTTCGGCTCGATCACGCCGGACGGCGCCGATGTGCTCAAGATCATCGGCCGCTGCCGGGTCAACACCATCGTGTCGGGCGGCACCGGCTCGGGCAAGACCACGTTGCTCAACTGTCTCACCCAGTTCATCGACGACGACGAGCGCATCATCACCTGCGAGGACGCCGCCGAGCTTCAGCTCCAGCAGCCCCACGTGGTGCGCCTGGAAACGCGGCCGCCGAACCTCGAAGGCGAAGGCCAGGTCACGATGCGCGACCTGGTCAAGAACTGTCTGCGTATGCGTCCGGAACGCATTATCGTGGGCGAAGTCCGCGGACCCGAGGCCTTCGACCTGCTGCAGGCCATGAACACCGGCCACGACGGCTCGATGGGCACGCTGCACGCCAACAGCCCGCGCGAGGCGCTGTCGCGCGTCGAATCCATGATCACCATGGGCGGCTATTCGCTGCCGTCGCGCACCATCCGCGAGATGATCGTAGGTTCCGTCGACGTCGTGGTGCAGGCCGCGCGCCTGCGCGACGGCTCGCGCAAGATCACCCACATCACCGAGGTGATCGGCATGGAAGGCGACGTGATCATCACCCAGGATCTGTTCGTCTACGAGATCACCGGTGAGGACGAGAAGGGCAACCTGATCGGCCAGCACAAGTCGACCGGCATCGGCCGGCCGAAATTCTGGGACCGCGCGCGCTACTACGGCGAGGACAAGCGGCTGGCCGCAGCCCTCGACGCCTCCAATGTCGAGATGAACCAGGCGGTTCGGTAGGGGTTGTGCGATGAAGATGCAGACCCTCGCGGTCGCTGCCATGGTGACGACCGCGATCGGCGGCATCGCTTACGTCTTTCTGTATCCGCTGCTGTCGGGCGAGCGCAAAGCCGAGCAGCGCCGCGACAGCGTCGCCCGCCCCGAGCCCGCGGCCCGCGCCACGAGCCGCATCCAGCAGCGCTCGCGCCGCGAGCAGGTCGAGGACACGCTGAAGGATATCGACCTCAAGCAGAAGAAGTCGAAGAATCCGCCGCTGGAGATCAAGATCGAGCAAGCCGGACTGACCTGGTCGAAAAACCGGTTTCTCCTGACCGCGGGGGCCCTTGGGTTGTTCGCGTTTCTCGGCGTCTGGATCATGACCGGGCTGCCAGTACCGGCTGCCGCCGCAGGTTTTGCGGCAGGCTTCGGCCTGCCGCTCTGGATGCTGAGGTTTCTGAAAGGGCGGCGCGAGAAGAAGTTCCTGGCCGGCTTCCCCGACGCGGTCGACGTGATCGTGCGCGGCATCAAGGCGGGCCTGCCGCTCGCCGACAGCCTGAAGATCATCGCCGCCGAGGCCCAGGACCCGATCAAGAGCGAATTCAGGGCCATCATCGAAACCCAGACCATCGGCATGCCGCTCGGCGAAGCCTGCAGCAAGCTCTATGAGCGCATGCCGCTGGCCGAAGCCAACTTCTTCGGCATCGTGATCTCGATCCAGCAGAAGGCCGGCGGCAACCTCTCCGAAGCGCTCGGCAATCTGTCGAAGGTGCTGCGCGACCGCAAGAAGATGAAGGCCAAGATCCAGGCCATGTCGATGGAGGCCAAGGCCTCGGCGTCGATCATTGGATGTCTGCCGATCGCGGTCGGCGCTCTCGTGTATCTGACGAGTCCGGACTACATCGAGCTGCTGTGGATGTCCGACCTCGGCCGCATGATGATGGCCGGGTGCGCCATGTGGATGGGCATCGGCATCTTCGTGATGAAGCAGATGATCAATTTCGATTTCTGAGCCGGTGTCATGATCGATTTCCTCATCACCAAGCTGCACGACACCAAGTTCCTGATCATGCTGCTGACCAGCGTGGCGGCGATCGCCACCGTGATCACGCTCGCCATGCCGCTGCTTTCGCCCGACACGCTCGGCCGGCGCATGAAGTCGGTCGCCCTCGAGCGCGAGAAGATCCGTCAGCGCGAGCGCGAGCGGCTCGCGCGCGGCGAAAAGGACAAGGTCGCGCTCCGCCAGTCGCCGAAGCAGTACATGCTGCAGGCGGTGGAGAAGTTCAATCTGAACAAGTGGCTCGCCCAGGAAGAAGCGCGCGAGAAGCTCGTGCAGGCCGGCTACCGCGGACACGCGCCCTATGTGGCGTTCCTGTTCTTCCGCATGGTCACGCCGCTGGTGCTGTTCCTGTTCGCGCTGTTCTACCTGTTCGTGGTGGTCGAGTGGGATCAGCCGGCGACCGTCAAGATCGGCGTCTGTCTCGCCGCCGCGTATGCGGGCATGCAGGCACCGCTGCTGTTTCTCAAAAACCGTATCGCCAAGCGCCAGCTTTCGATCAAGCGCGCGTTTCCCGATGCGCTCGATCTGCTGCTGATCTGCGTCGAGTCCGGCATGGCGGTCGAGTCGGGATTCAAGAAGGTGAGCGAGGAGATCGGCTCGCAGTCGGTGGCGCTCGCCGAGGAGCTGACGCTGACCACGGCCGAGCTGTCCTACCTGCCGGACCGCAAGGTCGCCTACGAGAACCTCGCCAAGCGCACCGACCTCGACGGCGTGAGGTCGGTCTGCATGGCGTTGCAGCAGGCCGAGCGCTACGGCACGCCGCTCGCGCAGACGCTGCGGGTGATGTCGCAGGAAAACCGCGATATGCGCATGACCGAGGCCGAGAAGAAGGCTGCGGCGCTGCCGCCGAAGCTCACGGTGCCGATGATCCTGTTCTTCCTGCCGGTGCTGTTCGTGGTGATCTTGGGGCCGGCCGCGATCCGCGTGATGGCGACGCAGGACACCAGCAGCAGCACGCCGGTGAACAAGACGAAGTAGCGCCTATCCGGCCATTGCGTCGACCGCGAAGCTTCTCGGCGGCTCGCCTCGCGTGCAGATGTCCCACATGGTCGCGTAGGCGGATTCGATGTGCCGGGCAAAGCGCCGGCGGTCGAACAAGAGATGAGTTTCGCGGTTGCGGGCGAGCTTGCCTTTGAGGTCGGCCAGCAGCGCTGGATCCTGCGCCAGTCTCAACGCCAGGCTTTTGTAGCCCTCGAGATCGGGCGCGATCATTTCGTCGAGCCCGATGGCGCCGAGCAGGCTGGCCGCCACTCGTCCGACAAAGGCGTCGCCTTTGCAGGTCAACACCGGCAGGCCGGTCCACAATGCGTCGGCCGCCGTGGAATGGGCGTTGTATGGAAGCGTGTCGAGAAACACATCGGCCAGCCGGTGTCTTGCCAGGTGATCTTCGAGGCGAGAGAGCCTCGGCGCGAAAATGATGCGCGCCGGATCGACCTCGGCTGCTGTCGCGGCCTCGCGAAGATTGCGAATGGCCGTATCGTTCATGGCGGACAGCCAAAGAACGCTTCCCGGGCATTCCCGCAGGATGCTCATCCAGGTCTCGAAGATCTTCGGCGTGATCTTCCATCCGTTGTTGAAGCAGCAGAAGACGAAGCCTCGGTCCGGAAGGCCTGCCTGAGCCCGGCTGGGCGCCTCTGCGCCGATCGGCAGCTCGGTGTTGGCCAGATAGCACCCCGGCAGGTGAACGATTTTTTCCGCGTAGTGAAGCTGGCTCTCGAACGGCAGAGCGACGGCATCGGCAATGATGTAGTCCATGCAGTCGGTGCCGGTCGTCGCGGCGTAGCCGTGATAGTTGACCTGGATCGGCGCCGCGCGCTCCGAAAATATGCCCGGACGGCTATGGCTGGTGTAGCCGCCGAGACGAACGATGATATCGACATCGAGGTCGCGCAACAGCGCCGCCGTTTCCCGATCGCTCTTCCGGTTGACGTCGTAAAATCCATCGAGCGATGCGATCACCCGGTCGCGCATGTCGTCAGGATCGCTCGGCCCGACCGACACTCCCAGGACTTCGAAACGCTCGCGGTCGTGGTTCTCGAAGAGCCCGACGATCGATTGCGCGACCGGATGGAGGCGAAAATCCGGAGAAACATAAGCAATCCTGATCTTCTCCTTCCGGCGCGCCGCAGCTGGACCCAGGTGCGGTGTGGTCCGGAAGTTTCGCGTCCAATAGTCCCGGGCCACGGCAGCATGAAGCGCCTCGTCGCCCGAATAGTTCAGCAGCACAAATGGCGATATGCAGACCCTGCCGCCCCGCACGGCATCATGCAGCTCGCTCTCGTATTTTCGGTAGCGTTGAAAGTCGCAAAGCTTGGCGGAGCAGTCGGCAGCGTCGCTCAGCGCGAGACCGTGATCGGGCTGCATTGAAAGCGTCTGTTCGAAGCCTGCCAGGGCCTCCTCGGTCCTGCCCAGAACACCAAGACACGTCCCGCGATTGTAATGGGCGTCGGCATAGTCGGGTTGCAACGCAACGGCTCGATCGTAGTCGGCCACGGCCTTGCCGTAGTGATGCATCTCCTGAAAGGTATTTCCCCGATTGTTGAAGGCGAACACGTAGCTGGGATCGATCCCCAGCGCATGATCGAAGCTGGCCAGCGCTTCGTCAAAGCGGTGCAACATCTTCAGCGCAATCCCACGGTTGGACCAGCCTCGCGGAAGAAGCGGAGCCTTGCTGATCGCGCCGTCGAATGCCGCAAGGGCCTCCTCAGGCTGCCTCAGCTTGAGAAGGACGTTCCCCTTGTTGTTGAGCGCCTCGACATCGCCAGGCACCAGCCGCAAGACGTGATCGAGGCTGGCGACTGCCTCCTCGTATCGCGCCGACCGCTCCAGAAGCACGCTTCGGTTGAAATGCGCGTCGGCAAAGCCCGGGTCGAGCCGCAAGACGCGATCGAAGCACGCAAGCGCTTCCTCGTAACGCCCGAGTTCTTGCAGCGTGGTGCCTCGATTGTTGAGGGCCGTGATGCTGTCGGGCTGGATCGCGAGAGCGCGATCGTAGCTCGCAAGGGCTTCGTCAAATCTGCCAAGTCCTTGGAGAGCGAGACCACGATCGGTCAGAACATTGACGTCGTCCCGGCACAACACCAGCGCACGGTCATAGCTCGCGAGCGCCGCGGTCCCCTTCCCGAGAGCCCACTGGGCGGCGCCGAGGAGGTGAAACGCGCCGGAGTGCCGGCTTTGACGTTTGGTGATCGCGCGGCAGAGTTTTTCTGCTGCGGCGAAATCTCCGCTTCCGTACGCGGACAACGCCAATTGTATTTCGTCCGCAACGGTATGCCGGTTCATCGTCCTCGTCGTCCCACGCCAGTGCTAGTGCGGGTGTGGACGAGCGACCATCGGACGCGATGTCGCGCGGACGTGATGTCGCAGTTCCGGACGCGCTATTCTACGGACCGAAACGAGACCGGCAACCTTGGATGTATTCGCGTACCTTTCGAATCCGAAATTCGCGAGGTTGCGTTCAACCTCTGTCGAAAACTCGGATGTAGCGCGCTACGAGCCGGTCGACGGCGTGAGCGGCGACCCGCGCTGATTCTTCTTCCACTGCTGCTGGTCGGCGAGCATCTGGCGCAGGTATGCGACATTGGTCTGCGCCTCGACCGGCGTCAGGTCCTTGCTCGCAATCTGTTCCGCCTCCTGGAAACGGCCCTGCAGGCCCACCACCAGCGCGAGGTTCTGGCGCACCTTGGGCTCGGCGCCGCCCTGCTCGGCGGCGCGGCGCAGCGTCACCTCGGCCTGCGGCAGGTTCTTGGCCAGCGCGTAAGACAGGCCGAGATTGGACAGCACCGACGGATCGTCGGGCTTCAGCCGCAGCGCGCTGGCGTAATAGCGCTGCGCGTCGGCGTGGCGGCCCATCTGGTCGAGCACTGCGCCCTGCACCGAGAGGACCCGCCAGTCCGGCTGGTCCTGCGTATGCGCGCGGTTGAGCACGTCGAGCGCCTGCTGGAAGTTACCGGCGTCGGCGAGTGCGCGGCCATAAGCGCCGAGCACCGCGCGATCTTGGGGATTGTGCGCCGCCGCCTGCTCGAGCACGGCCACGGCCTGCACGCGCTGGCCGATGGCGCGGAGCGACTGGGCATAGTTGACGGCGACCTCGGGGTCGGTCGGATTGTTGCGATAGCGCGTGCCCCAATTGTCCATCTCCTGCCGCCATTGGGCCTGGGAGCGCGGCGCGGGTTCCGAACGGATCGATCCGGTGACATCGCTCGACGAACCGCCGGTCGTGGTCGAGCAGGCGCCCAGGGCGAGGGCGAGAGTGGCGGCGAGCGCTACAGAGGCGTAAAGGCGCGCCGAGGGTCGAGACATGTCGCGCAGGCCCTGCCTGGAATTGAGGCGGCCTGGGCCGCCGGACTAAGATCCCGAGCAATAAAACGTTAACCCTAATGGGCGGTTAACGGGCCTGCTCTCCTTGGGGTTGTTGGCCGCAATGCAGCGTGAGATGCTTTCCGCAGGCGGCCGGAGAGTGAAAATCATGAAAATCGGGGCGAAAATCGCCATGGCCTGCGTCCTGCTGTGGGCGATGGCCGGACCGGCTGCAGCCGACCTGCTCATGGACGTGAAGGCGCGCGGCAAGCTCATTGTGGGGGTGAGCGACACCACCCCGCCGTTCAGCTTCAAGAAGCCCGGCGAGACCACGGTGATCGGCTATGACCTCGACATCGCCCACGCCGTGGCGAAGCGGCTCGGCGTCACCGTTGAAACGGTGTCGCTGTCGAGCGCCGAGCGCATCCCGATGCTGAACGACGGCAAGATCGACTTCGCAGCCACCTCGATGACGCGCACGGCCGAACGGCTCAAGGAGATCGATTTCAGCGCCATCTATTTCGTCACGCCGCACGCCGTGATCGTGAAGAAATCGAGCGGCATCACCTCGGTGCGTCAGCTCGCCGGCAAGAAGGCATCGTCTGCCAGCACATCGACGGCCGGACCGAACCTGAAAGAGGCCGAGCCCAAGGTCGAGTTGGTCTATGTGCGCGACTATGCCGAGGCCTTCAAGCTGTTGAAGGAGGACAAGGTCGACGCCTTCCCGACCGACGAGACCGTGCTGCGCGCCATCGTGCAGCAGGACGGCCATCCGGCCGATTACCTGTTCCTCCCCGATTTCACCAAGTCCCGAAATGTCGGTTTCGCCTTGAAAAAGGGCGACCCGCGTTTCAAGGAGGCGATCGACAGGGCGTTGCTCGACATCGAACGATCGGGCGAGGCGGTGAAAATCTTCGACGCGTGGTTCGGTCCGAAATCGCCGGAGCCGATGGCGCGCAAGTTCAAGATCCAAGCGGACTACTGAAGAGCCGACCACCGAAGAATTGAAACACAGCATGCATCCGACATTCGTTGCCCGCAGCAAGGCGGCACAGCCGATCTGGTTTGTGACGCAGGCAAACTTCGCCAAGATCACCGACAAGCTCGACAAGCGCGCCCGCGCCTTTGTCAAAGCCTCGGGCTTCGAGCCCCGCCCCGGCCGGCACCTGCTGCTGCCGGGGAGTGACGGCACCGGCGGCGCGCTGTTCGGGATCGAGGCCGAGAAGGCCGCGAACAAGAACGCCTTCCTGCCGGGACTGCTGCCGGGCGTGCTGCCGGCCGGCGTTTACCGATTCGCCAACGCGCCGCATGATGCGCGGCTGGCCGCGCTCGCCTTCGCGCTCGGCGCCTATCGGTTCACGCGCTATCGCAAGATGAAAGACAAGCCGGTGAAGCTCGTGCTGCCGGACGATGTCGACGGCGAGGAGCTCTCCCGCATCGCCGAGGGCGTGATGCTGGCGCGCGATCTCATCAACACGCCGGCCAACGACATGGGCCCGGCCGATCTCGAAGCCGCGGCGAAAGCGTTGGCCAAGCAGCACGGCGCCAAGTTCCGCTCGATCGTCGGCGACGACCTGCTCAAGCAGAACTTTCCGCTGATCCACGCGGTCGGCCGCGCCGCTGACGCAACGCGCGCGCCGCGGCTGATTGAATTGCGCTGGGGCAAGCCGAGCGATCCCAAGGTGACGCTGGTCGGCAAAGGCGTGTGCTTCGACACCGGCGGGCTCGATCTGAAGCCCGAGAGCGCCATGCTGATCATGAAGAAGGACATGGGCGGCGCCGCCACCATGCTGGCGCTGGCCCACATGATCATGGGCGCGGGGCTGAAGGTGGCGCTCCGCGTGCTCATTCCGGCGGTGGAGAATTCGGTCGCCGGCGACGCGTTCCGGCCGCTCGACGTCTATCCGTCGCGCAAGGGCCACACCGTGGAGATCGGCAACACCGACGCCGAAGGCCGCCTGATCCTCGCCGACGCGCTGGCGCTGGCCGACGAGGAGGAGCCCGACCTGCTGATCGACGCGGGCACGCTCACCGGCGCTGCGCGCGTCGCGCTGGGACCTGAGCTGCCGCCCTACTACACCGACGACGAGGCGCTGGCCGCCGAAGTCGCGACACATGCGGCCGCCGAGAACGACCCGCTGTGGCGGCTGCCGCTGTGGATGCGCTACGACCAGAACATCGACTCGAAGGTCGCCGACGTGAACAACGTCGCGGCGGGCGGCATGGCCGGCTCGATCATCTGCGCGCTGTTCCTCAAGCGTTTCGTCTCCGCCGCCAAGAGCTGGCTGCATTTCGACATCTATGCCTGGACGCCGTCGGCCAAGCCGGGGCGCCCCGAAGGCGGCGAATGCCAGGCGGCGCGTGCCGTCTATGCGCTGTTGAAAGAGCGTTACGGCGGAGCATAATCCCGAAAAGTGGGAACCGGTTTTCGGAAAAGATTATGCTCCAATAAGAGAATCCCATGTTCACCGTCACCAAGGACCGCGCGCTGCTCACCACCACGACCGGCGCGCTGCCGCGGCCGAACTGGTACACGGCGAACCTGCGCGGCCTGCCGCTGTCGCACGGCTTCTCGCAAGCCGCCTATCGCGAGCAACATTTCGACTGCCTGGCCTGCCATGTCGCCGCACAGCATCGCGCCGGCATCGACATCATGGTCGACGGCGACGCACGGCTCGACGACGACGTCGCCGGGCGCAGCTGGGTGAGCTACGCCACCGAGCGGATCGAAGGCATCGGCGCGCCACGCGTCGAGGTGCCGCCGGCGGGCTTCATGGCCGACAAGGGCCCGGGCGACCTGATGTGGGAGGTGATCGAGACCCGCATGACGCCGCCGGTCACCGGCAGGATCGGCCAGACCACGCTGCAGCTCGACCGCGCCTACAAGGCGATCGCGCCGATGACCGACAAGCCGGTGAAGATCGGCACGATCTCGGCGCAGATTCTGGCGCTGATGCTGACCGACGAATTCTACAAGGACCGCTTCGCACTGCTGATGGACCTGTCCGTCGCGCTCAACCGCGAATACCACGCGCTGGCCGATGCGGGCGCGCCGCTGATCCAGATCGAGGAGCCGGCGATCCACCAGGTGATCGCGGACCCGAACCAGTCGATCAAGCCCGAGAAGTGGGTCGAAGCGTTCAACGCCGAGATCAAGGGCCTGCGCGGCAAAACCGAGGTGTGGTGCCACACCTGCTGGGGCAGCCCCGCGGCGCAGCGCGTCGCCAGCCGCAACCAGTCCTACAAGGCGGCGCTGCCCTACTTCGACCAGCTCGACATCGATGTGATCACGGTCGAGGGCGCGTTCAACAACGGCATGGACCTCGAGCACTTCGGCTCGATGATTTCCAAGGACAAGAAGATCGCGCTCGGCGTCATCAGCCACCGCACCCTGCAGGTCGAACGGCCCGAGGAAATCGCGGATTTCATCCGCCGCGCACTCAAGCACATCGAGCCGGAGCGGCTTATTCTCACGAGCGACTGCGGCTTCGGCCGGCAATCGATGAGCCGCATGCACGCGACCTACAAGATGATCGCGCTGGTGCGCGGCGCCAATATCGTGCGCAAGGAGCTCGGATTGCCGGAGGCCTATATTCCGGCAACCGATCCGCAGCTCTCCCTGGTGCCGCTCTCGAAAGGCTAGAGGCCGTGAACTTCGATCCCCGCATTACGCCGGCCCGCCCCGATCTCGCCGCGTCGCACCTGCGCGGCAAGGTGAAGGCCGGGCAATACGTCGACGGCACGGTGCAGGAGGTGATCATCGGCATCGCGCCGGTGCGCAGCGGCCCGTCGCATGGCGCGACTCAGGTCACCGAGGCGCTGCGCGGCGAGCGTGTGACGATCTACGAGAGCGACGACGAAGGCTGGGCCTGGGGCCAGCTTGCCGCCGACGGCTATGTCGGCTGGCTGCCGGCCGCGGCGCTGCTCGCGCCCACTGCCGACGCGACCCACAAGGTCACGGCGCTGCGGACCTTCGTGTTTCCCGGGCCATCGATCAAGCTGCCGCCGATGGATGCGCTGCCGCTCGGCGCGCAGGTGACGGTGGCGGGCGAGCAGGACAGCTTCGCGGCGCTCGCCTCGGGCGGCTATGTGCCGAAGAACCATCTTGCGGCGCTGAACACGCACGAGACCGACTTCGTCGCGGTGACGGAGCGTTTCGTCGGCACGCCCTATCTCTGGGGCGGCAAGTCGAGCCTCGGCATCGACTGCTCGGGGCTCGTCCAGGTGGCGCTCAATGCCTGCGGCATCCCCTGCCCGCGCGACAGCGACATGCAGGAGGCGGCGCTCGGCAAGCCCGTGAGCCTCGCCGGTCTGCAAGCCGGCGACCTGATCTTCTGGAAGGGCCACGTCGCCATCGCGCGCGGCCGCAACAGCATGATCCACGCCAACGCGTTCCACATGGCGGTGACGATCGAGCCGGTGGCCGAGGCGCTCGCCCGCATCGGCGCGACGGGCAGCCAGGTCACCAGCGTGAGACGGCTCAAATGAAGCTCCGGGCGCTGCTCCTCGTCTGCATCATGGTGCTGGCCGGTGGAATAGCGCGCGCTGACGACTATCCGTCCAAATCCATCCGGCTGATCGTGCCGTTCGCGGCCGGCGGCGCGGTCGGCGCAGTGGCGCGCGTGCTCTCGAACCCGCTCAGCCAGAGCCTCGGCCAGTCCATCGTCATCGACAACCGCGGCGGCGCCGGCGGCATCATCGGCATGGACGCGGTGGCGAAGGCGCCGCCCGACGGCTACACGCTGCTGCTGATCCACAGCGGCATCACCTACATGCCGGGCCTCTATCGCAAGCTGCCCTTCGACCCGCTGGCGGACTTCGACGGCGTCATCGCGGCCGTGTCCGGCTCCTATGTGCTGGCCGTGACCAACAGCATGCCGTTCAACACGGTTGCCGAGCTGATCGCCTATGCCAAGGCCAATCCCGGCAAGCTCAGCTACGGTTCGGCCGGCATCGGCTCGACGCTGCATCTCGGCACCGAGTTCTTCAAGCGCGCGGCCGGCATCGACATGATCCACGTGCCCTACAAGGGCGCGGCGCAAGCGACCACGGACCTCGTGGGCGGCCAGATCCAGGTGATGATCGGGCCGGCGGTGTCGATCATGCCGCTGGCGCGGGCCGGCAATGTCAGAGCGCTGGCCGTGCCATCGCTGAAGCGTTCGGCGCTGGCGCCGGAACTGCCCACGATGATTGAAAGCGGCGTGCCCGACTTCGAGGTCACCAGCTGGTACGGGCTCGCGGCGCCGGTGGGTACGCCGAAGGACATCATCCTGAAGCTCAACATCGTCGCCAACAACGCGCTGAGCCAGCCGGAGCTGATCGAGCAGTTCCGCCTGCAAGGCTACGAGCCGCTCGGCGGTGCGCCCGAGGACCTGAACGCGCTGATCAAGACCGACACGGCGCGCTGGACCAGGATCATCCGCGACGCCGCGATCGAACCGCAATAGAAGTTGCTCCAAAGAATTAGCCATGGACCAGAATCTGAAGACCGACGCGGTCACGCTGACCAAGACGCTGTGCAGCCATCTCGCGGCGGCGCAATTCCGCGATCTCACCGAGCGCGCCAAGGCCGAGGCGCGGCGCGGCGTGCTCGACTGGATCGGCTGCGCGCTGGCGGGCTCGGGCCACCGCACCATCACGACGTTGCTGAGCGTCCTCCAGGAGACCTCCGGCAAGCCGGTCGCGACCGTGTTCGGGCGCAAGCTCCGGCTCGGCCTGCTCGACGCGCCGCTTGCCAACGGCCAGATGGGCCACGTGCTCGACTTCGACGACACCCACATGGGCGGCGTGGTGCTGCACACCAGCTCGCCGGTGCTGGCCGCGCTGTTCGCGCTCTCCGAGCGCGCACCGGTGAGCGGCGAGGCGCTGATGCTGGCCTATGCGGTGGGCTTCGAAGCCGGCGTGCGAAGCGGCCGCACCGCGCCCGGCCATCACAAGGGCGGCTGGCATCTGACCGGCACGCTCGGCTCGATCGCGGCCGGGGCTGCTGCGGGCAGGCTCCTGAATCTCGATGCACAGAAGCTCACTTACGCGATGGGGATCGCTGCGACGCAGGCCGCCGGCATGCAGCAGAACCGCGGCACCATGTGCAAGTCGTTCCATGCCGGCAAGGCCGCCTCGAACGGCGTGCTGGCAGCGCTCTTGGCCGAGCGCGGCTTCGACAGCACCCAGGAGATCATCGAAGGCAAGAAGGGCTTCTCGCGCATCTACAGCGACGTGGCCGAGCCCGAGATGCTGCTCGCAGGCCTCGGTAAAGGCTGGTTGATCGAGAGCAACGGCCACAAGCCCTATGCCTGCGGCGTGGTGCTGCATCCGCTGATCGACGCCGTGATCGCGATCCGCAACCGCGACAGGATCGACCCGGCGCAGGTCAGTGAGATCGCGCTGCGGGTCCATCCGCTTGTTCTATCGATAACCGGCGTGGTCGATCCGTCGACCGGGCTGCAGTCGAAGTTCTCGACGCTGCATTCGGCCGCGGTGGCGCTGATCGACGGCCATGCCGGCATGGCGCAGTATTCCGACGCGAAGGCTACCGATCCTGCGGTCGCGGCGCTGCGGCGCAAGGTCAAACCTGTCGCCGACGATACGCTGCGCAAGGACGAGGCCCATGCCGTGATCACGGCGGCCGGGAAGCGGCACGAGGTTCACATCGCGCATGCCAGCGGCACCGCCGAGAACCGCATGACCGACGCGCAGATCGAGACAAAATTCCTGGCCAACGCCACGCCTGCGATCGGCGAGGAGCGCGCCAAGCAGGCAGCGGCCTTCGTGTGGTCGCTGGAGAAGCAGCCGGACGTGCGCGAGCTGATCGCGCTGCTCGCCTAATAGCCCCGCGTCCGGTTGACCAGATTGTCGAGCGGCAAACCGCGCTCGAAGCGCTCGATCTGGGCCATCACGTTCGGCGCAAATATTCGCGGGGCGATATCACCGGCGTTGTGCGGCGTGACCGTGACCTTGGGATGGCTCCAGAGCGGGCTGTCCGGCGGCAGCGGCTCGCGCTGGAAGACATCGAGCGTCGCGCCTGACAGCGTGCCCTCCTCCAGCGCCGCCAGGATATCCGCATCGATCTGCAGCGCGCCGCGGCCGGCATTGATCAGGAACGCGCCGCCCGCCGCGCCGTCGCGCTTGAGCCTGCGAAGCAGCGCGAGATTCAGAATGCCCGCGGTGCCGGCCGTGTTCGGCAGCAGGCAGACCAGGATTTCGCTGCGCGCGAGGAATGTGTCGAGGCCGGCTGCGCCATGAAACGTCTCGATGCCGGACAGAGTCTTCGGCGAGCGGCTCCAGCCCGCGACCTTAAAGCCGAGCCCGGCCAGCGCGCGCGCCGCATGCGCGCCGATGACGCCGAGCCCCATTACGCCGACCGCGACCTCGCTCGCCGCCGGCTGATCGTGCACGCGCCAGCTCCGCTGGCGCTGCTGGGCGTCGTAGAGCCGCTGCCGCCGGTGATGCATCAGCACATGCAGCACGATGTACTCTGTGACCCGCATGGTGAGATCGGCATGGGCGACGCGGGCGATCGGCACCGCGGGCAGCTCGGCATCGGCGAGAAGATGATCGACGCCGGCGCCGAGATTGATGACGGCTTTGAGGTTCGGCAGCTTCGCCCAGAGGCCGCGCGGCGGCAGCCACACACAGGCGAAGCTCACGCGGCTCAACGTCTCGGAGCCCGCCGGCACGGCCAGCACCTCGCGGCCCTTCGCGGCCTCACGCAGCGCCTCAAGCCAGTCGCCGGCCTGCGGCCCGTCGACGGCGACCAGAACGGCGCTCATCGTACCGCGCCGCGCTGCACGATCTCGGCCAGACGCGCCCGATTGAGCGCCAGCCATTGCAGGCTGACGATCAGCGCGCCGTAATGCAGCCCGCCCGTCTCGAGCGCCTGCAGCGCCCGGTCGATCGGCACGCGCAGCGGCCGCGTGTCCTCCTGCTCATACGCGGCGCCGGCGCGCTCCGGCACCTGCGCGGCGTCCACCGTGGCGAGAAAGAAGAACATGCGCTCGTCGGACGAGCCCGCCGACGGCAGCAGGTCGAAGATCGGAACAAGCCGCTCCGGCGTGACGCCGATCTCCTCCTGGCACTCCCGGCTTGCCGCGGCAGCCAAATCCTCGCCGCGCTCCACCCGGCCGGCCGGCACCTCGACCACGTCGCCCAGGCCCAGCGACAGCTCGGCGCCCAGCCGGAACTGGCGGATCAGCACGATCTCGTCGCGCTTGAGGTCCACCGGCAGGATGACGACGACGCGGCCGACGCGGAGCACGTCACGCTGCACGGTCTGACCATCGAGCGTGACCTTAAAACGATCGTAGCCGTAGAAGCCGCCGCCGCGCGGCTCGGGTCCGTCGAGGGCGACCTCGACGGCGGCGTCGGTAAGCTCGGAATCCGCCATCGGCTATTGCGCCACCACGCCTTCGCCGGCGGTCTCGATCTTGAACGCCGCGGCGAACAGCGCGCGCGTGTAGGGGTCCTTCGGCGACTTGAACAATTCGGCCGCAGGACCGGCCTCCACGACCTTGCCGGATTTCATGACCATCAGCCGGCTCGACATCGCGGCCACCACGCGGAGGTCGTGGGAGATGAACATGTAGGTCAGGTCGTGCTTCTTCTGCAGCGCGCAGAGCAGATCGACCATCTGCGCCTGGATCAGCATGTCGAGCGCGCTGGTCGGCTCGTCGAGCACCACGAAGCTCGGCTCCAGCACCACGGCGCGGGCCACCGCGATGCGCTGGCGCTGGCCGCCGGAGAACTCGTGCGGATAGCGGTGCCGCCACTCCGGATTGAGGCCGACCTCCTCCAGCGCCTTGATGACTCGCAGCTCGCACTCATCGCGCGACAGGTGCGGCTGGTGAATCCACATGCCTTCCTGGATGATGTCGGACACCGACATGCGCGGGGACAGCGAGCCGTAAGGGTCCTGGAACACGATCTGCATGTTGCGGCGGTGCGGCCGCATCTCTTTGAAACGCAGCCCCTGCAGGTCGCTGCCCATGAACACGATGGGCCCGTCGGAGGAAATCAGCCGCAGCATCGCGAGCCCCAGCGTGGTCTTGCCGGAGCCGGATTCGCCGACCACGCCGAGCGTCTCGCCCTTGCGCACCTCGAGGCTGACGCCGTCGACCGCCTTGATGTGGCCGACCACCCGGCGCATCACGCCGCGCTTGATCGGGAACCAGACCTTCAGGTCGTCGGTCTTCAGCATCACGTCGGCCTTGGGATTCATCGGCGCCGCCTGCATGCGCGGCTCGGCGGCGAGCAGCGCCTTGGTGTAGGGATGCTGCGGCGACTTGAAGATGTCGGCGACCGTGTTCTCCTCGACGATCTTGCCGTCCTTCATCACGCAGACCCGGTCGGCGATGCGGCGGACGATGCCGAGGTCGTGGGTGATGAACAGCATGGCCATGCCGAGCCGGCTCTGCAGATCCTTGAGGAGCTTCAGGATCTGCGCCTGCACGGTGACGTCGAGCGCGGTGGTCGGCTCGTCGGCGATGAGCAGGTCCGGCTCGTTGGCGAGCGCCATCGCGATCATGACGCGCTGGCGCTGGCCGCCGGACATCTGGTGCGGATAGCTCTTCAGCCGCTGCGCCGGGTCGGGAATGCCGACCTGGGTCAGCAGCTCCAGGGTCCGGGCTCGCGCCGCGAGCCCGGTGAGGCCGCGATGCAGCTCGAGAATCTCGCCGATCTGCCGCTCGATGGTGTGCAGCGGATTGAGCGAGGTCATCGGCTCCTGGAAGATGATGGTGATGTCGTCGCCGCGGACAGCGCGGATCTCGCGCTCGGTCAGCCCGATCAGGTCGCGGCCCTTGAAGAAGATGCGGCCGGTCGGATGGCTCGCCGCCGGATACGGCAGGAGCTTCATGACCGACAGCGCGGTCACCGACTTGCCAGAGCCGGATTCGCCCACCAGCGCCAGCGTCTCGCCCTTCTTGACGCTGAACGAGATGCGGTCGACCGCGAGAGTCTCGCGGCTGCCCTGCCGGAACTTGACCGACAGGTCTTTGACGGAGAGCAGCGGTTCGGCAGACATGTCCATGCGGCTCACCGGAACGTTTTTCGCGGATCGAAGGCGTCGCGTACCGCCTCGCCGATATAGATCAGCAGCGACAGCATGATCGCCACCGTGAAGAAGCCGGCGAGACCGAGCCACGGCGCCTGGATGTTGGTCTTGCCCTGCGACAGCATCTCGCCGAGCGAGGGAGAGCCCGGCGGCAGGCCGAAGCCCAGGAAGTCCAGCGCGGTCAGCGTCATCACCGACGACGACAGGATGAACGGCAGCATCGTCATGGTGGCCACCATGGCGTTCGGCAGGAGATGCCGGAACATGATGACCTTGTTGGAAACGCCGAGCGCACGCGCCGCCTGGATGTATTCGAAATTGCGGCCGCGCAGGAATTCGGCGCGCACCAGGCCCACCAGCGACACCCAGGAGAACAGCAGCAGGATGCCCAGCAGCACCCAGAAGCCGGGCACCAGCACCGAGGAGATGATCAGCAGCAGATACAGCGACGGCACCGAGGTCCAGATCTCGATGATGCGCTGGAATATGAGATCGACCCAGCCGCCGAAATAGCCCTGCACGGCGCCGGCCGCGACACCGATGATCGACGAGATGATGGTCAGGATCAGGCCGAACAGCACCGAGATGCGGAAGCCGTAGATCAGCCGCGCCACCACGTCGCGGCCCTGGTCGTCAGTGCCGAGCCAGTTGAATTCGAGATCGCGGCAGCCCGAGAGCTTCTTCTTCTCGACCACCGCCTTGCACTGCTGTTCGGTGAGCCGCCAGGTCGGCGGCGACGGTGCGGGCGTCGGCAGATCGAGATTATGGGTGTCGTAGCGGTAGCGGATCACCGGCCAGATCACGGTGCCGCCCTTCTTCGCGATCAGCTCCTGCAGGTACGGGTCGCGGTAGTCCGCCGCAGTCTCGAAGTCGCCGCCGAAGGTGGTCTCCGGATAGGTGAAGATCGCCGGGAAATAGGCTTTGCCGTTGACCAGGATCAGGAACGGCTTGTCGTTGGCGATGAACTCGGCAAACAGCGAGACGACGAACAGCACGAGGAAGATCCACAGCGAGACAAAGCCGCGGCGGTTGCGCTTGAAGTTCTCCCAACGGCGCCGATTGAGCGGCGAGACGTTGAACAGCTTGCGGCGCGGTTCGGGCGCGGCAGCGGCCGGCGCGACCGGGGCGTTCGGCTCCGGCGTGGGTGCGTTTTCGGTAATCCGGGCGTCCAACGTCAAACCTCACGAGTCTCGAAATCGATCCGCGGGTCGACCCAGGTGTAGGTGAGGTCCGAGATCAGGTTCACCACCAGGCCGATCAGCGCGAAAATATAGAGATTGGCGAACACCACCGGATAGTCGCGGTTGAGCACGCTCTCGAAGCTCAGCAGTCCCATGCCGTCGAGCGAGAAGATCGTCTCGATCAGCAGCGTGCCCGAGAAGAACGCATGCACGAAGGCGCCGGGAAAGCCCGCGATCACGATCAGCATGGCGTTGCGGAAGATGTGGCCGTAGAGCGTCTGCCGCGGCGTGCAGCCCTTGGCACGCGCCGTGAGCACGTACTGCTTCTTGATCTCGTCGAGGAACGAGTTCTTGGTGAGCAGCGTCATGGTGGCAAAGGCGCTGAGCATCAACGCGGTGATCGGCAGCGCCAGATGCCAGAAGTAATCGAGGATCTTCTTCCACCAGGGGAAGTCCGCCCAGCCGTCGGAGGTGAGACCGCGCAGCGGGAACAGGTCCCAATACGAGCCGCCGGCGAACAGGATGATCAGGAAGATCGCGACCAGGAAGCCCGGAACCGCATAGCCGATGATGATGACGCCGGAGGTCCAGGTGTCGAAACGCGAGCCGTCGGAGACGGCCTTCTTGATGCCGAGCGGGATCGAGATCAGGTAGGTCAACAGCGTCATCCAGATGCCGAGCGACATCGACACCGGCAGCTTCTCCTTGATGAGCTGGAGCACGCTGACGTCGCGGAAATAGCTCTTGCCGAAGTCGAACATCAGGAAGTTCTTGACCATCAGCAGGAAGCGCTCATGGGCCGGCTTGTCGAAGCCGAACTGCTTCTCGAGCTTCTTGATGAATTCCGGATCGAGGCCCTGCGCGCCGCGGTATTTCGAGGAGCCGGCATCGATACCCGAACCGCCCTGCGCGCCGCGCGAGCCGAAATCGCCTTGCGACCCGAGACGCCCGCCCGCGCCGGTGTCGGCGCCCGAAAGCTGCGCGATCACCCGCTCGACCGGGCCACCCGGCGCGAACTGCACGACGATGAACGACACCAGCAGGATGCCGAGCAGCGTGGGAATCATGAGCAGCAGACGGCGGAGGATGTAGGCGGACATGCGGGCGAACTGATCCTATCGGGGTTGCTCGATTTGCTTTTGCTCGATTTGCGACATCACCCGCTCGATCGGCCCGCCCGGGACGAACTGAACGACGATGAATGTCATCAGCAGGATGCCGAACAGCGTCGGGATCATGAGCAGCAGGCGGCGGATGATGTAGGCAAACATGAGAGAACCGATCCTATCCGGGTTGCTCTATCTTGGACGCCTTGCCGGCATCGTACCACCAGGTTTCCGGGGCGCCGCGCGCGTAGCGTGGCTTGGACGGTGGCCGGCCGAAGGTATCCCAATAGGCGATCCAATGCGACGGCTTGTACCACTGGGGAACCCAGTAGCGGCCGGCGCGGATCAGCCGGTCCAGTGCGCGGCATGCCACCGTGAGCTCGGGCCGCGACTGCGCCGCGATGACACGCTCGATCAGGGCGTCGATGGCCGGGCTCGCCATGCCCGACAGATTCTGTGAGCCTTTGATGTCCGCGGCCTTGGACGAGAAGTAGCTGCGGAGCGAATCGCCCGGCGTCGACGAGAAGCCAAAGCGCTGGATGACGATATCGAAATCGAAATCCTTCATCCGCTGCTGCTCCTGGACGGAGTCGACCAGCCGGAGACTGGCGTCGATGCCGAGCGTGTGCAGGTTCTTGATGTAGGGCATGTGGTGCGGCTGGAACGACGGCTCGTCGGACAGGAATTCTACAGATAACCGCTGCCCGTCCGGCGTCATACGCTTGCCGTCCTTCACCGGATAGCCGGCCTCCTGCAGGAGCTGCGAGGCCTTCCGCAGCAGCGCGCGATCGTTGCCCGAGCCGTCGGACACCGGCGGCACGAACGGCTCGCCGAACACCTCGTCGGGCATCTGGCCGCGGAACGGCTCCAACAAGGCGATCTCTTCGGGGCTCGGCATGCCCTTGGCCATCATGTCGGAGTTCTGGAACACCGAATGGGTGCGAAGGTAGGCCCCATACATGATGGTTTTGTTGGTCCATTCGAAGTCGAAGGCGCAGATCAGCGCCTCGCGCATCTTGGGGTGCTTGAACTTTTCGCGACGGATGTTGATGAACCAGCCCTGCGCCCCCGACGGCGTGTCGTTTGGGATCTCCTCGCGCTTGACCCGGCCGCTCTTGAACGCCGGAAAATCGTAACGCGTGTTCCAGATGCGCGAGGTGAACTCCTCACGGAACAGATAGCTCTTGCCGGTGAAGCCTTCGAAGCCGACGTCGCGGTCGCGGTAGTACTCGTAGCGCAGCGTGTCGAAATTGTTCTGGCCGCGCGACACCGGCAGTTCGGCGCCCCACCAGTCGGCGACGCGCTGGTATTCGATGTAGCGTCCGGCCTCGAACCTGCCGACGCGATATGGCCCGCTGCCGAGCGGAGTCTCGAGCGTCGATTCATCGAACGGCCGCTTGGCGTAATAGGCACGCGAGAAGACCGGCAATTCGGCGACGAACAGCGGCACGTCGCGCGCCCGGTTGGGCGCAAAGCGCACCACCACCGTCGCGTCATCGACGGCTTCGGCACCGACGAAATCGTACAGCCGCTGCACGATGATCGGATGACCCTTGTCCTTCAGCGTCGCCAGCGAAAACGCGACATCATGGGCCGTGAGCCGCGTGCCGTCGTGGAAGCGGGCATCGGGACGCATCAGGAAACGATAAGTCAGGCCATCCGGAGAAATCACGACCGCACGGGCCGCGAAGCCGTACATGGCATCGGGCTCGTCGTCGGCCCGCGCCATCAGCGACGCGAAGGTCCGCTCCATGCCCTGCGCGGCGTCGCCCTTCAGGATGTAGCTCTGGAGCGAATTGAAGGTGTTCTGGTTCTGATTGTTGATCGTGCCGGGCCCGATCTGCGAGAACATGCCGCCCTTCGGGGCCTTCGGATTGACGTAGTCGAAGTTCGGGAAATTCGCCGGATACTTCAGGTCGCCGAAGGCCGAGATGCCGTGACGCTCCGCGGCGTCGGCCGGCTGCGAATGCGTTTCGCCGGGCCATCCAACGGAGCCTGAAACGATAGCGCCCGCGCCGACACCAAGAAGACTGCGGCGCGAAAGTCGGATCACGAGCGCGATCCTGCCTTGGTGGCTTTGGCCGCATCCCACCACCAGATCGTCGGGAAGGCGCCAGAACCGTATTTCGGCAATGTCTCGGGATAGCTGAAGCGGTCCCATCGCACGGTCCGCAACTTGCCATAGGTCCATTGCGGCACGACGTAGTGATTCCACAGCAGCACGCGGTCGAGGGCCTTGGTCGCCGCGATCAGCTCCGCGCGGCTTTTGGCGAAGATGATCCGGTCGACCAGAGTGTCGACCGCCGGATTCTTGATGCCCGCGTAGTTGCGCGAGCCCACCGTACCGGCTGCCTCTGACGTCCAGTAGCTGCGCTGCTCGTTGCCGGGCGACAATCCTTGTCCCCAGGTCCACACGATCATGTCGTAGTCGAAACTCCGCAGCCGGTTCTCGTATTGGGCGCTGTCGACCCGGCGGACCGTGACCTGCATTCCGAGCCGCTCGAGCGCCGGGCTGTAGCGCAGCACGATCCGCTCCCAGGTCGGCTGGTCGATCAGCACTTCGACCGTCATGGCTTCGCCGGTCTTGACGTTGGTGAGCTTCTGGTTGCGGATTTCGTAGCCGGCCTCACGCAGCAAGCGCGTCGCTTCGCGCAGGTTGGCGCGTATCTCCTCGGCCGTGTTGTTGACCGGGTTGGTGTAGACGGTCGTGAAAACCTCCGGCGGCACCTTGTCCCGTACTGTCTCGAGGATCGAAAGCTCTTCGCCCTCGGGCAATCCGCTGGACGCCAGCTCGAGTCCTTCGAAGTAGCTGTTCACGCGATGATACTGGCTGAAGAACAGCTGCTTGTTCATATCCTCGAAATTGAGCGCGTAGTTGAAGGCCCGGCGCAGGCGAGGGTCCGTGAACTTGCCGCGGCGCGTATTGAGGACGAAGGCCTGCATCCCGCCGGATGAGGTGATGGGAAACTCCTGCTTGAGAACGCGCTTGTCTTCGACCGCCGGAAAATCATAAGCCGTGGCCCAGTCCTTCGCGGAATTCTCGGTGCGCCAATCGGCATTGTCGCCCTTGAACGCTTCGATAGCGACAGTCGAATCCCTGAAATATTCGAAGCGAATCTCGGCGAAGTTGTCGCGGCCGATATTGACGTTGATATCCTTGCCCCAATAGTCCGGCACGCGCTCGTAGACGATGCTGCGGCCGAGCACGAAGTCCTTGATGCGATAGGCGCCGGCGCCCAGCGGCAGCTCGACAGTGGTCGCCGACACGTCGCGCTTCTTGCCCGACTTGTCGGTGCCCTCCCACCAGTGCTTCGGCAGAATATTGAGCTCTCCGACAATCTGCGGCAGCTCACGATTGCCTGGACCGTCGAAGGTGAACGTGATCTCGCGCTCGCCGGTCTTCTCCGCCTTCACGACGTGACGGTAGTAGGCCGAATAGAACGGATGATGCGTCTTGTAGGAGTTGAGCGAGAACAGGACATCATCGACCGAGACGGGCACGCCATCGTGCCATTTGGCGTTGGCGCGCAACCGATAGGTGACGGACGAGAAGTCGGGCGGAGAGCTCACGGCCTCGGCCAGGAGACCGTAGCCGACCGCGACCTCGTCGAGCGCCGTCGTGAAAAGTGTATCGGTGATCAGGTCGATGCCGGCCGGGAGCACGCCCTTCACGCCGCCGACCACCGGATTGAAGTTGTCGAAGGTGGTGCTGACGACCATCAGCCGCACAGCGCCGCCCTTCGGCGCGTTCGGGTTGACGTAGTCGAAGTGCTTGAAGCCTTCGGGATATTTCAGGTCGCCGAACAGCGACAGGCCGTGCTTCCAGACCCGGGGCGCGGCAGCGGCGGCCTCCTGTGCCAGAGCGGCGGGGCTTGCTCCCAACCCGGCAAGCGGGGGCGCGGCCAGCGCCGCAGCGCCGGATTTAAGGATCGCTCGGCGGGTGAGGCGCATGCAAAGCTCCGGCTGGCCTTAAAATAACACGGCCACGATGGACAACCGATTATGTCGGTTTTTCGGTGGCTCGCCATGGGCAGACCGCCGCAGCATCATCAAATCTGCGGCAGCAGCGCCTGTTTTCAAGGCGCGTTCCAATGCACGCCCCAAAAGGCGCACTGACGGGCCAACCGAATACGCCCGGATTTGTTGCCGCCGCGTAATGCTATCCCGAACTTACTTGGGCGCGTCCGCAGCCGCCGCCTGCTTCGGCAATTCCAGCGGCTTGTCCGACTGCTTGTTGAGATAGGTGATCACGTCGGCGCGCTCGGTGCCGCGCGGCAGGCCGGCAAAGCTCATGTTGGTGCCCGGCACCACGCCCCGCGGATTGGTCAGGAAGTGGTCCAGATCCTCGGGCGTCCAGTTGCCCTTCTGAGCCTTCATCGCCGCCGAGTAGTTGAAGCCCGCCTCCGACGCCTTCGGACGGCCGACCACGCCCCAGAGGTTCGGGCCCACGCGATTCGGGCCGCCCTTCTCGAAGGTGTGGCAGGCGGCGCACTTCTTGGCCGAGTTCTCGCCGCGGCCCGCGTCGGCGGCGGCGAACCGGACCGGCAGCGGCACCTCGGCCGGAGCCTTCTCACCCGGAGCGCCAGCCTTGGGCTCCTCCTTGACCGCGACCTCGTAGCCCGGCTTTTCCGGCTCGTGGGTCGAAAAGATCGCGCCTGCGGCGATGTTGAGCGACAGGACGGCGAGACAGGTGCCGAGCACGGCGCCCAAGACCTTGTTCAGTTCGAAAGAATCCATCGCGACGGGCTCTTGCTGGGCCGGCTGGTGAAGCGGCTGAGGCTGCGCCGCAGGGCTGCGGCGCGCACCAAATACCCGGTTTTCCTCGCCCCTGGCAACCCGTATAACGCGGCCGCGGACCGCCCTTTGGCGCTCATGTTTCCCGCGAGAACCCGACGTGCGCGATGGTCAAGGCTGACGACGTCCTGATCCTGATTCCGGCCCGCCTCCATGCGACGCGTTTGCCCGGAAAACCGCTGGCCGACATCGGCGGCCTGCCGATGATCGTGCAGGTGCTGCGCCGCGCCGAAGAGGCCCGGATCGGTCCCGTGGTGGTTGCAACCGACGACGAGACCATCGCCACGGCTGTGGATAAGGCCGGCGGCCGGGCGCTGATGACGCAGGCCGACCACCCGTCCGGTTCCGACCGAATCTTCGAGGCGCTGGGGCTTGCCGATCCGGACGGCCGGGCCAGGATCGTGGTCAACGTCCAGGGCGACCTGCCGACGCTGAACCCGGCCGACCTCAAGGCCGCGCTCGGCCCGCTGGCCGACCCCGCGGTCGACATCGCGACTCTCGCAGCCGAGATCAGAAAGCCCGAGGAGCGCACCAATCCCAACGTCGTGAAGGTGGTCGGCTCGCCGCTTTCGCCGAAGCGGCTCCGGGCGCTGTACTTCACCCGCGCCACCGCCCCTTCGGGCGAGGGACCGCTCTATCACCACATCGGGCTCTATGCGTACCGCCGGAGCGCGCTGGAGCGCTTCGTCAGCCTGCCGCCCTCGCCGCTCGAGCGGCGCGAGAAGCTGGAGCAGCTTCGGGCGCTGGAGGCCGGCATGCGCATCGACGTGACCATCGTGGATAGCGTGCCGCTCGGCGTCGACACGCCCGAGGACCTGGAAATCGCGCGCAAGCTGCTGCGATAAAAATCTCTTTTCCGCGGCAAAGATCAGTATAACGCGCACCACAACCTGCCAAGAAACCTGAGAAGAACACCGATGAGGAAAGTCATGTCGCGTCGTTCGCTGCTGCTCCTGTCCGCTGTCCTGTTCGCCGGAACGTTCTCCGCCAGCCGGCCGGCGCAGGCGGCCTGGCCGGAGCGCGCCATCACCATCGTCTGCGCCTCCGGCGCTGGCGGCGCGGTCGACGTGACCACGCGCATCATCACCGACCACATGGCGAAGACGCTCGGCCAGAGCATCGTGATCCAGAACGAGCCCGGCGCCGGCGGCACGCTGGCGATGGGCCAGGTCGCCAAGGCGCAGCCCGACGGCTACACGCTGCTCACCATCGGGCCCACGGTCGGCACCATCAAGGAGCTGTTTCCGAACGCCACAGTCGACCCGGTGCGCGACCTGCAGCCGGTGACGATCGTCGGCCAGACTCCGATGGTTCTGGTGGTGCACAAGGACGTGCCGGCGACCGACTACAAGTCGCTGCTCGCCTACATCAAGGCGCATCCGGGCGAATTGACCTTTGCCAGCAACGGCCGCGGCTCGGCCGGACATCTCGCGGGCTCGCTGTTCAAGAAGATGGCGAACGCCGACATCCGTTACATCCCCTACCGCACCACGCCGCAGGCCACCGCCGACCTGATCGGCGGCCGCATTTCGATGATCTGGTTGTCGTCGCTCGGCAATCTCGCCGGCAGCGGCGCGGTGCGGCCGATGGGCGTAACGATCGCAGGGCAGCGCTGGAATCAGTTTCCCGACATGCCGACCTTCGACGAGATGGGCCTGAAGGATTACGAGACGACCACCTGGGTCAGCTTGCACGCGCCGAAGAACACGCCGCCTGACGTTGTCGAAAAACTCACAGCGGCGGTGAACGCGGCGCTGGCCGACCCCGAGGTGCAGAAGCGCTTCGATCAGGTCGGCATCGTCAAGCCGCGCGCCACCGGGCCCGCGTTCCTGACAAAATACCTGAAAGACGAGATCGAGAAGTGGGGCGACATCCTGCGCACCACTAAGGACACCGACTGACGAAAATCCATCATGAGCAAGAAGCGTATTGTTTTCCAAGGCGAGCCCGGCGCGAATTCGCACCTGGCCATCGACGAGGCTTATCCGGGCGCGGAGGCCATTCCTTGCGCGACCTTCGAGGACTGCTTCGTGGCGCTGCGGAATGGCCGCGCCGAGCTTGGCATGATCCCGATCGAGAACTCGGTCGCGGGCCGCGTCGCCGACATCCACCATCTGATGCCGGGCTCGAAGCTGCACATCGTCGGCGAGCACTTCATGCCGGTGCACCATCAGCTCCTCGCCGTGAAGGGCGCGAGCCTGAAGACGCTGAAGACCGTCGAGAGCCACGTCCACGCGCTCGGCCAGTGCCGCAACGTGATCCGCAAGCTCGGCATCAAGGCGATCGTCGCGGCCGACACCGCGGGCTCGGCCCGCGAGATCGCGGAAGCCAATGACAAGACGCGGGCCTCGATCGCGACCAAGCTTGCGGCCAAGATCTACGGGCTGCGCGTGCTCGCCACCAACATCGAGGACGCCAAGCACAACACCACGCGCTTCATCGTGCTGTCGCGCACCGAGAAATGGGCGCGGCCGAAGCCGCGGCAGAAGGTGGTCACGACCTTCATCTTCCAGGTGCGCAACATTCCGGCCGCGCTTTACAAGGCGCTGGGCGGCTTCGCCACCAACGGCATCAACATGACCAAGCTGGAAAGCTACATGGTCGGCGGCAGCTTCACGGCGACGCAGTTCTATGCCGACGTCGAAGGCCATCCGAAAGACCGCGGACTGGAGCTGGCGCTCGAAGAATTGGATTTCGTCTGCCAGCCCAAGAGCCTCAAGATCCTCGGCGTCTATCCGGCGCATCCGTTCCGGAAGAAGTTCTAAAACTCCAGGAGCCGCGCAATGATCGGTAAGCAGACCAAGCTCAACCGGCGTGAATGGCTTTCCGGCGCGGCCGCTGTCGTCGCGACCGCGGCGCTCGATCGCGCTCAAGCCCAGCCCGCGCGGCGGCTGTTCGACAGCCACTGCCACATCATCGATCACCGCTTCCCGATCGTTGCGAACCAGGGCTACACGCCGCCGAACTTCACGCTGACCGATTATCTCGCGCAGACGAAGCCGCTCGGCGTCATCGCCGGCGCCGTGGTGTCGGGCTCGTTCCAGGCGAACGACCAGACCTACCTGATGGACCTGCTGCCGAAGCTCGGCACCGGCTGGGTCGGCGTGACGCAGATCCCGAACGATTATCCGGATGCCGAGATCGTCAAGCTCAACGGCATCGGCGTGCGCGCGGTGCGCTTCAACGTGTTCCGCGGCCGGATCGACAGCGTCGACGACATCGTGGCGCTGGCGACCCGTGTGCATTCGGTCGCGGGCTGGCATTCCGAGATCTACGCCGATGCGGCCGCGCTCAAGCCCCATGTCGAGAAACTCTCGAAGCTGCCGCAGCTCTGCATCGACCATCTCGGCATGACCGAGGACGGCATCCCGACGCTGCTCGAGCTCGTCGCCGCCGGCTGCAAGGTGAAGGCGACCGGCTTCGGCCGCGTGAAGATGGATGTGCCGAAGGCGCTGGAAGCGATCGCAAAGAAGAGCCCGAACGCGCTGGTGTTCGGCACCGACATTCCGTCGACGCGCGCGCAGCGGCCGTTCGAGCCGTCCGACATCGATCTGGTCGAGAAGGTTCTGGGCGCAGAGCTTGCGAAGAAGGCGTTCTGGGACAATCCGCTGGCGCTCTATCGCGTGAAAACAACGGTTGCAGGTTGAAATGAAAATCAAGGCGAACGGCATCACCTTCAACTACGAGGTCACCGGCCCGGACAACGCGCCGTGGCTGATCTTCTCCAACTCGCTCGCCACCAACCTGCACATGTGGGACCAGCAGGTCTCCGACCTGAAGGGCTCGTTCCGCATGCTGGCCTATGACCAGCGCGGCCACGGCCTCACCGAAGACCCGCCCGGCCGCTACACCTTCGAGCTGCTGTGCGCCGACGTCATCGCGCTGATGGATGCGCTGAGCATCAAGAAAGCGCACTGGTGCGGCGTGTCGATGGGCTGCGCGACGGGCATGGGCCTGGTGCAGAACTATCCCGACCGGTTCGAGAAGATGGTGCTTTGCGACAACCCGGGCCGCTCGTCGCCGGAGACTCACAAGCAGTGGGAGGAGCGCATCGCCGTCGCGCAGAAGGACGGCATGCCGGCGCTGCTCGAATCCACCATGCAACGCTGGTTTCCGCCGGAGACGCTCAAGGCCAACCCGCCGCACATGGATGTCATCCGAAAAATGATCCTGACCACGCCGGTCAACGGCTTCATCGGCTGCTCGGCCGCGCTCGGCGATCATGACTTCCGGCCGCTGATGCCGAAGGTGAAGCACCCGGTGCTGTGGATGTGCGGCGAGAAGGACGGCCACAACGCATCGGCCATGAAGGTGATGCAGGATGAGCTCCCCGGCTCCCAATACATCGTGCTGCCGGGCGCAGGTCATATCTCCAATATGGATCAGCCGGTGATGTTCACCAGGGCGCTGAAGGATTTTTTGAGTTGATCAATTGAGCGACCTCGCCGCGTCCTTCTGGGCGCGGCGCATGACGCCGGACAGAACGCCGTAAACCTCGGTCCAGGCCGCCGCGGTTTCGGCATTCCAGGCGGTGCCCAAGCCCTTCTGCAGCGTCCACAGCAACGCCGAGCCGACCGAGTCGTAGTGCGCATCCTTGACGCCGTAGCCGGCGTGACGGCGGCCGAGCTCTTCGACGATGGGAATGAGCCGGCCGAGATCGTCGAGACCGGAGATCGCGACGGACAGCACCTGCAGCAGCTTCAGGCGCTGCTCGGCCAGATCGGTCTTCTGAAACAGCTCCTTCGAGCCGGGATCGATCTCGAACAGCCGTTCGTAGAACATGGCCGTGGCGGTGTCGGCGATCGGCACCACGAGCGCCCATGTGCCCTGGACCAGGTCTTTCTGCGCAGGCGTCATTTCAATTCCATAAAAGCACTTCGTCGCCCGACAGCAAATGGAGTTTAAATTTGCCATGGCAAGCTATGTCGAGTGACATAGCCATGACTCCACGGCACTCGAGAAAATTCCTCATTCGAGAAAAATCTCGAAGCAAATAGCCTGCCAATTAAAGTACCAGGGGCGCTCAGATCGTCTGATTGTAGGCGCCCACTTCGGGATGGGTGCGCAGCACCGAATCCACGGCCTTGAACATCTCGCGCATCCGCGCCTCGGAGACCGGGCTCTCGACCACCACGACCAGCTCCGGCTTGTTCGACGACGCCCGCACCAGGCCCCAGGTGCCGTCCTCGACCGTGACGCGCACGCCGTTGACGGTGACGAGATCCCGGATCGATTGGCCGGCGACCTTGTCGCCCCGCTGCTTCGCCGCCTCGAAGTGCTTCACGGTCTGCTCGACGATGCCGTACTTCTTCTCGTCGTCGCAATGCGGCGACATGGTCGGCGAGCCCCAGGTCTTGGGCAGCGCGTCCTTCAGCTCCGACATCGTCTTCCCGGGACTGCGATCCATCATGTCGCAGATCGCGAGCGCCGACACGAGGCCGTCGTCATAGCCGCGGCCGAACGGCTTGTTGAAGAAGTAATGCCCGGACTTCTCGAAGCCCGCGAGCGCGCCCTTCTCGTTGGTGCGGCGCTTCATGTAGGAGTGGCCGGTCTTCCAGTAGTCGGCCTTGACGCCGTTCTTGATCAGCACCGGATCGGTGACGTAGAGCCCGGTCGACTTCACGTCGACCACAAACGTCGAGTTCGGATGTAAGGTCGACATGTCGCGCGCCAGCATCACGCCCACCTTGTCGGCGAAGATCTCCTCGCCGTGGTCATCGACCACGCCGCAGCGGTCGCCGTCGCCGTCAAACCCCAAGCCCACGTCAGCCTTGGTGCGCAGCACCTCGTCGCGCATGGCGTGCAGCATTTCCATGTCTTCGGGATTGGGATTGTATTTCGGGAACGTGTGATCGAGCTCGCAGTCGAGCCGCACCACCTCGCAGCCGATCGCCTCCAGCACCTGCGGCGCGAACGCGCCGGCCGTGCCGTTGCCGCAGGCGCAGACCACTTTGAGCTTGCGCTTGAGCTTCGGCCGCTTGGTGAGATCGGCGATGTAGCGCGCCGGGAAGTTCTCGACGAAATGATACGAGCCGTTACCTTCGAGCTTGAACGCCGAATTGAGCACGATCTCCTTGAGCCGGGTCATCTCGTCGGGGCCGAAGGTGAGCGGGCGGTTGGCGCCCATCTTCACGCCGGTCCAGCCGTTGTCGTTGTGCGAGGCCGTCACCATGGCGACGCAGGGCACGTCGAGCTCGAATTGCGCGAAATAAGCCATCGGCGTCATCGCAAGCCCGATGTCATGGACCTTGCAGCCGGCGGCGAGCAGCCCCGAGATCAGCGAGTTCTTCACCGAGGACGAGTAGCCGCGGAAGTCATGACCGGTGACGATCTCCGGCTTCTGCCCCATCTCGCGGATCAAGGTGCCGAGCCCCATGCCCAGCGCCTGCATCCCCATCAGGTTGATTTCCTTGCCGAGCAGCCACCGTGCGTCGTACTCGCGGAAGCCGGTCGGCTTCACCATCGGCTCCGACTCGTAGGCATAGGTGTTCGGGGTCAGCGCGGCTTTAGGCTTGGGGAACATTGAAATCCTCGAAATGCGGGGCAGCGGGGGCGGCGAAAGCTTTAACTGGAGGACGGATGGGACGGAAATGCGGTCGCGGGGCGGCCGGCCCCGCGTCAATAGCAGAAAATAATGATGAAACGACTACTGCTCCAGCACCAGCTTGCCGTGCTCGTGCGTCCACTTCACGCGGGACAGGAACGACATGCCGAGCAGGTTGGTGCTGAGCGCCGTGTCCGGCACCACGACGGCCTGAACGTCGTAGATGGTGATGCCCTTGAGCTCCACACGGTTGAGCCGCACCCGCGCCGCCCTGCCAATGCCATTGGCGGTCTGCATCATGACGGTGTAGTCGGTCGCCTTCGGATGGATGCCGAGCCGGGCCGCCTCGCTCGCGCGTAGCGCCACACTCGACGCCCCGGTGTCGACCAGGAAGTCGATGTAGCGGCCGTCGATCTGCACATTGGTCTGGAAGTGGCCGAGCCGGTCGCTGAGCAGCGTGACGGAACGATAATTGTTGTTGCTGCTGGAAGCAGCCGGTTGCGGCGACCCGGGCTTCTTCGTGGCCATCGCCATGGCGTTGGCGCCGTCGCCAGGTTTGGACTGCTTCAATTGCTGCACGACCGCGAGCCCGACGACGGTCATGAAAATGAATGCGTACACAACTTGCCGCATACGGGAATCCCCAAATTTGGCGGCAGATTGCGCGGGAATCGCTCAAAACGAAGCTAACGCCACCACAGACCGCCGGGGCTTTTGGCCTCGATGGTGGAGTGTCCGTTGCGGCAATCGTTCGAATTTTAATCATCAGGTCCCAAACCTTACGTACCCCTTGGTTTGGCCCGCCGGGTGGCGGGGGCGTGCAGCGGGTCGTCCGGCCAGGGATGGCGCGGGTAGCGGCCGCGCATCTCGGTCTTCACCGCGGCGTATGAGCCGCGCCAGAAGCCCGGCAAATCGCGGGTGACCTGCACGGGCCGGTGCGCGGGCGACAGCAGCTCGACCAGCAGCGCGATCTTGCCGCGGGCGATGCTCGGATGCGTGCCCATGCCGAACAGCTCCTGGACGCGGATCGACAGCTTCGGGCCCTCCTCGGCCTCGTAGTCGATCGGCACCGACGAGCCGGACGGCGCGGAAAAATGTGTCGGCGCTTCCTCTTCAAGGCGGCGCTTCAGCGGCCACGGCAGCAGCGCCTGGATCGCGACGGACAGCTCGTCGGTCGAGACGCCGGACAGCGCGGTCTTGCCATCGAGCATCGGCACCAGCCAATCGGCGGCGCTGCCGCCAAGTCCGGCATCCGACAGATCGGGCCATTCGTCGCCCTCGGCACGGCGCAGGAACATGACGCGGTCGCGCCATTGCTGCAGCGACTTGGTCCAGGGCAGGCGGTCGAGACCGGCCTTCACGATTCCGTCGGCGAGCTTCTTCGCGGCCTCCGGACCCGGCGTCACCTGGAACGGCCGCTCGGCGAGCGCAATGGCGCCGAGGCGCTCGCTTTTGCGGCCGCGGAGGCTCGCCGAGCCGGCATCGAAACTGATGTCCTCGCGACTTTCGATCTGCTCCGCGAAGCGCGCCTCGATGTCTTCCAGCGCGATCGGCGCGGCCAGCAGAATGCGGCTCTGCGCCGCGGTGCCGGAGAGCTCGGCCACGGTGAGGAACGGCTCGCGCGACAGCGGCGATGCCGGATCGACATTGGCGCCGCGGCCGTTGGCGAGCAGGAAGGCGCCATTGGCGCCGCGGCTTTTGGCGATGCGATCCGGATAGGCAAGCGCGAGCATCGCGCCGATGCTGACGTCACCTCCGCCGCTCTTGCCGCCAGCCTCCTCGGCCCAGCGCCTCGCCATGCGGCGGGCGTCGTCGCCGCGACGCGAGCGGTCGCGGCGGAATTGATCGAGCCGGTGCGTGAGATCGACGCCGTCGCCGCCGAGCCCGCGCTCCGACAGGATCGCCGCGATATCGGCCGCCTGCTGACCGGCGCCTTCGCGCGCGGCGTCGACCACCATGCGGGCGAGCCGCGGCGGCAGCGGCAGACGGCGCAGCATGCGGCCTTCGTCGGTGATGCGGCCCTGGGTGTCGATGGCGCCCAGCTCGACGAGCAGCGATCTGGCTTCGGTCAGAGCGCCGGACGGCAGCGGATCGAGAAACGACAGCGTCGCGGGATCGGACGTGCCCCATTGCGCGAGATCGAGCAGCAGGCTCGACAGGTCGGCCGCGAGAATCTCCGGCCGTGCGTAGGCTTCGAGCGATGCGGTCTGCGGCTCGTCCCAAAGCCGGTAACAGACGCCGGGCTCGGTGCGGCCGGCGCGGCCGCGGCGCTGGTCGGCGCCGGCGCGCGACACCCGGACGGTTTCGAGCCGCGTCACGCCGACATCCGGTTCATAGCGCGGCACGCGCGCGAGCCCGCTGTCGATCACGATGCGCACGCCCTCGATGGTCAGCGAGGTCTCGGCGATGGACGTCGCGAGCACGACCTTGCGCTTGCCCTTCGGCGCCGGCGAGATCGCGCGATCCTGGGTCTGCGCGTCGAGCGCGCCGTAGAGCGTCACCACGTCCACGGCCGGATCGTCGAGCCGCTCGCGCAGCAGCGTCTCGGTGCGGCGGATCTCGCCCTGCCCCGGCAGGAACACCAGCGCGGAGCCTGCCTCCGCGCGTAGCGCGCGCAGCACCGCGTCGGCGACCTGGCGCTCGATCGGCTCGCGGGTGTCGCGGCCGAGATAACGCGTCTCGACCGGAAAGGCGCGGCCTTCGCTCTCGACCACCGGCGCGTCACCGAGAAGCTTGGCGACCCGGGCGCCATCGAGCGTGGCCGACATCGCCAAGAGCTTGAGATCGTCGCGCAGGCCCTCCTGCACGTCGCGGGCGAGCGCAAGGCCCAGATCGGCATCGAGCGAGCGCTCGTGGAATTCGTCGAACAGCACCGCCGCGATGCCGTCGAGCGAGGGATCGTCCAGAATGAGCCGCGTGAAGATGCCCTCGGTGACCACCTCGATGCGGGTCTTGCGCGTCACTTTCGAGCCAAAGCGCACCCGAAGCCCCACGGTGTCGCCGACGCTCTCCTTCAAGGTCGCGGCCATGCGCTCGGCCGCGGCGCGCGCCGCAAGCCGCCGCGGCTCCAGCACTAAAATCTTTTTGCCCGCGGCCCAGGGCTCGTCGATCAGCACCAGCGGCACGCGGGTGGTCTTGCCGGCGCCGGGCGGCGCGACCAGCACCGCGGCATGGCTCTGCCGCAGCGCCGCCGTAAGCCCCGGCAGCGCGTCGTCGATCGGCAGATGTTCGGAAAACTCTTTCATGCGGCCGGCACTTTATCCTCGCACCGGCTTAGATCGAATCGCGCTGCGAGCAAACAAGACTCCATCCTTCATTCCGCCGAGCACGCGTCTTCGCCTCCACGCGATGGAATCGCGCGGATCGTCAGATCCTCTTTTCTCTGCTCCCGGGCTTGCCCGGCCTTCGTTTGCCTCCCAGAGGGAGGCGGAGCGCCGTCCGGCGCAAGTCACGAACTGGGGCACCCTTTGCGAAGGCACCCCGCCTGCCCTTTGCGGGGCAGGCGCGCCTTCCGGCGCTCCACCGCGGCGATTTTGTACGCAGCCACCGCACTTCTTGGCCTGGACCGGAGGACCATATCCTCACGTTATCCGGGCAGCATTGGCGCCGCCGTTCATCCAGACCCGTCCAGCCATTCAAGGCAGACCCCTCATCGGGCTCGGGCAGTGACCGCGCCTCCTGGGACGAGGTCACGAGCCTCGCCTGCAGGCGCCGCCTTCCCCGCTCCGCCAACGGCTCGTCTCCGGAGACGCCCTCAGTGAGCGGGGATGAAAGAGAACATAATGGGAACACTGATGTGCGTCAAGTGCACAAGACCCGTACCGTCCAGATTTTTCTCATGAGCTTGAACAGCGTTTATCAAGACGAGAAGCCGCTGGTGATGCCGCGAACAGCTTCGACATCAAGCGCTGTGTCGCTGCCCTTTCCTACAATGCCGATAATCTCCTTCGAGTTCTCAAACGGCTTGATCGCCTCTGGCAAAACTCTCTTTTTGTCGACTTTGACCTCCGCTGAAATGTACTCGAGCCATTCTGGATGCGCGGTCAGCAATTCTGAAAGAGCCGGATAGCGCTGTTCCAGAATCGTCCAACGCGCCAGTACTGCCGTCGAAACCGCACTTCCCTCAAGGACCCCGATCGCCTGTCGCAACGCGAAAGCATTGATCATGCGCTTCATCACGCGAGGAATGTCCGGAACGACATCTCGGAATTGCGACAGCAAATGCGTTGCTTCGGCGCGCGTCGCCGGTGACGCCGACAACTCAAGTGCCACGGCCGCTCTTTCCTCCGACGTGGCGGTTTCTGTCAAAATCTGGTCGGCGGTGCTGCGTGTGATGCTGTTGCCGTATTGGGCACGCAATTTCTCACGTTCCGACTCCACAACCTGTTCCGACAAGCGGATTGCATCTGCGGACGATTGGCGAGCAGCGGGAGCCGACTGAACCGCAGGCACGCCCCTGAGCAGGTGATCCCAATATCGACTTCGTGTTGCTCGCCCCATTCCAGGCAACGGAGTGGAAACCTGAAAGACCTTCTCCAGGAACAGATGGCCGAGGGGCTGACCCGGATTGCCAACCGCAGAGGAAAACATCCCATAGCGGTTCTCAAAGCTGGCCTTGATCCAGTTGCGATCGGCCGCGACGACATAAGCAACATTTTTATGTCGGAACGCAGTTTGAATCCCTTCAAGAAGGTCAACAACGTAATCAGCACGGCAACGATCGAGATCATCGATGAAGATGCAGACTGGCGCGTTTGTCCTAACGACGATATCGCGAAATAGCTGCGTGATCCGTTTGAGTGGATCTTGCGACAGATCTTCGTAATATTTTGCGGCGTTAGCTGTGCCGAAGACTGCGATGCGACTGGCTCCCGTGAAGGCCGCGAATGCCGCAATGGCGGCAGTCACAAGTTTCAAGAGCCATTCGAAAATGGCCGGTACTTTTCCGTCAGAAGCAGTACCTGCAGACCAGAACAGCCACAGGCAGATCGCTCCGAAAGCGATCGCGGCGAGGTATGGGAGAGCGTCTGTTTTAATTTTCCACCATAGCCACCGTGTCTGAAGCCGGGCAGCCTGGTCATATTCATCGAATAGTGCCTTGCATAAGCGCCAGCCACTGATTGGCCTCTCCGAAAGGCGGGCAAGGCAAGCTGTCTTGACAGCCTCCATCAATGGCCACCACGGCGGATTACGCCGTTCGTGCTTCCATGCATCGAAGTGAACAACAACCCAATGCGGCGCCGGCCTGCCACCGGCCGATTTGCGATCATCCTTTGTCATCAGTTCGCGCATCATCAGCAGGGCAGATGTTTTGCCAGCGCCCCAAGGTGCATGCACATGCACCGCGAAGCCATCGGAGCCGTTCTGCGCGTGGACCTCGTCCATTCGCTCGACCAACGCCCGGGCGAAAGGGCGTCGGTTGAGTTGATCGTCCTTGGTCGGTTCGTCGGACTGTGGTCGTACCAATTCGCTTGGAGAATCAGACGTAGGCTGCGGAGGGCTGTCAGGCTTGCGCGGCGATTTGCGGCTCCCCTCGGACCACTTCCAACCCACAATCTCAGCAACTCTTGCCGTCACGCTCTCGGGAAGGCCTGACCAGAACTCGGAATTCTGGTTCGCCACCTCAAACGCTTTATCTGCTTTGAAATAACGAGCGCGGCTGGGATCGAATCCAGGCAAAATCTCTCGATACCATGCGAGCCAGACGCCCCAGGGTCCCTCCAGCACGTATCCGCTCTTGTCGAAAACATCGAATGGTTTGCGAATCCAGATCGGGAAATTCGTGCTGTAGCGCTTTGAACCTTTGACCTCGTTGAGCCAAAGCGGCTGGCGGATCAGGACTGGCCATTTGGAGCGACTGTTCTTCTTCAACCAGAGTGCATCGGCCGCAACACCCTGGTCGACGGTTTCCGATGCGTCGGCGGCATGGCCGACTGCAACCTCTGCAGCTTGGATAGCTTGCGCCGCAACGCCAACCGTTTCACTCGCCTCAGCAACGGCGCGTGCTGCGTAAGCGGCCGAATGCATCGCGGCGGCGGCAGCGCCTGAGGCGGCAACACTGAAGACCTGCGAGAAGGCATCGCGCGCCGGGCCCGCGAGCTCCCGGGCATAGTTCTCTGAGAGACAGCTGGTCCAACAAACCAACGCCGCACGAAGTGCCTGCAATTGCAGGAGCAGTTGCCGGTTGTCATCCGGGTTGCTGACGCCTTCAAAAACCAGCGGCAGAACACGAAGTGCGCTTCTTGCAGCCACCGCCCGGGCGACGGGCGGTGGCTGCTCGCGCAACCATACTGCCAGGTTTTCAAAGTTCGAAAAATCGAACGCGTCCCCCAAGACTGCGCCCTCCCACAACCAATCATGGTATCGGCGCAGCACACACGCAAGCAGGAAAACGGCGCATCGGCGGGTCAGCCGCAGGCTTGAGCCACCGTGGCAAACACGGTGCGGCGGATTGCGCCTCGATCACCGCACTCGCCGCTTGCGCACACCGTCCTTCACCAGCGGCCGCTCCGCTCTTTTGAGATGCGCGCGCTGGGCCGCGAGGATCGCGCGAATCCAGACGTCTTTCGACGGCGGCCGGGTGCTCGCTTGCGCGATGCAATCCTGGTTGCCGCGATCGTCGTCCTTGCAGCAGAAGATGTCGCCTCCGGAGCACGCCACGTAATGCGGGTGCCTGACGCCGTTGCGGGCCTCATCCTCGCCCTGGATGAAGCACGCCATGGCGCCGGCGTTGTTGACCCAGGTCGAACTGCAGTTGGATCCGGTGGCGATCTTCGGCCTGGCGTTCGCTGTCGGCGCAGCGAGAACCAGCAGCGTCGCAGCAGCGGCGAGCAACCGGACGGAGGCGGGCAAGCGGCTCATGTCGGGCTCCTTTCGTCGTGAAGACCGTGGCGCGGGTTTAGTTTACGCCTTCCACAACCGGACGTGCGCAATTCGCGGCCCGCGTTAACCATACGGTGGTTTCTCAGGAAACTGATTCAGCTTCGGTGTATTGCCTTGCAGATGCGGCGCCCCCCAGTCGGAATGCAAACGTGCCCTCAGAACAAGTCGAGACCTTCATCTCGCTCGCCCGGAAATACCTGGCCGACGTCTACACCAGGCTCGCCACCGAGCGCGTGACGCCCGCCCAGGAAGCCGAATTGTGGCACCTGGTGAACGGGGTGGAGGCGGCGATGCGCATGCGCGCGGTCGCGCTCAATCTGGAACTGGACGAGATCGACCGCGATCTCGAGGGCGTCGATCTGGAGATCGAGCAGCTCTGCCGGCCGCCTCGCCAGCCCTCGTGAGACGGATCGGCGGCCGCGGCTCTTGCTCGTCGGCCCCGGAACGCGTTGGCTGTGAGCCGCTTCACCGAGTGCGACGAATGGACGGCTTCGCCCTGACGATGGTCATCGCCCTTGCGGCGCTGAGCGTCGTGCCTCCGGACTGGCAGAAGAACGAGACAGCGGCCTGGGTCCAGGTCTGCACGATGGCGCTCGGGCTCGTCGTGCTCGGCGTCTACATGATCCTGCGCTAGCGACAGAAAAAAGCCCCGGCCGCACAAGCGACCGGGGCTCTTTGTGTAAAGGAAATCGCTACTCGCAGACGTTGACCAGCACCGTGCGCAGGCCGCGCCGCGTCTCGATGGTGCGGTACTGCCAGCAGGTGCTGCCACCCGCGAAATACACGCCGCCGAAGTGCCGGTAATGTCCGAAGTGGCCATGACCACCATGACCGCCGCCGTGCCCGCCGTGACCACCACCGCCGCCACCTTTGGCCATCGCGATATTCGGCACCAGCAGAGCCGCCGCAGCAACCAAACCAAAAGCAAGCTTGCGCATTTTCGTATCTCCCTGGGCATCCGCCCGATGTCCATCAGTCGGCCGGCCGGTCCTGAAGGTTCACCGGGAACTCAGGTCTAGGGGAGACGCCGCTCAGGCGATGCACTTCAGGAACTGCTGCAGGCCGACGAACGTGGCATCCGGCCGCATGATGATGCTGGCCGGAATATCCGCCAGATAGGCCCGATAGCGCCCCTTGCTTTCGAAGCGGGTGCGGAAGTCCGAGCGCTGCAGATACTCGGCCATGCGCGGCGCGATGCCGCCGCCGATGAACACGCCGCCGCGGGCGCAGAAGTTCAGGGCGAGGTTGCCGGCGACGCTGCCGAGGATGCGGCAGAACGCATCGAGCGACGACGTGCTGATGGCGCAGCTGCGGCTCAAGGCGCCCTGCATGATCGTCGCGGCGTCGCGACGTGGCACGGCGGCGCTGTCGGCTGAGGCGAGCGCCTGGTAGATGTTCTCGAGCCCCTGCCCTGACACCACTCGCTCGATCGAGACGTGACCGAATTTGCGGCGCAACTGGGCGATGAGCCTGTCGTCGTCGTCGGAGGCGCCGGGCAGCGTCGAGTGCCCCATCTCGCCCGCGATGGCAAAGCTCGCGCGCCCGCGCGGAATGAACGCGGCGGCGCCGAAGCCGGTGCCCGGGCCGAGCACCACCATCGGCGCATCGGCGCGCGCCGCGCCACCGCCGAGCGCGAAGACGTCGCCCGTCGCGAGCGCCGGCAGCGACCACGCCAGCGCTTCGAAGTCGTTGAGCAGATGCACCGTCTCGCAGCCGAGCGCGGCCCGAAGCTCCACGCCGTCGACCGTCCAGCCGCTGTTGATGATGACGCAGCGGCCGTTCTCGACGGGCCCGGCGACCGCGAGACCTGCGGCGGCGATTTTTCCCTTCGCGGCGGCGCTTGTGAGAAAGCTGTCGATCGCGGCGGGCAGGCTTGCATGCTCGGCAACCTGCAGATTTGCGGAGGGACGGATGGCAGCGCCGTCCGACAGCGCAAAGCGCGCGTTGGTGCCGCCGATATCCGCGAGAAGAAGAAGATTTTGCTGTGTCATCGCCCCCGATACCTAATCCGTTCCGGAGGAACTCGCCAGACGCACAGCGGTTCTCCCAAGGACAAGGGAGAACGTCATGGCGAACCCGAACCAGACCCATCAAGGCGGCGCACGGGCCCGTCCCGAGAAGACGCGCGTGCTTTCAGAGGGCTCGCCCGGCGAGGCGCGGACACCGGACCGGCGGATCGGCCAAGTGGTTCATGCCGATGACCATGCCGACGACAAGGCCCGCAATACGGAAATACCGCGGGCGTTTCCGGATCGCGATCCGGCGAAGAAGAAAACCGGGGAGTTCTAGGGGCGAGACGAGCCTCGCGGCTCAGTTCTTCGCCAGCCCGCCGTACGCCGGCAGCGTGGCGAGCGCGATCGAGGACATCGCCATCAGGCGCTGGTCGAGCTGATCGACGATCAACAAGGCCTGCTCGCAGCGCGCCTGGTCCTCGGATGACAGGCCGACGGACGTCGTCTTCAGGTCGTTGCGGTGACGGACCAGCTGCTTCCGGAGCTCGAGAATCTTGGCCAGGTTGGATGCGACGCTGGTACTCATGAAACGGCCCCGACGAGAACGCGATGGCTGCGAGTGTGACGCCTGCCGGCCTGCTTGTCACCTGAACGACATGGTGAACGTCGTTAGTGATTAACGGCGGAAATGATTGGAAACGATCGCTACCCCCGCACCGCCACGCGAGCACACGAGCGAGCCCGCGAGGCGTTGCGAACGGCGAACGACTGGCTCAGGCGACGAGCGGCGGGCGATCCATCACCCGTGGCAGCGGCGGCGCCGCGGGCATCTTGGTCCACGCCGAGATCGCCATCGCCAGATTGCCGGCCCAGGAGTCGTCGCCGCCATCGGGATAGTGACCGTCGCGGAGCGCGGACGACGACGTGCCGGTGAGCTGGATGTGCGGCGTCTCGAAATCCAGCGGCATCAGGCCGTTGTCGCGCGCGATCTCGTGCATGCGCTTGTACATGCCTCGCTTCGGCTCATCCCAGCTCCACTTGCCCGGGCCGCCGAACACGAGATCCACCGCGAGCCCGTATTGGTGATACGAGCCCCATGCGTCCTGAAACGTGACCTTGGGTCCCGGCGTCGTGCGCCCCTGCGCGAACAGGAAATTCTGCCGCGCCGGCGAGCGCCACGCCTCGAAAACAAACAGCGGGATTTTTTCTTTGGCGAGCGTCTTCATGACGTCGCCGACGGATTTTCGCACCGAGGGATGCAGAAGGTTGAGATCGGTGTTGCGAGCGGTCGGATTGACGAGATCAACGGCCATTGGTCGCCTCCTCTACAATGTTCAGGCTCGATCCTCGGTCGAAATACAAAATTGAAATATGAGGTGGGTCACGTCGTGCGGGTGTAGCGCAATACCGGCACGGCCAGGAAACAAGCCAGGAAACGCGGCCGCATTTATCGGCAGCGCTTCGCGGAACCAGTCCCCACCGAGACTGTTGTCACCGCGGAAATTGGGAGACGTGCGATGAGCCGAGCGATGACCTGCGCCTGCTGCCGGAAAGACATCAGCCCCCGCACCGCGTGGAAGGGCCGGTCGGAGCAGTTCTATTGCAGCGAGTTCTGCGCAGAGGTGGAAACGGCCGACATCGTACACGCGCCGTTCGAACAGCACGTGCCGGCGCAGCCGCGCGCTTAGCCGACGATTGGGCCGCCTACTTGTCCTTGCGCGACGGCCGCCCGATGCTCTCGTAGATGAAGCCGCGCTTTGTCAGGTCATCGGCCGGATAGATGTTGCGGAGATCCACCACCGCGGGCCGCTCGTTCATCACCTGCTTGAGCTGGTCGAGATCGAGCGCGCGGAACTGCTCCCACTCGGTGACGATGACGAGGGCGTCGGCGCCCTTGGCGCACTCGTAGGCGTCCTCGCAATAGGTCAGCTCGGGCAGCACCTTCTTGGCCTGCTCCATACCGACCGGATCGTAGGCGCGGACTTTCGCACCCATGTCATGCAGCGCGGTGATCAGCGGGATCGACGGCGCGTCACGCATGTCGTCGGTGTTCGGCTTGAAGGTCAATCCTAAGATCGCGACGGTCTTGCCGCGCAGGCTCGTGCCCACCGCGGCGACCACCTTGCGTGCCATCGCGCGCTTGCGCGTCTCGTTGACATGCGCGACCGTCTCGACGATGCGGATCGGCGCCTCGAAGTCCTGGCCGGTCTTGATCAGCGCCAGCGTGTCCTTCGGAAAGCACGAGCCGCCATAGCCGGCACCGGCATGCAGGAACTTGGAGCCGATGCGGTTGTCGAGGCCGATGCCGCGCGCCACATCCTGAACGTCGGCGCCGACGCGCTCGCAGAGATCCGCGATCTCGTTGATGAAGGTGATCTTGGTGGCGAGAAACGCATTCGCCGCGTACTTGGTCAGCTCCGCGGTGCGCCGCCCGGTGGTGAGGATCGGCGAGCGGTTGAGATGGAGCGGCCGGTAGAGCTCGGCCATCACCTTGGTGGCGCGCTCCTCTTCGCTGCCGACCACGATGCGGTCCGGATGCTTGAAATCCTGGATCGCCGCGCCCTCGCGCAGGAACTCCGGATTGGACACCACCGCGACGTCGATGCCGGGCCGCGCCTCGCGGATGATGCGCTCGACCTCGTCGCCGGTGCCGACCGGCACGGTCGACTTCGTCACCACCACGGTGAAGCCGTCGATCGCACCGGCGATCTCTTTCGCGGCCGCATACACATAGGACAGGTCCGCGTGTCCATCGCCGCGCCGCGACGGCGTGCCGACCGCGATGAACACCGCGTCGGCTTCGGCCACGGGGCCTTTCAGGTCGGTGGTGAAGCTGAGCCGCTTGGCGCGGACATTGGTGGCGACCAGATCGTCGAGGCCGGGCTCGTAGATCGGCATCTCGCCGCGGTTGAGGGCTTCGATCTTGCTCGCGTCCTTGTCGACGCAGACGACGTGGTGGCCGAAGTCGGCGAAGCAGGCCCCCGAAACGAGGCCCACATAGCCGGTGCCGATCATAGCGACGCGCATTCGTGTCCGATCTTGGTTAACGAATCCGGCCCCCGCGCCGGACGGGGCCTCTTAGCAGAGGCGGTGTGGGGTGGCGAGAGTTCCGGGGCTTCCGCCGTCATTCCGGGGCGCGCCCATAGCGCGTTAAAGACGCGCGTTACCGCGCTTTTGGGCGCGAACCCGGAATCCAGCACCAAAGGAAGTCCCTGCATTTCTGGATTCCGGGTCCGCCGCTTTGCGGCGTCCCGGAATGACGGCCCTTCCGTATTCGGCAACCTGCGTGATTCTGCGGTCATGTAAACGCAGCCGAAACCACGGAAGTGTAACAGCTTCGCGACACGGAGAGGGTTATGCACCGAACGGCGGCGGAACGGGTCGACTGGGTCGACTACGCGAAAGGCTTTTGCATCATCATGGTGGTGATGATGCATTCGACGCTGGGCGTGGAGGCTGCGGCCGGCCGCGAAGGCTGGATGCACGCGGTGGTCGAGTTCGCCCGGCCGTTCCGGATGCCCGACTTCTTCATGATCTCGGGGCTGTTCCTCGCCCGCGTGATCGACCGCGACTGGCGCGACTATCTCGACAAGAAGGTCGTGCACTTCGCCTATTTCTACGTGCTCTGGGTGACCATCCAGTTCGCCTTCAAGGCGCCGGGGTTCGCGGCCGAGCAGGGCTGGGCCGGCGTGGGCTTCAGCTATCTCGAAGCCTTCATCGAGCCGTTCGGCACGCTGTGGTTCATCTATCTCCTGCCGATCTTCTTCGTCTTCATCAAGCTGACGCGCCGGGTGCCGTGGCCGGCCATGCTGCTGCTCGGCGCCGGAATGGAGATGGCGCACATCAACACCGGCTGGACGGTGGTCGACGAATTCGCGCATCGCTTCGTCTACATCTACACGGGCTATTTCTTCGCGAAGCACATCTTCGCAGTCGCGGCGACCGTGCAGGCGCGTCCAGGTCTGGCGTTCGGCGGGCTGGCGCTGTGGGCGCTGGTCAACGGCGGTTTCGTGATCGCGGGACTGGCCGACAAGCCCGGCATCTCGCTCGGCCTCGGTGTGATCGGCGCGGGCGCGGTGGTCACCGTCGCGGCGCTGATGGCGAACAGCCACCTGTTCCAGGCGCTGCGCTATTGCGGCCGCAACTCCATCGTCATCTATCTGGCGTTCTTCCTGCCGATGGCGACGACGCGCGCGGTGCTGCTCAAGACCGGCATCATCCCCGACCTCGGCGCGGTTTCGCTGATCGTCACCACGGCGGGCGTGATCGGCGCGCTCCTCTGGTACTGGGTGGTGCGCGGCACGCCGCTCCGCTTCCTGTTCGAGCGGCCGGCCTGGGCCAAGCTCAAGCCCGCCCGCGGCCCCGTGCTGCAGCCCGCGGAATGATTCACAGCGGGGCCGTTCCGCATTGATTCGGGACGGCCTACGGCCCACATTCGGGCCATGCCGAGCCCCAGCAAAACCAAGCCCGCCGCCAAGAAACCCGCGCCTGCCGCCAAGGCCGCACCGGAGAAACCGACCGCCAAAGCCGCGCCCGCGAAACCTGCGGCGAAACCTGCCGCAAAAGTGGCAACAGGCAGCGGCCTCAAGGACGGCGACCACGTCTTCCTGGTCGACGGCTCGGGCTACATCTTCCGCGCCTACCACGCGCTGCCGCCGCTGACGCGGAAGTCCGACGGCCTGCAGATCAACGCCGTGCTGGGCTTCTGCAACATGCTGTGGAAGCTCCTCAACGAGATGAAGCCGGACGAGAAGCCGACGCATCTCGCCGTGGTATTCGACAAGTCGGAGAAGACCTTCCGCACCGATTTCTATCCGCAATACAAGGCGCACCGGCCGGACATCCCCGAAGACCTCATTCCGCAGTTCCCGCTCATCCGCGAGGCCGTGAAGGCCTTCGACATCCCATGCCTGGAGCAGCAGGGCTTCGAGGCCGACGACCTGATCGCGACCTACGCGCGCATCGCCTGCGAGGCGCAGGCCACCTGCACCATCGTGTCGTCCGACAAGGACCTGATGCAGCTCGTGAACGACTGCGTCGTCATGTACGACACCATGAAGGACAAGCGGATCGGCATCCCCGAGGTGATCGAGAAGTTCGGCGTGCCGCCCGAGAAGGTCATCGAGGCGCAGGCGCTGATCGGCGATTCCACCGACAACGTGCCGGGCGTGCCGGGCATCGGACCGAAGACCGCGGCGCAGCTGCTCGAGGAGTTCGGCGACCTCGAGACGTTGCTCGCGCGCGCGGGCGAGATCAAGCAGGAGAAGCGCCGGCAGACGCTGATCGACAATGCGGAGCTGGCGCGCATCTCCAAGAAGCTCGTCACGCTCGACCAGAATGTGCCGCTGGAGGTTCCGGTCGAGGAGCTTGCGGTCCACGAGCCCGAATACAAGCACCTGATCGCGTTCCTGAAGGCGATGGAGTTCAACACGCTGACGCGCCGCGTGGCGGAGAAGTCCGGCATCGAGCCGAACGAGATCGAGGCGAATGCCAATCTCACCTCGGGCGCGGCCGCTTCGGCTCCGGCCGCCAAGCCCGCGACCACCAGCCGCTATGGCGAGCTCGATCTGGGCGACCGTCCGGAGCGCACGAGCGCGCCGGACCAGGGCAAGACGCTCACGCCTGCGGAGCTTGCGACCGCGCATATCGCCGCCGAGCAAGGCAAGAAATTCGACCGCAGCAAATACGAGACCGTGCGCAGCCTCGACCGGCTCAAAGCCTGGGTGCTGCGCGCGAAGGATGTGGGCCACGTCGCGATGACCACGACGACCACCAGCCTCGATCCGATGACCGCGCAGCTCTGCGGCGTCTCGCTCGCGGTCGCCGACAACGAAGCCTGCTACGTGCCGCTCGGCCATCGCGACGGCGGCAAGGCCGGCGGCGGCGGCGATCTGTTCGCGCCGGAGGCCAAGCTCGCGCCGGATCAGATCCCGGAAGACGCGGCGCTGAAGGAGCTCAGGGCGCTGCTGGAAGATCCGGGCGTGCTGAAGATCGGCCAGAACCTGAAATACGACTGGCAGATCTTCGCGCGGCGCGGCATCGAGATTTTCCCCTATGACGACACCATGCTGGTGTCCTACGTGCTCGATGCCGGCAAGGGCAGCCACGGCATGGACAATCTGGCCGAGCGCTGGCTCAGCCACCAGCCCATCCCGCTGGACCAGGTGACCGGCAGCGGCAAGAACCAGGTCCGGTTCGACGGTGTGACCATCGAAAAGGGCAGCGAATACGCCGCCGAGCAGGCCGACGTGACGCTGCGGCTGTGGAAGGCGCTGAAGGCCAGGATGGCCGCCGATCACGTCGCCACCGTCTACGAGACGCTGGAGCGGCCGCTCATTCCGGTGCTGGCGCGCATGGAAGGCCGCGGCATCTCGATCGACCGCCAGGTGCTGTCGCGGCTCTCCGGCGAGTTCGCGCAGAAGCAGGGCGGCCTCGAAGACGAGATCAACAAGCTCGCCGGCGGGGCGCTCAATCCAGGGAGCCCCAAGCAGCTGGGCGATGTGCTGTTCGGCCAGATGGGCCTGCCGGGCGGCAGCAAGACCAAGACCGGACAATGGGCGACCGGCGCCAAGGTGCTCGAAGAGCTCGCCGAGCTGGGCCACGAATTGCCGCGGAAGATTCTCGACTGGCGGCAGGTGTCGAAACTGCGCTCGACCTACACCGACTCGCTGCCGGACTACGTGAATGCGCAGACCCACCGCGTCCATACTTTCTACGCGATGGCGGCGACGCCAACCGGCCGGCTGTCGTCATCCGAGCCCAATCTGCAGAACATCCCGATCCGCACGGAGGAGGGCCGCAAGATCCGCCGCGCTTTCGTTGCGGAGCCCGGCACCAAGCTCATCTCGGCCGACTATTCGCAGATCGAGCTCAGGCTGCTGGCCGAGATCGGCGACGTCCCGCTGCTGAAGAAGGCGTTCCAGGACGGCCTCGACATCCATGCCATGACGGCGTCGGAGATGTTCGGCGTGCCGATCAAGGGCATGCCGGGCGAGGTGCGACGCCGCGCCAAGGCGATCAACTTCGGCATCATCTACGGCATCTCGGCCTTCGGCCTCGCCAACCAACTCGGCATCGCCCGCGAGGAGGCCGGCGCCTACATCAAGAAATACTTCGAGCGCTTCCCCGGCATCCGCGACTACATGGAAGAGACCAAGACCCAGGCCAAGCAGAACGGCTATGTGCTGACGATCTTCGGGCGCAAGTGCCACTACCCGGACATCAAGGCTTCGAACGCGTCGCTGCGCGCCTTCAACGAGCGCGCCGCGATCAATGCGCGGCTGCAAGGCAGCGCCGCCGATATCATCCGCCGCGCCATGATCCGCATCGAGCCGGCACTGACCAAGGCGAAGCTCAACGCCAAGATGCTGCTGCAGGTGCACGACGAATTGATCTTCGAGGCGCCGGAGGGCGAGATCGAAAAGACCCTGCCGGTGATCAAGCGCGTGATGGAGGAGGCGCCTCTGCCCGCGGTGTCGCTCCAGGTGCCGTTGCAGGTCGACGCCCGCGCCGCGCACAACTGGGACGAGGCGCACTGAGCACCGAAGCTTGGGCGCTCAGATTTGGGCGCTCAGATTTGGGCGCTCAGGCTCGAGCGCTCAGGCCGCCTGGCCGGCGGTTTCGGACTGAGCCGCCGCTGCCAACGTTTCCGTTTCCGGCAAAGACAGCAGACGGGACAGCTCGATCAAGGCGATCAGGTCGCTCTCGATCGACACGATGCCGCTCAGGAAGGCCGACTTTGCGGTCTGACCGATCTTGGGCACCGGCTTGATCTTGGCCGGGTCGACGGTGACGATGTCGGAGACACGGTCGGCGAGCAGGCCGATGAGCTGGCCGTCGATCTGCACGATGATCACCACATGCAGCGCCGTCGCCTCCGTCAGGCCCTGGCCGAACCGGCAGCGCAAGTCGGCGATCGGCACGATCGCGCCGCGCAGATTGAGCACGCCGCGGACGAAATCCGGCTGTTCGGGAAGACGGGTGATCTCCGACCAGACCTTGATCTCGCGCACCGCCATGATGTCGACGCCATAGCTCTCGTCGCCGATCGTGAAGGTGATGAATTGCAGGCCATCGCCGGCCGCCGCAGCGTCGTGGCCCGGCATTCCGTCGACTGTTTCCGTTCCGCGCACTTCCCGCATTTTTCCGGCTCTCTGCTTTTTGGACGTGACGCGGGAGATGCCCAACCTCGCCCGCGCAAATGCGCGGAAGGCCCCGCAGCTCTCGAACAGCACTGGTGTCTGAGAGACGTCCGGCGGTTTAACCGGTCCAACTGTGGTCGTTGACGATTAAGATAGTCTTGTATTGCCGGCGGCCGGGAGCGTCCTAGCCTGGCGGAACGGCGCACTCCGGTCGGCCAGCAGCGCCGAGCCCGGGGAAGAAACACAAGAAATTTCTGCTATTTAGTGCGACGTGAACCGTGCGCGATGTCGCGACGTCTCGCCGATCCGGCCGGCGCAAAAAATTTCCGGCGAGCTTCCCATCGCCACGCCATCGCCGGCGCTCGGCAGCCGTTCGTGCAGCAAAAGTGATTCGCAAGCCCGCGGCCAACGTCACCGTCGATCGATCGCGCATCGATTGGAACTTCTGCTCGTTCTGGATCGCGACAGCCCGCGCCGACTGCATCCGCCCGACCGACCGCCGCGGACCGACGGCTCAGAACTCCTTCCAGTCCGCATCTTCCTTGACCGCGACGGCGAGCGACGCCTGCATCTGCCGGGCCGGCCCCTGCGGCTTCGGCGCGGGTTTGGGAGCAGCCTTGGCGGCGGCGCGGCGCGCAACAGGCGGAGTTGCGGCAACCGGCTTGCGGACCACGGGGGCTTGCGCCCCTTCGTCGCCAACGCGGAACGCGCCGACCCGGTCATTCATGGCGACCACCTGCATCTCGAGGTTCTTGGCAGTCGCGGCGTTCTCCTCGACCAGCGCGGAGTTCTGCTGCGTGACCTCGTCCATCTGGCTCAGCGCCTTGTTGATCTGCTCGATGCCGCCAGATTGCTCGGCGCTGGCGCTCGCGATCTCATGCACGATGCTCGCGACGCCCTTGATCGAGTCGACGATCTCGGTCAGCGATTGACCGGCCCGGTTGACGAGCTGGACGCCGTCCTTCACCTGACCGTTCGAGCGCGTGATCAGGTCCTTGATGTCCTTGGCGGCCTGCGAAGAACGCTGCGCGAGGCTCCGGACCTCCGAGGCAACCACGGCGAAGCCCCGGCCGGCCTCGCCTGCGCGCGCGGCCTCGACGGCCGCATTCAGCGCCAGCAGGTTGGTCTGGCGGGCGATCTCGTCGATCACGCCGATGATGTCGGAAATCTTGCGCGACGACTCCTCGATCGCCGACATGGCGGTGACCGCCTGCGCCACGACCTCGCCGCCGCGGTTGGCCACGTCGCTCGTGCCGGCGGCGGAGTCGCTCGCCTGCCGGGCGTTTTCGGCGTTCTTCTTCACGGTTGCGGAGATCTGCTCCATGGATGACGAGGTCTCTTCCAGGCTTGCCGCCTGCTCCTCGGTCCGCTGCGACAGGTCGGTGGTGGCCGTGGTGATCTCGCCGGACGCATTGGCGATCTCGCGCGAGGTGGCCTTGATCTCGATCACCACGGTCGACATCGTTTCCAGCAGGCCGTTCACGCCTGCGCACAGCTCGGCGATCTGGCCAGATTTTCCCTGGAGTGGGACGCGCTGGGTCAGGTCCTTATTGCCCGCAGCCGTGACGACCCCCTGCGTCTCCTTGACGGCAAGCTCCATCGCGTGGCTCGCCTTCACCTGCTCGGTGACGTCGGTCGCATATTTGACCACCTTGAACGGCCGGCCGTTCATGTCGAAGATCGGATTGTAGCTCGCCTGGATCCAGACCTCCTTGCCGCCTTTGCCGATGCGCAGGTAGCGGCCGGCGTCGTACTCGCCGCGGCCGAGCTTTTCCCAGAACGCGCGGTACTCGGGGCTCTGCTGGTACGCAGGCTCCACGAACATGCCGTGATGCCTGCCCTTGATCTCGTCCAGCGAATAGCCGAGCGTCGCCAGGAAGTTCGGATTGGCATGGCGGATCGTGCCGTCCAGCGAGAACTCGATGATCGCCTGCGCCTTGTCGATGGCGGCGAGTTGGCCCTCGAAATCGGCGTTGCGCATCTTCTGCTCGGTGACGTCGGTGGCGTATTTCACCACCTTGAACGGCTTGCCCTTGGTGTCACAGATCGGGTTGTAGCTCGCCTGGATCCAGACCTCCTTGCCGCCCTTGCCGATGCGCTTGTATTGACCGGCATCGTATTGGCCGCGGCCGAGCTTTTCCCAGAACAGGCGATATTCGCCGCTCTGCCGGTAGACGGGATCAACGAACATGCTGTGATGTTTGCCCTTGATCTCCTCGAGCGCATAGCCGAGCGCGTCGAGAAAGTTCTTGTTGGCATCCAGAATGGTTCCGTCCAGGGCGAATTCGATGACCGCCTGGGATTTGTTGATCGCATCGATCTGGCCGCGATAGTCGGCCATCAGCGTGCCGCCATTGGAGCCGATGTTGAGGCCTAGAATATTCATGCAATCCCTCCGATTGGAAATATCGTTGTGCGTTCGCTGAATCGATGGTGAGGCGATTCAGCCGTTGAGTGGTGCGTCCCTGCTCTCCGCCACTGACAGCAGACGGGACAGATCGATCAACGCAATCAATTCACTCTCGATCGACACGATCCCGCTCAGAAAAGCGGATCGCGCGTTCTGCCCGATCTTCGGCACCGGCTTGATCTTGGCCAGATCGACGGTGACGATGTCGGAGACGCGATCGGCGAGCAGGCCGACGAGCTGGCTCTCGATCTGCACGATGATCACCACATGCAATACCGTTGCCTCGGTCAGGCCCTGACCGAATCGGCAGCGCAAATCGACGATCGGGACGATCGCACCGCGCAGATTGAGCACACCACGGACGAAATCCGGCTGTTCCGGAAGACGGGTGATCTCCGACCAGACCTTGATCTCCCTCACCGCCATGATGTCGACGCCGTAGCTCTCGTCGCCGATCGTGAAACTGATGAATTGCGTGCCGTCGCTGGTCGCCGCGGCAGCGTGGCCCGCTATGCCGTTCGCCACTTCCGCGGCGCGCGAATCCGGCATGTTGATCTGAGCGCTCATAGTCCGTCTTTCGGCTTTTCGGTGACTGACTCGGCGGTATGCTCGCCGCGAACACAAGCGCGTGGAAAGCACCACAGCGCTTTGAATCACGGCATTCGGAGCGACGCCCGACGGCTTACGGGCACGAACCTTGATCTATCAAAATTAAAACAATCTTGTACCCAGCGGCGGACGCGAAGCGTCCTGGCCAGCAGACTCGATCATTTTTTGGTGGTGTCGCCGACAGCACCACCCAGGGTGCGACCCGCCATACGGTCAAAAACACAATGTAAATCTGTTATTTAGACCAGCCGAAAAAACAGCTCCGCGCCGCCGTCTAATCCTCCTGATGGGCGTCGGCTTTCCTGAAAAATTATTTTACCGCGGAGCTCTGTTTGCGGTGCAGACCTTGTTTGGAGACCGACTCCGGGACGCATGATTCGGGTGATTCGCCGCGCCCCCGCGGTCGCAGGCCCAACGCTGCGCCCGCAAGCCGCTGCCGCAGCAGCTTCCGAAACGTCCGGTCGCGCTTCAGATACCACTCCCGGCTCATGGCCTGCCGCCGCGTGCGGAATTTCTCGGTGTGCAGCAGCACCCAGACGCGGCCGCGCGTCGTGCGCGCACCTTTGCCGGCGTTGTGCTGCTTGAGCCGCTTCTCGATATCGACGGTCCAGCCCACGTAAGTGAGCGTACGGTCCGGCGTGCGGCAGCCGAGAACATAGACGAAGCTTGGCATCGGGCGATTGTGCGCGATTCGCATCAACGCGTCGCTAATGGAGCGACGTCCATCAGGTCCGCCGAATATCAGCGGCGCTTCTTCTTGCGCGCCGCCGGCTTGGCCGATTTCTTGGCCGATTTCTTGGCCGATTTCTTCGCGGACTTGCGGGCAGCCCCTCGCCGCGCCCCCGCGGCCCTTGCGGCGCGATCCGGCACCACGGCCACGGCTTCGACCTCGAACAGCGCGCCCTCGCGCGCGAGGCGGACCACCTGAATGGCGGTCGAGGCCGGCGGCGCCTCGGTGTTCACGAACGTGTCGCGCACCTCGAAGAACACCGGCAGGTGCGCCATGTCGACGAAGAAGTTGGTGACCTTCACCACGTGCTCGAAGCCCGCGCCGGCCGACTTCAATCCGGCCTTCAGATTCTCGAAGCACTGCGTCGCCTGGGCGCGGAAGCCGCCCGGCCCGCCGGCGAACGCACCATCGGGCGTCATGCCGAGCTGACCCGACAGATAGATCGTGCGGCCCGGTCCTGTGGTCTCGACCACCTGGGTGTAGCCGCGCGGCGCCGGCATGGTTTTCGGATTCGAGAAGCGGTTGCTCACGTGGTCCTCCCTGGAAAGCATTCTTGTTGTCCGTCGCGGCCATGATATCGCCCGCGGCGGGTACGCCGCATTGACTTCGCAGGCCCTGTGCCAGAGCTTTCCACCGGGAAACGCCAAGGGCCGTGGATGCAGGCACACGCTTCGAACGTCTATTTCGGCTTGAATGTGATGTGGGTCGCGACATCGCTCCTGGCGATCACCTACGCGGTCATCATCTCGGAAAAGATCAACCGCTCGATCGTGGCGCTGCTCGGCGCCGCGGCGATGGTGCTGGTCGGCGTGATGGACCAGGAGGAGGCGCTCAAGGGTGTCGACTGGAACACCATCGGGCTTCTCACCGGCATGATGATCCTGGTCTCGATCTCGCGCCGCTCAGGCATGTTCCAGTTTGTCGCGGTGTGGTCGGCCCAGGCCGCCAAAGCGCACCCGGCCCGCATGCTGCTGCTTTTGCAACTCTGCACCGCGGTGCTGTCGGCCTTCCTCGACAACGTCACCACCGTGCTGCTGATCGTGCCGGTGACGCTCGCCATCACGCAGGAGCTGGATGTCCCGGCCTATCCGTATCTGTTTGCCGAAATCTTCGCCTCCAACATCGGCGGCACCGCCACCTTGATCGGCGATCCGCCCAACATCCTGATCGGCTCGCAGGTCGGTCTCGACTTCAACGCGTTCGTGCTGCATCTCGCGCCCATCATCGTCGTGGTCATGGCCGTGCAGGCGCTCATGATCCATCTGATCTGGGGCAAGAACCTCAAGGCCAGCCCCGAGCGCGAGGCGCTGGTGATGGCCATGCAGCCCAAGCTGTCGATCACCGATTGGCGTCTGCTCAGGCAGTCGCTCGCGGTGCTCACGGTCGTGATGATCGCCTTCGTGCTGGCGCGGCCGCTGCATCTGGAGCCCGCCACCATCGCGATGGGCGGTGCCGCTGTGCTGATGCTGCTCGACAACTGGTCGCATCACAACGAGAAGGCCGCGGCCAACATCCACCAGACCTTCGGCGACGTCGAGTGGATCACGATCTTCTTCTTCATCGGGCTGTTCATCGTGGTGCACGGCGTCGAGGTCGCGGGCCTGCTCAAGCTGCTGGCCGATCAGCTCGTCGCCGCGACCGGCGGCAACATGGCGCATGCCGGATATGCCATCCTGTGGTCGTCGGCGGTGCTGTCGGCGATCGTCGACAACATCCCATTCGTCGCCACCATGATTCCCCTGATCAAGAGCATGGCTCCGGCCTTCGGCGGACCGTACAAGATCGAGCCGCTGTGGTGGTGCCTGTCGCTCGGCGCCTGTCTCGGCGGCAACGGAACGCTGATCGGCGCCTCGGCCAATCTCACAGTGGCCGGAATTGGCGAGCGCTCCGGCGTGCCGTTCCGCTTCGTGACCTATTCGCTCTATGCGTTTCCGATGATGCTGGTGTCGATCGCCATCTGCCACGTCTATGTGTGGTGGCGCTATTTCTGAGTTCCCACCTAAGTGGAACCGATTCCAGGCGAATTCCGGCTGGTGACCTTTCGTTTACCATACTGCCGCTAGATTGGATTCGTTGACCTTTTCCGGGTCACGCCGGCGCCCCCGAGCCGTGCTGCAACCAAATTCCGCGGCGCAGCGTTGAAGGGCACCCGGCGTGAATGGTCCGGGCGTATCGGGAGACGGCCTTTGCTCAGATCCAATCGCTGCTCGATCCGCAAACTCAGCACCGCACTGGTGACCGTGCTGGCCCTGTCGGCATTCGGCGGCGTGCAGCAGGCTTCGGCCGAAAACTTCTTCGACATGCTGTTCGGCGGCTTCCAGCGTCACGCGCCGCGCCAATCCAGCTCCTATGCCGATCCGAACGGCGACGGCAGCGGCAGCTATGGCCACGGCACGGCGTTCTGCGTGCGCACCTGCGACGGCCGCTACTTCCCGATCCAGCGCCACGCCGGCGTGACGCCTGCAGAGATCTGCCATTCGTTCTGTCCGTCGGCGAACACCGTGGTGTTCACCGGCTCAAAGATCGACAGCGCGGTCGCACAGAACGGTGCGCGCTATGCCGATCTCGACAGCGCCTTCAAATATCGCAACGGGCTCGTGGCGAACTGCACCTGCAACGGCAAGGACGGCGGCGGTCTCGCCCGCCTCGAGGCGACCACCGATCCGACGCTGCGCTCAGGCGACATCGTCGCAACCAATGACGGGCTTGCCACCTACAACGGCAAGTCCGCCGAGTTCACGCCGATCAATCCGGCGTCGGGCGAATGGGCGAAGAGGCTCGCCGAGATCAAGGTGCGGCCGGCGCCGCCGCAGGAAGCGGTCGAGGTGACGGGCACCGTCAACGAAGACGTGAAGCCGGCCAAGCGCAGCCGCCGCGCGCCGCGCTATTCCTCTACTGAGTGAGCTGCGAAACCACCTCGTCGGCGAGCGAGAGCGACGAGGTGAGCCCCGGCGACTCGATGCCGAACAGATGCACGAGCCCCGGCAGGCCGTGCTGCGCAGGCCCTTCAATCATGAAGTCAGCCGCGACCTCACCGGGCCCCGTCAGCTTCGGGCGGATGCCGGCATAGTCGGGCTGCAATGAATCGTCGGGCAGCCCCGGCCAGTAGCGGCGGATGCTGGCGTAGAACGACTTCGCGCGCTCCGGATTGACGTTGTAGTTCTCCTCGTCGATCCACTCGACATCGGGTCCGAAGCGCATGCGGCCGGCGAGATCGAGCGTCACATGGGTGCCGAGCCCGCCATCGATGCGCGGCGCCGGATAGATCAGCCGCGAGAACACCGGCCGTCCGGCGTAACCGTAATAGTTGCCGCGGGCGAGCACGAGCCGCGGCACGCGCGCGGCCGGATAGTCCTCCGTGTGACGCCCGAGCGCCTGCGCGCCGAGCCCCGCCGAGTTCACCACCGCGTCGACCGCAAGCTCGCCGCTCTCGCTGCCTGAGAAGCGCACCACCCAGCCGGCCTGGGTGTGGACGAGCCGTTCGACCTTGGTGCCGAACGCGATCACGCCGCCGCGATCCTCCAGATCGCCCTGCAGCGCGCGCATGAAGGAATGGCTGTCGATGATCCCCGTATTGGGCGAATGCAGCGCCGCGACGCAGTTGAGCTGCGGCTCCATGGCGCGCGCCGCGGCGCCATCGATCATCACGAAGCCCTCGACGCCGTTGGCCGCGCCCTGCTTGAGGATCGCCTCCATCTTGCCGACCTCGGCGTCCTCGGTCGCGACAATCAGCTTGCCGCAGAGGCGGTGCGGCACGCCGTGGGAGGCGCAGAACTCCACCATCATGCGGCGGCCGCGCGGACAGTGGTAGGCGCGCAGCGATCCGGTCGGGTAGTACATGCCGCCGTGGATCACCTCGCTGTTGCGCGACGACACGCCGTTGCCGATGCCCAAGGTCTGCTCGGCGACGATGACCTCGTGCCCTTTCAGCGCAGCCGCACGCCCGACCGCAAGCCCCACCACACCGGCACCGACGACAAGGATCTGCATGATTTGACGAAGACGCTTCCCGGCTGCGCTCCGTCACGCCGGAGCATCATTTGGCGCCAGTGGTGCCTTGTTCCGGGCGCGGTGTCTACCGGATTGCCTGCCGCGTGACACGGCTCTTTTCAGGAAGATTTGGACGATCGGTCAAGCGATCAGGCGGCCCGGTCATTCGGGCCGCTGGCCACCCGCTGGTATAGGTCCGGCGTCGCGGGCGGGTGCGATCACGAACCAATTTTGCATGATCCATGAGGAGATTTGAGATGACGACAAGCGTCAAACAGTTGCTGGAGCTCGCCCATGCCGCGGTGGCCAAGATCACGCCGGCGCAGGCGCGCGACATGATCGGCAACGGCAACACATTGGTTGTCGATGTGCGCGACGCGGGCGAGGTCGAAAAGACCGGCAAGATCGCCGGCGCCTCGAACGTGTCGCGCGGCATGCTGGAATTCCGCGCCGATCCGGAGTCGCCGTATCACGACAAGGCCTTCGCCAAGGACAAGACCGTGATCCTGTATTGCGCGTCGGGCGGCCGCTCGGCGCTCGCCGGCAAGGCGCTGAAGGACATGGGCTACGACAAGGTGTTCAATCTGGGTGCGTTCAAGGATTGGGCCGAGAGTGGCGGACCCATCGACGGGTCGGCGTCGCCCGCGCGCTGAGCTTACAAGAGCCGCATCGCCCGGACATCGGCGTCACGCGTGCACTGCCGCATCGCGAGCGCGCAGGCTTGGTCGTGCGTCTCGGGTGCGGCAAAGCGTCGTCATCCGATGAACGCTCGATGAACGCTTCAAACGCAAATTCAACATAGAGTTACCCGACGCTCTTCACGGAACCAAAACCATCGCTGCGCGGTTTGGGTTTTCGGTGACGTGGGAGCTCAGAAGGCGATGTCTCGTTTCAGCGTTGGTCTCGCAACGACCGTAGTGACCCTTTCCATGCTGGCGCCGATCGGCGGCGCTGCAGCGCAACCAGCCAAGCAGGCGCCGGCAGCGCGCGCCGCTCCGGCTGCGCCCGCGCCACGGGCTGCACCGCCCGCACCGGCTCCGCGCGCGGCGCCCGCGCCGATGGTGCGGTCCGCACCGCCGCCGCAGATCTCGCGCCCGGCGCCGCAGATTTCCCGTCCGGCTCCGTCGTTTGCCCGGCCGGCGCCGGTCGTCCGCTCTGCCCCGCCGCCGCAGCAGCGGTTCGTGCGGCCGCAGACGGCGCCGACGCCGCGCGTCGCCACACCGCGCTCCAATCCGTCCATCCAGAGCGTGCCGCCGGCGAGCCGCGCGGCGACACGCGCCGAGCGGCGGCAACAGGCGATCCAGCAGCGCAACATTCAGCAGCAGCCGAGCACGCGCTCGACCCAGATCGCGCCGAGTGCGGTCACCAACAACGCGTCGAACCCGCGCCTGCAGCAGCTTGAATCGAAGAACCGGCTCTCCCGCAGCGAGCGCCGCGAGCTGCGCACCTTGCAGCGTAACGAGCGCCAGAACGCGCAGCGGCAGAACGTAACCGCCGATCAGCAGAAGACTGCGGGCGCCACCGGCGCCAACCAGCAGCGCCTGCAGCAGCTCGAGTCCAAGGGCCGGCTCACGCGCTCGGAGCGCCGCGAGCTGGGTCAGCTCCGCCGCGACGAGCGGCGGAACGCGCAGCAGAACCTGACGGGCGATCAAGCCAAGACTGCAGCCACCACCAGCGCCAACCAGCAGCGGATCCAGGAACTGCAGTCCAAGGGCCGGCTCACCCGCTCGGAGCGGCGCGAGCTGCGTGGCCTGCAGCGCGAGGAACGCCGCAACGCCGCCAACCCGCAGCAGCAGAATCCGCAGGCCGCGCTCCAGAACCAGAACCAGCAGCGACGCGCGGCGCGCGCGCAGGTCACACCGGCGCAGGTCGCGCAGGGCCGCTTCGCGTCGAACGTCTCGCCGGCCAACTACAACCGGCGCGCCAATCGCCGCGCGGCGCGGCTCGCGTCGCAGATCGCCTGGCAGCTCGGCGTGCTGGCGCCTTACGTGCCGTGGCGCGGGCCGGTGTACTGGCCGTACGCCTACAACGACCTGTTCTATTACACGTTCTGGCCGGACGCCTACGACCCGGGCTACTGGGCCTATGCGTATGATGACTTCTACGACGGCGTGTTCTTCCCGGACGGCGCGCCCTATGTCGACTACACCGCGGAAGGCCCCTACGACGGCGCCTATGCGCGCAGCACCACCGGCACGGCGCCGGCATCGCGGTCCTATAGCGGTGGCGGTGCCGGAGCCGGAGCCGGCGGCAGCACAGGCAGCGTGCCCGGCCGCGTCAACCAGGCGACCCGCGACTTCTGCGCCGAGCAGGCGAGCGGCATCACGGCCTGGCCGATCGACAAGATCGCCGGCGCGATCCGGCCGAACGACGAGCAGAAGAAGCTGCTCGACGAGCTGCGCCAGGCCTCGCAGCAGGCCGCGTCGGAGTTCAAGGACGCCTGCCCCGACGCCGTGCCGCTGACGCCGCCCGGCCGGATGCAGGCGATGGTGCAGCGGCTGCAGGCCATGAGCGACGCGACCGGCACCGTGAAGCCCGCGCTGGACGCGTTCTACAACTCGCTGACCGACGAGCAGAAGGCGCGCTTCAACGAGCTCGGCCCGAGCCTTGGCCGGTCGCAGCGCCCGCAGCAGCGCACCGCGGCGGCCAACAGCGAGCAGCAGGAGCAGGCCAATTGCAGCAGCGAGAAGGCCGGCCTGTCGAACCTCACGGTCGAGCGGATCGAGAACCTCGTCCAACCGACGGAGGCCCAGGAGGCAGCCCTCGACCGATTGGATGAGGCCCTGCAGAAGTCGGTCGAGACCCTGCGCAGCGCCTGCCCGAACACCGTGCCGATGACCCCGGTGGGGCGGCTCGAGGTGATGAAGCAGCGCATCGACGCCATGATCGCGGCGGCGAACGCGGTGCGGCCGGCGCTGGAGGATTTCTACGCGGCGCTGACCGACGAACAAAAGGCGAAGTTCAACCGGCTCGGCCGCCAATCCGCTCAGTCTGGCGGTTGAGGCTACAGAGAAATTTCTCTTGTTAGGGCATGATCTTTTCCGAAAACCGCTTCACACTTTTCGGGATCATGCCCTAGGGGCGGCTTCGGCCGCCCTTTTTGTTGGTATGTCGTTTTCGCGACAAGTGTGGCGGTTCGCGCATTGAGACTTGCGGGCCGCCAATGCTACGGTTGCGAGGACCGTTGGCCGGGCGGGGCGCTGAGAAGCATCGATGTGGCGAGAGTATTTCGGCTTTGTTGCCCCCGCGCTTGCGGTCATCAACGGCTTCATCGCCATCATCATCTCGATGCTTCCGATCCGCCGGTCGGTGCTGAAGCTCAGGCTCGGCGTCGCGGCCCTGGTCATTGGCGCGCTGGCGATCGGTGCGGGCTATTACGCGAAATATGCGGCGAGGGGCGAGGTCGCGCAGCAGCAGGCATTGCGCGACCAGGTCCGCGAGGAGATCCAGACCCGCATCCTCGAAGGCCGCACGCTGCTCGGCCAGATCCGCGATGCCCAGCGCGAGCTGCCGGCGCGGCCGGCCGACGAATGGGCGCTGCGTTCCGAGAACTATCTGCGTGACAGGCTCGGCGAGCGTTACGTGCAGCGGTTCCGCAAGGAGTCCAACGATCTCTACGGCGATGCCCCGATCCCCGGCCCGCGCATGGGCTATTGGCGCGCGGTGCGCAACCGTGTCGTGGCGCTGGAACTGATCGCCTCGGAGCTGACCGAGCCGCCGGAGGTCACGGCGCCCGCTCCGCCGGTGGCTTCAACGACTCCGCCCGCGGCCGCACCGTCTGCGGCCGCACCGCCCCCGCCCGCAACACCGGCAGCCCCTCCGGCCTCCCCGGTCAGACCAGCGTCCCCTGTCAGGTAGGGCCTTGCCTGAATAAAAAAGGGCGGCCCTTGAGGCCGCCCTTTCCGCTTCCCTGTCGTTCTTGATTATTCGGCAGCCATCCGCACCTCGGGAGCCGCGGCGCGAACCTCGGCATCCACGGTCTGCTCGTACTTGGCGAAGTTCTTCTGGAACATGCCGACGAGCTTGCGGGCGGTTTCGTCGAACGCCTTGGCATCGGCCCAGGTCTGATCAGGATTGAGGATCTTGGTGTCGATGCCCGGCACCGCGGTCGGCACCGCGAAGCCGAAATACTTGTCGGTGCGGAACGTCGCGTTCTTCAGCGAGCCGTCGAGCGCGCCGGTGACCAGCGCACGCGTCACCTTGATCGGCATGCGGGAGCCGACGCCGTAGATGCCGCCGGTCCAGCCGGAGTTCACCAGCCAGCAGTCGACCTTGTACTTGGCGATGTAGTCGCGCAGCAGACGCCCGTACTCCGCCGGCGGACGCGGCAGGAACGGCGCGCCGAAGCAGGTCGAGAACTCCGGCTCAACGCCGACAAGGCCCTTCTCGGTGCCCGCGACCTTCGCGGTGTAGCCCGAGAGGAAGTGATACATCGCCTGCGCCGGGGTCAGCTTGGCGATCGGCGGCATCACGCCGAAGGCGTCGGCGGTGAGGAAGATGATGTTCTTCGGATGGCCCGCCATGCCCGAGCGCGACGCGTTCGGGATGTAGTCGAGCGGATAAGCCGAGCGCGTGTTCTCGGTGAGCTTGTCGCTGTCGTAGTCCGGGATGCGGGTCTCCGGATCGAACACGACGTTCTCGAGCACGGCACCAAAGCGGTTGGTGGCGTCCCAGATCATCGGCTCGGCTTCTTTCGAGAACTTGATGGTCTTGGCGTAGCAGCCGCCCTCGAAGTTGAAGATGCCGTCCGGCGACCAGCCGGTCTCGTCGTCGCCGATCAGCGTGCGGTTCGGATCGGCCGACAGCGTGGTCTTGCCGGTGCCGGACAGGCCGAAGAAAAGCGCGCTGTCGCCGTCCTTGCCGACGTTGGCCGAACAGTGCATCGGCATCACGCCCTGGGCCGGCAGATAGAAGTTCAGCGTCGTGAACACCGACTTCTTCATCTCGCCCGCATAGGACGAGCCGCAGATCAGCACGATCTTGCGGGTGAAGTCGATCGCGACCTGGGTGTCGGAGCCTTCGCGGCCGCCGTGACGCTTATGGTCCGGCTTGAACGACGGCATGTCGATGATGGTCATGTCCGCCATGAACGAGGCGAGCTCGGCGCGATCCGGACGGATCAGCAGCTGGCGGATGAACAGCGAGTGCCAGGCGTATTCGGTGTAGACGCGCACCTTGATGCGGTACTTCGGATCGGCGCCGCCATAGAGGTCCTGCGCGTAGAGGGTCTTGCCCTTGGCATGCGCCAGGAAGTCCTGGAGCATGTTGTCGAAGTGCTCCTGGCTCTGCTTGCGGTTGCCGTCCCACCAGACCGTGCTCTCGGTGAGCTGGTCGACCTTGGTGTGCTTGTCCTTCGGCGAGCGGCCGGTGTGATGGCCTGTCTCGGCGCAGAGCGCGCCGCCCGCCACGATGGTGGCTTCGCCGTTCCGGATTGCGTGCTCGTAGAGCGGAGCTTCGGTCAGATTCCAATGGACCGCGCCGAGATCTTTGAGGCCGAATTTGTCGGCGCCAAAGGCGGCGTTACGCAGACCAGTTTCTTTCACGGAAAATTCCTCCTCACGCCTCCGGGCCGCATTGGCAAACCGGAACATCATGAAACGAATGGGTTTTGGATCGCCCCCCGGGTGGCTCTCCGCACCTGTACTGTGGCGGGACTTTTAGTCGCGAACATGACGCCTGCCAAGACCAAAGCATGCCGCAGCCCGCAGGGCGGAACGTCATTGATCTTTGTCAATGCGGAGCTTTCGAACTTAACCTTACCGGCGGCAAGATTCCGCGCTGCGGTGCAGCAAGAAAGTGCGCGACCGCATTACTCAGCCAGACCTTTTCCAACCATCCACTTCTGGATGACCTCGGCGATCTGATCGCTGTTCTTGTCCTGCATCATCATGTGCGAGTTGCCTTTGATGCCGATCTCCGGAAGGTTCACCCAATCGACGGAGCCGCCGGCCGCCTTGATGGCATTGCCATACTCCGTATCGACCTTCTTGAAGGTCGCCCAGCGCGGATGCTGGTCGACATAATCGCCGAATACCATCAGCACCGGCACGTCTTTCAGCTTTGCAGCATTCTCGATCTTGCCGGCGGTTGCCGATTCCACCGCCACGATGCCCTTGATCTTGTCAGGCCGCTGCTCGGCGGCGAGGAAACCGAAATTGCCGCCCTGGCTATGCACCAGCAGCACGCAGGGGCAGACCTTATCGATCAGCGCCAGATAGCCGCGCAGGATGGCGGCGTCAGTCGAGAGCCAGCGCGGCACCGCCTGCTTCATATAGTTTTCATAGGCCTCGGCCGGAAACTGGCTGCCGGGCAGGAGCTTGCGTTTGGCCGGATCGGCATTCCAGGAGCCTTCGCCCTCGCCGATGCGGAAGCGCTCATAGGGGTCCTGATAGGTCAGGAAGATCGGATCGTCGGTCCATACGTCCTTTGATGCGAAGCCCGAGCGGCCGCGCTCGACGGCGTCGGACACATAGGTATCCCAGCCCTTGCGGATGAAGAAGTTCTCCCAGCCGTCGCGGCCGTCCGGCGTGCTCTCATAGGTGACGCCGGTGAGCCCGCCGCCGTGCCACATCAGCAGCGGGTATTTGCCCTTCTTCGCCTTGGGCAGGAAGTACTGCACATACATCTGCTCGACCATGTACTGGCCGTTCGGATCGAGCTTGGTCATCGGGCCGCCGGGCTGGCGCTGGATCATCCGCACCTCCTTGCCCGACACTTCGGCGATGCGGCCGCCGACATGGAACGAGCCCATGCCGCGCAGCACGATGTCTTCAGCGGTGGCGGTGCCGAAGCACGCCGCCGCCAGGAAGATGCCCATCAATATCCGACGCATGAAACGTTTCTCCGAATTGGTTTTGCCGGGCTACTCGGCGAAGCCTTTGCTCACGAGCCACTTCTGGATGAGGTCGGCGATCTGATCGCTGTTCTTGTCCATCATCATCATGTGCGAGTTGCCCTTGATGCCGACGTCGGGCAGGTCGACGAAGTCGACGCTGCCGCCGGCGGCCTTCAACGCATTCGCGTACTCGACGTCGCCGGCGCGGATCTTCGACCAGCGCGGATGATCCTTGGCGTTGTCGCCGATCACGATCAGCACCGGCGAACCTTTGATGGTCGAGACCTTGTTCTTGTCGCCGCCGAGCGTGGGCTCGACCGCGACCAGCGCCTTGACCTTGTCGGGCCGCGCTTCGAGCGCCTTGAAGCCGAACGAGCCGGACTGGCTGTGCACCAGCACGACGCACGGGCAGACCTTGTCGATCAGTTCGACATAGGCCTTGACGATCTGATCGTCGGTGGTGGTCCAGCGCGGAATGCCCTGCTTCAGGAACTGGTCATAGGCTTCGACCGGAAACTGCGTGCCCGGATACGTCACGCGCTTGGCGTGGTCGTCGCTGTAGGAGCCGGTCGGACCGATGCGGAAGCGCTCCCACGGGTCGCCGACCGGCAGGAACACCGGCTCGCCCTTGAAGGTGCTGGTCCAGCCGGAGCGGCCGCGCTCCATGGCATCGGAGATGTACGTATCCCAGCCGTGGCGGATGAAGTAGTTGAGCCAGCCGGGCTTGCCGTCGGGCTTGGTCTCGTAGGTCACGCCCGACAGGCCGCCGCCGTGCCAGAGCAGCAGCGGCAATTTTCCCTTGGCCTTCTGCTGCAGGAAGTACTGCACGTACATCTGCTCGACCTGATACTTGCCGTTCGGGTCGACCTTGGCGGGCACGCCGCCCGGCGTGAACACGATCTCCTTGACCGGCTGTCCGGTGATCTCGATCCAGCGGCCGCCGATATGGAACGAGCCCATATCCTTTAGAGCGATCGGCTCGCTGGATTGAGCGGCGGCCGGCGTGATGGCGAGCGCAAGTGCCAAGCTGGCCCCAAGACTCGCCCCAAGACCTGTCAGCAGACGACGCATGATGATGCCTCCCGAATTCGTATGGTTCTGGTTGGCGGGGAGTTTGCCGCAAAGAATGGGCGGGCGTCTATCGGTGGGCAGCAGATGGGCAACGTTCAGGACGCCGCAGCGCGGTCCGGCTTCGCCGCATGCTCGGAGCGCTGCTCGGCCGGCTTCTCCATCCGGCTGAGATTGCACGCGCTGTTGACCAGCGAAAGATGCGAGAAGGCCTGCGGAAAATTGCCGACCAGGCGGCCTGCGCCCGGATCGTATTCTTCGCTGAGCAGCCCGAGATCGTTCTGCAGCTTCAACAGCCGCTCGAACAGCTTTCGCGCATCGTCATGCCGGCCGAGCAGCACATAGGCGTCCACCAGCCAGAAGCCGCAGGCGATGAACACGCCCTCGCCGGCCGGCAGCCCGTCGGCGCTTTGTGCGGTGTCGTAGCGCCGCACGAAGCCGTCCACGACCAGGCGATGCTCGATCGCTTTCACGGTGCCGCGGATGCGCGGATCGTCCGGCGGCAGGAAGCCCATGGCCGGGAGCAGCAGCAGGCTCGCGTCGAGCTCCTTGGACCCATAGGCGCGCACGAACGAGCCGAGCTCGGCATCGAACCCGAAGCGGCAGACCTCGTCGTGGATTTCCTGCCGCAGCTCTCGCCAGCGGTCGACCGGGCCTTCAAGCTTGAAAGTCTCGACGCTCTTGATGGCGCGATCGAATGCCACCCACGCCATGACCTTGGAATGCGTGAAATGCTGCGGCTCGCTCCGCACCTCCCAGATGCCGTTGTCCGGCTGCCGCCAGCGCTGCTCCAGATCACCGAGCAGCACCGCGAGCTGCAGCGCCCAGCCGTCCTGATCCGCCGCGATGCCGCCCTTGCGCGCCTGATAAAGCGCATCGAACAATTCGCCATAGACGTCGAGCTGAAGCTGCTGATGCGCCGCGTTGCCGATGCGGACCGGCGACGAGCCTTCGTAGCCCGGCAACCAGTCGACCACGTATTCGGTCAGCCGCCGTTCGCCAGCAAGGCCGTACATGATCTGCATCTGCCGCGGCATGCCGGCCGCGGCGCGAAGCAGCCACGCCCGCCACGCCTTCGCCTCCTCGTAGTAGCCGGTGTTCATGAAGGCGAGCAGCGTCAGCGTCGCGTCGCGCAGCCAGCAGAAGCGATAGTCCCAGTTGCGCGTGCCGCCGATCTGCTCGGGCAGAGAGGTCGTCACTGCCGCGACCAGCCCGCCGGTCGGCGCATAGGTCAGCGCCTTCAGCGTGATCAGCGAGCGCTTGACCGTCTCGCTCCACGGGCCGGTGATCTTGCAGCCCGCGATCCAGTCGCGCCAGAATTTCTCGGTCTGCTGCAGGAGTCGCAAAGGCTCGACCGGCGGCGGATCGGGCAGATGCGACGGCGCGTAGGTCAGCACGAACGACGCGGTCTCGCCCTTGGTGACCGTGAAGCTCCCGATGGATTTGAAATTCTCGCCGCGCAGCGGGATCGACGATTGCAGCATCAGCTTGTCGGGGCCCGCGATGGCGCGCAGCCGGCCGTGCTCGGTCCGGGTGACCCAGGGCACGGCCTCGCCGTAGCCGAAGCGGATCACCAGCTCGGTCTTGAACGAGACGCTACCCTGCTCGGCCTGCACCAGCCGGATCACGTGGGAATGGCCGACACGCGGCGGCATGAACTCGATCAGTGTCGCGCTGCCGGTCTCGGTTTCGTAACGCGTTTCGAGAATCAGCGTGTCGGGTCGGTAGCGCCGCGTCACGCGCGCGCCGGGCGACGTGCATGCAATCGACCAGCGTCCGTTGTCGGACGAGCCGAGCAGCGCCGCAAAGCACGCGCCCGAATCGAACCGCGGCCAGCACAGCCAGTCGACCGAGCCGTCGCGGCCGACGAGGGCGGCCGTCTCGCAATCGCCGATGATGGCGTAGTCTTCGATGCGCAGCGGCATGGCGGCTACAACGCGAAATCCAAAGCGAAATCGAGCACGACCTTGATGTCGCCCGGCTGCTTCGTCAGCACGTCCTGCCAGCGATCGAGCGCAACCCGGCGGGTGATGAGCCGCCGCAGCCATTCGCGGTCGGCGCGGGCCAGCGCCGCCGCTGCGGCTTCATAGTGCGCGCGATTGGCGTTCACGGTGCCGAACACCACGTTGTTCTCCAGCACCATGGTGCGATTGAATTTGCCGACATCGAACTTCACCTCGTTGCCGCCGGACGACACGCCGGTCAGGCAGACGAGCCCATCCGGCGAGACGCGCTCGACCGCGTCGAGGATCACGGGCGTCGCGCCGGTGCATTCGATCACGAGGTCCGGCTGCAGCCCGTCGAGCCCCCCGCTGTGATAGGTCGCGCCGAGTGCGCGCACGAGCTCAGGCTTCGGCCCTGCGGTTGCGTGATCGAGCACATGGAGCGTGCAGCCGTGTTGCTGCGCCAGCAATGCGGCCAGCAATCCGATCGGACCCGCGCCAGTGACCAGCACGGTCTGCGGCCGCCACGACGACACCCGCGCGCCGATCCGCTCGATCTGGTCCCAGGCTTTCGCCACGATGCTGGTGGGCTCGAGCAGCACGGCGCATTCGCCGAGCGCCGGATCGACCTTGATGGCGAAGCCGGATTCGATCCGGAAGCGCTCCGACGCGTAGCCGTTGCGCTGCTTGATGCCGCGTTCGGTGTATTGGCCGTTGCGGCACATGTCCCATTCGCCGTGCGCGCAGGCCGGGCACGGCACCGGATCGGGCCGCCGCACGATTCCGACGATTAGATCGCCGCGCTGCAATCCGCTGTCGCTCGGCGCGTTCAGCACGCGGCCGAGCGATTCATGACCGATGATCAGCCGGTCCGATCCCTCCGGCGCCCAGCCGTAAGCCCCCGACGCGAGCTCGCGATCGGTGCCGCAGATGCCGATCGCGAGCGTCTCGACCAGGACATCGCCGTCGGATTCCGGAGGCTCCGGCACCTCGTCGAGCCGCATCGAATTCGGGACACCGGGCGAGATTGTCAGAGCACGCATCGGCTGCTTTCCAAGCACGCGCGAATGCCAAGCGCGCGATCAATCGCCCGCCCCTATAACGATGCAGGTTCCATTTGGTTCGACGACCGTGGGCTCGAGCCGCGCGGGGCACATCGACCCGGAGGCAAACGGCGGGCAAGCCTCTGGCGGCCCGTATTGCAATTCCGTGATTTGATCTTACGTATCCGAAGACCTCGTAAAAATACGACACGTCATTCGCCCGGTCTGGGCCAACTTGGTTCTGGCTTGGTTCTGGGCCAACTTCGCCCTTCTGGGCCACGAGGACCCCGGCAAATTGCCGGGCTTTCTTTTTGCAAAGTCCGGACGTGACACTCATCGAGTGCCGACTGGACGGATCTGTCTCCAACAGCGGAATTCTCATGCCGAATGACATACGGACGGCCGACGCCGTTCAAGACGATAAGCAAGCACGCGTGGTGGCTTCATTCGATTACGGCGCTCCCGCGGAACTGTTTCCAAGCCGGATCAAGAAAAGCACAACGCGGATGCGCTACATGCGATTTGACACCGCGGCAGAAGCGGTCCGCTTCGCGGTCGAAGATATCGCGCCGCTTGCGCTGCTCGGCGCCTATCTGGAAGTGGACGAAACCCGCTTCGGCATCCAGGAAATCCACGCGCTCTATGAGAGCCCGGCGTTTCCACTTAAAAGGGCCGAAGACAAAAAGGATTGATCGGCTTCGCCGCCGGCCGCGGCGCGTTGCGGCGAAGGCCACGGAGCGTTCGTTGACCACGCTCAGAATCCATCACACCACGACGTATCGGTTTCACCGGCCGGTAAGCTTTGGGCCGCACCGTCTGATGCTACGTCCACGTGAGAGCCGCGACCTTGGCCTGCTGGTGAGCCGGGTCACCGTCACGCCCGAGGCCACCGTGACCTGGGCGCAGGACGTGTTCGGCAACGCGGTGGCAACCGCGAGCTTCCGGACCATGTCCGCCTCGCTCGTCATCGAAAGCGTCGCAGACATTGAGCTCAATGCCGCCGCCTGGCCGGTGTTCGATATCGCGGCATCGGCGATCTTCTACCCTTTCCGCTATTCCGACAATGAGCGGACCGACCTCGGCGCACTTGCGGTGCCATTGTATGCCGACCCGCAAGCCCGGCTGCGTGGCTGGACGCAGTCCTTTGTGCGCAGCAATCCGACCGACACACTGTCGCTGCTCAAGGACTTGAGCGAAGGCGTCTCGCGGCAGATCAATTACCAGAGCCGCGAGCAGGAGGGCACCCAAGGTCCGCTCGACACCCTGGACCGCGGCTGGGGCTCCTGCCGCGACTTCGCGATGCTGTTCACCGAAGCCGCACGCACACTGGGTTTCGGTGCGCGAATCGTGTCGGGCTACCTGTACAATCCCAATCATGATCGCACGGGATCGGCCGGCGCAGGCTCGACCCATGCCTGGGCCGAAGTGTACGTGCCCGGCGCAGGCTGGATCACCTTCGATCCGACCAACCGCAGCGTCGGCAGCTTCAACCTGATTCCGGTCGCAGTCGCGCGCGACATCCGGCAGGCGATGCCGGTTGCCGGAAGCTTCGTCGGGGCGACCGATGCGTTCGCGGGGATGACGGTGGAGGTCGCCGTCGCGGCTTGCTAGAGCATGATGCCGAAAAGTGGTCACCGGTTTTCGGAAAAGATCATGCTCAAGCAAAAGCGCGCGGAATAAGCCAGCCGCGATAGCGCACGATCATCCCGATCAACGGCAAACCGATCTCGACGTGGAAGTTGAAGCGTCCGTCATCGGCGCCTTCATAAGCATCGCCGCCCGGCGCCAAGGCGAGCGGCATCGGAATGCCGAACGCCGTCCAGCGCCGCACCACGATGTGCAGGCGGCCGTCGCGCAGCACCAGCGCGAGGCCGAACGCCAACGGCCCGAACCGCTCGCAGACCAGGCGCTCGAAGCGGCCCTGCCCTTCTTCCTGCGTGCTCTGCATCACCCGGCCGGCGAATTCGCGCCGCCAGATTTCGCGGCCGTCCTTGAGGCGGAACGAGACCTTCACCGGCACATCCCGGCCGGCGTTCGGAAAGCCGAACAGGTTGGCGATCAGCTTTGCGACAAGACCTTCGCTGCGCTCGATGACCGCGCGGCCCTCAGCGACCATCGTGTCTTTCAGGTCGTGCAATTCCTGCAGCGGCTTCGGCAGCGCCTGCCAAGCCTCGCCCAGCACCCGCTGATAAAGCGGCGTGCCGTCCGGCAGCGGCAAACGAAAGCCCGCATAAATCTGCCGCCGCGCGAACAGCGCGTCATAGTCCGACAATTCAAGCTCATGAGTCGCAGGCCGCGCGCCCGGCTTAGGCGGCCTGCCATCGAGGCAATGACGGATGATCGCCTCCGCGGCCATCGACGGAATGAACGGCCCGTCGTTCTTCTCGGCCACCATGTGCCACGACCGCGTCACGCGCCCGCCTTGCGCATCACGCCCTTCGATCTCGACGAACATGCCGCCGCGATGCTCGCCCCAGCGCAGCACGTTGATCACCCGAAACATCATCGGCGCGAACGGATAGAGCGTCGGCAGCAGCCGCAGCCGCACCAGCCAGGCGAGCGCGATCAGCGCGCGATGCAGAACCTCCGGCACCGGTCCCGCGCCCATCCACACCGATCGGAGGCTCGGCCAGAGGTCGGGCAGCACCTTGAGGTCGGGCACGTCCACCAGCGAGAACAGAATCGGATGGAGCGGCAGCCGTCCCGGCGCAGCGATGGTGTAGCGCTTCGTTTCGGTGAGCGCGTGATGCCTGCCGTCGATCAGCGTAATCGGCTGTCCGGCATAGCTCGCGATGGCGCGGATGACGTTGAGCCCCACGCCAGCATAGGGCGACGGCGCGATGCCGCCCGAGAGCGTGTCGATCTGCGTCAGGCCCTCGGAGAGCTTGCGCACCACAGCAGCGGTCAGCACCGGAAAGCTGCTGACGCCCGACAGCACGAACACGTTGCGCGCCCTTGCGTCCGCGTCGAACGCTGCGACGCCTTTGACGAAGTCCGAGCCGTCGGCGAGATCGAGATAGTGAATGCCGCGCGCCACACAGGCGCGGATCACGCGATACGCATCGCCGTAAGCCTGGAACGGTCCCGACGCATCGACCACGATGTCAGGCGCGGCGTCGGCGAGCTGCCGCTCGACATCGCCTTCGCGGTCGAACACCAGCGGCGAGGCTTCAACCGCGCCGCCGAGCGCGCGGCAGAACTCCTCGGCCTTGGCGCGCGAGCGGCCTGCGACCATGAGGCGCAGCCGCGGCTCGTCGGCGAGCAACTGCGCCAGCCGTCCGCCGAACGTGCCGTAGCCGCCGAGGATCAGGACCTTGAGGGCCGCTGTCATTTCACAAATCGTCCGCGTAATGGCTCTGCTCAAGCAATCGTTTGCAGTCGGATCCGTACCACGTCCCGGTTAATGATGAATCCGGGATTCGAAGCGCGCCGCCAGCACAGTGCCGCACGACCCGCATTGCGCGACGCTACAATGCGGCAGGTCGGCCAACCTTTCGCTGCTTGTTTCCGTGCCACGATGAACCCACTCGACCGCCGCAAGATCATGGCGCTGGCGCTTGGCGCCGCCGGCGCTGCGTCGTCATCGGCGCTGGCACAAAGCCCGTGGGCTTCGGCACCGCGCGCGGCGCCGCCGCCGGTTGCTCAACCCGATCTCCAGCCCGCCCCGCGCAGCCGCCCGCCCGGGATCGATCCGGTCCTGTTCTGGAGCGACACGGCGTTGCAGCTCGACGCGCTCGATCACAGTGTCGACGCGAAGGACGCACGCGCCCCCGGCCCCTGCGCAGCGTCGCGGGCGCTCGCACTTGCCCACATCGTCATCGCCGATGCCTGTGTCGCGGCCTACCCGTGCGACTTCGATGGCTTCTATGTCCGCGGCGGCGGCGCACCTGCGAACGAGTTTGCCGAGGCTTTCGTCGGCGGCGCGGCCGCCCGCATCCTCGGCCACATCTACACGACACCCGCACACACCCACCTGATCGGCTTCCAGCGGCAGCACTTTCTCAAGTCGTACGACTCGCGGGCGCTCGCGGCCTGGAACGCCGGACTGGAGTTCGGCCGCAACGAGCAGTTCACTTCGCGCTGGCAACAGGAAACGATCAGGAGCGCCGCGCTCGATTCGGGAAACCGCGGACAGAACCTGCGGCGCGGCGAGCACGACGTCGACCCGTTCAATCCCGACCAGAAGTTCTACGGCGTGGGCTGGGGCCAGATCGCGCCGCTGTTGTCCGGCCTGCCGGTCCGCGAGCTTGGCCCTGGCGATCCGCCGCCGGAACAGAGTCGCGACTACATGCGCGACCTCGACGAGGTGCGCGAGATCGGCGTTTTCCGCCCGGAGGGACCGACCAGGGATCAGGTCAGGCTCGGCCTGTTCTGGGGCTATGACGGCGCGCGGCTGATCGGCACGCCGCCGCGATTCTACAACCAGATCGTCCTGCAGATCGCCGAACGCGACGGGATGCCGACACCCGAGCTCGCTCGCCTGCTGGCGCTCTGCAACATCGCCATGGCCGACGCCGGTATCGTCTGCTGGGAGGCCAAGTACCGCTACCAGCTCTGGCGGCCCGTAATCGGCATCCGTTATGCGCTCGGTCGCCCGGCCCCTGGCTGGCGACCGTTCGGCGCGGCGCGCACCAATCCGACGCAGTTTTCGCTCGGCAACGACGCGCAGCGGCTGACCGCGCTCAGCATGCTGGGCGGCGGCGAGCGCAACTGGTTCGGCGAGCCGGTGAACAACGCGCTTCCCTACGAGCGGGCCGCCTTCACACCCAACTTCCCGTCCTATCCGTCGGGCCACGCCACCTTCGGCAGCGCCTGCTTCAATGTGCTCAAGGCGGTGCGCGCCGAACGCGAGCCGACGCGGCGCGACCCCGGCGATATCCGCAATGCGGGGCCGATCGTTTCGGACGAGCTCAACGGCATCTCGATCGACAACTTCCGCAACCAGGCGCGGCCGTATCTGCCGACCACGTTCTCCCGGATCGAGCAGATGATCGAGGACAACAACAAGAGCCGCGTGCATCTCGGCGTGCACTGGAACTTCGATTGCGAGCTGGGCTCACGGTCAGGTGCACGCGTCGCCGACGCGGCCTATCGCAACGCCTATCGCCGGTATCGCTGAGCACCGGCGCGGGATTCGGTCAGCCGAGAAATCTGTCCTCGTAGCCGCGCTCCAGCATGTAGCACGCCTCGCGCCTGCCGAAGAACCGCAGCCGATTGCGCGCAACGAACTCGTACAATCGATCGCGCAACGGCTCCGGCAAAATTCGGAACGCGGCGGCGAGCGACCACGGCAGGCCCAGCCCTTCGGCCATGCGGATGCTGCCCTCCGACTTGAACCAGGCCACGCCATCCGCGACCAGGATGTTGGTCTCGTAGTCCTCAGGGTTCAGGCCGTAGTGGATGTAGAGCGCGCGGCCGAGCCGCGACTGTGCCGGCAGCAGCCGGTACAGGCCTTTCGTATCATGACGCAGCACGAAGCGCGCCCAGCCCGAGCACAGCGCGCAGTGGCCGTCGAAGATGATGATCGGCCGGTCGTCGGGAAACTTCGGAACGTTGGGATCGCCGCGATAGCTGAACGGCTCCCGCATGGCGTTGGCTCAGGCCGCTCTGGCCTGATCGGCCAGCTTCTTCAGCATCACGCGCAACGCGCCGGGCTCGGTCACGCGCTGCGGGAACGGCAGGCGCAGGCCGATGCGCTCCGCTTGCAGATCGAGCCCTTCCGGATCACAGCCGACGCAATGCCATGCGCCGTCCGGCGCGCCGAGCAGCTTGGTCGCATAAAGCCGGCAGGTGTCGGCGTGGTCGGCATTCATGTGCTCGATGGCCCCGGGCTCGGCCTCGACCATTGCCTGCGCGTCGCTGACATCGGTCAGGAGATCGGCCGGCGTGAGATCGACGATGCGGCCGAAGCCCGCCACGAGATGCGCGCCCTTGAGCTTCAGCTCGTAGAACGCGAAGTCGGCGAAGTCGGCGAACATCTCGGCTTCAGGCTGGTAGGCCAGATAGCGCCGCCGCGCGGCCGGGCTCTCGGTCTTGGCGACCGTGCCCATCAGCATGACCCGGGCGCCTTGCAGCGGGTCGCCCTCCCGGCGCTCGTCCAGCATCAGCGAGGCCCGGGCGTCGGCCAGCACGTTCTTGGTGTGGATCGCGAGCCGGGAGATCAGAAGGAGCGGCGTGCCGTCCACGGCGGTGGCGACGTTAACCAATGAGCAGTAGGGATCGCCGGATCCGGCCATCAGGCTGGCCAGTGCCCCAGATCGGGACTCCCGCATCAGCTTCTTGGCCGTGGCCTTGGGGTCGAAATTGGCGGTCGGCTGCATATATCCAACTCCGGCTTCGGGGCACCTGACTTCATCCTGGGTAGGTGTCGCGCCGCAAGACGTGAATGGCGGATTGAACGGTACTTTGACCGAGAATCTGCCAAAGGATTGACGAATCACGTATTTGTCGAAGCCCTGTCACATTTCGGCCTAGCTTTACGGGCTTGAAATCGACGGAACTCAAACGTCTTGGGGAACCCCAGGTTCATGCCGACCATCGCTCTCGTCGACGACGACCGCAATATCCTCACATCGGTGTCCATCGCGCTGGAGGCGGAAGGCTATCGGATCATGACCTACACCGACGGCGCTTCCGCTCTCGAGGGGTTCAAGACCTCGCCGCCCGATCTCGCCATCCTGGATATCAAGATGCCGCGGATGGATGGCATGGAGATGCTGCGGCGGCTCCGCCAGAAGACCGACATGCCGGTGATCTTCCTCACCTCGAAGGATGAGGAGATCGACGAGCTGTTCGGCCTGAAGATGGGCGCCGACGACTTCATCCGGAAGCCGTTCTCGCAGCGGCTGCTGGTCGAGCGCGTCAAATCGGTGCTCCGGCGCACCGCGCCGAAGGACGCCACCACGGCGGCCAAGGAGCCCGACATCAAGGCGCTGGAGCGCGGGCAGCTGCGGATGGATCCGGAGCGTCACACCTGCACCTGGAAGGGTGAGCCGGTGACGCTGACGGTCACCGAGTTCCTGATCCTTCAGGCGCTGGCGGCCCGCTCGGGCGTGGTGAAGAGCCGCAACGCGCTGATGGATGCTGCCTACGACGATCAGGTCTACGTCGACGACCGCACCATCGACAGCCACATCAAGCGGCTGCGCAAGAAGTTCAAGGCGGTCGACAACGAGTTCGACATGATCGAAACGCTTTACGGCGTCGGCTACCGGTTCAAGGAACTCTGACAGGCCTGTCGCTGGCCTAACACTGGCCATCTTGGGACGCCTTCCGGGCCGTCCCGGTTGACGAGCGGATTTGCCGCGAAACGGGCTGTCGAGCGCACCCCTGCCGATGTGATAGACGAAGGGCGTGCGGAGGCAACCGATAGACGGCAGCGACTCCATTGCTCGATCGAACCACCGAAGCTGCATCTGCCGAACAGGCCGGGACACCAGAACCCGCCAAGCCTGAGACGCGCGCCGAACCTGACCCGCGCGAAAAGCGCAAGCCGTTCTTCACGCTGCCCGGCAAAGTGGCGCATGTCTACCGCGAGAGCGGCCTGCACGGCATCGCGCAACGCGCCGGCCGCTTCCTCTTCGTCCAGAGCTTCTCGAGCCTCACCCGCCGCATCGTCTCGCTGAACGTCGCAGGCCTCGTCGCCCTCGTGGTCGGCACGCTGTACCTGTCGCAGTTCCGCGCCGGCCTGATCGAGGCCCGGGTGCAGAGCCTCGTGGTGCAGGGCGAGATCATCGCCAGCGCCATCGCGGCATCCGGCACCTCCGACAACTACGGCAACTACGGCGATCGCGATCGCGGCCTCGACCTGCCGCCGATCGAGAACTACGGCGACGACGGCCTCACCGGACTGGAATTCTCGATCAATCCGGAGCGCGTCGCGCCGATCCTGCGCCGGCTGATCTCGCCGACCAAGACGCGGGCCCGCATCTACGACCGCAACGGCTATCTCATCCTCGACAGCCGCAGCCTCTACATCCCGGGCGAGGTGGTCCGCCGCGATCTGCCGCCGCCGAACGAGAAGAAGCCCAACGTCTTCAAGCGCAGCTGGGAAGCCGTGAAGCTCTGGCTCGGACGCGGCGATCTTCCGCGCTATCACGAGCTCGGCGCCGAAGCCGGCAAGGACTATTCCGAGGTGGCGCAGGCATTGAGCGGCGCGCAGAGCGCCTACATGGTGCGCGTCACCGACGGCGGCGAGGTGATCGTGTCGGTCGCGGTGCCGGTGCAGCGCTTCCGCGCGGTGCGCGGCGCGCTGCTGCTGTCGACGCAGGGCGGCGACATCAACCAGGCGGTCGAGGCCGAGCGGCTGCAGATCGTCAAGCTGTTCTTCATCCTGCTCGGCGTGATGGTGGTGCTGTCGATCCTCTTGGCGCGCACCATCGCGGGACCGATGAAGCGGCTCGCCGACGGCGCCGAGCGCGTCCGTCACCGCATCCGCTCCCGCGTCGAGATTCCCGACCTGACGGCGCGCGGCGACGAGATCGGCGACCTGTCGGGCGCGCTGCGCGACATGACCAGCGCGCTCTACAGCCGCATCGAGGCGATCGAGAGCTTCGCCGCCGACGTCGCCCATGAGCTGAAAAATCCGCTCACCTCGCTGCGTTCGGCGGTCGAGACGCTGCCGCTCGCCAAGTCGCCGGAAAGCCGTGCGCGGCTGCTCGAGGTGATCCAGCACGACGTGAAGCGGCTCGACCGGCTGATCTCCGACATCTCCGACGCGAGCCGCCTCGACGCCGAGCTGCAGCGCAACGACATGGCGCCGGTCGATGTGGCGAAGCTGCTGACGACCGTCGTGTCGGTGCAGAACGAGACGCGGCAGAGCGACGTCAAAGTGGTGCTGAGCTTCGAAGGCGGCGGCCCGCGTGCCTTCATCGTGCCGGGCCACGACTCGCGGCTCGGCCAGGTGGTCAACAACCTGATCGACAATGCGCGCTCGTTCTCGCCGGACGGCGGCACGGTGCGCGTCACCTGCCGCAGGCTGCGCGACGAGGTCGAGATCTTCATCGACGACGACGGGCCCGGCATCCGGCCCGAGGCCTTCGACAAGATCTTCGAGCGCTTCTACACCGACCGGCCGCATCAGGGCTTCGGGCAGAACTCAGGGCTCGGGCTTTCGATCTCCAAGCAGATCATCGAGGCCCACCGCGGCAAGCTCTGGGCCGAGAACCGCACCGCGGTGCCGAGTGCCGACGACGAGCCGCCGCGCGTCCTTGGCGCGCGCTTCACGGTGCGGCTGCCGACCATCTGATCGATGCCGCGACCGACCATCCACGCTTCCGCAGTCCTCGTTGGCGCCCGCGCCGTGCTGATCCAGGGGCCGTCCGGCTCCGGCAAGTCGCAACTGGCGCTGGCCCTGCTGGAGGCCACCCGGAACGGAACCCTGCCCTTCGCCCGGCTGGTCGCTGACGACAGGGCTGAAGTCGAGGCCGTGCATGGCCGGCTGCTGGTGCGGCCCGCGGAGACGCTCGCCGGGCTGATCGAGGTCCGAGGCCTGGGCATCCGTCGGATGGCTTATGAGCCCGTGGCGGCCGTGGGCCTGATCGTCGATTTGGCGGCGCCTGACGCCGGCCGGATGCCGGAACCGGCCGCCCAAAGCCGCAAAATCGAGGGAATCACCCTGCCGCGGCTAGCCGTCGCAGCCGGGCAGGCCCCCCTCCGGCTGGTGCTGTCCTACCTACGAACTTGTGAAGAAGCCGCGTGATTGTGGCGCTGCGAAAATCGCTGCAATTGTGGCAAAAGCCCCCATATGACGGGCAAGCCCTGAGGGCCGCGATATCGCAGGCCCGGGCTGTTTACCGCAATGCAGCAAATCACTAGAATTGGCCGTCGAGCCCTTGAACTTGGGCTTTGGATCAGGATGATTGCCGCCCATTCGAGCGGCGCAGCCGCGCCCGCCGGGGTTTCCCGAAGATGATAGGTATCGTTCTGGTGACCCACGGGCGGCTGGCCGTCGAATTTCGCGCAGCCCTGGAGCACGTCGTCGGTCCGCAGAAGCAGATCGAGTCCGTCACCATCGGACCCGATGACGACGTCGAGCAGCGCCGCAAGGACATCATCGAGGCGGTGAAGCGCGTCGACACTGGCGACGGTGTCGCGATCCTCACCGACATGTTCGGCGGCACGCCGTCGAACCTGGCGATCTCCTGCATGGGCCGCCCGAACGTCGAGGTGATCGCCGGCATCAACATGCCGATGCTGGTCAAGCTCGCCAAAGTCCGCGAAGAATGTCCGCTCGAGGAAGCGGTTGCTGCGGCCCAGGCCGCCGGTCGCAAATATGTCACGATTGCCAGCCGAGTTTTGGCCGGCAAATGATCGGCAAGTAAACTGGCCGGCAGATGGGCGACGACAACAGCGGCGGCATCAATCCCGAGCTCTCGGCAACGCCTGACGGCGCCGACGTTCGCATTCTCGAGATCGTCAACAAGAAGGGCCTGCACGCCCGCGCCTCCGCCAAGTTCTGCCAGATCGCCGAGCGCTTCGACGCCGACGTGCGCGTGACGCGCGGCCATGAAACGGTCGGCGGCCGCTCGATCATGGGACTGATGATGCTCGGCGCAGGCATCGGCACGAAGATCACAATTGCAGCCACCGGCAACGAAGCGACCGCAGTTGCGGACGCGCTGGAAAAGCTCGTCACCAGCGGCTTCGGCGAAGAAGACTAAACGCCCTTCCTCATTGCCGTGCGTCGCTCGCCTCTGCGCAGGCGCCGTGGCCTGGCAACGAATGTGTCGGTGATGTCTCCGAACACGTGTCGGCCATGTCTCCGGGCTGAGCATCCAGCCCGCTGGTGACAGCGTGCGCGTTGCCGCCTGTTCCAAGTGTCACGAATCCTTCAGGAAACGCCCGTAAACCCCGCCGGTTCGACACCGTTAAAGGACATAAAGAAATCTTTATGTCCGCGTTGCACCCCTCCGTTTGCCCTGCTATACGCACCCGCGAAGGCGCCGGCCGAAGGGCCGCGCGCCCCAGCCATTCTTCTCCAACCAGTAAGGACCAACATGGCCGTCGCGAAAGAATACATCGTCAAGGACATCGGGCTCGCCGATTTCGGCCGCAAGGAAATCTCGCTCGCCGAGACCGAGATGCCGGGCCTGATGGCCACCCGTGAGGAGTTCGGCCCGAAGAAGCCGCTCAAGGGCGCGCGCATCGCGGGCTCGCTGCACATGACGATCCAGACCGCGGTGCTGATCGAGACGCTGGTGGCGCTCGGCGCCGATGTGCGCTGGGTGTCGTGCAACATCTACTCGACGCAGGACCACGCGGCCGCGGCGGTCGCGGCGGCCGGCGTGCCGGTGTTCGCCGTCAAGGGCGAGACCCTGAAGGACTACTGGGACTACACCGCCAAGCTGTTCGACTGGCACGGCGGCGGCATGCCGAACATGATCCTCGATGACGGCGGCGACGCCACGATGTACGTCCACCTCGGCGTGCGCGCCGAGAAGGGCGACACCGCGTTCCTCGACAAGCCGGGTTCCGAGGAAGAGGAAGTGTTCTTCGCGCTGCTCAAGAAGCAGCTCAAGGAGAAGCCGAAGGGCTACTTCGGCGAGCTCGCCAAGAGCATCAAGGGCGTCTCCGAGGAGACCACCACCGGCGTGCATCGTCTCTACGACATGCAGAAGGCCGGCACGCTGCTGTGGCCGGCGATCAACGTCAACGACTCGGTCACCAAGTCGAAGTTCGACAACCTCTATGGCTGCCGTGAATCGCTGGTCGACGGCATCCGCCGCGGCACCGACGTCATGATGTCCGGCAAGGTCGCGATGGTCGCGGGCTTCGGCGACGTCGGCAAGGGCTCGGCGGCTTCGCTGCGCCAGGCCGGCTGCCGCGTGATGGTGTCGGAGATCGATCCGATCTGCGCGCTGCAGGCCGCGATGGAAGGCTATCAGGTCGTCACGATGGAAGACGCGGCGCCGATCGCCGATATCTTTGTCACGGCGACCGGTAATAAAGACATCATTACCATCGAGCACATGCGGAAGATGAAAGACCGCGCCATCGTCTGCAACATCGGCCACTTCGACAACGAGATCCAGATCGCCGGGTTGAAGAACCTGAAGTGGGACAACATCAAGCCGCAGGTGGACGAGATCACCTTCCCGGACAACCACCGCATCATCCTGCTCTCGGAAGGCCGCCTCGTGAACCTCGGCAACGCGATGGGTCACCCGAGCTTCGTGATGTCGGCGTCGTTCACCAACCAGACGATCGCGCAGATCGAGCTCTACGCCAACAACAACGACGGCAAGTACAAGAAGGAAGTGTACGTGCTGCCGAAGGCGCTCGACGAGAAGGTCGCGCGGCTGCATCTCGCCAAGATCGGCGTGAAGCTCACCGAGCTGCGTCCGGACCAGGCGTCCTATATCGGCGTACCGCAGGCCGGCCCGTTCAAGGCGAATCACTACCGCTACTGATCGCCACGGAAGTTTCGAAGTGTTGTGCCCCGGCCGAAAGGCCGGGGCATTTTCTTTGCCGTGTGCTCACGGCTGCGGCAGCCGCTGCAATTTGAATCAACAATCCAGCTTTCGATTGCCTGCAGCGGGCCATCGCCCACGGCCGTGAGCCTAAAATCGTTGGCAAAAGTTCCCTTGTGCCGGGCAGTGCTGTGTGACTTTCATCACTTCGCAATTGCGGCGAGCCGCGTACTCTCCTGATCGTGGCCGTGTGATTTTGCGGCGCCCGACCTGACATTTTTGAAGACGACGCGATGAATTGATTTTTTTCAGAACGAGAGGCGGCGTTGAGAAATTCAATCAAGCTTGCAGCCGCAGTCATTGTTGCAGTGGCATCGATATCGCAGAGCTGCCGGGCCGAGCCGGTCAACGCTTTGCCGGACGCGCTCATTTGTTACGCCAAGCTCGAATACACCCAGGCGCAGCGGCTGCTCGCGCCACTCGCTGACGAGGGCGACGCAGTCGCCCAGGAAATCCTCGGCTTCCTGTATTCGCGAGGCGAAGGTATTCCCCGCGACGACGCCGCCGCGCTCCGCTGGTTCACGCTGGCGGCGGAAGCCGGGCGCACCGAGGCGCAGTTCGAGCTCGGCCTGATCTACCGGGACGGGATCGGCGTGACCGCCGACGGCAACACCGCGCTGTTCTGGCTCCGCCGCGCGGCCGAGCAGGGCAAGGCCGACGCGTACAATGCCGTAGCCGAGTTGTATCTCGGCCAGCACGGCATTCCGGCCGACCCCGCCGCAGCCTCCGAATGGTTCCGGCTCGGCGCGGAGCACGGCTCGGCCCAGGCGATGTACGCCATCGGCCTTCGCTACGCCGAGGGCCAGGCCGTTCCCCGCGACGAGATCGAGGCCCTCAAGTGGTTCGACCTCGCCTATGGCGAAGCGGTCGGGACCCTGCACGACACCATTGCCCGCGCCCGCATCGCGCTGGCCGAGCGCCTGATGCCGATGCAGGTGCAGATGGCGCAGATCCGCTCGCGCCAATGGATCCAGGCCCACCGCGATTGAGCCCGAAGTCGGCCCATCCGTTCAGGGCCGCGGCGGCACGATCATGATCAGGTAGCGACCGGTCGCGCCCGGCTTGCCGAAATAGCTTCGCGTGATGTCGGCTTCGATACGCGGCCCGGTAAGATTGAGCGCCGCGGCCGGCAGCACGCAGGTCGGGTCGGACGCCGGGCAGACGATGGCGATGCCGTCGCGCGGCAGCTGAGACACATCCACCCAAGGCGCGAGCACGCGGTTGAAATCCGGAAAGGCCGACGGCCGCGACGGCAGATAGAACGCGACGCCAAAAGCCAGGTCGCTGTCGCCGCCGATCATCTTCAGCGGCTTGTCGGTGACGCGCCGCCATTCATGCGCGACCCGCTCGGCCAGCAGCCGCGAATGCATCGCGGCCGGCACGCCGCCCTTGCGATGGATGCTGTCGGCGATGAACGGCGCAGCCGCGACCATCACGACGGGCAGGATCACAGCGGCCGCGATCGTCACCAGCACCGGCTTGCGATCGAGCTCGATCGGCGGCGACGACAGCAGCACCACCGGCAGCAAGGCCCAGGCCGACATGGTCCAGAGTGACGTGATCTCGAAGTGAAACACCGGCGCGAGGATCGCGGGCAGCAGCAGCGGACCCCAGAACGCCATCGCGGCAAGCCGCCGCTGCGGCTCCCGCGGCCACAGCATGTCGGCCGCGATCACGCGATTCGGACGGATCGCGGCCAGCGCGCAGATCAACGGCAGCAGCACATAGGCCACAGCGCCGAGGAGATAATTGCCGGCGCTCTTCAACGGATGGCCGCCCGCGCCGGAGCGGATCACCGTGGCGTAAGTCAGCGGCGTGAACTCCGTCCGCGTCAGCCAGACGATATGCGGCGCCAGCACGGCCGCGCCGACCGCGATCGTCACCCACGGCGCCGCCGACTTGAAATAGCCGGCGCGCCGCCGGTCGAGCAGCGCCGCAAGGCCGAGCCCCAGCAGCAAGAACACCGACCAGTATTTGCCGAGCATCGAGCCCGCCGCGAACAATCCGGCCAGCGCCGCCCACAGCGTGCTCCTTCGCTCATAGGAGCGCAGGAAGCAGAATGCCGTCGCGGCCCAGAGCGGCAGCAGGATGGTGTTGGCGTTGAACTTCAGCGCATGGAAGTTGAAGAACGGGATGAAGGTCATCAGCGCAAACGCAAACGCGCGCTTTTCGCCGTCGAGATAGTCGCCGGCGATCTTCCAGACGATCCACAGCGCCACGCCCGCGACCGTCATGGCGAACAGATAGAACGACCAGTCGGCCAGCGGGAACACCGCAAACCAGAGACCCGTCAGCCACGCCGCCAGCGGCGGATGCTTCGGATAGCCGAAGGCCAGCTCCCGCGACCACGCCACCATCTCGGTCATGTCGGAATGCAGGTCCTGGCTCGCCTTGGCCAGCACGCCGTAGAGCGTCCACATCGCCACATAGGCGATCAGCGTGACGACAGCGGTCCGCTCGCGCCGCGCCGGATCGCTCAGCGCCGCAAGGAGCCGCTCAGCGGGCGCGGCAAGTCGATCGTACAGACGAGGTGTGGTCATGTGGATGTGCCTCTATGACACGGCGGCGCAGAACCGGTCCATATGGCGTTGCAGCACCGAAGCACCGAAATTTGAGTTTGCTGCGATTTGCCCACGGCCATATCTTCCCCGACACACGAGACTGCGTCGGGTATGTCGGTCACCCTCAAGCTGCTGGACTGGGTCGGGGAACGCGTCGCGCGGCAGCTGCAGAAGCCGACCAGCGGCTATGAGCCCTATGCGGCGGCGCGGCCCGAACTGGTGGCGATGACCATCCGTCCGGCCGACGTGCTGCTGGTCGAGGGCCCGCGCTCCAAGATCAACTCGGCGATCCGCTATCTGACGCAATCGACCTGGTCGCATTCGGCGATCTATGTCGGGCTCGGTGCCGGCCTCGGCGAGCGCGACGGCGAGCCTCTGGTGCTGGTCGAAGCCGAGCTCGGCAAGGGCGTCATCGCCTCGCCGCTGTCGAAATACGACACCTTCAACACCCGCATCTGCCGGCCGGTCGGACTCACGGCCGAGGACCGCGTCGATGTGATCCGCTTCGTCACCGAGCGGATCGGCTATGCCTATGACCTGAAGAACATCATCGACCTGATGCGCTTCTTCCTGCCGAACCCGCCGGTTCCGGCGCGCTGGCGCCGCCGCATGATCGCGCTGGGCTCGGGCGAGCCGACGCGCGCGATCTGCTCGACGCTGATCGCGGAAGCCTTCGAGTCGGTCGGCTATCCGATCCTGCCGGAGGTCCGCCGCGTCGACGACGTCAGCCGCAAGGAGATCCTGCACATCCGGCATCACTCGCTCTACGCGCCGCGCGATTTCGACATCTCGCCGTTCTTCGCCGTGGTGAAGCCGACAATCGAGACTGGTTTCGACTATAAGAAGATGCAGTGGGACAACGACAAGAAACGCTGACCGGGCAAGAAAAGCTGACTGGAAGGAAACGAATGGGCTCGCAATTCTTCTTCCGCCGCTCCGCGGCGCTCATCGCGCTGCCGATGCTGCTCGCGGCGTCCGGCGCCGCAAACGCACAAAGCGCAGCCGAATTCTATCGCGGCAAGACCGTCAACGTTTACATCGGCGTGGGCGTCGGCGGCGAATACGACATCCAGGCGCGCCTCGTGGCGCGCCACATCGGCAAGCACATTCCCGGCAATCCCACCGTGGTGCCGCAGAACATGACCGGCGCCGGCGGGCTCCGCATGATCAATTATCTCTACAACGTCGCGCCGAAGGACGGCACCAACATCGGCATGATCGCCAACGCGTCCGTGGCCATGCAGGCGACCGGCATCGCCGGCGTGCAGTTCGACGCGGCGCAGATGCAATGGCTCGGCTCGATCGCGCCCGCTGTCGAGACCATGGCGGTCTGGCATACCGCCGGCATCAACAGCATCGACGATGTGCGGAAGAAAGAGGTCGTGGCCGGCGCCTCGGCGCGCGGCGCCATCACCTTCATCTATCCGGAGATGATGAACGAGTTTCTCGGCACCAAGTTCAAGATCGTCACCGGCTATCCGGGCGGCAACCAGATCAACCTCGCCATGGAGCGCGGCGAGGTCGAGGCGCGCAACAACACCTGGTCGAGCTGGAAGGCCACCAAGCCGGACTGGCTTCGTGACAAGAAGATCACCGTGATCGCCCAGGCCGGCCCGCGAGCGCCCGACCTCGACGCGCCCTCGGTCGAGGACGCGGCGCGGACGCCGGAGGAGCGGCAGCTGATCGAGCTCGTCACCTCGGGCACGCAGCTCGGCCGGCCGTTCGCCACCAACGCGGCGCCGGCCGACCGGGTCGCGGTGCTCCGTGCCGCTTTTGCCGCCACCATGAAGGACCCGGAGTTCCTGGCCGAGGCCGGCAAGCTCGGCTTCGAGGTCGATCCCGTCCTGGGCGAGAAAATGCAGAAAATCGTGGAAAAAGTGCTGGCCACGCCGAAGGACGTGGCCGCCAAGGCTAAAGGGTTGCTTGAGTAGGCTTAACGGGCCCGATCTTTAAGGGCCGCGCCGGACCCTCGCGCAAAAGCGCTCGGCGGCGCTCCTTGTTGTAGTTGCCGCAACGCAGCAGCGGTGTTATCTGCGCCCCATGACGGCCCAAGCCATCGACAACATCCGAAATTTCTCGATCGTCGCCCACATCGACCACGGCAAGTCGACGCTGGCCGACCGGTTGATCCAGCTCACCGGCGCGCTCCAGGAGCGCGAAATGGTCGAGCAGGTGCTCGATTCCATGGATATCGAGCGCGAGCGCGGCATCACCATCAAGGCCCAGACCGTCCGGCTGAGCTACCGGGCCAAAGACGGCAACGATTACATCCTGAACCTGATCGACACGCCCGGCCACGTCGACTTCGCCTACGAGGTGAACCGGTCGCTCGCCGCCGTCGAGGGCTCGCTGCTGGTGGTCGACGCCAGCCAGGGCGTCGAGGCCCAGACGCTCGCCAACGTCTATCACGCCATCGACGCTGGCCACGAGATCGTGCCGGTCCTCAACAAGGTCGACCTGCCGGCCGCCGAGCCCGAGGCGGTCAAGAAGCAGATCGAGGACGTGATCGGCATCGACGCGTCGAACGCGATGATGATCTCGGCCAAGACCGGCCTCGGCGTTCCGGACGTGCTGGAGGCGATCGTCACGCGGCTGCCGCCGCCCAAGGGCGACCGCAACGCGACCCTGAAGGCGCTGCTCGTCGACAGCTGGTACGATGCCTATCTCGGCGTCGTCGTGCTGGTGCGGATCGTCGACGGCACCATGAAGAAGGGCCAGCGCATCCGCATGATGGGCACCGACGCGGCCTACGATGTCGAGCGCGTCGGCGTGTTCCGGCCGAAGCTCACGCCGGTGGACGAGCTTGGTCCGGGCGAGATCGGCTATCTGACCGCGGCGATCAAGGAAGTGGCCGACACCCGCGTCGGTGACACCATCACCGACGACAAGAAGCCGGTTACCGAAATGCTGCCGGGCTTCAAGCCCGCCATTCCGGTGGTGTTCTGCGGCCTGTTCCCGATCGATGCCGCCGCCTTCGAAGACCTGCGCGCCGCGATGGGACGGCTTCGCCTCAACGACGCAAGCTTCAGTTTCGAGATGGAGACCAGCGCGGCGCTCGGCTTCGGCTTCCGCTGCGGCTTCCTCGGGCTGCTGCATCTGGAGATCATCCAGGAGCGGCTCGAGCGCGAGTTCAACCTCGAGCTGATCGCGACCGCGCCGTCGGTCATCTACAAGATGAACCTGCGCGACGGCTCGCAGATCGAGATCCACAATCCGGTCGACATGCCGGACCCGATGAAGATCCTGGAAATCCATGAGCCGTGGATCGAAGCGACGATCCTCACGCCGGACGAATATCTCGGCTCGGTGCTGAAGCTCTGCCAGGACCGCCGCGGCCAGCAGGTCGAGCTCACTTACGTGGGCACCCGCGCCATGGCGAAGTACAACCTGCCGCTCAACGAGGTGGTGTTCGACTTCTACGACCGCCTCAAGTCGGTGTCGAAGGGCTATGCCTCGTTCGACTATCACCTGACCGACTACAAGGAAGCCGACCTGGTCAAGATGTCGATCCTGGTGAACGAAGAGCCGGTCGACGCGCTGTCCATGCTGGTGCACCGCTCGCGCGCCGAGCAGCGCGGCCGCGCCATGGTGGAGAAGCTGAAGGAGCTCATTCCGCCGCACATGTTCCAGGTGCCGATCCAGGCCGCGATCGGCGGCAAGATCATCGCCCGCGAGACGGTTCGCGCCATGCGCAAGGACGTGACCGCCAAGTGCTACGGCGGCGACGTCAGCCGCAAGCGCAAGCTTCTCGACAAGCAGAAGAAGGGCAAGAAGAAGATGCGCCAATACGGCAAGGTCGACATCCCGCAGGAGGCGTTCATCGCCGCCCTGAAGGTGGATGTCTGAGCCTGATTGCCACCGTCTGAGCCTCGCGTGAACCAGCCCGACGACGACACGATCACGCTGTTTCGCTCCGTCGGCCCGGAGGAGCTCAGGCTCATCGAGCAATCCGGTTCCCGCGCATTTCCGCCGCGGTCCGAGCAGCCGATATTCTACCCGGTCCTCACCGAGGCCTTTGCGTTGAAGATCGCGCACGAGTGGATTCTTCCGGACCTGCGCGCGGCCTATGTGACGCGCTTCAAGGTGCGGCGCGCATTTCTCTCACGTTACCCGGTGGAGAATGCCGGCGGCAAAGACCTCGACGAGTACTGGATTCCGGCGGCCGACCTGCCTGAGTTCAACAAGAACATTGTCGGGCCGATCGAGGTCATCCGGCACTTTCGTTCGGCCGGCTGAACCCGTCCGTCAGCGTCCGAGAACCAATCCCTGATATTTCGACAGCATCTCCGGATCGTCGATCGAGCCGTGATGATGCAGTTGCCGCCAGCCCGAGCCTTCGCGGGTGAACAGCCGCGTCGTGCGAATCGCAAAATCCAGCGCGCCTTTGTCCGTCTCCAAACGCCCGCGCTCGCGGCCGACGACGAAGAACACCTCGCGGGTCTGATACAGCGTGTAGTCCCAGAACTCGAAACGATAGCTGCCCTTCATGGCGAACAGCCGCTCGTAGACCGAGCGGATGTTCGCCCAGCCGCGCATGATGCCGCCGAGCGGATTGTCCATCGCCGCGTCCGGCGAGGCGCACCAGTTCTGCTCCATCAATGCCAGGTCGCGGGAATTGAGCGCCTTGTAGAACTGGCTGAGCGCCGGCAGCGGCTCGGCGAGATTGCCGAGCGGGTCCTTGCCGTTGACGGGTGTCTCGATGGGACCGGTGGTGGTGAACATGGGGATCTCCCAGACCTGCCGCGCATCAGCCCCGACCGCCCGCGCTCCGACGAGATATTGCGCAGACGGTGTTTTGCAAGACGGCTGGTTTCTGAGGTGCGGCGCTAGCCGCCGATCACGGCGATGCCCTGGATCTCGATCAGCATGCCGGGGCGGGCGAAGTTCGACACCGTGATCAGAGCGCTCGCCGGATAATTGCCGTCCGGGAAGAAGTCGCGGCGCATCTCGACGAAGCGGTCGCCGTTGCGCACATCGTTGATGAACACCGTCATGGTGACCATGTTGGCAAGCCGGCCGCCGCAGCTTTGCATCGTCTTGTCGAGGAGACTGAAGATGGTGCGAACCTGGGCGTCGAAATTGCCGGCGATGTTGTTGCCCTGCTCGTCCTCGGTGGCGGTCTGGCCGGCGAGCCAGACGGTCTTGCCGCCCTGGGTGATCACCGCGGGCGAGTAGGCCCGCTGCTTCTGCCGCTCGCTCTTCCCCATGTATTCGGCCATCGCGCGTCTCCCTTGATGCTGATTGCAATCACTCTAACGCAGCCGCGCGCTGCCGCGAAACCGCGGGCGTGCCTTTGCAAGCTTGAATGAAGACGAGCGCTATTGCTGTTGAGCCGGCAGCTTCACCGGCTGCGAGCCCGCCGAAGCGAGCGCCGGCGGCTCCGGCTGAACGAGCAACGCGCCCTTCGAGCCGGGCGGCGTGTCGACGACACGCTCCATCAACACGCGATCGGGCCGTTTGGCCTGCGCTGCTGCGGTGTTGAGCTTCGCCGGAGTGACCACCGGAACGCTGGCCTTGACCGGTGCTTCCGCTGCGGGCTTCGCCTCTGTTTTGGTTTCCGGCTTCGCCTCCGGTTTCGCTTCCGGCGCGGCTTGCAGCTTCGGCGCGGGCTTGGCTTCCGGCTTGGCTTCAGGCTTGGCTTCGGGCTTGGCGTCCTGCTTCGGCGCCAGCTTGGCGAGGTCGGGCCAGCCCGACCGCGTCACGATGATGGTGGTCGCCGACTTGCCCTGCTGGCGCACCAGGTTGAACAGCGTCGCGGCGTTCGCGGGAGCCAGCCGCACGCAGCCGTGCGACGCGATGGTGCCGAGCCGCGAGACATATTGCGTGCCGTGGATCGCGATGCCTTTTTCTTCATCGAAGAAGATCGAGTGCGGCATCGGCGACATGTCGTATTTGCGCGAGAACCAGGACTTCTCCAGCCGCTTCGGCTGATAGGTCCCGGCCTTCGGCGCACCGCCGGTGCCGGTCGAGACCTTCCAGAGGTATTCCTGCTTGCCGTCGACCGTGACGGCCATGCGCTGCGCGGCCTTGTCGATGGCGATGACCACGTCGGCCCGCGCCGGGCCCGCAAATGACATGAACGAAACAAGGCTGGCGAAGCCCAGGCCCGAAATTTGGCCCGCCAAGCCGGCCGCGCCGAAACGGCGACGCATCGATTCCCTCCGACAACCCAATTTGCCGAATCCAAGTAAGAGTTTCGCAAGGTTCCGTGACAAGTAAAAGCGCACATATCCCGGAATAGGTGCATAAAATCGGCTGTGCCCTTCACGTCACAGTGAGGCGCAAGCATAATCCCGCACAATTGCCCGGCCCTTCGGCCCTGGATAAATTTGGCACATGTCGAAGCTGGCTTCCCTGCTGGCGCAATGCACGGCCCTGCTGATCGCGGCAGGCGGCCTCGCATCCGCGCAGGATCTCGGCACCGTCGATCCCAAGCCGCTGCCCCCGATCGAGCACCCCGACGCCAACACGCCGGCCAAGCAGCTGTTCGGCCGCAAGACCACGCCGGTGGCGCTGGCAGCCCGCTCGATCGGCTACTACACCCATGGCTGCCTCGCCGGCGGCGTCGCGCTGCCGGTCAACGGCCCGACCTGGCAGGTGATGCGGCTGTCGCGCAACCGCAACTGGGGCCATCCCGAGCTCGTCAAGCTGATGGAGAAGCTTGCCACCAAGGCGCCCTCGATCGGCTGGAGCGGCTTCCTGGTCGGCGACATGGCGCAGCCGCGCGGCGGCCCGATGATCACCGGCCACTGGAGCCATCAGGTCGGACTCGATGCGGACGTCTGGCTGACGCCGATGCCTGATCGTGAGCTCACGCGCGAAGAGCGCGAGACCATGATGTCGACCAACGTCGTCAACGACGAATGGACCGACGTCAATCCGAAGATCTGGTCGGAGAAATACATCGCGCTCTACAAGCTCGTGGCCCAGCAGCCCGAAGTGGAGCGCGTGCTGGCCAATCCGGCGATCAAGAAGGCGCTGTGCCGCGACGTGAAGGGCGACCGCTCCTGGCTGCACAAGATCCGCCCGGTCTACGGCCACAACTACCACTTCCACATCCGCATCAAATGTCCGAAGGACAGCCCGGACTGCAAGGCGCAGACGGTGCCGCCGACCGACGAGGGCTGCGGCGCGGATCTCGCCGCATGGTTCAAGAAGAAGACTCTCGACGTCCCGAAAGGCTCGGCGTCGAAGCCGATCCTGATGTCGGCGCTACCGCCGGCGTGCCGCCAAATCCTGGTGGCGCAGTAAACCGACCGCGCGACAGCGCCTCAGACCAGCTTGAAAACCCGCGCGAGTTGAAACACCGACAGCGCGACGATCAGCAGGCCGACCGCCGTCATCAGCGCGCGCGCCGAGACGTGCTTGACCGCCCAGCCGCCGACCGGCGCCGCGAGAATCCCGCCGAGCACCAGCGGCAGAAGATGCTGCAGCGGCGACGCGCCGAGCTCGACGAAGAAGGTCGTGGCCGCCGCGACCGTGACGAAGAACTCCGTGGTGTTGACCGAGCCCACGGTCTGGCGCGGCGCGTGTCCCGAGCCGATCAGTGTCGAGGTGACGACCGGTCCCCAGCCGCCGCCGCCGCTGGCATCGAGGAAGCCGCCGACAAAGCCCACCGGCGGCAGCCAGTTGGCCGGCTCGCGCCGCAGCGGCGCGATGCGGAACGATTTCAGCAGAATATAAGCCCCCATCGCCAGCAGATAGAAATAGACCCAGCGCCGCGCCGCGATCAGCTCGATGTTCGACAGAATCCACGCGCCGAGGATCGCGCCGAGCACGCCCGGAATGCCGAGCCGCAGCACGTAACGCCAGTCGACGTTGCGGTGATAGATGTGCGAGGCGGCCGACGCGCCGGTGGTGAAAATCTCCGCGGTGTGGACCAGCGCGCTCGCCTGCGCCGGCGGCACGCCGATCAGCAGCAGCGCCGAGTTGGTGAGCACGCCATAGGCCATGCCGAGCGCGCCGTCGACCAGCTGCGCCGCAAAGCCGATGGCCAGCAGCAGGAAGAACTCGGCCGTCATGGGTGTCGCCCCTCGTGACTGTCGCCGACGTCCCTTTGGACCGGACGCCGGTCACGACAACCGCTCAGACCGCCATCGGGTTTCGAGGAGCGTAGAACATGCTACCGCCGGGCGTCCTCCCGCATCATGGTCGCAGCCTTCTCGGCGATCATGATCGTCGGGGAATTGGTGTTGCCGGAGGTAATCGTCGGCATCACCGAGGCATCGACCACCCGCAGCCGCTCGATGCCGAACACCCGCAAACGCTCGTCCACCACGGCCATCGGATCACTCGGCAGGCCCATTTTCGCGGTGCCGACCGGATGGAAGATCGTGGTGCCGATGTCGCCTGCGGATTTCGCCAGCGCCGCGGCATCGTCGTCGCGAATGCTCTCGCCCGGCAGGTATTCGACCGGCTGGAAGGCCTTGAGCGCGGGCTGCGCCACGATATTCCGCGTGACGCGGATCGAGTCCGCGGCGACGCGCCGGTCCTCGTCGGTCGACAGGTAGTTCGGCTGGATCGCCGGCGCGTCGGCGGGATCTGGCGACTTCAGCCGGATGTGCCCGCGACTCGTGGGCTGCACATTGGCGACGCTCGCCGTGAAGGCCGGAAACGCATGCAGCGGCTCGCCGAACCGATCGAGCGACAGCGGCTGCACGTGATACTGGATGTTGGCGCGCTCACGGTTCCGGTCGGAGCGGGTGAAGAGACCGAGCTGCGACGGCGCCATGGTCAGCGGGCCGCGGCGGCGCAGCGCGTAATCGAGGGCAATCTGCGCACGGCCGAACAGCGAGGCATACATCTCGTTCAGCGTCTTCACGCCGCTGACCTTGTAGATCATCCGAAGCTGCAGATGGTCCTGCAGGTTCTCGCCGACGCCGGGCTTGTCCAGCACCACCGGAATGTTGAATTCGGCGAGTTGCGCGGCGGGCCCCACGCCCGAAAGAAGCAACGTCTGCACCGAGCCGATCGAGCCGGCCGCGAGGATCACCTCGTCCCTGCAGCGCGCGATCTTTGTCTCACCGTTCTGACGGAAACGCACGCCGTTGGCGCGCTTGCCCTCGAACGTCACACGCTCGACCAGGCAGCCGGTTTCGAGCCGCAGATTCGGCCGCGTCAGCGCCGGCTTCAAAAAGCCGCGCGCCGCCGACCAGCGGCGGCCGAACTTCTGGTTGACGTGGTAAGGCGCCGAGCCCTCGTTGTCGCCGGTGTTGAAATCGACGATGCGCTTGATGCCGGCCTGCTCGGCCGCGAGGCGGAACGCATCCAGCAGGTCCCAGCTCACGCGCGGATGCTCGATCCGCCATTCGCCGCCGGTCGCGTGATGCTCGCTCGCGCCGAGGAAGTGGTGCTCGTGCTGCTTGAAGACCGGCAGCACGTCGTTCCAGCCCCAGCCCGTGAGCCCGAGCTGCCGCCAATGGTCGTAATCGGCGGCCTGGCCGCGCATGTAGATCATGGCGTTGATCGCCGATGAGCCGCCGATCACCTTGCCGCGCGGATAGCTCAGCGCGCGGCCGTTCAGGCCGGGCACCGCTTCCGTCTTGAACATCCAGTCGGAGCGCGGATTGCCGATGGCGAACAGGTAGCCGACCGGAATGTGAAACCAGATCCAGTTGTCGCGGCCGCCGGCCTCCAGCAGCAGCACGCGGTTGCCCGGATCGGCCGACAGCCGGTTCGCCAGCACGCAGCCGGCCGAGCCTGCGCCGACGATGATGTGGTCGTATTCGCCTTCCAGCGGCGTCGCGTCTGACATGGTTTCTCCGGCGGTTTCTCGTCAGTGTGCTGCGCTGAAGCCCGCGAGGCAATTAGTCGTTCGCACTGGGGACAGAGAAAGCCCCCGAACTGCATCAGCAAAGACGGTGTCACCCCCGCGCTTGACGCGGGGGTCCATGACCCCGCCTCCACGGCGGAAGCCTCACGTAAGATCAGCGTTGACCGAACCGGCTCATGGATGCCCGGGTCAAGCCCAGGCATGACAGCGGTGGGAGGGCAACAGCGTCGACGACCGGGTGAAGCGGTGTATGTAGAGCCGCCACCGGAACGGCGCGGCAGCGTAGAGGAGCCTACGCCCCCGGCTCGCCGGCGTTGGGATAGAACAGCTGCTCGCCGTTGATCTTATAGCCTGCGATCGCGCGCTGGCCTTCGGGCGACACCAGCCAGTCGACGAACTGCTGGCCGAGCTCCTTCTTCACCGTCGGGTGCTTGTCCGGATTGACCAGCATGACGCCGTATTGATTGAACAGCCGCTTGTCGCCCTCGACCGCAATCACGAGCTCGCCGCGGTTCTTGAACGCGAGCCAGGTGCCGCGGTCAGTGAGCACATAGGCATTCGAGGCCGAGGCGGTGTTCAGCGCCGCCCCCATGCCCTGGCCGATCGCCTTGTACCAGGCGCCCTTGTCCTGCTCGATGTCGATGCCGGCGGTCTTCCAGAGCGCGATCTCGGCGATGTGCGTCCCGCTCCTGTCGCCGCGCGAGATGAACGGCGCGGCCTTGTCCTTGATCGCCTTCAGCGCCGCGACAATGTCCTTGCTGCCCTTGATGCCGGCGGGATCGCTCGCGGGCCCGATCAGGACGAAGTCGTTGTACATCACCGGATGGCGCTTCACGCCGAAGCCCTCCGAGAGAAACTTCTCCTCGGCGGACCTGGCGTGGACGAACACCACGTCGGCGTCGCCGCGCCGCGCCGTGTCGAGCGCCTGCCCGGTGCCCTGCGCCACGACCTTCACATCGATGCCGGTCTTGCCTTTGAAGATCGGCAGCAGATAGCCGAACAGGCCGGAGTCCTGCGTCGAGGTCGTGGACGCCACAACGATGGATCTGTCTTGCGACTTCTCTTGCGCAAGCGCCGGCGAAGCGAGCAGCAGCGCACCGAACACGAACAGCATACGACGGGACAGCATCGGCATTCTCCTTGAGCTCAAAGCAGCAGATCGCCGGCGAGGAACGCCCTCGCCTCGGCGGTTTGCGGTGAATGGAAGAACGGCTCGGCATCCGCCGCCTCGACCACGCGGCCGCGATGCAGGACCACCACGTCACCGGCAAGCCTGCGCGCCTCGCCGAGGTCGTGCGTCGCCATCACCACCTTGACGCCGCGCGCCGAGACGGCGCGGATGATGTCCTCGATGGCTTTCGTCGCGGCGGGATCGAGGCTCGCGGTCGGCTCGTCGAGGAACAGCACCGACGGATCGCGCGCCAGCGCCCGCGCCAGCGCCAGCCGCTGCTGCTCGCCGCCGGACAATTTTCGCGCCGGCCGCAACGCCAGCGCATCGAGACCGACAAGCGACAGAAGCTCGGCCAGCCGCGCATCGTGGCGCGCGCTTGGAATATGCGCGGCGTTGAGCGCATAGCGGACGTTGCTCTCGACGCTTCGCCGCAGCATCACCGGCCGCTGGAACACGATGGCGCGTCGTGCGGGCGACGCTTCCGCGACGCCATCCCAGGTGACGACACCGGTCGACGGCGGCAGCAGGCCCATGGCAACGCGCAGCAGCGTGGTCTTGCCCGAGCCGTTCGGTCCGATCAGCACGGTCGGCGCGCCGGGCGCGATCACGAGCGACACGCCGCCCAGCACCGTCACGGCGCCGGCGCGGATCGTGACGTCGTCCAGACGAATGGGCAGGTCGGCCGGCATGGCGCGCATCGCTATCCCGCAAGCCTTTCACCCGCGCGGCGGAGAAGCCAGGCGCAGGCGTTGATCAGAACCACGATCGCGATCAGCACCAGGCCGAGCCCGATCGCGAGCGGCAGATCGCCCTTGGAGGTCTCCAGCGCGATCGCCGTGGTCATGGTGCGAGTGAAGCCCTCGATGTTGCCGCCGACGATGATGATGGCGCCGACCTCGGCGGCGGCGCGGCCGAAGCCCGCGAGCAGCGCGACCACCAGGCTGAACCGGCCCTCCCAGATCAGCGTCAGCACGCGCGCGAGCGGACCGATGTTCATGGCGGTGAGCTCGTCGCGGTATTCGGTCCAGAGATCCTCGATGGTCTGGCGCGCCAGCGCCGCGATGATCGGTGTCACAAGAATGGTCTGCGCCACCACCATGGCGGACGGCGTGAACAGAAGGCCCCACGAGCCCAGCGGCCCGGAGCGCGACAGCAACAGATAGACCGCGAGCCCGACCACCACCGGCGGCAGGCCCATCAGCGCGTTGAGCAGCACGATGACAGCCTCGCGGCCGCGAAAACGCATCAGTGCGATGACGGCGCCGAACGGGATGCCGATCAGCGCCGCGAGCGCGACCGCGCTGAGGCTCACGGCGAGCGACAGCCGCACGATGGCGAGCAGCGTGGGATCGCCGGTCAGGACCAGGTCGAGCGCGGAGGCATCGGGATGCATCACCCGCAGACTTACCGGAATCCTTTCAAGCCTCCAATCGAACGCTTCGATGAGGCCACGGGATTTGCCACTGTGCCGCACCTATAGGATCAGGCTATGGGCGGTCGAAACGATTTTGCGTCCCCGACTTCGCTTGCTAACTTGGTTTACAGCCACGGCGCGCCGGGCGCGCGCCGCTATCGATCGGAACGGCGGTTCTGGCCCTTCAACGCTGCAATCCAAGCCGCGGAAAGCCACCGTGCCGACACATGCCTTACCCGCCTCTGCCTACGTTGCGACCGACGGCGCCGCCTATGACGTCTTCCTCGGCCGCTGGACGCAGCGGCTGTCGGAGCCGTTTCTCGACTTCATCGATCCGCCGGACGGCCGGCTGCTCGACGCCGGCTGCGGCACCGGCAGCTTGTCCTGCGCGATGAAGCGGCGCTGGCCGGATCGCGCGGTGAGCGGCGTCGATATTGCGCCGGCTTACGTCGCGTTTGCGCGCGAGCAATCCGGGGCGGCGATCGACTACAAGGTCGCGGACCTGGCGGCGCTGCCGCATCCGAACGGCACGTTCGCCGTGGTCGCGGCTCAGCTCGTGCTGAACTTCGTTGCCGATCCGCACCATACGCTGCGGGAGCTGATGCGTGTCACGCGGCCGGGCGGCATCGTCGCCGCATCGGTCTGGGACTTCCGCGGCGGTCTGATCTTCCAGCGCATGTTCTGGGACACCGCGGCGGGCATCGATCCCGGCGCGGGACGCGCCCGCGATAGGCTGTTCTCCGGCGCACTGGCATTGCCGGAGGGTCTGTTGGCGCTGTTCGAAGGCAGCGGCCTCCAGGAGGTGCAGCGCGGCTCGCTGACCATCCGCATGGACTACGCCGATTTCGACGACTACTGGGGTCCGCTGCTCGGCGGCCAGGGCCCGGTCGGCACCTATGTCACCGGCCTCGATCTCGACACGAGAGGCCGGATCGAGAGCGCGGTCCGCGCCGCTTTCCTGTCAGGGTCGCCAGACGGGCTGCGCTCGCTGACCGCGACCGCCTGGGCGGTGCGCGGCCGAGTATCGTAAGGCTACACGCCACAAACCCTTCACCCTGCACAAGGATATGGCATATGGCCGCGTCTGCCCTGCGCCGATGCGGCTTTACCTTACGACCCGTGAGTTGATAGAAGTTCCGCCAAGACCACGGCGCGCTGGGCGCGCGCCGGCGTCGATCGGAACGGCGGTTCCGGCACAGTCGAATCCCTTTTGAAACTCGGCCGCGTGCCGCGGAGAAACCGCTATGTTGAGACGTACCTTTTCGCTCGCCGTCCTCGCCTTTGTCGCGACGCTCGCCACCCTGCCGGCGCGCGCGCAGGAGGTGACGCTGACCGCCTTTGCGGCCGCCTCGATGAAGAACGCGGTCGACGACATCAATGCCGCCTTCACCAAGGCGACCGGCATCAAGGTGGTGTCGAGCTATGCTGCGTCGTCGGCGCTGGCCAAGCAGATGGAGGCCGGCGCGCCGGCCGACCTGTTCGCCTCGGCCGATCTCGAATGGATGGACTACGTCGCGCAGAAGAAGCTGATCAAGGACGACACCCGCACCAACCTCCTCGGCAACCGGCTGGTGCTGATCGCGCCGAAGGATTCCAAGCTCGGCAACGTCACCATCGGCCAGGGCTTCGACCTCGCGGGACTCGCCGGCGACGGCCGCATCGCCACCGGCGACGTGCGCGCGGTGCCGGTCGGCAAATACGCCAAGGCGGCGCTGGAGAAGCTCGGCTCGTGGCAGACCGCAGAGAAGAAGTTCGCCATGGCCGACAACGTGCGCGCCGCTCTCACACTCGTGGGCCGCGGCGAGGCCGTGCTCGGCATCGTCTATGAGACCGATGCCAAGGTCGAGCCGAACGTCAAGATCATCGCGCACTTCCCGGAGGACTCGCATCCGCCGATCACCTATCCGGTGGCGCTGACCGTGAACGCGAAACCCGAGGCGCAGCGCTACATCAACTTCATCCGCTCGAACACCGCGAAGGCCATCTTCGAGACCTATGGCTTCACGTTCCTGATCAAGCCGGTGTCGTGACGCCGACAAAAGCGCGTTTACGCGCGTCTTCAACCGCGATGGACGGCGGGCCGCCCGCCGGTCCACAATGCTGGATGACCCAACGCATTGTTCTGACCTGTCTCGTCGTTCTGCTTGCCGCGCTTCCGGCGCGGGGGCAGGACGCACCGCGCGCGCAGGACGCGCCTGTCAGCGCGACCGTATTTGCGGCAGCGTCCGTGAAGAACGCGCTCGACGACATCATTGCAGCCTACGGCCGCAACACCGGCCGCAAGGTGGTGGCGAGCTATGCGGCGTCCTCGGCGCTGGCCAAGCAGATCGAGGAAGGCGCGCCGGCCGACGTGTTCATCTCCGCCGACCAGGACTGGATGAACTACGCGGCGCAGAAGAAGCTGATCGTGCCGAAGTCGCGGTTCAATCTGCTCGGCAACCGGCTGGTGCTGGTGGCGCCGAAAGACACGAAGCTCGACGAGATCAAGATCGGCCCGGGCTTCGATATCGCCAAGCTCGCGGGCGACGGCCGCATCGCTGTGGGCGACGTTCGCGCGGTGCCGGCGGGGAAATATGCGAAAGCGGCGCTGGAGAAGCTCGGCGCCTGGACGGCGGCCGAGCCGAAGCTTGCGCCGGCCGAGAATGTGCGCGCGGCGCTGATGCTGGTCGTCCATGGCGGGGCGACGCTCGGCATCGTCTACGAGACCGACGCGAAGGTGGAGCCCGGCGTGAAGATCGTCGGGCGGTTTCCGGAGAACGCGCATCCGCCGATCGTCTATCCGGCGGCGCAGACCGTGAAGGCCAAGCCGGACTCGGTGAAGTTCTTCCAGTTCCTGCTGTCCGCCACCGCGCTGGTGTTCTTCGAGCGCCATGGATTCACGTATCTGGTGAAGGCCGGGCCGTAACCGAGCTCGCCGATGTTTAGCCTCACCCCCGAAGAATGGATCGCGGTCGAGCTGTCGCTCCGCATCGCCTTCGTGGCGACGCTGGTGGCGCTGCCGTTCGGGCTCGCCATCGCCTGGCTGCTTGCGCGGAAGGAGTTCTGGGGCAAGGCGCTGCTCGACGGCATCGTGCATCTGCCGCTGGTGTTGCCGCCGGTGGTGACCGGCTATCTGCTGCTGATCACGTTTGGCCGCCGCGGGCTGGTCGGCGGGTTCCTCGCCGACATCGGCATCGTGTTCTCGTTCCGCTGGACCGGCGCGGCGCTCGCTTGCGGCGTGATGGGCTTCCCGCTGCTGGTGCGCGCCATCCGGCTGTCGTTCGAGGCGATCGACAAGAAGCTCGAAGACGCGGCCTCCACGCTCGGCGCCAGCACGTTCTGGACCTTTGCCACCGTGACGCTGCCGCTGGCGCTGCCCGGCATCATCGCCGGCATGGTGCTGTGCTTTGCGAAAGCGCTCGGCGAGTTCGGCGCAACCATCACGTTCGTGTCCAACATCCCGGGCGAGACCCAGACCATTTCGGCCGCGATCTACACCTTCACGCAGATTCCCGGCGGCGACGCTGCGGCATTCCGGCTGGTGGTGATCGCCGTGGTGATCGCGCTGATTGCGCTGATCGCCTCCGAATGGTTCGCGCGCCGCGCTGGCCTGCGCTATCACGGAGACTGACCATGCTGTCTGTCGACGTGGAAAAACGGCTTGGCGAAATCCAGATCGCCGCGAAGTTCGCCACCACCGGCGGCGCCACGGCGCTGTTCGGACCGTCGGGCGCCGGCAAGACCTCGATCATCAACATGATTGCTGGCTTGCTGAAGCCCGACCGCGGCCGCATCGCGCTCGACGACACCGTGCTGTTCGACAGCGACGCGCGGATCAACCTGCCGGCGCATCGCCGTCGCATCGGCTACGTGTTCCAGGAGGGCCGGCTGTTCCCGCATATGAGCGTTCAGCAGAATCTCGATTACGGCCGCTGGGCGAGCGGCTTGCCGCGCGACGAAGCCGAGCGCGAGCGGGTCATCGCGCTGGTCAACATCGGCGGGCTGCTCAAGCGCCGGCCCGGCAAATTGTCCGGCGGCGAGCGCCAGCGCGTGGCGCTCGGCCGGGCGCTGCTGATGAAGCCGCGGCTCCTGCTGCTCGACGAGCCGCTCGCCTCGCTGGACCGGGCGCGCAAGCTCGAGATCCTGCCGTATCTGGCGCGGCTGCGCGATGAGGCGCGGGTGCCGATGATCTATGTCAGCCACCAGATCGTCGAGATCCAGCGGCTGTGCTCGCAGGTGGTGCGGGTCGAGGACGGCCGCACCGAGCCGGTCAATCTCGAAGTGCTGCTGCGGCCGACCGAGGAGATCGAGCTGCCCCACTAGTGCGTGCCGGGGCATGATAAGCTGACCGACGGCAATGAACGAGTGAACCACCCGGCCAGGGAGGACGCGACTGTGTTCAAGGCCTTCACGTCCGCGACGGCGCTGGCAGCCGCCCTCCTCGCGTCGGCGCCCGCTGCTGCGCAAAACGACTATCCCAACCGGGCGGTGAAAATCATCGTGCCGTTCGGGCCGGGCTCAGTGCCGGACATTCTGGCGCGCGGGCTCGCGGTTCCGCTGTCGGCCCGGCTTGGCCAGCAATTCGTGGTCGAGAACAAGACTGGCGGCAGCGGTGCGCTGGGCACCATGACGGTGGCGCGAGCGGACGCCGATGGATACACGCTGCTGCTCGCGCCGGCGTTGGTGTTGTCGGTGCTGCCGCAAGCGCGCGGCGTCGACGCGGGCTACACGCCCAATGCCTTGGTCCCGATCTGCCAGACCTTCATCAACACGATGGGTCTGGTGGTGCGGCCCGACTCTCCGATCAGGACCATCTCCGACATGGTGGCGGTCGCGAAGCAGAAGCCCGGCGCGCTGAACTACGGTCACCCCGGCGTGCTGACCATTCCGCAGCTTGCGATGGAGGAATTCATGCAGGCCGCGGAGGTGGACATCAAGGACATCCCGTTCCGCTCCGGCCCGCAATCGATCGCGGAGTTGCTGGGCGGACGGCTCGATCTGGTTTCGCTGGTGATGGGGACGGAGGTTGGCCAGAACGTGCGCGTCATCGGCGTGTTCGGGGAGAAGCGCTTCGGCAGCGCCCCCGACGTCCCAACCGTCAAGGAGCAAGGCCACAATGTGAGCCCGTCGAGCTTCGGCGGACTGCTCGCGCCTGCCGGGACATCGCCCGCAGTGACCGCCAGGCTTGCTGCGGCCTGCGCCGACGCGTCCAAAGACGAGATCTACGCCACGACGGCAAAACGCGCAGGACAGCCGGCCGACTACTATGACGACGCTGATTCCTTCCGGCGCCGGCTGGCATCGGACATCGAAAGCAAGGCGCGCGTGCTGGCCCGGCTCAAGGCGCAGCCGTAGCGGTCGGGCCGCCGCACTAACTCTTTTCCCAGTTGCTTGCGCCGCGAGCCACGAGGGCGGTGTCATCGCCGGGCATAGCCGTCCGAAGGACGGCGTCGCTTCGCTCGCCTAAGACCCGGCGATCCATGAGCGGGTGCAGCGAAGGCAGTCTTACGTAAGACTTCCGCTATTGAGACTGGGTCATGGACCCGCGGGTCAAGCCGCGGGTGACAGTGTGCTTGTTGGGCCAGTGTGCACCCACGCAAGTGAAACCACACCAGCCGCGTGCCCAAGCCGTCTTTCTCATGCACCTAGCGGTGTTGGGCCAGCGCGTTGTAGCCGCGAACGTGCTTGGCGCTCTGCGCGTGCTTCACGGACGCATGGCTCTGGCTGCTCGCTCCAGGGCTCTGCTCTTTCGGACCCCACGATCCCCACACCATGCTGCCGTTGGAATCGTAGTAGTACGGCTGCGAGCTTCCGTAGCGGTCCTGGGTCTGGGCGAATGCTGGCGATACGAGACTCACTGCCGCGGCTGCGGCGAGCAAGGCGAATGTTGCTTTCCTGATCATGGGCTTCCTCACCTGATTTTTGATCTTCTGGTCGCCCTGTAGACAGGAAATGGAATCCAACCGATTTGCGTTCCGTCACGACTATTGCTTGCCGAAAGACACAGCCTTGCAGTTTTGAAAATTCATTGCCGATTTCGTAACCTGCACTTCATGACATCGTAACCTGCGCTCCATGCTGTTCGGATGAAGCCATGTACGAACGAATCGTCTGCCTGACCGAGGAGACCGTCGAGACGCTCTACCTTCTCGGCGAGGAGCACCGCATCGCCGGTGTCTCGGGCTATGCGGTGCGGCCGCCGCGGGTGCGGCGGGAAAAGCCCCGGGTGTCGGCCTTCATCTCGGCCGACGTGCCGAAGATTCTCGCGCTCGATCCCGATCTGGTGCTGACGTTCTCCGACCTGCAGGCCGATATCGCGGCGGAGATGATCCGCAAGGGCGTCGCGGTGCATGCGTTCAATCAGCGCGACATCGCGGGCATTCTCGCGATGATCCGCACGCTTGGCGCATTGGTCGGCGCGGGTGAAAAGGCCGAGGCGCTGGCGCAAACGCTTGCGCAGCGCCTCACCGCGGCGCGCGAGAGCGCCGCGCGGCTGCCGCAAAAGCCGAAGGTCTATTTCGAGGAATGGGACGAGCCGATGATCTCGGGCATCGGCTGGGTGTCGGAGCTGGTCGAGATCGCGGGCGGCATCGATGTGTTCCCGGAGCTGGCTCCGAAAAAGAGCGCCAAGGAGCGGATCGTCACCGCCGAGCGGGTGATCGCGGCGGGTCCCGACATCGTGATCGGCTCCTGGTGCGGCAAGAAATTTCAGCCTGCGAAGTTCGCGGCGCGGCCGGGCTTCGACGCCCTGCCGGCAGTCCGCACCGGCTTCCTCCGCGAGGTCAAATCCACGCTCATTCTGCAGCCCGGGCCTGCCGCGCTGACCGACGGTCTCGATGCCTTGGAGCGGATCGTCGCCGAATGGACGGCACGGCGGCAGGCTCAAGTCGCCTAAATCGGGCCACCGTGGTAGACTATCTCTCCATGATGGAACCCCGGACCATGACCGACCGCACCGATCCGAGCACCCGTTCGCTGCGCGCCGACCTGCTGCTGGCGCTGGCCCTGATCGCGCTCTGCGTCGCCGCGCGGCTGTTGCCGCATGTGCAGAATTTCTCGCCGGTCGCGGCCGCTGCCCTCTTCGCCGGCGCCGTGATGGGGCGGCGCTCGCTCGCCGTGGTGGTGCCGGTCGCCAGCATGCTGATCGGCGACCTGGTGCTGGGCTTCTACCACTGGCAGGTGATGGCCACCGTCTATGCGGCGCTCGCTTTGCCGGCGCTGATCGGCATGGCGGGGCGGCGCTATGGTGTGTGGCCGACCGCGATCGGTGGCGCGATCGGCTCGGCGCTGGTCTTCTTCGTCACCACCAACTTCGCGGTCTGGGCGTTCACCGGGATGTACAGCCTCGATGGCGCGGGGCTCCTGCAGTGCTATATCGCGGGGCTGCCGTTCCTGAAATACACGCTGGCCGGCGATCTGTTCTGGAGCGTGGTGCTGTTCGGCTCGCTCATCTTGCTCGGCGCCGCAGCCAGGCCCAGAGCCGGCGAGCTGTCCGCCGCCCCCTGACGAAGACTTTCTCCAGCAAGCTCCGCGGCTGCCGCTCGGGCTCGGCGAGCTGCAGGCCGACCGTGACGACGCGGTCGTTGGTCACCGTATGGGCCACGAGCTTGACCGGGCCGAGCGGAATGACGTCGTTCGGCCGCGGCGCGTGCTTGATGAAATACAGCGCGAAGTAATCGGCGAGCGGCGTCTGGGCGTCCTCGGGCGGAATTTCGAGCCCGTAGATCTCGGCGAGCGCCCCGAGCGTGATCTCGCTCGGCACGAAGAAATCCTCGACCAGATTGGCGTCGGCCGCCGCCTGCGGCGGCCGCTCGGCGAAGAAGCGGTCGAGCGCCTGGACGCGGTCGGGCGGCGCCAGGAAATAGACGTGATCGCCCTCGCGGACCGGCGCGGCCTCCTCCGGCGTGTGGACGCGGTCGTCGCGCACGACCAACGTCAGCTTGGCCCATGACGGCTTGATGTTGCGCCGCAGATACGGGCTGTCGGCCACCACCGGATAGCCGACCAGCTCCTGCTTCAGCGTGCCGGGCAGGTCGAGCTCGGTGCGATGGGCATCGACGTCGGTGCGCGGCATGCCGATGCGGAGGAACCGCGCCGCGTCGGCGATGGTCCAGCCCTGGATGGCAAGCGACAGCACCACCACCACGAAGGCGACGTCGAAATAGAAATGCGCGCCGGGAAGCCCGACCAGCATCGGCACCGCGGCGAGGAACACCGAGACCGCGCCGCGCAGGCCGACCCAGGAGATGAACAGCTTCTCGCGCATGCTGAAGCGGAACGGCGCCAGGCAGAGCATCACGGCGGCGGGCCGCGCCACCAGCATCAGCATCAGCGCCACCATCAGCGCAGGCAGCAGCCGCTGCGGCAGCCGCTCCGGCCAGGCCAAGAGGCCGAGCAGCACGAACATGGCGATCTGGGCGAGCCAGGTCGCCGCGTCCATGAATGTCACGATGGTGTTGTGGGCCCGCGTCTCGCGGTTGCCGACGATGATGCCCGCGATATAGACCGCCAGGAAGCCCGAGCCGTGCAGCACCTCGTCGAGGCCGAAGGTCACGAGCGCGCCGGCCGCCACGAAGGGCGCGTGCATGCCCTGGGGCAGTACCAGGCGGTTGAGCACCGTCACCATCGCGAGGCCGCCGAGCCAGCCGATCAGGGCGCCGAGCACCGACTTCTCGATCAGGAGCGAAGCGATCTCGTTCCAGGGCTTGTGGCCGGAGAGCAGGATCTCGACCAGCACGATGGTGAGGAAAATCGCGAACGGGTCGTTGATGCCGGATTCGACCTCCAGCGTGGCGCTGACGCGCGGCCGAAGGCGCAGCCCCCTGGCATGGAGCAGGAAGAACACCGCCGCGGCGTCGGTCGAGGCCATCACGGCGCCGACCAGGAGCGACTCGGTCCAGGTGGTGCCGAGCATCCAGAGCGCCATCGGGGCGGTCAGCGCGGCGGTGATCAGCACGCCGACGGTGGCGAGGAGACCGGCCGGGGCGAGCACGCTGCGGACCGTGGCGAGCTTGGTGCGCAATCCGCCGTCGAACAGGATCAGGCCGAGCGCCATGCAGCCCACCGTGTAGGCGGTCTGCACGTCGTCGAACTTCACGCCGCCGATGCCGGATTCGCCGGCCAGCAGACCGACCGCGAGGAAGACCAGCAGCAAGGGCGCGCCGAAGCGCAGCGCGATCAGGCTGGACATGATGCCGGCCAGCACCAGGACCGCACCGAACAGAATGGTCAGACTGACTGAATCGATCGAACCCATCTGGCGCCCTGCGTCACGTCTATTGAAAGGACGCGACGGCGGAACGCAACGAAAAATCCGAACCCGCTCGTCAATTCGGCGTGGCGCGGCGTCACGCCATCTTCGGGATGCCCGCGATCATCGCCTTGGCGGTCTCGTGCTCGCTCATCACCACCGCGGTGGCGCCGTGCTTCTTCAGGTGCTCGATCTCGGCCTCGGAATGCGCGCGCGCCACGATCACCAGGCTCGGATTGAGCTTGCGGGCCTGATCGACCACCTGCCCGCCTTCGAAGGCGTCCGGGATCGCGACCAGCAGGCAGCGCGCGGCCGGAAGGTTGGTGGCGGCAACGATCTCCGGATCGGCGGCATTGCCCTTGATCGTCTCCAGGCCCTGTTGCCGCGCCTGCGCGATATGGCCGTCGTCGCTGTCGATGACCAGCATCGGCGCGCCGGACGGCCGCAGCGCCTCGCTGATGAAGCTGCCGACCCGGCCATGGCCGACCAGCACGATATGGCCGCTCAGCGCCGTCACCGGGATGCGCTCGCGCGGCCCGTCGGTTTCGGCCGCCGGCGCGGTCGCCGGAGCCGACGGGCTCTTGGCGGCGTCGGGCTTCGCCAGGATGCGGTCCAGCAGCACGAACAGGAACGGATTGAGCAGGATCGACAGAATCGCGCCGGCGAGAACGAGATCGCGGCCTTGCTCCGGCATCAAGGCGAGCGACACGCCGAGGCCGGCGAGGATGAAGGAGAATTCGCCGATCTGGGCGAGGCTTGCCGAAATCGTCAGCGCGGTCGCATGCGAATGGCGGAAGGCGCGAACGATGGCATAGGCCGCGACCGACTTGCCGAAGACGATGATGGCGAGCGTGGCCAGCACCTCCGCCCAGTTCTTCACCACGATGGTCGGATCGAACAGCATGCCGACCGAGACGAAGAACAGCACCGCGAACGCGTCGCGCAGCGGCAGCGACTCGTTCGCGGCGCGCTGGCTCAATTCGGATTCGCTCAAGATCATGCCGGCGAAGAAGGCGCCGAGCGCGAACGACACGTCGAACAGCACGGCCGCGCCATAAGCCACGCCCAGCGCGATGGAGAGCACAGCAAGCCGGAACAATTCGCGCGAGCCGGTATGCGCCACGTAATGCAGCAGCCAGGGGATGAATCTCCGGCCGGCCACCAGCATGATGACGATAAAGGCGATCACCTTGCCGAGCGCGATCAGGAGCGGCAGGCCCAGCGTCGCGAGATTGGCGCCGGCCTCGCCCTTCAGGATGCCGGCGAGCGGCGGCAGCAGCACCAGCGTGCCGACCATGGCGATGTCTTCGACGATCAGCCAGCCGACCGCGATGCGCCCGCGCTCGGTCTCGACCAGGCGGCGCTCCTGCAACGCGCGCAGCAGCACCACGGTGCTGGCGACCGACAGCTCCAGCCCGAACACCAGGCCTGCGCCCAGGCCCCAGCCGAGCACGTGGGCGAGCCCCATGCCGAGCAGCGTCGCGATCGCGATCTGGCCGATCGCGCCCGGGATGGCGATCGCCCGGACCGAGAGCAGGTCCTTCAGCGAGAAATGCAGGCCGACGCCGAACATCAGCAGGATGACGCCGATCTCGGCGAGCTGATTGGCCAGATTCTGGTCGCCGATGAAGCCGGGCGTGAACGGACCCATGGCGACGCCGGCCAGGAGGTATCCGACGAGGGGCGAGGCCTTGAGCCGGTGCGCCAGCGCGCCCAGCGCGAAGGCCAGGACCAGTCCGACCACGATGGTGGCGATCAACGGAGTGTGATGCGGCATCGGTCACGATGAACCGCACAATGCCGCCGCATGCAAGCGCGCCATAGCGCGTCAAAGACGCGCGTGAACGCGCTTGTGAGTGCGCAGTGCTTTCTCCACGGGTCATTCCGGGGCGCGGGCGAAGCCCGCGAACCCGGAATGACCGTGCTGGGAGAGCACGGCCTCCAGTTAGAAGTTCACCTTGTCGCCGCCTTTGAGCGAGAAGATCTCGCGCGCGTCGTCGGGGGTGGCGATCTCCAGGCCCATGCCCTCGAGAATCTGGCGGACCTTCGTCACCTGCTGGGCGTTGCTTTCGGCGAGCTTGCCGGGGCCGACCCAGAGCGAGTCCTCCATGCCGACGCGGACGTTGCCGCCCATCGCCGCGGCCTGCGCCGCGATCCGCATCTGGGAGGCGCCGGCGCCCAGCACCGACCAGTGGTAATTGTCGCCGAGCAGCCGGTCGGCGGTGCGCTTCATCATGATGACGTCTTCCGGGTGCGTGCCGATGCCGCCCAGGATGCCGAACACGGATTGGACGAACAGCGGCGGCTTCACCACGCCGCGGTCGAGGAAGTGCTTCAGCGTGTAGAGATGGCCGATGTCGTAGCACTCGATCTCGAAGCGGGTGTCGTTGCCGGCGCAGGTGGTGAGGATGTACTCGATGTCGGCGAGCGTGTTCTTGAACATGCCCTTGCGGGTGCCTTCGAGATACGGCTCCTCCCAGTCGTGCTTGAACTTGCCCTTGTAGCGCGGGATCATCGGGTAGAGCCCGAAGTTCATGGTGCCCATGTTGAGCGAGGCGATCTCCGGCTTGAAGGTCGCGGCAGGCTTGACCCGCTCCTCGACCGACATGGTGGGCGAGCCGCCGGTGGTGATGTTCACCACAACGGGGGAGCGCTGCTTGATCACCTTGAGGAACGGCGCGAACGCCTCCGGGGTCTGATCGGGGCGGCCGTCCTGCGGGTTGCGCGCATGCAGGTGCACCACCGCGGCACCGGCTTCCGCGGCGCCGACCGCGGCGTCGGCGATCTGCTGGGCGGTGATCGGCAGATGCGGCGACATCGACGGCGTGTGGATCGAGCCGGTGACGGCGCAGGTGATGACGACCTTGTTCTTCGCACTCTTGGCCACGGTTCACTCCCTTGAGGTTTGCGGCAGAGCTTAAGCAAACCCGGGCGGATTGCGAAAGAGGCCCACATGGCGGTGCAAGCCATGCGGGCGGCTTGCTGGCGCGGATGGCTACGCGGGCGTATGGGTCAGTCCGTGACAGTGCGGGAGAGAGGGTACACTCCCTCCGCATGCGACAGGGCAATCGCATATGACGGCGGATGCGGCTCTTGTCCCCTCTCCCGCTTGCGGGAGAGGGTGGCGAGCGAAGGCGAGCCGGGAGAGGGCCTTTGTTGCAGCACCCCTCTCCCCCCTCGCATTCGCTCGGGACCCTCTCCCCGCTTCG
>Ga0102590_1000205_pt1 | contig 157312 bp, 136 predicted proteins | sample AraplaMF_Col_mMF_FD_76859 | JGI IMG/M metagenome (GOLD analysis project Ga0102590, IMG submission 76859) | Arabidopsis root microbial communities from the University of North Carolina, USA - plate scrape MF_Col_mMF | ecosystem: Host-associated > Plants > Roots > Endosphere | place: USA...
CATGAAATCAAGATTGTTCGCGAGCGCGGCTTTTCCGCTGCTTTCTCTTTCGCTGGCGCTGCAGCCGGCATCGGCGATGGCGGCCGTACGCGACGTTGCGACGCAGGCTGCGGCCGTGCGGCAGGTCGAGCCGGGCAGCTTCGAGGTGGCGCAGGATGCGCCTTCCGAGGAGGAGTTGCTGAAGAAGAAAAAGCACAAAGAACAGGGGGAAGCCCCGGCCGAACAGGCGCCGGCCGCCGAGAAGCCGGCGCAGCAGGAAGCGCCTGCCGAAAAGCCGAAGGCCGAGCGAAAGGAAGCGCCTGAACCCAAGGCAGAGCCGGAAGCGCCGAAGGCGGAGGCACCGAAGGAGGTGCCCGCGGAGCAGCCTGAAAGCAAGCCCGAGCGGAAAGCCAAACAGCAGGCCCAGCCGGAGGCCGCGCCGCAGCAGGAAGAGCAGCCGGTAACGCAGGAAAAGCCGAAGAAGCCGAAGAAGCAGGAGACGCAGCAGGCCGAGCCGGAGGCTCAGCCGCAGCCCGAACAGCAGCCGGCAGCAAAGGAAGCTCAGCCGGAAACGGAACAGGCACAACCTGAAGCCAAGCCGGAAGGCGGCAAGCGGGAGAAGGGGCAGGATAAGGCCCAAGGCAAAGATAAAGGCAAGGGCAAGGGCAAGGCTGAGACTGCCGCTCCCCAGGCGGTGACACCGACCGAAGAACAGGCCAAGCCCGAAGCCAAGCCAGAGGCGAAACCCGCAGCCGAGGCGCCTGTCAAGCAGAAGCCGACAAAGGGCGAGACTGCAGCACCTGCAGAAAATGCCCCTGCGGCTAAGACGACCGAAGACAAGGCGGCAGCACCGGAAGCCGCGCCGGCCGAGAAGCCGAAGGACGGCACGGCGGCAAAGCCTGCCGGTGAACAGCCCGCCGGTGCACAGCCAGCCGCGCCCGCCACTGACACTGCTCAGCCGCAACCGGATGCCAGCGGCGGCCAGCAGGTGGAGCAGGCCATTCCAGCACCGGAAAAGGCTTCTCCCGAGGAGCTGGAGCGCCGCAAGAAGATCGCCGCAGATCCGGCCAAGAGCAACGAAACCGTCGTGCTGCCGGTCGAGAACGGCGCAGCCGTGCTCGACAGCGACAAGGATGCCGACCGCAGCAAGGGCCGCGAAGGCCGCCGCGACCGCGACAGGCAGCGCGCCGACAGCCAGGAAGTGAAGGTGCCGACCTCAGATGCCGACGCGCAGGCTGCCACCGGCGGCCAGGCGACGGCGCCGGTAAAGCTCGAGGCGGTGACCCGCGAGAAGGGCAGGAAGCTCGATGAGCGGCCGCAATTCGTCCGTCCCGATGGCGCGCGCTTCGACGACCGTGGCGACGACAGCCGTGTGATCATCCAGTACGACAACAGGACGATCGTGCGCGGCGACGACGACAGGCGCTTCTTGCGCGACGGCGAGCGGCCGAGCTACGAGGAGCTTTCGGGTGACCGCTACCGCGAGACGATCACGCGGCCGGAAGGCTATCGCATCGTGACGATCCGCAACCGCTATGGCGACATCATCCAGCGGTCGCGCGTCGACGCACGCGGGCGCGAGGACGTGCTCTATTATTCGCAGGACCTCTATGACGATCCGGACCGCGACTATTTCGAGGATCCGGGCGCCGACCTGCCGCCGATGCGGCTGCGCGTACCGCTCAGCGACTATATCATCGACACCCGCAGCGACCCGAACCGGGACTATTACGAGTTCCTGAGCGAGCCGCCGGTCGAGCCGGTGGAACGCGTCTATTCGCTGGATGAGGTGAAGTATTCGGCTCGTATCCGCGACAAGGTGCGCCGCATCGACCTCGACACGATCACCTTCGCGACTGGTAGCGCGGACATTCCGATGACCCAGGCGCGCACTTTGCGCAAGGTCGCCGATGCGATCAGCCAGGTGCTCGAGAAGGATCCGAGCGAGACCTTCCTGATCGAGGGTCATACGGATGCTGTCGGCTCAGACCAGAGTAACCTCATCCTCTCCGACCAGCGGGCGGAATCCGTCGCCAACGTGCTCACCGACGTCTACGGCATCGCGCCGGAGAACCTTGCGACGCAGGGTTATGGTGAGCACTACCTCAAGGTCAACACGTCGGCCCCTGAGCAGGAAAACCGCCGCGTCACCATCCGCCGCGTCACGGCACTGGTCCGCCCGGTCGCTGCCAACAAGTGATGCTATGGGTGCCCCTCTCCATTCTTGGGGAGGGGCATTCCGGATCCCTTATTCTCCGTAGGGGATCCAGATATTCTTCACATCCACAGCGCGGCGAAGATACAGCGCGCCTTCGGCAGCGGCTCTGTCCATCCAGTCCGTCGCCTTGCCGTTGTCCACGAAGGTTCGCTTGAGATTGCCCGAAGACAGCTTCTCCACCGTCGTCGAAAGTTCCGCGGAGCCGAAGGCCCACAACGCATCAACGTCATTGTGCGCGGCAAGGATCTTTGCCAGTTCGATCGCCGACCCGGTGACGATATTGACGACACCGGCAGGCACATCCGACGTTTCCAGAACGGAATAGAAATCCGTCGCCGAAAGCGGGAAGGGCTCGCTCGGCACCGCGACGACACGATTACCGGTGGCAATCAACGGCGCAACCAGACTGATAAAGCCGAGCAGCGGCGCTTCCGGCGGGCATATGACGCCAACGACGCCGATGGCTTCCGGCACGGCCAGAGCTACGCCGCGAAGCGGCGGCTGGTGAATGCTGCCTTCATATTTGTCCGCCCAGGCTGCGTAGGTGAAGAGACGCGAAATCGCGGCGTCGACCTCGGCGTTTGCATTGGCTGCGGAAGCTCCGGTCATCGCTGTTATCCGCGAGGCGAATTCGTCGGCGCGACCACTGAGGTTCTCGGCGATGTAGTAGAGAATCTGGGCGCGGTTATGCGTGGTCGCATTCGACCAGGCGGAGGCGGCCTGTGCGGCAACCACTGCATTGCGGATGTCCTTGCGGTTGCCTTCGCCGACCTCACCGATCGCCTTGCCCTTGGGGGAGGTGATGACACGGGAATAATTGCCGTCCGGGCGCGCCTGCTTGCCACCGATGAAGAGCTTTGCCGTCCGGTCGATACTGGGCAGGGCAAAATCGCCAGCAACCGGCTTCACCTGCGAAAGGGCGGGCATTGCTGCTCGCGCCTTGCGGCCGACCCAAGCCTTCGGCTTCAGATATTCGTAGCAACCTTCCCGTCCGCCTTCGCGGCCGAATCCGGATTCGCGCTTGCCGCCAAAACCGACGGCGGCATCGAAAAGATTGGTGGCATTCACCCAGACCACGCCGGCTGCGAGCTTTGCCGCAACGTTCAACGCCAAGCCGATCGTCTCGCTCCAGACGCTGGCGGCAAGGCCGTAGCGGGTGTGATTGGCAAGCTGGATAGCCTCTTCCGGTGTGCGGAAAGTCATGGAGACCGCAACCGGCCCGAAGATTTCCTCGGTCGCGACGATCGAGGTCGGCTGCACGCCGCTGAGAAGCGTCGGCGGGTAGAAGCTGCCGCCCTTCGGCAGGTCGATCTTAGCCTGATGCAGTGTCGCGCCTTCTGAAACTCCCTTTTTCACCAGCGCTTCAATACGCGTCAACTGCACGGGCGCGATGATCGCACCCATATCGATGCACTTGTCCAAAGGCTGACCGACCCGCAATGTCTGCATGCGGCGCTTCAGCCGCTCATGGAAAAGATCGGCAATGCCTTCCTGGACCAGAAGCCGCGAGCCGGCGCAGCAGACCTGCCCCTGGTTGAACCAGATCGCATCGACGACGCCTTCCACGGCGCCGTCGATATCGGCGTCGTCAAAAACGACGAAAGGTGACTTGCCGCCGAGTTCCAGCGTCAACGATTTACCGCTACCTGCGGTACGCTCGCGAATAACGCGCCCGACTTCTGTCGATCCGGTAAAGGCAATTTTGTCGATATCCTCATGCCCGACGAGCAGCGCGCCTGTTTCGCCTTCTCCCGTCACGATATTGAGCACACCCTGCGGAAGGCCCGCTGCGGATGCCAGTTCGGCAAAGAGAAGCGCCGTCAGCGACGTGTATTCGGCAGGCTTCAGGATGACGGCGTTGCCGAGTGCCAAAGCCGGCGCCACTTTCCAGGCCAGCATCAGGAATGGGAAATTCCACGGGATGATCTGGCCGACGACGCCCACCGGCACATGATCGGCAAATTCCGTGTCCTGGATTTGCGCCCATCCGGCGTGATGATAGAAATGACGAGCTGCCAGCGGCACGTCGAGATCGCGGGTCTCGCGGATCGGCTTGCCGTTGTCGATAGCCTCGACCACAGCAATCAGACGCGCATGGCGCTGGATCATCCGGGCAAGCGCATAGAGATGGCGCGCCCGCGCGTGGCCCGGCAGGCGCGCCCATGACGCCTGTGCCTTGCGGGCCGCAGCAACCGCATTGTCTACATCCGCCGCGCCGCCGTTCGCGAGCTTCGCCAGGACCTTGCCGGTGGCCGGCTCGAACGTGTCGAAGTTCTTGCCCGACGCGGAGGCCACGAACGCGCCATTGATGAAGTGACCGAAACCGGAAGCGTGGCGCGCTAGCCAGTCGCGAGCTTCGATATCGGATTCAGGGGCAGGGCCGTAGGACATTTCGTCGAAATACTTTGCAACAGTCATCTGGATCATCCAATCGGGTGTCTGTTGAGGGCCGAATAGGCACCGGTGACGTGATGCTCCAGCTGCCGCTCGATATCCGCAAGCAAGCTCGATGCACCGATGCGGAAGAGATCAGAATCCAGCCACTCGCGCCCCAGTTCGTCCTTCATCAGGAACTGGTAGTTCAACACGTCCTTCGCCGCGGAAATGCCACCGGCCGGCTTGTAGCCGATCTTGATGCCGGTGCGCTCCTGATAGGCGCGGATCGCCCGCAGCATGGTCAATGTCACGGCCAGCGTCGCATTGACGCCTTCCTTGCCGGTTGAGGTCTTGATGAAATCGGCTCCCGCCATCATGCAGACCAGCGAGGCCTTGGCGACATTGCGGAGCGTCTTCAGGTCGCCGGTCGCTAGAATGGCCTTGACGTGCGCATTACCGCAGGCGGCGCGATATTCTTGCATTTCCTCGTAGAGTGCTGTCCAGTTGCCGGTCAGCACATGCTCGCGGGTGATGACGATGTCGATTTCTTTCGCGCCATCGGCAACCGACGCCTCGATTTCCTTGACCTTGAGGTGGTGCGGGCTGAGACCGGCAGGGAACCCGGTCGAAACCGCGGCGACCGGAATGCCGAAATCTCCAAGCGCCTCGACGGCCGTTGCAACAAAACGATGGTAGACGCAGATGGCGCCGGTGGTGATCGAACGGCCGCTCATGCCAAGCGAATCCAGAATGTCGGCGCGTATCGGATTCATCGCCTTCGCGCACAACCGTTTGACGCGCTCGGGGGTATCGTCGCCGTTCAATGTCGTCAGATCGATGCAGGTCACCGCCTTCAGGAGCCAAGCTGCCTGTGCGTCCTTTTTGACGGTGCGGCGTCCGGGAAGCGAGGCTATGCGGCGCTCGGTGGCAGACAGGTTGACCCGGGTGTCAAGGACCCACGACAGATCGAGTTCCATACCCGTATTGCGCGGCCGGTTATGGGTGCCGTCCGGCGATCGCGAAGGGGCTCCATGATGCGTCGCGTTTGCCGCATTGTGAACAGCAACGGTTTCCAAATAGAATCCTCCCGGTCAGAGCGTGAAGGTCTTGTTGCATCCGTGCAGATGCACGCAGCGGAAGCTTCACAACTGGCTCAAATGTGATTTTCTTTTCATTGTTTGTTAGGTTTGCATCACTGTCCTACCGCGTCAAGTTTAGATTTCGACAGACGCCGAAAAAATGCGGATTTCTCAGTCGAAGTCGTTCATACCGTTTTCGGTGATGACCACATCGAACGACTTCATGTCGCTGAAAAAGGCTGGTTTCAACTTGCCGATTTTGCTGCTGTCGGCGAGAAGAATATTCTTTCGTGCCCGAGACATCGCCTTTTTCTTGATTTCCGCTTCGTGAAAATGCGCGCAGGTCGCGCCACGCCGGGCATCGACACCGGCTGCAGAAAGAAATGCCACGTTGATCACAAGCTGGTCGAGCATTTCCAGCCCCGAGGCACCGGAAAAGCTCGCCGATGCGGGGTGGTAAAGACCACCGAGCATAACAAGGCGAACGTTTGGTTTTCGCGTCAGACGATCGGCGACATTCATGGCGTAGCAGATCGCCGTTATGTGAATCCGGTCTGGGAGAAGATCGACCAGATAGGGTAAGGTGGTGCCACAATCGAAAAACACCGTGTCATCATGGTGAATGTAATCAATGGCTTGTGTGCAAATTTGTCGTTTTGCAGCAGCATGACTGTCGGCGGCCCTGGAAATTTCATAGGGATCGTTTTCCGCTTCGACAGCCGGAACGATATGGCCGCCGAGAAACGCGAATTGGCCTGCATTGGCGCTGACATCACGCCGAACCGTCATCTCCGAGACGCCCAGTATCTCGGCAGCATTCTTGATGTGCAGAATGCGATGTCGTGAAAGGGCCTCGGATAAGACTGCGATGCGCCGGCCCCTGCGACTATCCATATCGCATGTCTCCCTTATCGTTCACACTGCAATAGTGTTCTGATGAAAATTTAACAAGGGACTGCCATTCCCATCTGGTTTCTCCCTTGATCTACGATCCGGCATTTGCGCCGAGATACAGCTTCTGCACCGGACGGTTGCGCGCGACATGGAATATCGTCGCAATTTTATAGGGAAAGCCGTCAATTTGAAATGGGAATTCGTGACTTATTTTTCATTTTTTGATGGAATGGTCACAAAGTTGTATAGATGGTGCCGACTTCTGTTGCGGGGAGCGGGGTGACGACGAGAGCGACATTCTCGGCCGGCAGGGTCAACGGGGCGACTTCGTCACGCCTCTGGTCGGGTACCCTTCCGACCAGAGGCTTCATCCGCGCGATTGCTTAGGAACATTCCTGGCTGCGCGGGCTAATCGGCGGCTTTCCTTGCTGCCGTTTCGATCGCATCGGCAACCTTTTCCGGTTGGGAGGCGAAGACGGCGTGGCTGGCCTTGATCTCGGTCACGTCGCTTCCGGCACGTTTTGCCATGTCACGCTCGAGCTCGGGGTTGATGGAGCGATCCTCGGTAGCGACGATCGACCAGCTTTTCTTGGTCCGCCATGCCGGTTGGGTGATCTTGGCGGAGAATGCCTGCTTCGAGGCAAAGACCTGTGACTTTGCCATGAAAGCGGCTTCCGATTGCGGAAGGTCGGCTGCGAAATCCGCGGCGAAGGCGCCCGGATCGAGATAGAGATATTTGCCGTCCTTCGTTTCCCTTATATCCATGCTGCCGGCAGGCTTCGAGCTGGCGAGGCTGAGCAGACTTTCTCCCTTGTCGGGCTGGAACGCCGCGACATAGACGAGGCCCGCGACATTGGGATCATTGCCGGCTTCGGTGATGACCATGCCGCCATAGCTGTGGCCGACGAGCAGGGTCGGTCCTTCCTGCAGGTCGAGAACGCGCTTGGTCGCCGCCACATCGTCGTCGAGCGAGGTGATGGGCTGCTGGACGATGGTGACGTTGAAGCCGCGCTTTTGGAGAATGTCCGTCGCCTTGCGCCATCCAGAGCCGTCGGCCAGGGCGCCGTGGACGATCACGATGTTCTTGACCTCGGCAGCCTCTGCCGCGAATGCGATGGTGGTGGTGGCGAATGCGAGGGCTGCCGTGAAAGCAAGATGTCTGTTCATGACTATTACTCCTTTGGGTCGTGTTGATGATCGGGATATTGATGCGTCTCAGGTTCAGCCGAAGGTGAAGGCGTAGGCCTGCACACCAGGATCGAGAAAGCTGATCTCGAAGTTGCGGGCGGCGACCGTGCCGGATTGGCGGACGAGCTGGTAAAGCCTGGTCGCGGTCACCGTACCGTTGCCGTCTGCATCGATGTCTGCGCCGTGGTCAGGTCCTGGCGCCTTGCCGTCGATCTTCACCTGGAAGCGGATCGGCTTGCCGCCGGCGCCAGGCCCGAGAACGAGATGCAGATCGCGGGCGCTGAAGCGATAAGTGATGCCGCCGCCCGGCTGATCAAGCGTCGCCTGATCCCGGCCGACGGTCCAGGTTCCGGACAGGCCCCAGCCGTTGAGGCCGGGTTCGGCGATCGAGTAGTTATGCGGCGTGTCTGGCTGCAGCCCTTCCGGAGAGGCGAAGTTCGCCGCCTGTTCGTAGCCGAGATAGGTTTCGCCGGAGCGGATGTTGCCGAGGTCGGGGCCCACCTCCACGCCCTTGGCATCCGGCACGACCGGCGCACTTTCCGTCGTTTGACTGCCGGCTTCGCGCAGCAGGTCCTGAATGGCCTTTTCGGTCCTGTTGTAATTGCCTTCGCCAAAATGGTGGTAGCGGATCTGGCCTTTGGCATCGATCAGATAGGAGGCAGGCCAGTAGCTGTTTTCGAAGGCGCGCCAGATGCTGTAATCATTGTCGATCGCGACGGGATAGCCGATCTGGAAGTCGCCGATCGCCTTCTTGACGTTGTCGACCTTCTTCTCGAAGGCAAATTCCGGGGCGTGCACGCCGATCACCACGAGGCCCTGGTTCGCATATTTTTCCGCCCAGGCCCTGACATAAGGGATGGTGCGAATGCAGTTGATGCAGGAATAGGTCCAGAAGTCGACGAGCACGACCTTGCCGCGCAGTTGCTCTGATGTCAGCGGCTTGGAGTTCAGCCATTCGACCGCGCCGTCGAGTGAAGGCGCGTAACCTTCGACGGGCAGATCGCTGCGGAAGGGCTTCTTCGTATCGGCGGCTGCGATCACCATGTCTTTGCTCGCCACTTCGGAGGATGTGCCGCCCAAGGGCTTCGCATGCAGCCTGTCAAGCACGGCCTGTTCCAGGGAGGCGGTGCTGGCATAGGAAATCCGCGCCAGCAGGCTGGTATCCAGTCCAAGCGCGATGACGGCGACACCCGCCAACACGGCAGCGCCGAGCACCTGGCGTATCCGGTCGCCGAGGCCGAGCGAGCGTTTCATGGCGGCGAAGAGCTTGCCGCCGACAAGCAGGGCGACGGCAAGCGAAGTTGCAGCACCAGCGGCATAGGCAATCAGCAGGAAGGTCGTTTGCAGATTGGCGCCCTGCAATGCGGCTCCGGTCAGCACAAGGCCGAGGATCGGACCGGCGCAGGGTGCCCAGAGCAGTCCGGTGGCGACGCCGAGAAGAAGCGCGCTCTTCACTGTCGTGGTGCCGCGCCCGCCGCCGGTGGCGTTCATAAGATTGTTGCCAAGGTCGACGATCGGCCGGGCAAGCGTGCTTGCGATGCGCGGCGAAAGCAGGCTTGCGCCGAAGAGAGCAAGCAGGACGATGGCGGCAAGCCGGCCATATTCATTGGCGCGAATGGCCCAGCTACCACCGACTGCGGCAAGCGTGGCGACCAGCGCGAAGGTGGCAGCCATGCCCGCCAGCATCGGCAGCGTGCTCTTGACGAAGGGCTGTCCGGCGCGGGCGAAGACGAAGGGGAGGATGGGCAGGATACACGGGCTGAGGATCGTCAGCGCGCCTCCAAGATAGGCAATGATCAGAAGTGTCATCATCGTTTCCTTTGAAACCGATTGATCGGGCTCTGGACGGCGATGGGCCTGAACCAGCAACGGCGGGATATGGCCGGTGTGAAGTATCCGCGATGTGTCCGGCTTTGCGGGAAAATGTACCGAAGTGTCGGGGTCGCGCACCGGCGATACAAAGCGATACAAACTGCTGCAGTGGCGAGGAAACGGCTGCGGCCAATGCGACCACTTGCCGAGGCAGCGCGATTGTATCGGAATGTATACAGGCGGCCGGAAGCTACATCCGTATTCAAAAAACGGTTGCTTACGACATATCGGGGATACAAGTAGAGCGCCTTTTCGCGACCATGATCCATTCGACAGGAGAGACCGATGTCAGAGCAAATCAACCACCACCGCCGCCGTTTCTTCGGCATGACGGCAGTCGCCCTTGCGGCCGTCGAGTTCGGCGTGGCCGGCACCTCCGCCGCCCAGTCGTCTGCGACTGCCGCATCGGTGCCAGCTATAAAGCCCGGAACCAACACGTCCTTCGAAGCGCTGAAGCAGGTCAAGGCAGGCGTGCTCGACATCGGTTATGCCGAGGCGGGAAAGGCGGATGCCCCTGTCGTATTGCTGCTGCACGGCTGGCCCTATGACATCTATAGTTTCGTCGATGTCGCGCCGCTGCTTGCCTCGGCAGGCTACAGGGTGATCGTGCCTTATCTGCGCGGTTACGGGACGACCCGCTTCCTGGACGACCAGACGCCGCGCAATGGCCAGCCGTCAGCGCTCGCCGCCGATATGATCGCGCTGCTTGATGCGCTCGATATCGAGAAGGCTGTCATTGCCGGCTACGACTGGGGCGGGCGGACCGCCAACATCATGGCGGCGCTCTGGCCCGAGCGCTGTAAGGCGATGGTATCGGTAAGCGGCTACCTGATCGGCAGCCAGGAGGCCAACAAGAAGCCGCTTCCGCCGAAAGCCGAACTTGCCTGGTGGTACCAGTTCTATTTCACTACCGAACGCGGTCGTCAGGGATACGAGAGCAACACGCATGATTTCGCAAAGCTTATCTGGCAGACGGCATCGCCGAAGTGGAACTTCGATGATGCGACATTCGACAGATCGGCCGCTGCCTTCGACAATCCCGATCACGTCGCGATCGTCATACACAATTATCGCTGGCGCCTGGGGCTTGTCGAAGGTGAGGCCAAGTACGATGCCTACGAGACGACGCTCGCCGCAACGCCTGTCATTTCGGTGCCGACCATCACCATGGAGGGCGACGCAAACGGTGCGCCGCATCCGCAGCCTTCCGCCTATGCCGGAAAATTTTCCGGCAAATACGAGCATCGGACGATCGACGGCGGCATTGGCCACAACCTGCCTCAGGAAGCGCCGCAGGCCTTCGCGCAAGCTGTCATAGATGTCGATCGCTTCTAATATCGGCGCCGCCGGTCGCGGAGCCTCGTTGCTCCGACCGGCGGAATATGCGTAGCTCGCGTCAACCGCCTCGACATCGAGGCGGAGGGCGGGGGCCGCTTCTATCGGTAAGGAATAGGGAAATATGGATCATGTCGATCACATCCTGATCGTCGATGACGATCGCGAAATCCGCGAGCTGGTATCGGGCTACCTGCAGAAGAACGGCCTGCGCACGAGCGTTGCCGCTGACGGGCGCCAGATGCGCAGTTTTCTCGAAGCCAATGCAGTCGACCTGATCGTGCTCGATGTGATGATGCCCGGCGATGACGGGCTGGTGCTGTGCCGTGAACTGCGCGCCGGCCCGCACAAGGCGATCCCGATCCTGATGCTGACGGCCCGTACCGACGAGATGGACAGAATCCTCGGATTGGAGATGGGCGCCGACGACTATCTTCCCAAGCCCTTTGCCGCGCGGGAACTGCTCGCCCGCATCAAGGCGGTGCTGCGGCGCACGCGGATGTTGCCGCCCAACCTGCAGATCAGCGAGGCCGGACAATTGCTGACTTTCGGCGACTGGCGGCTCGATACGGTGGCCCGGCACCTTCTCGACAAGGAAGGGACTGCGATTGCGCTCAGCGGCGCCGAATACCGTCTGCTTCGCGTGTTCATCGACCATCCGCAGCGGGTGCTCAATCGCGACCAGCTTTTGAGCCTGACGCAGGGCCGCGACGCCGATCTCTTCGATCGCTCGATCGATCTCCTGGTCAGCCGCCTGCGTCAGAGGCTGGGCGACGATGCGCGCGAACCGACCTACATCAAGACGGTGCGTAGCGAAGGCTATGTGTTTTCGGTTCCGGTCGAAATCTTGGAGCTGCGCCAATGAGGGCGGCAATCCGCTTGCGTTCGGGCCTGATGTGGCCGAGCACGTTGCGGTCGCGGATCTTTCTCATCCTGCTGATCGGATTGGCCTTGGCCTACGGGCTGTCGTTCAGTGTGCTCTATATGGAGCGGTACATGTCGGCCAAAGCCGTGATGCTTGGCACGCTGGAGAACGACGTCGCAACGTCGATTGCCGTTCTCGATCGGCTTCCGCCCGGCGAACGCGGCGATCTGCTCGATCGGCTGAGCCGCGGCAATTATCGTTTCGTGCTCGGGCCCGGCCTTCCCGGCGTGCCTGACACGTCAAGCAAAGGGGCGGAAATCTCAGGAAAGATCGAGGAGGCCATCGGGCACCGCTTTCCGATCCGGATCGAACGAATTCCTGGCGATGTGAACCGCCTGCAGGCGCATCTGACGCTGAGCGACGGAAGCCCGTTGACGATCGACGTCACGCCGAAGGGCGTCATGCCGATTGCCGCATGGCTGCCCTATGTCTTCGTCGTCCAGATGGTGCTGCTCATCCTCTGCACCTGGTTCGCGGTTCGCCAGGCGATCCGGCCGCTCGGTGAGCTTGCCGCCGCCGCCGATGCGCTTGACCCGAACAAGGACGGTCCGGCGATGAGTGAGGCGGGGCCGAGCGAGGTCGCGCATGCGGCAAGAGCGTTCAACGCGATGCGGGAGAGGATCGCCCATTACCTCGAAGAGCGCGTCCAGATTCTGGCGGCCATCTCGCATGACCTGCAGACGCCGATCACCCGCATGCGGCTGCGCGCCGACATGGCGGAGGATTCGCCGGAGAAAGACAAGCTGGTGCACGATCTCGGCGAGATCCAGCGCCTCGTTCAGGACGGCATTGCCTATTCACGCAGCGCGCATGGCAATGGCGAGAAGAGTGCCCGCATCGATCTCGCCTCGTTCGTCGACAGCATAGCCTACGACTACCAGGATACTGGAAAGGCCGTCACCGTGGTCGGCCTGGTTCAGGGTGCTGCCTTCACCAAGCCGCATGCTCTTCGCCGCATCCTGTCGAATTTCATCGACAATGCGCTGAAGTTTGCCGGTGCTGCCGAGATCAGCGTCGCGCGCAGCGCCGAGAACGATATCGTCATATCAGTCATGGACCGCGGGCCGGGAATTCCGGACGATATGCTGGAAGCCGCCATGCAGCCTTTCTTCCGGCTGGAACAATCCCGCAACCGGGAAACCGGCGGCACCGGTCTCGGTCTTGCGATCGCCCAGCAGCTGACGGCCAAGATCGGCGGATCACTCCGGCTCTACAATCGCGCCGGCGGCGGTCTGGCGGCAGAAGTCACCATTCGTTGACGTCGGCAGTCACCGCAAAATTTCGAGATGTTTGTATGTAAAGATGTCCTCGATATCGGATGCTACGTTTTGTGACATTTCGGGCGATTTCGGAAACATGGCGGATATATCCGTCGGTCAAACCACACTCCGTCAACCCGGCCGCGCAGCGCGGCCAGTCGCCTGGAGCGACGCAACACAAGGAGTGTTCCATGACAAAGATCGACAAGGTTCTCTATACCGGCAAGACCCACACGACGGGCGGGCGAGACGGCGTGTCGCACAGCGACGACGGCCAGCTTGATATCAAGCTTTCGCCTCCGGGCAGCAACCGCGCCGGCACCAATCCCGAACAGCTTTTCGCCGCCGGTTGGTCTGCCTGCTTCATCGGCGCGATCGGTTTCGCCGCGGCTAATCAAAAGGTCAAGCTTCCAGCCGATCTTGCCGTTGACACCGAGGTCGATTTGGGAACCGCCGATGGCGGCTATTTCCTGCAGGCCCGTCTCAAGATCAGCCTGCCCGGGATCGAAGCGGATGTGGCACGAGCCCTCATTGAAGAGGCTCACCAGACCTGCCCCTATTCGAAGGCCACGCGCGGCAATATCCATGTCGAATTGACCGTTGCCTGATGGATGGATTCCTCGCCGGCCATTGGCTGCGGCGGACAGGGGACGGGAGCCGAAAACAAGCAGGACGAGGCCGATCGGGCCTCGTCGATGGAGGATTTGATGAGATTGATGTTCATCTGTTTTTTGGGAGTGGCGGTCTTCGCCGCGCCCTGCATCTACGACATAAACTCGCAGGAGCCTTCGCCGCTCGCAGGCCTCGTGACGGCGGTATCAGCAGCTTCGTCTTCCGGGGAGCAGCGGCCGTTCGAGCCGATTTCGGCGTCAAGGCAACTCCTCTTCTGACCTCACCAAAGGAGAAAGACCGTGAAGCTCTATCAGAATGAAATTTCCTCGGCGACATCTCGCGTCCGCATCGCGCTCGCCCTCAAGGGACTGACGGCGGAAGCGCTGCCGGTTAGCATCCTCGGTGAGGATGCCGAGAGCCGGCAGGCCGGATATCGCAGCGTCAATCCGCAGGGGCTCGTGCCGGCCTTGCTGACGGATAGCGGTGTCCTCCTTACCCAGTCGCTGGCGATCGTCGAATATCTCGACGAGATCCAGCCCGAGCCTCCATTGCTGCCTGACACCGCGGAAGGCCGGGCGCAGGCGCGGTCGATCGCGCTTGCGATCGCAGCCGAGATCCATGCGCTGCTGCCGCCGCGGATCGGCCTGCATCTCGGCAAGGTCTTCCAGGCGGATGCCGATGCCATTACTGCCTGGAGGGGTCGGCGAGGGAATGGCCGCAGTCGAGACGATGATCGCCGGCCGCAAGCCGGGAGCCTTCGCCGTTGGGGATCAGCCTGGTATTGCCGAGATCTTCCTCTTCCCGCAGGCGATCAGCGCCCGGCGCCTCGGCTTCGATCTCGCCCGCTGGCCTGGTATCGCGGAGATCGTCGCCAGACTGGAGGCGATATCGGCTTTCCAGGAGAATGCGCCGGCGCCGAGACGATGATCCAATCTATGAAGAATCGGCCGCAAGTGACTGCTGCCGATTCTCTTCTGGTGTTCTAGTCTTGGCGAAAAGACGTCGCCTTCATGGCCCGTCGGCAGCTTTTAGCGGTTGACCCTTGCCTGCAGGTGCGCGGGATAACGATCGCCTTCCACCTTGATCGTGGCCAGCGCGCTTTCGATGCTGGCAAGATCCTCAGCCGTCAGTTCGACTTCAGCGGCCTGGATGTTCTCCTCGAGGCGATGCAGCTTGGTAGTGCCGGGGATCGGCACGATCCAGGCCTTCTGCGCCAGCAGCCATGCGAGAGCCACTTGGGCGGAGGTTGCCTTTTTGCTGGCGGCGATTTCTCCGAGACGATCAACGAGCGCCTGGTTGGCCTTTCGCGCCTCCTGAGAAAAGCGTGGCACGACGTTGCGGAAATCCTTGCTGTCGAAGGTGGTCGTTTCACTGATCGCGCCAGTCAGGAAGCCCTTACCAAGCGGGCTGAAGGGCACGAAACCGATGCCGAGCTCTTCCAGCGTCGGCAGGATTTCCTGCTCGGGTTCGCGCCACCACAGCGAATATTCGCTCTGTAGTGCTGCCACCGCCTGGACGGCATGGGCGCGGCGGATCGTCCGGGCGCCCGCTTCCGAGAGGCCGAAATGCCTGACCTTGCCTTCCGCGATCAGCGCCTTGACCGTGCCGGCGACATCCTCGATCGGAACGTCGGGATCGACGCGATGCTGGTAGAAGAGATCGATGACATCGGTCTTCAAACGCTTCAGCGCCTGCTCGGCCACCGCGCGGATCTGTTCCGGCCGGCTGTTCATGCCGCTCTGGCCGCCATTGGCATCGAAGTTGAAACCGAATTTCGTGGCGATCACCACCTCCTCGCGAAAGGGCGCCAAGGCCTCTCCCAGAAGCTCTTCGTTCTTATAGGGCCCATAGGCCTCGGCCGTGTCGAAGAAGGTCACGCCGCGTTCAAATGCCCGCCGGATCAGTGCGGTCGCTTCCTGAATATCTGTCGCTGGGCCATAACCGTAACTCAGCCCCATGCAGCCGAGACCGATGGCTGAGACATGAAGTCCGCTCTTTCCAAGTTCACGTTTCTGCATAGAAGTTTCCTCTTCTAACCTTGGTATTGCGTGTCGGTGACATGCTCCATCCAGTCGACGACCTTGCCGTCGAGCTGTTCCTGGATGGCGATATGGGTCATCGCCGTCGTCGGCGATGCGCCGTGCCAATGGCGTTCACCCGGTGCGAAGCAGACGACGTCGCCGGCGCGGATCTCCTGGACCGGGCCGCCTTCGCGCTGCACGCGACCGCAGCCCGATGTGACGATCAGCGTCTGGCCAAGCGGATGGGTGTGCCAGGCGGTGCGGGCTCCGGGCTCGAAGGTGACGCTGGCGCCAGCCGCGCGTGCGGGGCTGGTCACGGCAAACAGTGGGTCGACACGCACGCTGCCGGTAAACCAGTCGGCTGGTCCCTTGGCCGAAGGCTGCGAACCGCTTCGCTTGATATCCATCTTTGTCTTCCTTTCGATGTCGGGGTGGACATGTCCACTCGAGCAGCAAGGTATTTAGCGCGTGTGTTTGGTCGCGATTAGATGGTATAAACTGCAAGAACCCATGAGAAAGTTTCATGAATGCCGCGCCCCGCCGTCAACGACCTCATCGCCTTCCTCGCCGTTGCACGCGCACAGAGCTTCACCAAGGCGGCGGGCAAGCTGGGTGTGTCGCAATCGGCGCTCAGCCACACCATCCGCGGGCTCGAGGAGCGGCTTGGACTGCGATTGCTGACCCGCACGACCCGCAGCGTCGCGCCGACAGAGGCCGGTGAACGCCTGCTCGTCTCCATCGGACCGCGGCTCGACGAGATCGAGAGTGAGCTGGCTGCCTTGAGCGCCTTCCGGGAGAAGCCGGCAGGCACCATCCGCATCAATGCCGGCGAGCATGCGGCCGATGCCGTCCTCTGGCCCGCCTTGCAAAAGCTCCTGCCTGATTATCCCGATATCAATGTCGAAATCATCGTCGACTACGGTCTGACCGACATCGTCGCGGAGCGCTACGATGCGGGGGTGCGGCTGGGAGAACAGGTGGCGAAGGACATGATCGCGGTGCGCATCGGCCCCGACATGCGGATGGCCGTGGTCGGCGCGCCCGCCTATTTCGACACCAGGCCGAAGCCGCTGACGCCACAGAACCTTACGGATCACAATTGCATCAATCTGCGTCTGCCGACCTATGGCAGCGTTTATGCGTGGGAGTTCGAGAAGGACGGGCGCGAGCTCAGGGTTCGGGTCGAAGGACAGTTGATCTTCAACAATATAGCCCTGCGGCTGAACGCGGTGCTGGCTGGTCTTGGGCTGGCCTATATGCCGGAGGACTTGGTCGAGGCTCATCTTGCCGACGGGCGGCTGGTGCGCGTCCTCGAGGATTGGTGTCTGCCGTTTTCCGGCTACCATCTCTACTATCCGAGCCGCCGGCATACGTCGCCGGCATTCGCCCTCGTCGTCGATGCACTTCGCTATCGAGGATAGACGCCCACTATGTCGGGCCGCCCGGACAGGCATATATCCGAAGCAGGAGTGATCGGCTCTTGCCGGAAGCGAACTCATGCCTGCCAGTGATTTGACATTCCATCACTCGCCGCTAATTCACACTTGAAATTGAAGGAAACAGTGAATGAATACTGCGGCACCTGCCACGAAAGCTCGGACCGGCGTGTCCGGTTTGGATACAGTTCTGGCGGGGGGCCTCTCGCCGGGGCACGTTTTTCTCCTGGAGGGGAATCCGGGAGCTGGCAAAACGACGATTGCGCTGCAGTTCCTGATCGAAGGTGCGCGGCTCGGCGAGCAGGGGCTCTACATCACCCTTTCGGAAACCGAGAGCGAACTTCGGGCCGGTGCCGCATCGCACGGCATGGTGATCGATGGGAATATCGAGGTCTTCGAGGTCGTGCCTCCGGAAAGCCTGCTGGATGCCGACCAGCAGCAGAGCCTGCTTTATTCGTCGGATCTTGAACTCGGAGAGACGACAAAGGAAATCTTTGCCGCTTTCGAGCGGATCAAGCCACGTCGGGTGGTTCTCGACAGTCTGTCGGAGATAAGGCTGCTCGCGCAAAGCTCGTTGCGCTACCGCCGGCAGATCCTCGCGCTCAAACATTATTTTGCCCGACAAGGCGCGACAGTCCTTCTGCTCGATGATCTGACGTCCGAGGTGCTCGACAAGACAGTGCACAGCGTCGTGCACGGCGTCATCCATCTCGAAGAGATGGCGCCGAGCTACGGCTCCGAACGCCGACGTCTCAGGGTCATAAAATATCGCGGACAGGCCTTCCGCGGCGGCTATCACGATTTCATCATCCAGACTGGCGGGGTTAAGGTCTTTCCGCGGCTCGTCGCCGCCGAACACAGGTCGAGTTACGCACGTGATCAGATTTCCTGCAATATTGCCGAACTGGATCTGCTTCTCGGAGGTGGCCTGGAGCGAGGTTCCAGTACACTCATACTTGGTCCGGCCGGCACCGGCAAAAGCACGTTCTCCTTTCAATTCCTGATGGCTGCGGTCGCGCGCGGCGAGAAAGTGGCGGCCTTCATTTTTGACGAGGAGCTGGGCCTGCTCTTCACGCGGCTGAAGGCGCTCGGAATGGATCTCGAAGCCATGCGAAACGCGGGTCATATCCACATCGAACAGCTCGATGCCGCCGAACTGTCGCCGGGCGAATTCGCTCACCGCGTGCGCAATTGCGTCGACAAGGCGGATGCGAAAACCGTCATCATCGATAGTATCAACGGTTACCAAGCTTCGATGCCGGATGAGAATTCGCTGATCCTTCATATGCATGAGCTGCTGCAATATTTGAACAGGCAAGGCGCCAACACCTTTCTCACCGTGGCCCAGCACGGGCTGGTCGGTGACATGAAGGCACCTGTCGACGTTACCTATCTCGCCGATACCGTCATTCTGCTGCGTTACTTCGAGGCGGCCGGAAAGGTGCGGCGGGCAGTCTCGGTGATCAAGAAGAGGACCGGCTTTCACGAGGATACCATCCGGGAGTATCGCATAGACGCTTCCGGCTTGAGGTTCGGCGATCCTCTCGTCGGGTTCCAGGGCGTGCTTCGCGGCGTTCCCGAATTTGTCACGACCACAACGCCGCTCCTTGCGACCGATGGCGGGGATAGCGGCAATTCCTAATTCCGGCAAACCGAAAGCATTGATCTACACCCCCGTCGGTCGCGATGCCTGGGTGGCGAGATCGTTGGTCGATGAGGCCGGATTGGCATCGATTGCCACCACCGACCTGCCTATGTTCGCGTCATCGCTCAGCGATGACGTCGCGCTTGGCGTCCTGACGGAGGAGGCCGTTCGCTCGAGCGATCTCAAGCCGATCGCCGCCTGGGTTTCGGCCCAGCCGAGCTGGTCTGACCTACCGTTCATCGTGCTCACCACACGTGGTGGCGGACCTGAACGAAATCCGGCCGCTGCCAGGCTTTCCGAGGTTCTTGGCAACGTCACCTTCCTGGAAAGGCCGTTCCATGCGACCTCCTTCATCAGCGTGGCCCGGACCGCATTAAAGGGGCGCCTGCGCCAATATGAAGCGCGAACCCGGCTTGAGGCTCTGGGCGAGGGAGAGCGGCGGTTGCAGACCGCTCTCGCCGCTGGTCGTCTCGGGGCATGGGAGCTGGAGCTGTCCTCGATGGCATTGTCGGCCTCGGCGACCTGCAAAGCAATCTTCGGCCGAAGCCCCGATGACGATGTCACACGCGACGATCTGATCGCAAGTATCCACCCCGACGACCGGGATCTTGTGCTGGCACGGTTGCGCCAGACGATCGATACCGGGCGCGACTATTCGATCGAGCACAGGACGATCTGGCCGGATGGATCGCTGCATTGGACCGAGGTCCACGCGCAGCTTTATTCCGACAGATATGGTTCCGCCATGAAACTCGTCGGCGTCTGCTCCGATACCACTGTCCGCAAGACCATTGAGGAAAATCTGAGACGGCTCAATGAAAACCTCGAAGAGCGCGTGAGGGAGCGGACCAAAGAGGTCAACGCCGCTCACCAGACCCTGCTCGAAGAAGTCGCCCAGCGTGAAAGAGCCGAGGAGCAGCTTCGCCAATCGCAGAAGATGGAGGCGATCGGCCAACTGACCGGCGGCGTCGCACACGATTTCAACAATCTGCTGATGGTCGTTCTCGGAAATCTGGAGCTGCTCGGCAAGCATGTTGCCGGAGATGCCAAGGCGACGCGCCTGGTCGACGGGGCGATTCAGGGTGCGCGGCGCGGGGCGGCGCTGACGCAGCGGCTGCTGGCTTTTGCCAGACAGCAGGATCTGCAGGTCAAGCCGATCGATCTGGCCGAGCTGGTCTCCGGCATGAAAGATCTGCTGCGGCGCTCTGTGGGATCCTCGATCAGCATCGAAACCATCCTGCCGGCAACCCTACCGCCGGCGCTGGTCGATGCGAACCAGCTCGAACTGGCGCTGCTCAACCTTGCGGTCAATGCCCGCGATGCGATGCCGGATGGCGGGACGCTGTCCATATCGCTGCGTGATGCGCAGGTGGCCGGCGATGACGGCACTCTCGACAAGGGCGCCTATCTTGTGTTGGCGGTGGCCGATAGCGGCACCGGCATGGACGCGGAGACGCTGAAGAAGGCGGTCGATCCGTTTTTCTCGACCAAGGAACTCGGAAAGGGCACGGGCCTCGGCTTATCGATGATCCACGGGCTTGCCGTTCAGCTCAATGGCGCACTTCGTCTGACAAGCGAACTTGGGGTCGGGACGACCGCTGAGTTGTGGCTTCCGGCAACCGAACAGCGCCCCGAGCGGGTGATCGAAGCGGAACTGCCCGTTCCGCAAGCTGCATCCAGACTGAAGATCCTGCTGGTCGATGACGATGCCTTGATCGCCATGAGTTCGGTCGACATGCTTGAAGATCTCGGCCACGAGGTCGTCGAAGCAAACTCCGGCGCGCAGGCGCTGGAACTGATCAGCAGCGGTCAGCATTTCGACCTTGTCATAACCGACTATTCGATGCCTGGTATGACCGGTGCACAGCTTGCCCAGGCCGCACGGGACATTTATCCGGCATTGCCGATCGTGCTGGCGACAGGTTACGCCGATCTTCCTGCCGGCACCGATATCGATCTTCCGAGATTGGCAAAGCCCTATGATCAGGCCCAGCTCGCCAAGGAAATCGCCAAGGCGATGGCAAGCGAAACAATTCAGCTTCTCAGGTCCGGCAGTGGTGCACGGGGCTCAGGGCCTCCACTGCCGCGCGTCCTTTCAGGCGCGCAAAGGACGCTGTAACACTTTTAAGCGCTGCATCATTTTGTCCTTAATTCGATTCCGATTTAAGAATTATGCCTTGGCCTGTCCAAGGCCGACGATGCCAGCAATGAAATCGGCGATGGCGCCCGTGTCGTCCAGATCGAAGACCGGCAGGGCCGTATCCGTGACGGCATGATCGGCGGCGATAGCGCAGATATGGGGATCGCTTGGTGCCAACGGTTCACGATTTGCCGCCTCCAGGCGGCGGGCCTCGATCTTCGGGATCGGCTCGCGCTTGTAACCTTCGATCAGCACGAGGTCGCAGGGGGCGAGGCGGGCGAGGATCTCCTCGAACACAGGTTCGGGGGCACCGCGCAGCTCGTGCATGATGGCGTAGCGGGTGCCGGAGACGATGGTGACCTCGTGGGCGCCGGCCTGGCGGTGGCGGTAGCTGTCGGCCCCGACCTTGTCGATGTCGAAATCATGATGGGCGTGCTTGATCGTCGAGATCCTGTAGCCGCGGCGGGTGAACTCCGTCACCAGTCGGACGGCGAGCCCCGTCTTGCCTGAGTTCTTCCAGCCGGCGATGCCGAAGATTTTCGGTGCGGTCATCCGCGAAGGGCCTCCAGCCAGCGTTCCGCCTCGACGAGATCGTCGGGCGTATTGATGTTGAAGAAAGGGTCGAGCAGGCTGGCGCGGGTCGGATGCAGCGGAAACGCCACTTCCGTAACGTCATGCCGTAACAGGAAGTCGCGTACGCGGCGCTTCTCGTCGGTGGTGATCCAGGCTTCGAGATCGGCGGCCAGCGTCACCGGCCATAGCCCGAAGACGGGATGGCTGCGGCCCTCGGAGGCGGCAATGGCGATCTGCGACGGGTGCTCGATCGCAGCCGCCAGCCGGGCGACGAGATCGGCCGGGAAGAACGGGCAATCCACCGAGACGGTGACGACATGGGTGATCGAGGGCAGGCCGGCGGCATAGACCATGGCTGCATGGATGCCGGCCATCGGCCCGGCCTTACCGCGAAAACGGTCGGGAACGACAGGCACGCCCTCGGCGGCGGCATCGGCATTGACGGCAACGAGCGGGGCCTGCTGCGAGAGGCGGGTCAGCACATGGTGGAGCAGGCTCTCGGCCCCGAGCATCACGCCTGCCTTGTCGCGGCCCATGCGCTGCGAGCGGCCGCCAGCCAATACGACGCCTGCTATATCAGATCTGCCAAGCGAGAATTCAGCCATCATCCTTCCTCAGACCGGCGCGCGCGGCGCGGATTCCTGCGCGATCGGCGATACGCGGCGCTTGGCCTCACGATAGAACGTATAGAGGCCGGAGGCGATGACGATCGCAGCTCCGACGAGCGTCCAGCTGTCAGGCACTTCGGCGAAGAAGAGGAAGCCGAGCAGGGAGGAGAAGATCAGGCTCGTATAGCGGAACGGCGCGACGAAGGAGATTTCGCCGGTACGCATGGCGAGAATGACCGACTGGTAGCCGACGAGCACCAGTACCGAGGCGAGCACGAGATGCCCAAGCGCGCTAGCGCTGACCGGCTGCCAGCCGCCGAGCAGCGGGATGAGCAGCGCTCCGAAGAAGGAGGCTGATATGGCGGTGATGACGGTTATCATCAGCGAGGGAATTTCCGGGCTGATGCTCCGGGTGGCGAGATCGCGGCCGGCCGTCGTCAGCACCGCGGCGACGCAGAGCAGGGCGGCGGCGGTGAATCCTTCCGGGCCAGGGCGGATGATGATCATCACGCCGACGAGGCCGACGAGGATCGCCGACCAGCGCCGCCAGCCGACCGGCTCACCGAAGAACAGCGCCGCACCGAAAGTGACGACCAACGGCAGCGACTGCAGGATCGCCGAGGCATTGGCGATCGGCATCATGCCGAGCGCGGTGATATAGGTGACGGCGGAGAGCGTCTCACAGATGATCCTGAAGATGATCATCGGCTGCAGCATCACCCGCCAGGAACGCAGCGCGCCCATTTTCCAGGCGATCAAATAGACCAGCAGGCTGGTGAAGAGACCGCGCAGGAACATGATCTCGCCGGCGTTCATATAGGCGATCACCGATTTGGACAGAGCGTCGCTCGCGGAAAAGCCGGCCATCGCCATGCTCATATAGATGGCGCCCTCAGTATTGCGTGACCGCGGCATGAAGAGATTCCCTTTACCTGTGCGCTCCTTTTAGTCGCGAAGATGCATGAAGGGAATCGGATGAATGTCACACCAGACATAAATCGATGATGCGGTGCACAATGGCACTAATATCAATGCAGGCGTGTGGGCGGAAATCCGACAAATGCCTGTTTTATAACGTGAATTCCGATATTTCCGACGCCGCGATCAAGGCGTTGATGAGGACGCGCCGTCGCGTTGCCGGTTCGGCCATAGGCGTTTTTCTCGTCCTGCGCGGGAAACGGGTGGCTGCATCGCCTGATGTTTGAGCATCTCAGGTCTCGCAACAACCCAGGAGAGACCGATATGACACTTCTCAACGACAAGATCGCAATCATCACCGGCGCAAGCTCCGGCATCGGCCGCGCGGCGGCGAAACTCTTTGCACGGCAAGGCGCCAAGCTCGTGGTCACCGGCCGGCGGCAGGACGCGCTCGATGCCGTCATCGCGGAAGTCGAGGCGGAGGGTGGTCAGGCCGTCGCCATATCAGGCGATGTCAGGGACGAGGCGCTGCAGGCAAGGCTCGTCGAAACGGCAGTTTCGCGTTTCGGCCGGCTCGACATCGCCTTCAACAATGCCGGCATCCTCGGTGAGATGGGGCCGGTCGCCGGGCTGTCGCTGGAGGGCTGGCGCGAGACGATTGAGACCAATCTCACCGCCGCCTTCCTCGGCGCCAAGCACCAGTCGGCGGCGATGGGAAAAGGCGGCGGATCGCTGATCTTCACCTCGACTTTCGTCGGCCACACCGTCGGCATGCCCGGCATGGCCGCCTATGCGGCGAGCAAGGCGGGGCTGATCGGCTTCGCGCAGGTGCTCGCCGCTGAACTCGGAGCGCAGAAGATCCGCGTCAACGCACTGCTTCCCGGCGGCACCGACACACCCGCCAGCATTACCAACGCGCCGGACGCCACGCCGGAGGTGCTCGCTTTCGTCGAGGGATTGCATGCGCTGAAACGCATGGCGCAACCCGAAGAGATCGCCAATGCGGCGCTTTTCCTCGCCTCCGACATGTCGAGCTTCCTGACCGGCACGGCGATGCTGGCGGATGGTGGGGTTTCGATCAGCCGGACATAGGGCCGGCAAGGGAAGGTGCCGTCAGTGTCATCACTGCGGCACGTTCTTTGTTGCGGCGGGCTATGCCGCCGCAACAAAGGCATCGATCAGGCGACTTCGCGTATGTCTCTTTCCGCCTGGCGGTCGAGGTAGGCGACCAGATCCTCGATGGTGACGAGGGGTAGGTTGTGGCGTTCGGCGAAGAGCGTGAGTTCGGGCAGACGGGACATGGTTCCGTCGTCGTTGGCGACTTCGCAGATGACGCCGGCGGGGACCCTTCCGGCGAGGCGGGCGAGATCGACGGCGGCTTCGGTATGGCCGGGGCGGCCGAGCACGCCGCGGGGGTTGGCGCGGAGCGGAAAGATGTGGCCGGGGCGGGCGAATTCATCTGGCTTTGCGCGATCGTCGACGAGGGCGCGGACGGTGGCGGCGCGGTCGGCAGCCGAGATGCCCGTCGTCGTGCCCTTGAGATAATCGACGGAGACCGTAAAGGCGGTTTTGTGCGATTCCGTGTTGTTGGGCACCATCAGCGGAATATCGAGCGCATCGAGGCGCTCGCCTTCCATGGCAATGCAGACGAGGCCGCGGGCGTGGGTCATCATGAAGGCGATTGCCTCAGGAGTGACGGCGTCGGCCGCGACCACGATATCGCCTTCGTTTTCCCGGTTCTGGTCGTCGACGACGACGACCATCTGGCCGCTGGCAATGGCTGATATGGCATCTTCAATTCTTGCGATAGTCATGCTGTCAGGCCTTTCAAGGGTTATGTCAGCGGGCTGACATGGTCTGCTCGGCTCAAACCGTGAGCGAGCCTTCTGCCCTTGGGCGAACAAACGTCAGCCGACTCCGGGATGGAGTGCGACTGCCCGTGTTGTCCTCTTCCATCCGGACTATACCGTCGGCTCCGGCATCTCACCGGATCTGCTGACCTTCCAGCAATTCAAAGTGCTACAGCGTCGTTTGCGCGTCTGAAAGACGCGCGGCGCTGTGGTGCCGGAAGCGCTCGCGGGCTCCAGGATTGCTCCTGATACCGCCGGTGGGGAATTGCACCCCGCCCTGAGAACATTTCAAAGATAGGATCAAAAACAGGCGGATGGCAAGGTCAGTCGACCGGGCAAAAATGCAAAGCTGCCCTGACGCCGATGGACACACTGTTCACATGGAGGCGACGACCGGCTCGCCTTCCGTGCTTCGTTGGTGGTTTGATCCTTCCAGGCATGTCGTTGTCCCAAAACCGCTGCGCACTTTTGGGCGACCTGCATCAGGACATGATCAGGCCGCCGTCGACATTGATCGTCTGGCCGGTGATATAGGCGGCGTCATCGCTGGCGAGGAAGGTGACCAGGCCGGCGACGTCTTCGCCGGAGCCGGCCCGTTTCATCGGGATGCCCTCGACCCATTCCTTCATCAGCTCGCCGGGGGCGTAGTTGCCGAGCAGCTTGCCCCAGGCCTGGTCGTTATAGGCCCACATGTCGGTCTCGATGATGCCGGGGCAGAAGGCGTTGACGGTGATCTTCTCGGTCGCGACTTCCTTGGCCAGGCTCTGGGTGATGCCGACGACGCCCATTTTCGAGGCGGCGTAATGCGGGGTGTAGATGAAGCCATCGCGGGCCTGGCCGGAAGCGGTGTTGATAATGCGGCCGCCGCGCTTGTGCTTGCGCATTCTTGATATCGCCTCCTGAGCGCAGAGGAAAACGCCTTTGGTGTTGACGGCCATCACCTTGTCCCACTCGTTTTCGGTCAGGTCCTCGACCCGGGCGATGGTAATGACGCCGGCATTCTGGATCGAGACGTCGACCGAGCCGAATTCCTTCTCGGCGGCATCGTAGAGGGCCTTGACGCTTGCCTTGTCGGTAACGTCGCCGATGAAGGAGATCGCCTTGCCGCCTTCGGCCCGGATCTGTTCGGCAACGCCGTGGACCAGCTCCTCGTTGGCCGAAACGACGAGATTGGCGCCTTCGCGCGCAAAGCGTCTGGCGATGGCAGCGCCGATGCCGCGGCTGCCTCCCGTGATCACGACCGTCTTATCTTCGAAGCGTTTCATGCTCTTTCCTTCCCGGTAAACAGCAAATCTGGGCGTGACCTGCCCTGCGATGATTATTGGAGCTCGGCGAATTCAGGCAGTCTTGGGCGCCGTCCGTTCGACAGCCCGTTCGATCGGCGTGAAGGGCGGGCAGACGACGATATCGCACGCCGTCTTGCCCGTTATTCCCTTCAGCGCCTCGATCTCAGCTAGGGAGGAAGCGAGACCGTTCATTATCCAGTTGCCGGCAATGAGCTTTCGCCTCGCCATCACCAGCAGCAGAAACCGCCGTCGACGAGAAGATCGACGCCGGTCACGAAGCTTGCCGCATTCGACAGCAAGAACACTGCCGGGCCTACCATCTCGTCCACCGCTGCCATTCGCTGCATTGGCGTTTGCTCTTCGAAGAGCTTGGTCTGATGAACCATCTCCGGACGGGTGTTCATGGGCGTTGCCGTGTATCCGGGGGAGATGGTGTTGACGCGAATGCCGCGGTCGACCCATTCCATCGCCATAGACTTCGACATATGGATCACGCCCGCCTTGGAGGCGTTATAGTGCGCTTGGCTCAGCCCTCGGTTTACGATCACACCCGACATGGAAGCGATGTTGACGATGGAGCCGCGTCCATTCTTCAGCATGGCGCGAGCCTCGGCCTGGCAGGAAAGAAAGACGCCTTTCAGGTTGATATCCATCAACGTCTGATATTGGTCCTCCTCCATCTCTTCCGCCGCGTTCGCGTTAGCGATGCCCGCCGCGTTGACTGCAAGTGTCAATGCGCCGAGATCTGCCTCGGTCCGTGCTATTGCCTCTCCAAGGGAAGACTTGCTCGTGACATCCGCCGCGATCTGGATCGAACGGCGGCCAGCGGCGCGAATATGTTCAGCCGTCCTGGCCAGCCCGTCGTCGGTTCGACGGTCGAGTAACGCCACGTCGGCGCCGCACTGTGCAAGGCCGATGGCAATGCGCTGCCCGATGCCGCTTCCGGCTCCGGTAACGATGGCAACCTGGCCGCTGAGATCGAAAAGCTTCGGGGCGTTCAGAGTGATGTCGGACACCGCTCTTCCTTTCTCTGTCTGTTTAGATGGTGGCTAGCTCCATGACCGAAACGTCATTTGCCTGGTCACGATTGAGAATGCCTGCCTGTTTGCCTTGCGCAAGCACGAGAATGCGATTGGAGACTCCGAGAACTTCCTCGAGGTCCGAGCTTACGACGATGACCGCCACGCCCCGTTTGGCAAGATTGACGATGATGTCGTAGATGCCCGCTCGGGCGCCGACGTCGATGCCTCTCGTCGGTTCGTCGAGTACGACGACCTTAGGATCGCGCATCAGCCATTTCGCGATGACGACCTTCTGCTGGTTGCCGCCGGACAGGTCCGAGGCATATTGCTCCGCACGGCCCTTCACGCCGAACTTGGCAACCGCCTTCTCCGCAAACGAGCGCTTGACGCGCGGCGTAATCCAACGCCCGCCCAGCTTGTCAAGATTGGCGTATATAATGTTCTCGCCGATCCGGTGCCCGACAACCAAGCCTTGCTCCTTGCGGTCTTCCGGGACCATCACGATGCCCTTGGCGATCGCGTCCGCCGGATCGCGCAGCCTGAGTTCTTCGCCTTCCAGCTTGATCGAACCTGCACTGATTGGGTCCGCGCCCGAAATGGCGCGGACAAGTTCCGTGCGGCCGGCGCCGACCAATCCGGCGATCCCGAGAATTTCCCCGGCGCGCACATCGAAGGTAACGTCACGGAATGAGTTGTCCGGCGAGCTCAGCCCCGACACCTGGAGTACTGGATGGTCTGTCGGAACCGGCAGGGCAGGGAACAAGCGGTCAAGTGGGCGTCCAACCATGCTCTCGACGATCGTTCGCACCGGTGTCGCGCTGTCGGAGAATTCCTGCACGCGCTCGCCATCACGAAGAACAACGATCCGGTCGGTTATTCGCTTGATCTCTTCCATGCGGTGGGAAATGTAGACGATGCCGACACCCTCTGACCGAAGCTTTCTAACCTGTTGGAAAAGAGCTTCCGTCTCCGCGCCGCCAAGGGCGGCTGTCGGCTCATCGAGGATCAGGAGCTTGGCGTTGAGAGCCAGCGCCTTGGCGATCTCGATGAGTTGTTGATTTGCTGTGGAAAGGCCGGCGACCGTCCGCGTTGCGGGTATGTGAAGGTTCAAGCGAGCGAGCTGGTCCTGGGCCCGGCGAACCATTTGGGGACGATCGACGACGCCGTTCTTCATCGGCCAACGTCCGATGAAGACGTTCTCCGCGATCGACAGTTGCGGCAGAAGCTGCAGCTCCTGGTGGATCAGGACAACGCCCTTGTCGATCGCTTCCCTTGGGGTGGCTGGGGCATAAGGCTGCCCCAGCCAGGTCATTGATCCTTCAGACGGTGTGCGGGACCCGGCGATGATGCCCGATAGCGTTGACTTGCCCGCTCCGTTTTCACCGAGAAGTGCAACCACTTCGCCCGGATAGACGTCCAAGCTGACATTCTTCAGAACCTGGAGCGGCCCATACCACTTGGATATGCCCCTCAGGGAAAGAACTGGATCAGTCATGGCACACCTCCTCAAGACCTCAACTTCATTACGGATGGTTGGCGATGAAGCCTGCGACGTTTTCTTTGGTTGTCAGCGTGGCATCCATGAGCTGGACCGGCGGCACCTTTTCTCCGGCGACAAGCTTGGCGGCGTTTTCAACCGCATCGCGGCCCATCTTCTGCGTCTGCTGGGTCGCAGTTACGTTGAAGACGCCTTTGCTGAGCGCTTCGAGAGCTGCGGTGTCACCATCGAAGCCGCCAACCACGATCTTCTGGGAAGGATTGGCGACCTTGATCGCCTGTGCGGCGCCAAGGGCGAGGCCGTCGGCCTGGGCGAACACGATCGAAACGTCCGGATTTGCCTGCAGCATATTCTGCATGATCTGGAATCCTTCGTCCTGGCTCCAGATGTTCGAGAACTGCTCGGCGACAACCTTGACGTCCGGATATGCCTTGAGAGATTCAGCGCAGCCCTTCGAACGATCGACTTCCGGCGTCGTGCCCTTCTGGCCGTGGATGATGACCATCTTCCCCTTGCCGCCGGCTTCCTTCAGGATGTAGTCGCACACGGCCTTGGCAGACGCGACGGAATCCGTTGCAAGGAATGTATCGCCGGGTGCTCCCTCGGCGTTGCGGTCAACGTTCACGACCGGAATACCAGCGTTCTTCGCGAGCTTGACCGGAACGGTCGCAGCGGCCGCACCTGCCGGAATGTAGATCAGCGCGTCGATTTTCTGGGTCAGGAGGTCCTGGATTTGATTGACCTGTGTCGGCCCGTCGCCTTTTGCGTCGACCGTGATGACTTCGATGCCGCGCTTCTTGGCTTCGGCTTCGACCGATTGCTTGATCTGGTTGAAGAAGTTTGCCTGAAGGTTGGCAACCGCCAAGCCGAGCTTCTTCAGTTCCGCCGCGTGTATGGGGCCGAGCATGAGACCCAGCAGTGCAGCAGACGCGAGCATGGTGCGCGCTATTTTCATTGTATTTCCTCCGTTGTTTGATGGAACCCTCGGGTATGTCCTCCCCCTCGGGGTATTGATCCGCCCCAAACCCTTGGAGCGGAATTCCAGGCCCGCCAACGCGGCGGACCCCGTTCGTCAGGCGCGACGCCGACGAATAGTCTCCGCGCCGACCGCGAGCACGATGACGATGCCGATGATCACTTGCTGCAGGAACGGCGAGACGTTGAGAAGATTGAGCCCGTTGCGAAGGACGCCGATGATAAGAACACCGATAAGTGTTCCTCCGATACCGCCCGCGCCCCCCGAGAGTGAAGTCCCGCCGATGACGACCGCAGCGATGGTGTCCAACTCATAGCCCAGACCACTGGACGGCTGGACGGAGTCCAGCCTGGCGGCGAGTACGATGCCTGCGAGCCCCGCAAGGACTGAACTTGCGACGTAGACGCCAATCGTCACGAGCGGGACGTTGATACCCGCCAGCCGAGCGACTTCCGGATTTCCTCCCACCGCGTAGAGCATGCGACCTTCGGACCGGAAGTGCAGGAAAAGCCACGCCGCAAGAACAACCGCAAGCATGAGAAACACAGTGGCGGTCAACACGCCGAAATGGCGATCGATTGCCAGCATCATGAACCAGTCGGGGAATCCCACGATCTGCTGGCCGTCCGTGATCATATTTGCGACGCCGCGAGCCGCGGACATCATTGCAAGAGTGGCAATAAACGCTGGAACCCTGAACTGCGTCACCAGTAGTCCGACGATCAGCCCCGAAACGCCCGATGCGACCAGAGCAAAAGCGATCCCGACCGGCAGCGGTAGGCCGGCGACATTCGCAGTCCAGCCCATGACCATCATCGCAAGAGCGAGTGCCGAGCCGACGGAGAGATCGATGCCGCCGATCAGAATGACAAAGGTCATTCCGACGGCCATGATGCCGAGAACCGTGATCTGATCGAGGATGTTGAGGCCGTTCCGAACCGACAGAAACGTGTCGGTGCTGACGCTCAGAAAGACGCAAAGCGCGAGCAGCCCCACGAGTGGGCCGGTGGCGCCCTTGAGCTTGCTCAACCAGGCGCCGGACGAAAGCCTGTGTTCATTGATATCAAGCGCCACCATTGTTCCTCCCTATGCGTAGGCTGATCGCTAATTCGTTCGAAGAATAAATATTCACCGATGCTGGAAAATTCATTAACAAGTTGCCTTTCGGCTGTCAATAGGATTTTCTGGGCTTGCAACTGCCGGTGCACCGCTTAAGGGGCTTGACTAATCGGTGTCTTGTGCAAAAATATTGATAACTGAATATTTATGCATGAGAGGAATCCATGAATACGACAGAACTCGAGCGGGTCGCTCGCGAGATCCGATTGCGCGATCTCCAGGCGGTCTTTGAAGCGGGCGCCGGCCATATTGGCGGGGAGATGTCGGTTATCGACATTTTGACTGCCCTCTATTTTCGTGTGCTGAATGTTTGGCCCGATCAGCCGAAGCACCCCGACCGCGACAGGTTCGTTCTTTCGAAGGGACATACGGCATGCGCTCTGTATGTGACGCTCGCAAAACGTGGCTTCATCCCGGAGGAAGAGATTTCCACCTTTTTGCAGCCGCATTCGAGGCTGAACGGGCATCCAAATTGCAACAAGGTCCCTGGCGTCGAAACGAATACCGGGCCGCTCGGCCACGGTCTTCCAGTTGCAATAGGAATGGCAAAAGCCGCCAAGCTCTCGGGCGCAAAATATCACACCTACGTCGTCACCGGCGACGGTGAGATGCAGGAGGGCTCCAACTGGGAAGCGATCATGGCGGCCGCGCAGTTCAAGCTCGATAACTTGACGCTGGTCATCGACCACAACAGGTTCCAGCAGGGCGCGGCCCTGGCGGAAACCAACGATCTCGCCCCGCTTCGTCCGAAGCTTGAAGCTTTCGATTGGGAAGTCACCGAGATCAATGGGAACAATATGAGCGAAGTCGTTTCAGCCCTCGAACAACGGGCATCGAGGCCGCATTGCATCGTCGCCCACACCAACAAGGGGCATGGAATCTCGTTCATGCAAGACCGAGTCGACTGGCACCACAAGGTACCGAGCAAGGAACAATACGAAATCGCATTGGCAGAATTGTCGGAGGCACTGTAATGAACGCGCCAATAAACACACCCAAGCTCTACGATTGCCGCGACGCATTCGCCACTACGCTTGAGCGGCTGGCAGCCGAAAACGAAACAATCGTTGCCGTCTGCAACGACTCCGTGGGTTCCTCCAAACTCGGCGGCTTCAAGGCGAAGTTTGCAGAGCGCCTCGTCAATGTCGGTATCGCCGAGCAGAACATGGTGGGGGTTGGAGCAGGCCTCGCCAATGGCGGACGCCTTCCGTTCGTGTGCGCCGCCGCTCCGTTTCTAACGGGACGGTCGCTGGAGCAGATCAAGGCCGATATTTCGTATTCCAATGCCAACGTCAAGCTGGTCGGCATTTCTTCTGGAATGGCGTATGGCGAACTCGGCCCGACCCATCACTCGATCGAGGACTTCGCCTGGACGCGGGTTCTGCCTAATCTCCCGGTCATTGCGCCTTGTGACCGCATCGAAACAGCTGCTGCGGTTGAGTGGGCCGCGGCCTACAACGGCCCCTGTTTCCTGCGCCTGTCTCGCGTGGGTGTGCCTGATCTCCTTCCGGAGGGTCACAAGTTCGAACTTGGCAAGGCAAACCTCCTTCGCCAGGGTTTTGACGTCACCCTTATCGCAAACGGCACTTTGACTCATCGAATCCTAAAGGCTGCCGAGATCCTCGCAGAACGCGGTATCAACGCCAGAGTGCTCAACCTTGCAACGGTTCGTCCGATCGACGAGGACGCCATCATCGCGGCGGCGAAGGAAACCGGAGCGATCGTCACAGCCGAAGAGCATTCGATCTTTGGCGGGCTCGGTTCCGCGGTCGCCGAAGTGGTGGTCGACAATGCTCCAGTCCCGATGAAACGTCTCGGAGTTCCCGGCGTCTACGCTCCGACCGGTTCGGCAGAGTTCCTGCTCGACGAATTCGGGATGGCGCCGTCCGCAATCGCCGACGCGGCGCAGTCGCTGATCAGGCGCAAGTAACTGGGATCACGTGATCAGCCCGGATACCTTTTGTCGTCCCGGCTGCCGTCTGATCTGGGGAGGATAGTATGCGGGCAATTCTGGCAATTGACCAGGGCACCACCAATTCAAAGGCAGTTCTCGTTTCCGAAAAGGGAGAAATTGTTGGCAGAGGTTCGGCTCCAGTCGGCATCACCTATCCGAAACCAGGCTGGGTCGAACAAGACCCACGGCGGCTCTACGCATCCGTCTGCGAGGCGATCGACGCCTGCCTGAAGGCCGCCCCCGACGTCATTGTCGAGGCCGTGGCGATTTCCAATCAGCGCGAGTCAGTCACGGCCTGGGACGCCGAAACGGGAGAAGCACTTGGACCGGTGGTAAGCTGGCAGTGCCGTCGAACGGCACAGGATTGCGAACGTCTCATTGTCGAAGGCCACCTTGACCGTGTGCAGGCGCTCACAGGCCTGCCACTGGATCCGATGTTCCCGGGTTCGAAATTCCGATGGCTGCTCGACCGTATGCCGGCCGGGCGATCGGTGCGGCTGGGAACGGTCGACAGTTGGCTCGTCCACTGCCTGACGGGTGGGCGCCGGCATGTCTGCGATGCTTCCAATGCCGCCAGGAGCCAGTTGTTCGATCTCCAGGAGCAGAGATGGAGCAAGGAACTTGGCGAGATTTTCGGTGTGGATATCGCGCTTCTCCCCGAGGTACTCGACAGCTCTGCCGACTTCGGCAGGACGCAAGGGTTGCCAGGCGTGCCGGATGGAACTCCGATAATGGCCGCGATCGGAGACAGCCATGCTGCGCTGTTCGGCCATGGCGCATTCAAGCCGGGTGATGGCAAGGTAACCTTTGGAACCGGCTCTTCTATCATGACGACGCTTCCGCGATTTATTCCCCCACGCAACGGCGTCACAACGACCGTCGCATGGCGTCTCGGGGGAAAGCCGACTTTCGCTTTCGAAGGCAATATTCTCGTTTGCGCCGCCAGTCTCCCCTGGATGGCAGGCATTCTCGGCCTTTCAGACGTGGCGGCCCTTGTCGAACTTGCGGCGAGCGCCGAACCGGGCGGACCGGGCTTCGTGCCAGCATTCGTGGGACTGGGCGCACCCTATTGGAACTCGGACGCCCGTGCCCTGTTCTCCCAGATCAACTTCAATACGACACGTGCGCAAATGGCGCGGTCGGTAACCGACTCGATCGCCTTCCAGGTGCACGACGTGATCGCCGCCATGCGTGCACAAAGCGGCGGCGAGCTCGGGGCGCTCTATGTAGACGGCGGACCGAGCCAGAACCGGTTCCTGATGCAGTGTGTCTCGAACCTCATCGAACATCCCGTGATCCAATGCGAAGCACCCGAGGCGTCGGCTTTGGGAGCTGCATATCTCGCGGGTCTCTCACTTGGCTTGTGGAGCGATCTTCATGTTATCGCAGAGCTGCCCCGGAGCTCGCATATCATTGACCCGGAACCCGTGGATCGAGCGGTGCTTCTGAATACATGGAGTGATGCACTTGCCCGCTCGACGTCCCGCGAAACAACGGCTAATGATGAATAAAAATTCACCCTAGGATTAGCGATGACTCGCCTCAATGAACTCCGCCTCATCTCAAGGGTCGCCCAGATGTACCATTTGGAGGGACGGCGACAGGCGGAGATCGCAGAGCACCTTCGCCTGTCGCAGGCGACGGTGTCGCGCATGCTCAAGCGTGCAGAGGCTGAAGATATTGTCCGAACCAGCGTGACGCCCCCCGTTGGCACCTACAGCGAGCTCGAGGGCGCGCTTCGCGAGAAATATGATCTGCCGGAGGCGATCGTCGTGGAGTGCACGGAAGATCGGGATGGAGCCATCATGGCCCGTATCGGAGAGGCAGCGGCTCATCTCTTGGAGGTGACGCTTGCGCCAGGGGAGATCATCGGCGTTTCGAGTTGGAGCCAGACCATCTCCAAGATGGTCGAGAACATTCATCCGCTGAAGAGCGCTCAGGCGAAATACGTCGTCCAAACCCTTGGAGGCATGGGCGATCCTTCAGTCCAGACGCATGCGACGCAGCTTACCACGCGGCTTGCTCGCCTGACCGGCGCTGAGCCAAAACTGCTCGCTGTGCAGGGCGTTACGACGTCCAGAGAGGCAAAATTTCTTATGCAGGCCGATCCATACGTTCGGGAGACGATGGACTTGTTCGGCAGCATAACGCTTGCGATTGTCGGAATCGGAGCAGTCGAACCGTCCGAACTTCTCGCACGGTCCGGCAACATCTTTTCGTCTCGCGAACTCTCTGATCTCGCGGAAGCGGGAGCCGTCGGCGATATCTCACTTCGTTTCTTCGATAAAAACGGCAAGCCGGTCAAGACACCCCTGGACGACCGGGTCATAGGGCTTCCACTCGAGGATCTCGAACGGGTGGACCGGGTCATTGCTCTTGCCGGCGGGTCCAAAAAGACTGACGCTATCGCAGGGGCGCTCCGCGTGGGGGTCATCGACATGCTTGTTACCGACAAGTTTACCGCGCAGCGATTGATCAACTAATGAGGCAGACTGATTTTGGCAGCCTCAATGCGCTGTCCCATCCACGATCACATGATCGTGGTCCATTGAGCATTTCTCCACCCGGGCCTCGACCCTGTAGATCTCCCGCAGCATTTCGGCGGTGACGACGTCGCGGGGGGTGCCGCAGGCGTGCATGCGGCCGTTGGCGATGACCAGGACCTTGTCGGCGAAGCGAAGGGCCTGGTTGAGGTCGTGAATGGCGATCAGGACGATCATGCCCTTGGCGCGGGCCTGGCGGCGCATGAAGTCGAGGACTTCGACCTGGCGGTGAAGGTCGAGCGCGCTTGTTGGTTCGTCCATCAGCATGATCTCAGGCTCGCGGACCAGGGCCTGGGCGATCGAGACCAGCTGGCGCTGGCCGCCGGAAAGCGCGCCGAGATCGCGGAAGGCGATGGCGGTGATATCAAGCGCCTTCATGATCTCGTCGATGAAGCGCAGGTCGCTGTCGCTGACAGCCCAGGACTGGCCCTGCTTGCGGGCAAGCAGGATGGATTCGTAGACCGTCAGCACCGCGTTTGCCGAGGTATCCTGCGGCATGTAGCTGATGGCGTTTTTTGTCTTAGAGCCTTCGACGACGACACGGCCAGGCCCTTTGAGCAGGCCGGTGATGCGCTTGAAAAGCGTCGACTTGCCGGCGGCGTTCGGGCCGATCACCGCCACGACCTCACCCGACTTCATCATCGGCGTGGTCACGTCTTCGACGAAAAGCTTACGGCCGTGATAGGCGCCGACTGACTGCAACTGTAGTGCTACCACGACCGGCTCCTGTTCGAGAGGATGAGCGAGAAGAAGAAGGGTACGCCAACCAGCGCGGTGATGATGCCGATCGGGAAGACGACGCCTGGGATGATCGACTTCGAGACGATCGAGGTCAGCGAGAGCAGCAGCGCGCCCGACAAGATCGATCCCGGCAGGAAGAAGCGCTGATCCTCGCCGAGGATCATGCGCGCGATATGCGGCCCGACGAGGCCGACGAAGCCGATCGTCCCGACGAAGCTCACAGGCACAGCGGCAAGCAGCGAGACCACAAGCATGGTTTCGAGCCGGATGCGGCGGACATTGACGCCGAAGCTTGCAGCCTTGTCCTCGCCGAGGCGGATGGCGGTCAGCGCCCAGGCGTTGCGGGCAAAGAGCGGAAGTGCTGCCAACAGGACGGCAAGCGTCACCCAGATCTTCGGCCAGGTGGCCTTGGTGAGGCTGCCCATCGTCCAGAAGACGACGGCCGACAGCGCCTGTTCGGAGGCCAGATATTGCAGGAAGGCGAGAGCCGCATTGAAGGTGAAGACCAGCGCGATGCCGAGCAGCACCACCGTCTGCACCGAGACGCCACGGGCTTGCGAGATGAAATGGATGAAGAGTGTGGCGATCAGCGCCATGATGAAGGCATTGACCGGCACCAGCAGCCCGGCCGCTACAGGCAGAAGCGGAACGCTGGTGACGATGGCAAGTGCGGCACCGAAACTTGCTGCTGCCGAAATGCCGAGCGTGAAGGGGCTGGCGAGCGGATTGGCGAGGATCGTCTGCATCTGCGCACCGGCGACGGAGAGCGATGCACCGACGACGATCGCCATCACGGCAACCGGCATGCGGATGCCCCAGACGACGGCGCGCACCTGATCCGAAACCGAGGAGGGGTCGAGAAGGGCAGCGACGACTTCACTGAGACCATAGCGGGCCGGGCCCCAGGCGAGATCGACGGCAAAGGACAGGCAGAGCGCTGCCGTCATGGCGGCAAGGATTAGAAGCTTGCGCCGGGCGAGGGCGCGGTAGCGCTCCCTCCCGGCTTCGGCTTCGATCGATATGGCGGCGATCTCGGCCATTTCGGATTACTGACCCGCCTTGGCGTCGACCCAGTAACCCGGCTGATAGGCTACCGGCAGGAATTTTTCGTGGAATTCCTTGAAGGTGGCATCGGCATCGAGATCGGCAAAGAGGTTCGGATGGAACCACTTGGCCAGCTGCTGGACGGCGACGAACTGGTAGGGGCTGGTATAGAACTGGTGCCAGATCGCATGGACATTGCCGCCGGCAACCGCTCTGGAGCCGGTGAAGGCAGGGTTTTCCATCAGCGTGTTCAGCGCCTTGCGGCTGTCGTCGAAGGTGGCTGCCGCATTCGGGCCGACATTCACAAAGTCCTTGGCATTCTTGGTCTGGCTCCAGTTGGAGCCGGTGACGACGATGACGTCAGGATTGGAGGCGACGACCTGCTCGGCATTGATCGAACCGGTATAGCCCGGCAGGAAATCGGAGCCGAGATTGTGACCGCCGGCCCAATCGACCATCAAGCCGAAATTATCGGGACCGAAGGTGCCGCAGCATTCGACCAGACCCGCGGCGCGATACATGAAGACATTCGGCTTCGGCGGATTGGCGGCCTTCAGTCTGTCCGTCACGCGCGCCATCTGCTCTTTCCAGAAGCTGGCGACGGCTTCGGCGCGATCCTCATGGCCGAAGATCTGGCCGAGGATCTTCAGGCTCGGCTCGGTGTTGGCGAGAATATGCTCACGAAAATCGATATAAACGATCTTTACGCCGATGCCGTTCAACATGTCTTCGAGCTTCACTTCGTCGGCCGCCGTCTTGTTGCCGATCGGCAGCAGCAGCACATCGGGATGAAGCTTGACGATCGTCTCGGTCTGCAGCGTGCCGTCTGTGAGGTTACCGAGGAAGGGCAGGTCCTTGCCCTTCGGAAACTTCTCGACATAGGCGTTGAAGCCGTCCTTGTCGGTGGTCCAGAGATCGTTGCGCCAGCCGACGATCTTGGCGAAGGGATCTTCCTTCTCGATCGGTGCGACGGCGTAGAGCATGCGGCCTTCCCCAAGGATCACACGCTCCACCGGCTTGTCGAAGGTCACTTCGCGGCCGGCGACATCCTTGACGGTGAAGGATTGCGCCCAGGCCGAAAGCGGCATCAGGCTCGCAATCGCCGCTGCGGAGACTGCGAGTATTTTCACGAAATTCATCTGGAAATTCCCCCGAGGTCTGAATAATGTCCGCAGGCATAAGAAATATGACTTTATGAATCAAGTTATATGTTTTAGAGCGTTTCCAAACTGATCCGATGCCGGGGTGCCTCAGATGAATTCCATGAACACGAACTACTCCATCCGCGATGAAATCCGCGACTTCTGGTCGGAACGGGCGGCGACCTTCGATCAGAGCGTCGGCCATGAAATCTTTTCGGAAGCGGAGCGGAAAGGCTGGCAGCGGCTGATCAGAAAGCATCTGGGTGAGGGCCAAGGGCGCGCGGCACTCGATCTTGCCTGCGGCACCGCCGTCATCTCGCATCTGATGCATGGTGCCGGCTTTGCAGTCACCGGCCTCGACTGGTCGGATGCGATGCTGGCGCAGGCGCGTGCCAAGGCGAAGAAACGCGGCACCGATATCCGCTTCGTGTCCGGCGACGCCGAAAACACGATGGAACCACGGGGAAGCTACGACGTCATCACCAACCGGCATCTCGTCTGGACGCTGGTGGACCCGGCTGCGGCCTTCAAGGAATGGTTCGCGGTACTGAAGCCGGGCGGCAAGGTGCTGATCCTCGACGGCAACATGGGTAGGGAAACCTGGGTCAAGGGCCTGCAGAAGCTCTGGACAAAGGTGACCGGCAAGCCGGCGGCGAGCCACATGACGCCGGAGATGATGGCGCGGCACCAGAAGATCCGCTCACGCGTCCATTTCTCCAGCCAGATGCCGGCCGAAGCGGTCGTCGATCTTCTGCGCCAAGCCGGATTTACAGACATCGTCGTCGACCGCAAGCTTGGGGATATCCATTGGGCTCAGGCCCGCAAGATGCCGTTCCTGCGCGGGCTCGAGCGCATGGTGCAGGAGCGGTTTGCGATTTGTGCGCGTAAGCCTGGGTGATGGGGTTGGTGCCGGCGCTGCGGCTTGCTCCCTCTTCTCCCCTCGGGGAGAAGGTGGCCCGCAGGGTCGGATGAGGGGGCCGCACGGCACACCATTCATTGCCCTTCGCTTGCGCTCAGTGCATGCGCTCCTGTCGTCGCTTACCCCCTCATCGCCTCGCTATCGCTCCGGCACTTCTCCCCGCTGGGGAGAAGCGGGATGCGGCACCGACGCGGTTCCTTTGTTTGGGCGTTGACGCTGTGGCTATGGTTAGGGGAGTTTGCCGTACCGTATCCCGGCCCTTCGCGGGGCTCAGGGCGTTCGGCGCTGCGATCGATTCACTGGATCGATCGCTCCCGCTTTGCGGGACCGCGCCTCACCCACCGGTGACACTCATATGCCGCGCCACCGCAGGGCGGTTATGGGTGCGGTCGATGATGAAGTCGTGGCCTTTGGGTTTGCGAGTGATGGCCTCGTCGATGGCGGCGTGGAGGAGGGTATCGTCTTCAGTGGCGCGGAGTGCCGCGCGGAGATCGGCGGCGTCGTTCTGGCCGAGGCACATGTAGAGCGTGCCGGTGCAGGTGAGGCGCACGCGGTTGCAGCTCTCACAGAAATTATGGGTCATCGGCGTGATGAAGCCGAGGCGGCCGCCGGTTTCCTCGACCCTGACGTAACGCGCCGGGCCACCGGTCTGGTAATCGATGTCGACAAGGGTGAACTGGTCTTCGAGATCGGCGCGCAGTTTCGAGAGCGGCAGATACTGGTCGGTGCGGTCTTCTTCGATCTCGCCCATCGGCATGGTCTCGATGACGGTCAAATCCATGCCGCGACCGTGGGCGAAGCGCAGGAGCTCCGGCATCTCGGCATCGTTGAAATCCTTCAGCGCCACGGCGTTGAGCTTGACCTTCAGCCCGGCTTTCTGAGCCGCATCGATGCCTTCCATGACCTTTGCGAAATCGCCCCAGCGGGTGATCTTGCGGAACTTGTCGGGATCGAGCGTGTCGAGTGAAACATTGATGCGGCGCACGCCGCAATCATAAAGCTCCTCGGCATGGCGGGAAAGCTGCGAGCCATTGGTCGTCAGCGTCAGCTCATCGAGGCCGGAACCGATTTTCTGGCCGAGTTGGCGCACCAGATACATGATGTTCTTGCGCACCAAAGGTTCGCCGCCAGTCAGCCTGATCTTGCTGACACCCTTGGCAATGAAGGCGGAACAGAGCCGGTCGAGCTCTTCCAGCGTCAAGAGATCCTTCTTCGGCAGGAAGGTCATGTTTTCCGCCATGCAATAGGTGCAGCGGAAATCGCAGCGGTCGGTGACGGAGACACGGAGATAGGTGACCGCCCGCCCGAAGGGGTCGATCATCGGGTCCGCACCTGCCAACAATGGCGATGCATTGCCTATCGTTCCAACTCTGCTGTTCACCTGTATCTCCGTACTCCAGTCAATGTGGGCATATGCTATTGTCGCGTCAAGGGAAACAGCCCGCGCGAGCATGCCAATTTCAGCTTGCGCTGAAAAAGATCAGCGCCTACTCCTCGCATGAGAAGAGGACAAAATGATGAGCGATATCTGGCCGAGCGAACTTCGCGTCTCGAAAGACAGGCAGCGGCTGGTGGTGACCTTCAACGACGGCCAGAGCTTCGACCTGTCGGCAGAGCTCTTGCGTGTGCTGTCGCCCTCGGCCGAGGTGCAGGGCCACGGGCCAGGGCAGAAGGTGACGGTGCCCGGCAAGCGCAATGTCGCGATCATCTCGATGATGCCGACCGGCAATTACGCCGTTCGGATCGGCTTCGACGACATGCACGATACCGGCATCTACACCTGGACCTATCTGCGCGAGCTCGGCGAACGCGGCGCTGAGCTGTTTTCCGCCTACGAGGACGAGCTCAGCGAAAAGGGCATGAACCGCGACACGGCGGAGAAGCCGCGCTGAGGGTCACGAGAGCGCCGCTATCGCTTTCAATCCACACATAATTCCAGCCATCGGGGGGCCATATGGCGAAAACGAACGGAAAGAACTGGCTGCGCGCCAAGGGCAGCGCCAGCGGCAGCAAGGTGACCTTCCTCGAACTGTTCTTCGACCTGGTCTTCGTCTTTTCGATCTCGCAGCTCTCGCATGCGCTCGCCGCCCACTATACGCCGCTCGGTGCTGCCGAAGCGGCGCTGATGACCTTCGCCGTTTGGTGGGTGTGGATCTTCACCGCCTGGGTGACGAACTGGCTCGATCCCGAGAAAATGCCGGTGCGCGGCATGCTGGTGGCGCTGATGATGCTCGGGTTGCTGCTGTCTGCCTCCATCCCCGAGGCCTTTGGCGACAAGGGGCTGCTGTTTGCCGGCGCCTATGTGGCGATGCAGGTCGGGCGCTCGCTGTTTACGACCTATGCGATGACGCGCGTCGACCGCCCCAACACGCTGAATTTCGTCCGCATCACCACCTGGCTCGTGGCAGCATCGGTTTTCTGGATTGCCGGCGGGCTGCTCGAGCATGAAGCCCGGCTGATCGCCTGGGTGATTGCGCTGGCGATCGAATATGCCGGGCCGGCCGCGGGCTTTGCCGTGCCGGGGCTCGGCCGCTCGACGGCGCGGGACTGGGACGTTTCCGGCGCGCATATGGCCGAACGCTGTGCGCTCTTCGTCATCATCTGCCTCGGCGAAGCGATCCTCGTTTCCGGCCGCACCTTTTCGGAGCTGCCGTTCTCCGGGCTGACCAGCGTCGTCTTCGTCACCGGCTTCATCGGCACGGTCGCCATGTGGTGGCTCTATTTCCGCTTCGGCCACGGGCGCGCCGCCCACCGCATCGAGCATGAAGAGACGCCGGGCAGCTTGGCGCGGCAGGCCTTCACCTATGGGCATATCCCGATTCTTGCCGGCATCATCGTCCATGCGGTGGCGGTCGAGTTCATGTTCTCGCATCCGCATGAGACCGGCAATCTCGGCATCGCCGCGGCCGTGCTCGGCGGCTCTGGCCTGTTCCTGATCGGCAATCTCTGGTTCAAGGGCGCGACCAGTGGCCAGCTGCCGCTATCACATCTGGCCGGCCTCGTGTTTCTGATCCTGCTCGCCTTCGCAGCACCCTTCATCGAGGTCTATTTGATGGGCATTCTGGCGACGCTCGTGCTGATCATCGTCGCCGCCTGGGAATATCGCTCGCTGACCGGCACGACGGCGGCGCCGACGCTGCATTGAACATCAGTCCTCGTCGCGCAGATCTTTCATCAGCACCGTGACGATCCGCTCCATCGAATCGGCGGTCGCCATGCATTGCTCGATCGGCTCGTCCGATAGCACGCGGTCGATGAGGCCGGTCTGGATGGCCATGGCTTCCTCACTGAGCTTTCGACCCTCTGGCGTCAAATAGAGGCGCAGCACGCGCTTGTCGCGCTCGTCATCGCGGCGAAGGAGCAGACCGCGCTTCTCCATCTGCGGCAAGAGCATGCTCATATTGGAGCGCCCGACCAGCAGCTTGCGCGCCAGCTCCTGCTGCGAAATGCCTTCGAAACGGTAGAGATTGACCAGGATATCGAGGTGCGGCGGCTTGATGTCGAGATCGGCAAGCGAGCGGGCCAATGACTGCTGCATCAGCTGGCAGGCGCGAGCCACCGCGATCCAACTGCGAAAACGCGGATGATCCCAGGGAAGGGATTGATTTTTGTTCATCGTTGTACTTTATTGTTCAGTGTTGAACAGTCTTTTGGAATCCCACTATGACAAACTTTGTGCTTGACGTCACCCGCCTCGGGTTTTCGGCTCTACAGGCGGTTTCGCCTGATCTGGCAGGCAGAGCGGCGTTCCAGCTGTTCTGCCGGACGCCGTCGACAAAGCCGAAGGGAGCAAAGGCGAAGGCGGCGCATGCAGTGGGTGCGGCCCGGCTTGCCGGCGCCGAACGCTTCACCCTCAGGCTTGCCGGCGGGCGCCAAGCGCATGCCTATCGGCTGAACGGCGGGGCGAGGGGCAAACGCAAGCGCTATCTGGTGACGCATGGCTGGGGCTCTAGCGCCGCATATATGGCCGAACTCGTCTCGATGCTTTCGGCAACGGGAGCGGAGGTCGTGGCGCTCGATTTTCCCGGCCACGGCCGTTCCGGGGGGCGCTTCCTGCATATGGGGCTTGCGGTCGAGACGATCGCGGCGGCCGAGGCGCGGTTTGGCGCATTCGATGCGGCGATCGGTCATTCCTTCGGCGGTGCGGCGCTGATGGTCTCGGCAGCGGGGCTGCTGCCTGGCGTGGCGCCTGTCACCGGCGAGAGACTGGTGCTGATCGGCGCGCCGAGCGAGATGGGCTGGCTGTTTACCGATTTCGGCGGGATGATCGGCCTTCTCCCTGCAGCGCAAGCGGCGTTGGAGAATGAGGTTCATCGTGTCACCGGACGGAGACTGGAGGATTTCGACGCCGGCGAGGCGGCGGGCGAGATCGGCCGCTCCGTGCTCGTCATCCATGCCGAGGACGACAAGGAGGTGTCGTCTCTCCATGCCAGGCGCTACGGCGCGGCGGGAAAGGGCGTTCGGCTTCTCTGGGCGAACGGCTTCGGCCACCGGCGCATCATCGGCGCCGCACCGGTTCTTGCCGCGATCGCGGCCTTTCTCGAAGGCGATCGGGGCGTGGGTGAAGCTCTTGATGAAAGCATCAAAAAAGATGCGGAGATCATTCCGTTTTTTGAGCTTCCGGCAAGGCGCGCGGCATTGTAGCGTCCGTCGCGAAGATCAAGCCGCGGCGGGACGCCTCATGAAAATCATCAGCAGCATCGAAGAGCTCAACACGATCTATGGCGCCGGACTTTCGCCGGCCTCGGTTACCAAGGTGACGAAGCAATTGACCCCGCTCTATCGTGAGATGATCGAGATCTCACCGTTTGCGGCGCTTGCGACCGTCGGTCCCGAGGGGCTCGACTGTTCGCCGCGCGGCGATCTCGGTGGCGTGGTGCGCGTCATCGACGACGAGACGCTGCATCTGCCGGACTGGCGCGGCAACAATCGGGTCGATTCGCTCTCCAACATCGTGCGCGATCCGCGCTTGGCGCTTATGTTCCTGATCCCCGGCTCGAACACGACGATGCGCATCAACGGTCGGGGCGTCGTTTCCGACGATGAGGCGCTGCTTTCAAGCTTCGAGATGGACGGCAAACATCCGCGCACCGTCGTCGTCATTTCTATCGACGAGGTCTATTTCCAATGCGCGCGGGCCGTGATGCGGGCCGAGCTCTGGAATGGAGAACACTTCGCCGATCCGGCGACGCTGCCGACGCCAGGACAGATGCTGAAGGCCGCGACCGGCGATTTCGACCAGGAAACCTACGACCGGGAATGGCCGGGGCGGGCGGCAAAGACGATGTGGTAAAGCATCGTCACCGGCGGCTCAGACTACTGAAAAAGTCGGCCAACTTCTCTTTCATGCGCGGCCCTGCGCCGAGGATGATGCCGAGTAACAACGAGGTTTGTCGACAACACTAAACCGTCACCTGCCAGTGATAGCGTGCGTGCGGCGCGGGACTGCCTCAGGTCTTGTAGATCAGCCAGCTCTTGGTGAAATCCTTCTGCATGCCGTCCTGATAGAGGATGGTGCAGTTGCGGCCGGCATTTTTGGCGCCGTAAAGGGCGATGTCGGTTTTGCTATAGAGTTCGCCGGCATCCCCGGCGCTGGATGCCATGCAGATGCCGATCGAGACGGTGACCGGACCGTAATTCACCCGCGTACGGGAGTTCTTGAAGGGCGTCGTCTCCAGCGTGCGACGAATGCGCTCGGCGATCGCGGTCACTTCCTCGGGCGTGTTGCCATCGATGATAAGGGCGAATTCCTCGCCGCCGGTGCGGGCAACGAAGATGTCACGGCGGACATTGCTGCGGATGACGGAGGCGACGGTGGCGAGCACCTTGTCGCCGACCGGATGGCCGTAGGTGTCGTTGATCTTCTTGAAATTGTCGATGTCGCAGAGCAGCAGTGCCGTCACCGGCCGCATGCTCGAATTGTCGAAAATGGCGGCGAGGCGGTCGTCGAAGGCGCGGCGGTTGGAAAGGCGCGTCAGCGAGTCGGTGTTGGCGATGCGCTTGTATTCGTCGAGTTCCTTGCGGACCTGATCCATCTCCTGCGAGCGCTGGACAACGTCCTCGACCGTGCGTTCGCCATGCGCCATGGTGTCGCCGGTCGCCTGGCTCAGGAGATCGATGGCGTTTTCGATCAGTTCGACGCTGGCGTTGCTCTTGGAGGTGATGCGCTTGTGGGTCTCGCCGAGCAGTCTGGTGTAGCTTTCCAGCGAGCTCTGCTCCTGCCTGAGAATGCGCAGCAGGCCATCGAGTTCGCCGGCAATGCGCGTATGGGCATCGTCGAAGACACGCGCCGGGCTGTGGGTGAAGTGCTGCGCGCCGAGCGCATCGAGTTCGGCCTGGGTCACCTGGCCGCCGAGGGCCGCGAGCTCGCGGGTGAGGGCTGGATTGGAGCCGATATAGGCCTCGTAGAAGAGTTGGTAATTGCGCGGTATCGGCGCGACGCCCATGGAGCGCATGGCATAGGTGATTTGACCCGCAACGTCGGGAACCGGCACCTTGGGCGCGACAGCCGTATTCATCCGGCGAACTCCTCATATATTCAAAGGCAATATTCTATTTGTTAGCTTAAATTTCTTGGGAAAAGATTAAAGCGATATATACCAAGGATTACATACGACAAATGGCCCATGAGCTAATACTTCGATCAGGCCTATGATTCTCCATGGAAAAACGTATCTTTACTGAGGCAGTGCATACTCGCTGAGCGGGTACAGTGTCTGAAAAACTTACAGTTCTTCTCTGCCGGAGACCGTATTCATCTTGTCGACAGTTGGTTTTGGCCGTTTCGTATTGCAGTCTCGACATCTTTGGGATCGTATTTTCTGCAACGGACCCGATCGTAGCCCGCAAATCAGGGCGTGAGATCATGGAAACCTCCCGTCATATTTCTTTCGCCATTCTGACCTTCACCGTCGTCGCCGCCGGCGTCTTGCTGCTGGAGCACACCGGCTTCTTCGCCGGCGCTTTCCGCACGGAGATCCTGGCAAGGGTCGATGCCGGGGATGTGGTGAGCGTGGGCGAGGCGGTCACAGCGCGGAACACAAGCGCCTCGGATAAGGCGTCGCCGCGGTAGAGCTGGCGGCAACGCAGCCCGCCCACTCACCCCAAATTCAGTTCCTGGAAAAAATCATTCCCCTTGTCGTCGATGACGATGAAGGCGGGGAAGTCTTCGACTTCGATCTTCCAGACCGCTTCCATGCCGAGTTCGGGATATTCGAATACTTCAACCTTGCGGATACAGTCCTGGGCAAGACGGGCGGCGGGGCCGCCGATCGAGCCGAGATAGAAGCCGCCGTGCTTCTTGCAGGCCTCGCGGACGGCGCGCGAGCGGTTGCCCTTGGCAAGCATCACCATCGAGCCGCCGAAGGACTGGAATTGGTCGACGTAACTGTCCATGCGCCCGGCCGTCGTCGGGCCGAAGGAGCCGGAGGCGTAGCCGACAGGCGTCTTGGCGGGGCCGGCGTAATAGACCGGGTGGTTTTTCAGGTAATCGGGCATGCCTTCGCTCTTTTCCAGCCGTTCGCGGATCTTGGCATGGGCGAGGTCGCGGGCAACGATGATGGTGCCGGTCAAGGACAGGCGGGTCTTGACGGGATGCCGGGAGAGTTCGGCGAGCACCTCGGCCATTGGCCGGTTGAGATCAATGCGCACCGTCGATTCCGACAGTTTCGCCTCGTCGATCTCGGGCATGTATTTCGACGGATCGGTTTCGAGCTGTTCGACGAAGATGCCGTCGCGGGTGATGCGGCCCTTGGCCTGACGGTCGGCGGAACAGGAGACGCCGAGGCCGATCGGTAGCGAGGCGCCGTGGCGGGGCAGGCGAATGACACGCACGTCATGACAGAAATACTTGCCGCCGAACTGAGCGCCGACGCCCATCTGCTGCGTCAGTTTGTGGATTTCCTTCTCCATCTCGATGTCGCGAAAAGCGTGGCCGCTCTCGGACCCTTCGGTCGGCAGCTCGTCGAGATAGCGGGTGGAGGCGAGCTTGACGGTTTTCAGGTTCATCTCGGCCGAGGTGCCGCCGATGACGATCGCCAAATGGTAGGGAGGACAGGCTGCCGTCCCTAACGTCAGGATCTTCTCCTTAAGGAAGTCGATCATCCGGTCATGGGTCAAGAGCGAGGGCGTGCCCTGGTAGAGAAAGGTCTTGTTGGCTGAGCCGCCGCCCTTGGCGACGAAGAGGAATTCGTAAGCGTCGGTGCCTTCCTCGTAGATGTCGATCTGGGCCGGCAGGTTGTTCCTGGTATTCTTCTCCTCGAACATTTTGACCGGCGCGAGCTGCGAGTAACGCAGGTTCTTCTTCTCGTAGGCATCCATGACGCCGCGGGCGAGCGCCGCCGTATCCTCGCCCTCGGTCCAGACCCTGCGGCCCTTCTTGCCCATGATGATCGCCGTGCCGGTATCCTGGCACATGGGCAGCACGCCACCGGCGGCGATATTGGCGTTCTTCAGAAGATCGTAGGCAACGAAACGGTCATTGTCCGTGGCCTCGGGGTCGTCGAGGATCGAGGCGAGCTGCCTGAGATGGCCAGGGCGCAGCAGGTGGTTGATGTCGGCAAAGGCAGTCTCGGCCAGCAGGCGGATGCCTTCCGGCTCGACGGTCAGGATCTCCTGGCCCTTGAACGTATCGACCGAGACATGGTCGCCACTGAGCTTGCGGTAGGGGGTGGCATCCTTGCCGAGGGGGAAGAGATCGTCAGCCATCGAAGTGACCTTTCTGGTAGGGCGTCGCTAGATTGGAACCGGTCTAAATCCGCCGCGGGGCAAAAGCAATCAGGATGCGTCGGAGTCCGGCCGGTTAAGCCAGGGTCGCGCGGGCTGCACCACGCGCAGTGGGTGAGGCTAGCGTAATCGCCTCGACAAAGACGACTCCAGGTTGCCTTCTGTTCGAGGCCAGTTCATATTCCCGGCAGCGTTAACCTGCCGGGGCTTCGAATGACAAATGCAAAGCCAACTGCTGTCGACGACCTTCTCGTTTTTTTCGAAGACAATTGGATCCGCGGGAATCTGCTGCGCCTCTCCAGCGATCCCGAGGGAGCGGACATGTATGTTCGCTTCGTCAATGGCGTGCGCATCGACGCCAAACATGGGCCTGACCACGAAACGATCATAAGGGGCGAATACGGAACCTTCAGACTGAAACCTGACGGTCACTTCGAGTACGAGTTGGACTACACACTCGACGTCGTGAAAAATTTAACGAAATACGATCAGCTCATCGAGAAGTTGAGCTTCAAGATGTCCGATGGCTCAGGGGGCACGGACCTCGGCGTGCTGACGCTCGCGATCGACGGCGTCAACGAAGGCGATAAATACCACGAGGTCCTGGATTTCGACGATATGGGCGTCTTGTCGAGGGCCGATAATTTCTCTCTGCCTGACTATCGCAACTTTGCACTTTCAGTGAATGGCAGCCACGACCTGACGCTTCTGAACGGGTATGTCTATGATACCATCCCGGGTGTCGACGCCATCACCGAGGACGGTTTCAGCGATACCGTTCTATCGCCGGGTTCTGCGCCCGTAAGCCTGAAAATGCTCGATGGCGGGGAGTTCACCTTTCAGAGCGTTTCGATTGCCGAATTGTCGGCAGCGCCCTTTCACCTGACGCTCACTGCGCTGAACGACGGCCAGATCGTCTATCAGCAGGAGCTCGAGGTCACCGGCCCCACTCTCGAGGTCAATCTCGAAGACATCGAAGAAATCCGTTTCGACTTCATGGGCAATTCTGTCGTGATGGACAATTTTTCGCTGTTTGCCTTGCTATAGGCTGGAGGGAGTCGAGGCGTTGCGGCATACCCCCTTCTCCCCGCGAGCGGGGAGAAGGTGTCGGCAGGCGGGTGAGGGGCTGTGGCCTATGCGACCTTCCTACTTCGGCCCGATCATCGTTTCCGGGCGCACGATCTCGTCGTACTCTTCCGACGTCACCAGGCCGCTGGCGAGGGCCTCTTCCTTCAGCGTCGTACCGTTCTTGTGCGCTGTTTTGGCAATCTTGGCGGCTGCGTCGTAGCCGATTTTCGGGGCAAGTGCCGTTACCAGCATCAGCGAGCGTTCGAGGCCGGCCTTGATATTGTCCTCGCGCGCCTCGATGCCGACGACGCAATTGTCGGTGAAGGAGACGGCGGCGTCGGCGAGCAACTGCACCGACTGCAGGAAATTATAGGCCATCATCGGATTGTAGACGTTGAGTTCGAAATGGCCCTGGCTGTCGGCGAAGGTCAGAGCCGCGTTGTTGCCGAAGATATGGATGCAGACCTGCGTCAGCGCCTCGCACTGGGTCGGATTGACCTTGCCGGGCATGATCGAAGAGCCGGGCTCGTTTTCCGGCAGCGCCAGCTCGCCCAAGCCGGCGCGCGGGCCGGAGCCGAGCAGGCGGATGTCGTTGGCGATCTTGAAGAGGGCGGCGGCGGCCGCATTGATGGCGCCATGGGAAAAGACCATGCTGTCATGCGAGGCGAGCGCCTCGAACTTGTTCGGCGCGGTGACGAAGGGCATGCCTGTTATGGCAGCGATCTCTTCGGCGACCTTTTCGGCAAAGCCCACCGGCGCATTGAGGCCGGTGCCGACGGCAGTACCGCCCTGGGCGAGCTCGCAAAGGCCGGGCAGGGTCATTTCGATGCGCTTGATGGCGGAGCCGACCTGGGCGGCATAACCCGAAAATTCCTGGCCGAGCGTCAGCGGCGTCGCATCCTGGGTGTGGGTGCGGCCGATCTTGATGATGTGGCTGAATTCGGTGACCTTCATGTCAAGGGCGGCATGCAGGTGCTTGAGGGCCGGGAGCAGGTGATGGGCGATTTGCTCTGCGCAGGCGATGTGCATGGCCGTCGGATAGGTGTCGTTCGACGACTGGCTCATATTGACGTGATCGTTCGGATGCACCGGCTTCTTGGAACCCATGACGCCGCCGAGCATTTCTATTGCACGATTGGAGATCACCTCGTTGGCATTCATATTGGACTGCGTGCCCGAACCGGTCTGCCAGACCACCAGCGGAAAGTGGTCGTTCAGCTTGCCCTCGATCACCTCTTGGGCGGCGTCGACGATGGCTTTGCCGAGGCCAGGATCGAGCTGGTCGAGCGACATGTTGGCGCGGGCGGCCGCCTGCTTGACGATGCCGAGCGCGCGCACGATCGATAGCGGTTGCTTTTCCCAACCGATCTTGAAATTGCCGAGCGAACGCTCGGCCTGGGCGCCCCAATATCGGTCGGCGGCGACGTCGATCGGGCCAAAAGTATCGGTTTCGGTGCGGGTTGCGGTCATCAGCCTTGCCTTCCCTTTACATGCTGTTTTCGGGCAGTTTCGAAAGATGAGGTCTTATAGGTTGGAAAGCCCGACAAGAAAACTGGACGCCGTGCGAAATATTGAAATCGGAAGTCATGTTTGCGCAGGCTTTTCGGCGTGCCTTTTAGGCCACTTTGGAAATTTTATGCATCCGGGCGTTTTCACCCCACTGGTCTGCCGGAGAAAATTCGGTAAAAAATTAACTAATAATTTCATAATTTTGTGTGAACTGCTGGGCGGCGCCATGCAGGATCTCCGTCACACAAAATTGAGTCCGCCGGCGCTGGCGGCGCAGGCCGGTTTCTGATCAATGAGGCCCTACGCTGCTTGAGTTTCGCGGGATTTGAGCTTGGGCCTTGCGCTCGTGACAAGAACAGCATGACACCGGGACTGGAAGATATATGACGTTCGTTTTGAAAAGCGCGGCATCCGCATTGGCAATTTCCTGCTGCGTGGCAGTGATGAGTGCTGCACCCGCGCATGCCTATACACTGATGGATATGCTGCGCGGCGACAGGCAGCGGTCCCAGAGCACCATCTTCATGGACCAGATGCCGCCCGGCCGTGTGGGCCAGCGCGGCGGCATTGGCGGATCGCTCGGCGGGCTCGACCCGGAAGCGCCGCTGCCGAAGGTGAGCGGTCCGCGTTATTACACCTACAAAACCGAGACGCTGCAATTCGTCGATACCGGCAAGTTTGCCGATCCCGTCGTCACCGGCGCAGTCGCCGATGTTTCGGGCAGCGGCGACGCCAGCGCCGAACCCGCCGTGCAGCGCCGCTTCCTGGCGCAGGCCAAGGTGCGCGCCAATGTTGACGTTGCAAAGACGCTCGAAGCCTATTACGGCGACAGCCGCAATCCGCTCGTGTGGGTCGATGGCAACCAGATCAACGACCGTGCCAAGTCGGCGATGTTGGTGCTTGCCGATGCGGGCTTCGTCGGCCTCGACCCGGCGGATTACGTCGTCCAGACGCCTGATATCGACCCGGCCAATCCCGATCCCGCCTTCCGCGACCGTGCGCTGACGCAGTTCGAACTCGAACTCTCCGCCAAAGTGCTGGCTTTCGTGCAGGACACGGTGCGGGGCCGCATCGATCCGAACAAGATCTCCGGCTATCACGATTTCCAGCGCAAGGTGGTCAATCTGGCCCCGGTGCTGAAGCTTGCTCGCATGAGCCCCGACGTCGGCGCCTATATCGCCAGCCGCTCGCCCGATAGCCCGCAATTCCTGGCGCTGAAGGCAGAGCTTGCAAAGCTTCGTGCCGCCGACGGTGGCAACGAAGAGCGAATCGTCGTTTCGCTCGACAAGCTGCTGAGACCTGGCGAAAGCTCACCCGAGATCGCCAATATCGTCAAGGCAATCGGCAAGCACGGTTCCGAAACGCTGAGGACCGATCATGCGGCAACGATTGCCGCCTATGCCGGCAGCAGCGACTATTCGCCTGACATCGTTTCGCTGGTCGAGGACTTCCAGAAGGAGCGCGGGCTGAAGGCCGATGGCGTCATCGGCCAGGCGACGGTGCGCGCCATGACCGGCGGCGACACCAATGCTTCGAAGATCGACAAGCTCGTCGTCGCCATGGAGCAGGCGCGCTGGCTGCCGGAGGATCTCGGTTCACGCTACGTTATGATCAACCAGCCCGCTTACATGGTCTACTACCACAATGACGGCAAGGAACAGCTGTCGATGCGCGTGGTGGTCGGCGGCAAGAACAACCAGACCTATTTCTTCGATGACGAGATCGAGACGGTAGAGTTCAACCCTTTCTGGGGCGTGCCGCAGTCGATCATCATCAACGAGATGCTGCCGAAGCTGCGCTCGGATCCGAACTATCTCGACCAGCTCGGCTATGAAGTCGAGGTGAACGGCCATGCCGTCGCCTCATCGAGCGTCGATTGGTATGGCTCGACGGACAATGTCTCGGTGCGCCAGCCGCCGAGCAGCGACAATGCGCTCGGCGAACTGAAGATCCTGTTCCCGAACAGCCACGCGATCTACATGCATGACACACCATCGAAGAGCTTTTTCAAGCGCGACATGCGGGCGCTGAGCCACGGTTGCGTGCGCCTTGCCGATCCGCGTGCGATGGCGGCTGCCGTGCTTGGCACGACGGTTGACGATGTCGCCAAGCAGATCGCCAGCGGGCAGAACCATGCCGTACGCGTGCCGCAGAAGATCCCGGTCTACGTCTCCTACTTCACTGCCTGGCCGAACAAGGACGGCGTGGTGGAATATTTTGACGACGTCTACGGCCGCGACGCCTATGTCGACAAGGCCTTCGATGCGACGACGAAGGCGCGTGGGGCGCAGATCTGATAGTTGGATCTGATTAGTGATGCTGGCGGGCGGTCTTTGGGCCGCCCGGTTTGTTTTGGGGTGTCTGCGTGCAAGAAATAAGAGGAAAGGGCGCGCCGTATGGCCCCCTCATCCGCCTGCCAGCACCTTCTCCCCGCTGGGTAGAAGGGACGTTGCGGAGACGCCTCGCTTCTGATCAAACTGTTTCATGCGGTTGCAGCCGTGCCGCTAGTTTCCCTCTTCTCCCCTGCGGGGAGAAGGTGGCCCGAAGGGTCGGATGAGGGGGCCGCGATCGCAAAGACATACGGCCGATCGCCAAACTTCAGACGGCAACCTTCTCCGCATATTCCTGTAGCAGCCTTTCTACCAGCTGCGGCGTCAGCTCATCGAAATGGGTAATGATAACATCCGGATCGAGGCTCGAAACCGGTACGTCAGAATAGCCGAACGGCACGGCAATCGAGGGCACGCCGGCATTCTTGGCAACGGCGATGTCGTTGATGCTGTCGCCAATCATGACCGTGCGGGCGATATCGCCGCTGGCGCGTTCGATAGTGCCGGTGAGGTGGCGGGCGTCGGGCTTGCGCACGGGGAAGGTGTCGCCGCCTGATATCGCGTCGAAATATCTGACGAGGTCGAGCTTGTCGAGCAGGCCGAGTGCCAGGCTTTCCATCTTGTTGGTGCAGACTGCGAGGCGGTAACCTTCGGATCTGAGCCGGTCCATGGCGGCGACCAGGCCGGGATAGGGCTCGGTACGGCCGGGCATGTTGCCGGCATAATGGGCAACGAAACGCTCGACCAGCAGCGGCAGGGCGTCGCCTTCGAGCGGATGGCCGCGCAGCCGGCAGGCGCGCTCGATCATCACGCGCGCGCCCTGGCCGACGAGATGGGTGAGGTCGTCGTAGCTGACCGGTTCGAGGCCGATGGCCGCGATCGTGTGGTTCAGGCTCTCGACCAGGTCCACATGGGTATCGAGAAGGGTGCCGTCGAGATCGAAGACGACGAGCGCCGGGCGAGCGGGGGCAGGGGTCAAGGGCATGTCTCTTTGAGCGATGGTCGTCTTGCGGAGCGATGGATCGTCCTGAGGTAGGCGATCGCGCGGCGGAAAGCAACGTCCGGCGATGGCCGGGAAGGCCGCAGGCCTCTGTTTCGGCTTTTCATTTTCCGTGATGATTTTGACTTTCGTTTGCCAGGCGAGCCGTGTAAACACCACATCCAACGCAATAATCGGAGCTGGCGGCGCATGGATGCCCGCGAAATGAAGATCAAGGCCGCCGAGGCCGCGCTCGCCCATGTCGAAAGCGGGATGCGTCTCGGAATCGGCACTGGCAGCACGGCGGAAGAATTCGTTCGCCTGCTGGCAGAGCAGGTCGCGGGCGGCTTCAGGGTCGAAGGCGTCCCGACCTCCGAAAGAACCGCGCGGCTCTGCGTCGAACTCGGCGTGCCGCTGAAGTCGCTCGACGAACTGCCGGCACTCGACCTGACCATCGATGGCGCCGACGAGGTCGATACGGGGCTCAGGCTGATCAAGGGCGGCGGCGGTGCGCTGCTGCGCGAAAAGATCGTCGCAGCGGCCTCCGAGCGAATGATCGTCATTGCCGACGAGAGCAAGCTGGTCGAAACGCTCGGCGCCTTCGCGCTGCCGATCGAGGTCAATCCATTCGGGCTCGTCTCGACGCGCATCGCGATCGAAAAGGTCGCGGCCCGGCTCGGCCTATCGGGTGAACTCGCTCTGCGCCAGTCGGGTGACGGAGAGTTTACCACGGATGGCGGCCATCACATCATCGATGCATCTTTTGGCCGCATTCCTGATGCAGAGGCGCTTTCGAGCGAGCTGAATTCCATACCCGGCGTCGTCGAACACGGGCTCTTTATCAATATGGCGGCACTTGCGATCATTGCCGGTCCTGCGGGTGTGCGCACACTGCAGGCAAACAGATAACAGGAGCGTATACTCATGATGAACATTGCAGGTCTTGGCCGTCTCGCCGCTGCGACCGTCCTTCTTTCCGGGCTTGCCTTCGGCTCCGCCGTCAACGCGCAGGAAGTCTCCGAGGAGCAGCTGAAGGCGTCTCGCGCGGCGATCGACGCCATCGGCGCCACTGCCCAGTTCGACAACATCCTGCCTGGTCTCGCCGAGCGCCTGAAGGCCGGCCTGATCCAGGATTCGCCGAACTACCAGGATATCATTTCGTCGACGGTCGACGCGCAGGCGCTGGCGCTGGCGCCGCGCCGCGGTGATTTGGAGAAGGAGGCGGCACTCACCTATGCCAAGACCTTCACCGTCGATGAGCTGAAGGCGATCGCCGACTTCTACAATTCCGACGTCGGCAAAAAGCTGCTGCGTGACGGCCCGGTCGCCTCGCGCGAGACGGCGAAGGCTGCCGACATCTGGGCGCAGGGTATTTCCCGCGACCTGGAAAAGCAGAGCAACGCCGAGCTTTCCAAGGTCATCAAAGCGCCGCCGCCGGCAACCGACAGCCCGGCCGCTCCGGCTCCAGCACCGGCTGCCCAGCAGTAAAGCTTGCCCATAAATTTGCGAAAGCCCGGCATCGTCCGGGCTTTTTTGCTATGATGCGGCCAATGCCGCTGGCGGAGGCTTCAGGTGAATGCAGATGTCCGATCATGAGAAGGCTGTCCGAGTGCGGATATCCGGCAAGGTCCAGGGTGTCGGTTTTCGCTATTGGACGCGCGATGAGGCCGTACGGCTCGGCTTGACGGGCTGGGTTCGCAATGAAGAGGACGGGGCAGTCGTCGCTCTGATCGCAGGACCCGACATCGCCATTTCGGCGATGATCGAGCGTTTCAGGCGCGGGCCTTCGGAGGCGTCGGTTTCGGGCGTCGAGACGGAAGCAGCCCAGCTTGAGAAAAACCCGACGGATTTCCGCATTACCCGCTGACAGCAACAATCGCTAGGCAGATGCAATTGGCATCGCATATGCGCCGGAACTCAGTCCCTATGGGTTCGGGTTCTTTGCAAGTTGCCACACACCGTCCTCATCCGGCTCCACGCGCTTGTTGCCGCGGTAGAAGATCGGCAGTCTCGTCTTTTTGTCGATCGAGAAGCGGCTCGGGGTGTATTTTTCGTCCTCATGGCCCTGAATGGCGAGGCCGAGCGCTTCCTTGAATTTGCCAGCCCTGCACAGATTGGCGAAGAGAGTTTGATCCATCTTTTGCTCCGGCATTCTTTTCCATCCCATGGATTGCCTGCCAGCCTTCGGCGACCGGGTCAATCGCAGTCGTTTATAATGAAGATTCGGCGATGGGAACGGGATGACGCAGGAGCGGGCTTTTGTTTTCGTGATGATCGCCCCTATATCAGGAGCATTCTTCCTGCGATTCCCTTCCGGAGCTCCTCATGTCTTCCTACGACTACGACCTCTTCGTCATCGGTGGCGGTTCCGGAGGCGTGCGCGGCGCACGTGTCGCCGCCTCGCTCGGCAAGAAGGTAGCGATCGCCGAGGAATACCGCTACGGCGGCACCTGCGTGATCCGCGGCTGCGTGCCGAAGAAGCTCTTCGTCTACGCCTCGCAGTTCCATGAGCATTTCGAGGATGCAGCGGGCTTCGGCTGGACGGTCGGCGAAAGCAGCTTCGACTGGAAAAAGCTGGTGGCGGCCAAGGATGCCGAAATCGCCCGGCTGGAAGGTCTCTACAAGAAAGGTCTCGCCGGCGCCAATGCCGAGATCCTGGAAACGCGCGCAGAGCTCGTCGATGCCCATACGGTGCGGGTGCTGAAGACTGGACAGATGGTGACGGCCAAGACGATCGTGATCGCCACCGGCGGACGGCCGAACCCGCATGCAGCCCTTCCCGGTCACGAACTCTGCATCTCCTCCAACGAGGCCTTTCATCTTGAAGAGCTGCCGAAATCGATCGTCATCGCCGGCGGCGGCTATATCGCCGTCGAATTCGCCAATATCTTCCATGGCCTCGGCGTCGAGACGACGCTGATTTATCGCGGCGCCGAGATCCTGTCGCGCTTCGACGAGGATCTGAGACGCGGGCTGCACGAGGCAATGGTCGCCAAGGGCATCCGCATCCTCTGCCACGACACGCTGCAGAAGGTTTCAAAGGGTGAGGACGGCCTCATTCTGGAGACGTTGAACAACGGCACGCTGCAGGCCGGCGTTGTCATGCTAGCGCTCGGGCGCGATCCGAACACCGAAGGCCTCGGCCTCGAGGCGGCCGGCGTCGCGGTCGACGAGCGCGGCGCCGTTATCGTCGATGAATTTTCCCGCACCAATGTCGAAAACATCTATGCGCTCGGCGATGTCACCAACCGGGTACAGCTGACGCCGGTGGCGATTCACGAGGCGATGTGTTTCATCGAGACTGAATACAAGAACAATCCGACCCGGCCGGATTACGAGCTGATCCCGACCGCCGTCTTCTCACAGCCGGAGATCGGCACTGTCGGCCTCTCGGAAGAGGATGCGGGCAAACGTTACGGCGAGCTCGAGGTTTACCGCGCCCAGTTCCGACCGCTGAAGGCCACGCTTTCCGGCCGGGCCGAGCGGATGATCATGAAACTGATCGTCGATGCGGCGAGCCGCAAGGTGGTGGGCGCCCATATCCTCGGCCACGATGCCGGCGAGATGGCGCAGTTGCTCGGCATCACGCTGAAGGCCGGCTGCACCAAGGACGATTTCGACCGGACGATGGCGCTGCATCCGACGGCCGCCGAAGAGCTCGTCACCATGTATGCGCCGAGCTATCGGATCCGCGACGGCAAGCGGCTTTGAGCCGCGACAGGCTTTAGCTTTTTGTTTTATGCATGTCGTTGCCCCGGAACCGCTGCACACTTCCGGGCGATTAGAGCGCCGTGCGTCCTTGCGGACGCACAAAGGACGCTCTAACACTTTGAACCTGCGCATCGTGCTTTCCGAAAGCGATTCCGATTTTCGAGCCGATGCATTAGCTGGTGATGCGCGGCGCCCGGATGACCTTGAGGAAAAGCGCTTTCATCGCATCGGTGATACCTTGGGTCGGCGTCACCTCGAAATAGAGGCCGGGCGAAGCGCATGCCTGCATCTTCGTCGGAATCTCGCTCTGGAAGGGGCTGATCCATTTGTTGTACCAATCGTTGCTGGGCAACGGCAGGTAGGTGGTGTAGAGCACGGCGATCTTGACACCGCGATCCTTCAGCGGCTTGCAGAAGGAGGTGTCGATCGGTTCCTGACAGCGGCCGCCGGTCGTCTTCTTGGTGCATGTCGACGGCTTGTAGCTGTCGCCGACGCCATCGGAAACGAAGAACAGGATCTTTTCGGGGCTGATATTCGACGTGCCGTCACCGGCCGGATCGATGATGGTATTCATCTGGGTCAGGGCGCTATCGAAGCTCGTGAGCTGGTCCTGATTGTAGTTCTGGTAGGGAATGGTCATCAGGTCGACGGCGTCGGTGTAATTCTTAACCTTCGTCAGGTCGGAGGTGGGGCTGGAGATCGTCGTCAGCTTGGCGTCTTCGGCTTTGGTGCCGAAAGTATAGACGCCCATGCGAAACTGATCGCTGCTGACGCGTTCGGTCTTGGCCGTATCGGTCAACGCCTGGGTTGCCTGGCGCACGACGTCGATGCGCATGGCGACGCCGAGACTCTTGGCGATGGTGTAATTGTTGGTGCTCTGGTCCATCTGATGGCAGGCGAAGGCGCAGCCTGTTTTGGCCTGCAGTTTCGAAACATCGGTCGCGGTTGCGCCGACGCCCATGGAAGGCGTGTTGTCGAGCAGGATGTAGAAATCCATGAAAGCGGCAGTTTGATATTCGGCCGTCGCGGAGCCCGAGATCGTGATCGAGTCCCGGCCGAGGATGCGCATGAAGGTGGTGGGCACCGTCGCGCTGAAGGAAACCTGCGAATTCAGCTTGTTGGCGGTCTTGGTGACATCGATGCCGAGGTCGACATGAACGTCGGTCAGCTCCCCGGACATCTGAGACATGAAGATACTGCGGGCGTCGTCCTTGCCAAGCGAGATCGTGCCGTTGCCGCTCATGGTCATCGCGGCTGCGACTGCGCCGGATTTTTCGGCGATCGAACCGACGGCGGCGGCATCGGCAGCGGCGTAAAGCTGTGTCCTCAGGCTGAGCGCATGGGCGAGATCCACGGCCATGCCGGCCGCACCGAAGAGCGGCACCACCAGCAGTGCCGTCATGATGCCGAAATTGCCCGAGCGATCCGATATGAAACCGGACGGAAGGATCGCCATGCCATGTCCCCGATGTTGAACTCTTTGCGGTTCTACATTGAAAGTCTAAAATATGGGGAAATCGACATGGTATATGCGGATTTAATCAGAGAATGCCGGGCGGCGCCGGTGAGGCGACAACTGTCGGCGATTGGTCTTTGCAAGCCTGACCTAAAGGTCTATAAGCCGCCGCATATTGAGGCATCCTAAGGTATGGATGTGAGAACGGGTGAGTGAGATGGCAGACAATTGGACCCCGAGCAGCTGGCGGCAAAAACCGATCCTGCAGGTTCCCGAATATCCCGACGCAGCCGCTTTGGCGGCAACGGAGGCCACGCTCGCCAGCTATCCGCCGCTCGTCTTCGCGGGCGAGGCGCGCCGCCTGAAGAAGCATCTTGCCAACGTCGCCGAAGGCAACGGCTTCCTGCTGCAGGGCGGCGACTGCGCCGAGAGCTTTGCCGAACACGGCGCCGACAATATTCGCGACTTCTTCCGCGCCTTCCTGCAGATGGCGGTCGTGCTGACCTTCGGCGCTCAGCTTCCAGTCGTCAAGGTCGGCCGCATCGCCGGCCAGTTCGCCAAGCCGCGTTCGTCGAATGTCGAGAAGCAGGGCGACGTGACGCTGCCCGCCTATCGCGGCGACATCATCAACGGTATCGAATTCACCGAGGAGTCGCGCATTCCGAACCCGGAGCGCCAAGCCATGGCCTATCGCCAGTCGGCCGCGACGCTGAACCTTCTGCGCGCCTTTGCGATGGGCGGCTACGCCAATCTCGAAAACGTCCATCAGTGGATGCTCGGCTTCGTCAAGGACAGCCCGCAGGGCGAGCGCTACCGCAAGCTCGCTGACCGCATCAGCGAAACCATGGATTTCATGAAGGCGATCGGCATCACCTCGGAAAACCATCCGAGCCTGCGCGAGACCGATTTCTTCACCAGCCACGAAGCACTGCTGCTCGGCTACGAGGAGGCGCTGACCCGCGTCGATTCCACGTCGGGCGACTGGTATGCCACGTCAGGCCACATGATCTGGATCGGCGACCGCACGCGCCAGGCCGACCATGCGCATGTCGAATATTGCCGCGGCATCAAGAACCCGATCGGCCTGAAATGCGGCCCGTCGCTGCAGGCAGACGATCTGCTGCAGCTGATCGACATCCTGAATCCGGCCAATGAAGCCGGGCGCCTGACGCTGATCTGCCGCTTTGGCCATGAGAAGGTCGCCGACAACCTGCCGCGCCTCATCCGCGCCGTCGAGCGCGAGGGCCGTAAGGTCGTCTGGTCCTGCGATCCGATGCACGGCAACACGATTACGCTCAACAATTACAAGACCCGTCCCTTCGAGCGGATCCTGTCGGAAGTCGAAAGCTTCTTCCAGATCCACCGCGCCGAGGGCACGCATCCGGGTGGCATTCATGTCGAAATGACCGGCAAGGACGTGACCGAGTGCACGGGCGGCGCTCGCGCGGTTTCCGCAGAAGACCTGCAGGACCGCTACCACACCCATTGCGATCCGCGCCTCAACTCCGACCAGGCGCTCGAACTCGCCTTCCTGCTTGCCGAGCGCATGAAGGGCGGCCGCGACGAAAAGCGCATGGTCGCGAACGGCTGAGACTACAGCGCCGGGCGTCTGAAAAGACGCGCAAAGGACGCTGTAGCACTTTGATTGCTGCATAATTTTACCCTTAAATCGATTCCGATTTGAGGAATTATGCGGTAGCCCCAAATGGATGAAGAAAAGCCCGGTGATGCCGGGCTTTTTTATGCTGCGAAGGTGGAACTGGCAGTCAGATGCTGGCTTGGACGCTGTGCAGGTTCGCGTAGACGCCGTCTTGCGCCATGAGCTCATCATGGGTGCCCTGTTCGACGACGCCATCAGCCGTCAGAACCAGGATGCGGTCGGCGTGGCGGACGGTCGACAGGCGGTGGGCGATGACCAGGGTGGTTCGGCCGTTCGCCAGGCTGAGCAGTGCCTGCTGTACCGCCCGTTCGCTCTCGTTGTCGAGCGCGCTGGTCGCTTCGTCGAAGATCAGGATCTCCGGATTCTTGAGGAAGGCCCGGGCGATGGTGATGCGCTGGCGCTGGCCGCCCGAGAGCTTGACGCCGCGTTGGCCGATATCGGTGTCATAGCCATGGGGCAGGGCAATGATGAAGTCGTGCGCATTGGCGGCGCGCGCGGCCGCTTCCAGCTCGGCATCGCTGGCGTCGGGCCGGCCGTAGCGCAGGTTTTCCGCCACTGTGCCGGCAAAGAGGTAGACATCCTGCTGTACCACCCCGACATGGCGCCGGAGCGAGGCCAACGTCACCTCGCGGATATCGGTGCCATCGATGCGGATCGCCCCTGCTTCGACATCGTAGAAACGCGGGATCAGCGCGCAAAGCGTGCTTTTGCCGACGCCCGACGGGCCGACCAGAGCGACGAACTCACCGGGCGCGATGGTGAGCGACAGCTGCTCGAGCACCCGCGGGCCATCGGCCTCGTAGCCGAAGGCGACATCGGAAAAACTGATCTCTCCCCTTGGCGGCGGCATCGGACGCGCGGCCGGTCGATCGGTGATATCGGGGGCAATCTCCAGGATCTCCATGGCCCTGATGAAGCCGGTGTAGCCCTCCTGCCAGAGGCGCACGAAATTGGCGAGCCGCTGCACCGGATCGACCAGCACAGCGACGCAGAGCAGAAAGGTCAACATGTCGGGGACGGTCAGTTCCGCCGTCAGGATGCGCAGGCCACCGACGACGATAACAATTATCGTGATGAGCTGGGCGAAGGTTTCGGTACCGACCGAAAACCAGGCTTCGCTGCGGTAGCCCTCGGCGCGGCTTTTGAGGAAGCGTCGGTTCTGCTCGGCGAAACGTTCCTTCTCCAGCGCCTCGTTGGCAAAAGACTGGACGACGCGGATGCCGGCAAGAGCATCTTCGACGCGCTCGTTGACGGCGGCGATCTGCCGTTTGCTGGCTTCGAGCGCGCGGTTCATACGCCGGTTGAAATAGAGCGCATAGGCCACCGCCACCGGGGTGAGCAGCAGGATCAGGGCTGCCAAGGGCGGATCGATGAAGAACAGCACCAGCATGGCGCCGCCATATTTCAGCACGGCGATGGAAAGATCCTCGGGGCCGTGGTGAAAGAGCTCACCCAGCCACAGGCTGTCATTGGTGATGCGGCTCATCAGCTGGCCGGTGCGCTGGCGGTCATAGAAGCTGAACGAGAGCTTCTGGCAGTGCTCGAATAGTTCCTGCCGCACCGTGGCCTCGATGCGGGCGCCCATGACGTGGCCGCGGTAGTCGACGAAGAAGATGGCGATAATCTGGACGGCCAGAACGGCGAGCATGATGCCGCCCATGGCAAGGATTTGTCCGAAGGCCTGCGGCGCATCGGGTAGAGCCAGAAGCCGGCTCGTGACGACATTGGCGCAGAGCGGCAGGGCGACCGCCGTGCCAGCGACGAGGATGGCACAAAGCAGATCCGCCAGCAGCAGAGGCAGATGCGGGCGATAGTAGGAGAGGAATTTGTGCATGCGCGACCAGCGCCGCCCACGGTCGGCGGAAATCGGATGATCGCGAAGGAGGTTTACGAAGGGGTTACGGCGTCGCGAGTTTTTCCTCGCACGGGAGAACCGAATGTTCATGAAGCTGAGTGTCCTTGTGGGGGATGTTTCCTTTCTGTTTGGACAGGTTCGCTCTCATGTCAGTCTCCTGAGGTTGATTGAACCCTCAGTATCGCCGACAACCGCCGCCGATTCAATGCAGCGATGGGACGAGGTTGGCGGGTGTTGTCGACAGGCAACAGATTCCCGCTGCAATTTTCGACAAGGTACGGGCGATGGAAGGGGTCTTATTGCACCAGCACCGATTGCTGGCAGCGTACGTCAGTGACGCGCACGTCGGCTTCGCCGACCTTGATGCCGAGCAGCGTCAGGAGGTTGAAGAGCAGCTCGTCGAGCGGCTTGGTCAACCCCGTGAGTGTATCGGCGACGGCGCTTTGCACCACTGTTTTCGATAGGCCGATGCCGAGGCCGAGAATGCTGACCTGGATATCGGTCTCCTTCACCAGCGACGCCATGGCAGAGGTCAGCGTGTCCTTGGTCGAAACGTTCTTGATGGTCTTTGCCGCGATGTCGGCCGGCTGGAAGGTCAGCTTGGTCTTGCTGAGATTGGTCAGGTTGACATGGGCGAGGCCGGAGACGCTGAGCAGCGGCGCGTTCATCATCGTGGCGCGGCTGACACGCGGCGCGCTGCCGAAATTGACGAAGGCGTTAGGATCGACGTCGCCGAGCGACAGTTCCGCGACGCCGGGCACGACATCGACGCTGACGCTGGCGTTTCTGGCGCCGCGGCCGAGACAGGAGATGCTCGCAAGCTTGGCCTCGGCATGGGCGACTTCGAGATAAAGGGGCACGCGCACCTTCAGCCCGGCAAGCGAATTGGCGCCGAGCGCCGAAACATCGAGAGCCAGGCGCACCTGTGCGGTGCGGACGGTGGCGCCGGTGGCGCCGATCCCGTTCGAAGCGGCGCCCTTCGGCATCTCGCCGATCGCAAGCGTCAGCTTGACCGTGGCAAGTCCAGGCACGGAGCCGTTGAGATTGGCTGCGACCTGCTTCTCCTGGTTTGCCGCAACGGCTGCCGCCGAAACAATATCCATCACGCTCGCCTCGGCCGAGAGGTGAGAACCGCTACCGATGAGGCGCTCGCCGGTCGGACCAAGGTTGAAGAGATCCTCGAGCCTGATCTTGACCTGCGAGGTGCCGGGCGCCTTTTCGATCGCGTCGAGCGCCTTGGTGACGGTGAGTGTCAGGCCGCCAGTCTTGCCGAGCGTTTTCAGCAGGCGCGGATAGGAGATGTCGGTTGCCAGCAGCTCGTCATAGGTGCCGGCGGTGAGGTTGAGATCGGTCGCCAGCATATCGAGGAAGGGGAGCAGCTTGATATCGGCTGACGTGAGCGCCTCGTAATCGGCGACCTTCAGCGAGAGACTGGTGCCGAGCAGGCTGCCGAGCAGCGTGTTCAGCACGCCGCCATTGAGGCTTGCCAGCCGCGAACCGATCGAGAAGGCAGCGAGTTTGGAGGCCGAGGCGGTGCCGACCGCCCTGAGGTTGGGAGCGGCGGCGAAGGCGGTGGCGAAGATCAGCTCCGCCTTCTGAGTGATGCCGACCTTGACGGCGTCATAGGGCTGGATGCCGGCGGCAAAACGGCTGCCGAGCGGCACCGAGGCATCGGCGAGATAGGTGCCGGGAGTGAATTCGGCGACGGCGTCGAATTGCTTGAGATCAGCCGTTGCCGGCAGCGAGCCCGTCTTCGTCGCATAACCCGTGTTGGTGCGGACGGCGATGTCGAGGCCGTTCTGATCGAAATTGGCGACGAGGTTGTCGGCGGCGTGGCTGATGTCCGCGGCGGCGACGATGGCGCCGATATCGCTCAGCTGCTGCAGGCGGCGCTGCTGCAGCGTCATCATGCCGTAATCGACGCCCAAGCCGAGCGAATAGAGGATGAGCGGGGCTGAGATCGCTGCCATGATGGCGATATTGCCTGATGCATCGGTGGCGAAGCGACTCAGGCGGGCACTGAACATCGGCATCTCACAGGCCCCCCATCCGGATGGTCGCGAAGCGCCGGATCATGTGGTCGGGCAGGGGAAAGGTGTAGAGGTTCCAGATCGGCAGATTGACGGTGTCATATTCCGCCGTCACGGTGAACTGGTTGGCATTGCCGGGATCGGTGGTAACGGTGACATGCAGCTTGCTCTTTTCGAGCAGCGGATGGTCGATGGTCGACTGGCTGATGAAATCATTGACCAGCTGCGATCGCTCCTGGCTGGTCATGCCAGCAACGGCGGTGCGCGCGGCATCGGCGGTCAGCTGCTGCACTGCATGGGATGCGCTCAGATAGATGCCGTAGGCGATCATCGTCAGTACCACGAGAAGGAAGAGCGGCGCGACGATGGCGAATTCGATTGCTGCGGCGCCACGTTCGTTCGAAGGGAAACGTTGGAAAATTCTCATTTTTCACCTCGCAGGCTGACCGTGCAGAGTATCGATCAACGGTTGTGACTCTAGAGCCGCGGAGGTTAATTTTGGATTATATAATAAACGTTTTGGATGTATTAGATTATTATGAAGTGCCTTTGTTTTGTTAGAAATATAGCATTTTATTGAGGAATTTTCCTTATGATACAACCTGCGGTGTGTTTCCGTGTTGGCTGGGAGGGTGCGCGCATAAGGAAATGCTACTTCCTGCTCCGCGCCGAAGTGTTGGCGTGATTGACACAGGGCCTGCGGCCTTCAAGATTCCTGATGGTTCGTTCAGGGAAATGGATTTGACGCCGGAGACGATCGGCGGCAACGTTCCCTTGGAAACAGCGGGGCGACGATGACCGAACAGCATACAGGCGGCTGCCTTTGCGGCGCCGTGCGATTTTCAAGTGCGGCAAAGCCCGGGCCTGTCGTCGGCTGCCATTGCTCGCAATGCCGCCGGCAGACGGGACTTTATTACGCTGCGGTCAACGTAGCCCGCGCGGCTCTTTCGGTGGAAGGCACTGAAGCGGTCCGCTGGTACCGGTCGAGCGAGGAGGCGCAGCGCGGCTTCTGCTCGAATTGCGGCTCCGCGCTGTTCTGGCAGGCGGACGGTTCGGCGGAGATTTCGGTCATGGCTGGCGCCTTTGACACGCCTAGCGGCCTTGCCTTCGGCCACCATATCTACTGCGCCGACAAGGGCGATTTCTACGAGATATCGGACGGCTTGCCGCAATATGCGGTGAATCCGACTTAAAGGGCGTCGCATTGGATTCATGCGACGCCCTTTAGGTCGTTATCTGATGCATGTCGTTATCCCCACCGCTGCACACTTTTGGGCGACATGCATTAACCCTTGGCGGCAAGCGCGGCGCTGAGGCGGGCCACGTCCTCGCGTAGCCCCGTCAACTCGGTCAGTACATGCATGTCGATCTTCTGATGCAGGGAGAGCACTTCGAGCTCGGCCTTGAGATTGACCTCGTAATCCTTGGCGGCCTCGAAGCGGTCGCGCTCGGCCTGACGGTTCTGCGACATCATGATGATCGGCGCCTGGATGGCGGCGAGCATCGACAGGATCAGGTTCAGGAAGACGAAGGGATAGGGGTCGAAGGCGCCGCTCACCAGAATGATGGTGTTGATCACCGTCCAGGCGACGAGGAAGACAAAAAAGGCGATGATGAAGGACCAGGAGCCGCCAATGCGGGCGATGCTGTCGGCGATGCGCTCGCCGAAGGAGGCGTCGGCTGAGAAGGCGGCGTTGACGTCGGTCGAGATGACCTTGCGTTCGTGCGCTTTCGCCAGCACGCGCTTTTCGACGTCGCCGAGTTCGTCGGCCGGCTTGTCGAAATGATGGTGCACGAAGTCCGAAAGATTAGACATTGCCTGTTTCCGATGCCGGTTGTCGATACGGTCGCTTTCGGCGCCAGTATTCCGCTCCGCTAACAAATTGCAATGCGTATCGATGCCGCGCTGCGCCATGCGCGATCCGTTCATAAAAATTTCGTCGTCGCGAAGTGTCGCTTTCGGCCCGAACGTGTTGCGGTCGCGAAAGGCGCAGGCTAAATAAATGACATGACACAGGAAAACGCTCTTTCTGATATCTTCCGCATCGCCATCGGCCAGCTCAACCCGACGGTCGGCGATGTCGCCGGCAATCTCGCCAAGGCGCGCGAGGCGCGTATTGACGCGGGCCGGGAGGGCGCGCATCTGCTCGTCCTGACCGAGCTTTTCATCTCCGGCTATCCGCCTGAAGATCTGGTATTGAAGCCCGCCTTCATCCGCGCCTGCTGGAAAGCAGTCGAGAGCCTGGCTGCGGACACTGCCGATGGCGGACCGGGCGTCATCATCGGTTTTCCCAGGCAGGACGCGACCGGGCGCTACAATTCCGTCGCCGTGCTCGACGGCGGCAAGGTGATTGCGGTGCGCGACAAGATCGACCTGCCGAATTACGGTGAGTTCGACGAGAAGCGGGTCTTCGACCAGGGCGCCATGCCGGGGCCGGTGAATTTCCGCGGCGTGCGCATCGGCATTCCAATCTGCGAGGATATCTGGGGCGATCTCGGCGTCTGCGAGACGCTGGCCGAAAGCGGGGCTGAAATCCTGCTGTCGCCAAACGGTTCGCCCTATTATCGCGGCAAGGTCGATATCCGCCATCAGGTGGTGCTGAAGCAGGTGATCGAGACCGGGCTGCCGCTGATCTATGCCGCCCAGCTCGGTGGCCAGGATGAACTCGTCTTCGATGGCGCGAGCTTCGCCTTCAATGCCGACAAGTCGCTTGCCTTCCAGATGAGCCAGTTCGAAACCGCGCTGGCGGTGACGACATGGAAGCGCGGCGACAGCGGCTGGCACTGTGCCGAGGGACCGATGGCGCATATTCCAGAGCGCGAGGAAGCCGATTACCGCGCCTGCCTGCTGGGCTTTCGCGACTACGTCAACAAGAACGGCTTCAAGACCGTCGTGCTCGGCCTTTCCGGCGGCATCGACTCGGCGATCTGCGCGGCGATCGCCGTCGACGCACTGGGCGAAGAGCGGGTGCGCACCGTCATGCTACCTTACCGCTACACCTCCGAGGATTCGCTGAAGGACGCGGCCGATTGCGCCAAGGCGCTCGGTTGTCGTTACGACATCGTGCCGATCGAACAGCCGGTGACGGGTTTCAGCAGCGCGCTCGCCAGCCTTTTCGAAGGCACGGATAGCGGCATTACCGAAGAGAACCTGCAGAGCCGGGCGCGCGGCGTCATCCTGATGGCGATTTCCAACAAGTTCGGCTCGATGGTGGTGACGACGGGCAACAAGTCGGAAATGTCGGTCGGCTACGCCACGCTCTACGGTGATATGAACGGCGGCTTCAACCCGATCAAGGATCTCTATAAGATGCAGGTCTATGCGCTTTCCCGCTGGCGCAACGAAAACGTACCGCCGGGTGCGCTAGGGCCGTCGGGCGAGGTTATCCCGCAGAATATCATCGACAAGGCGCCTTCGGCCGAGCTTCGTCCCGACCAGAAGGACCAGGATTCGCTGCCGCCCTATCCCGTTCTCGACGATATTCTCGAATGCCTGGTGGAGAAGGAAATGGCGGTCGAGGAGATCGTCGCGCGCGGCCATGATGTTGCGACCGTCCACCGGGTCGAGCATCTGCTCTATCTCGCCGAATACAAGCGGCGGCAATCGGCGCCGGGGGTAAAGATCACCAAGAAGAATTTCGGTCGCGACCGGCGCTATCCCATCACCAATCGGTTCCGGGACCGCTGAGACCATAGAAATATCGGGAGGAAACATGCGCAGCTCGGTCGAGATCTACAACGTCAGGACGGGCAGGGCCCGCGAGGTCTGGCAGACGGAGAAACTGGTCGAGGCGCCAAATTTCTCGCCCGATGGTTCCTACCTGCTCTTGAACGGCGACGGGCTGCTCTATCGGTTGCCGCTCGATGGCGGCGAGGTGGTCAAGGTCGATACCGGCTTTGCCGTCAACTGCAACAATGATCACGGCATTTCGCCTGATGGGACTGAGATCGTCATCTCCGACAAGACCGAATTCGGCAAATCGGCGATCTATACCTTGCCGATCGAAGGCGGCACGCCGCGGCTTGTCACTCAGAACCTGCCGTCCTACTGGCATGGCTGGTCGCCGGATGGGCGCCAGCTTGCCTATTGCGGCATCCGTAACGATGTCTTCGATATCTACACCATCTCCGTCGATGGCGGCGAGGAGACGCGGCTGACGCATGGCGAAGGCCGTAACGACGGGCCGGATTATTCCGCCGACGGGCAATGGATCTATTTCAATTCCAGCCGCACCGGGCTGATGCAGATCTGGCGCATCCACCCCGACGGCACCGGGCTCGAGCAGGTGACCTCCGACAATCAGGGCAACTGGTTCGCTCATCCGTCGCCTTCGAATGACAAGGTGTTGATCCTCTCCTACGACCCCTCGGTTTTCGACCATCCGCGCGATCTCGACGTGCGGCTGCGGCTGATGGACATGGACGGCGGCAATCTGAAGACGCTGTTCGAGCTGTTCGGCGGGCAGGGCACGATCAACGTGCCCTGCTGGTCACCTGATGGTGATGAGTTTGCCTATGTCCGGTACTTCCCGGCCGAGTAGGACGACAGTCGAAGCGGGATCACAGAATACTCACGCCAACGGTATCCTGGTATTTCTTTGCCGTAATGCAAAGCTGAAAGCTTCCCATGTCATGCTATTTTCCTACGCTCGCAGCCCTTATGACGCTGACCTCGGTGTCAGCCCAGGCTGGCGATATCAAGGGAAAGACCTCTCGTCTCCCTACGAATGACTGCATAGAAATCGGCGGGATGGTCGTGACAGATGCAGGCCCAACATATGGGGCGACGGAGTTTAAATGTGGCGAGAAGTTATCCTTGGTGCTTGAACGTGAGACGGGCAGAAAGGGGAATAGCGCTGTGTGGACTGTGATCGATAGGATCACAGTTTCGAAGCCGTCACCGCGTCACGAATTTCTGGAATCGGCATTTTGCTCATCGAGCCAGTTTCCAAACGATTTTGTTTTCGCGCTCGGAGAGATGGTGGAGCAGCCAGATCGTTCCTACCGATCAGAGAACGTGGTTGCAGCCTGGAGATTTGATATCCAGTCCGAAAAGATGACGGCCATCCCGGTTGAGGGCATGCTTTGCGAATTGGACCCTGGTGACTGAAGCCTTGCACTTTTGAGCGCCAAACCAGCTCTCAATAAGATCGCCTTGCCGCGACCTACCTACAGGACGCGTGAAATGGCCGAACAATGGGGCGATGCGATAGCGCATAACCCCGAAATCGAATGTGCGTCTCGGGGTTATGTTGAATTGCGAGGTCGTTAGCGCGTCCGCCGCCGCTCGCGGGCGGACTCCGCCAGGTCTTCCAGTACGGCGACCGACATGTCCCAATCGATGCAGCCGTCGGTGATGGACTGGCCGTAGACCAGCGGCTTGCCGGGAACGAGATCCTGGCGGCCGGCGACGAGGTTGCTTTCGATCATCATGCCCCTGATGTCGTTGTTGCCGGCGGCGATCTGCGCGGCGACGGATTTGACGACAATCGGCTGGTTCATCGGGTCCTTGCCGCTGTTGGCATGGCTGGCATCGACGATGATGCGGGGGGCGACGGCGAGCTTGACGGCTTCGTTCGTGACAGCCTCGACGTCGGCAGCTTCATAGTTCGGCCGCTTGCCGCCGCGCAGGATGATGTGGCAATCCTCATTGCCTGTCGTCGAGGCGATGGCCGCTTGGCCGTCCTTCGTTACCGCCGGGAAGTGATGCGGCTGCGAGGCGGCGAGGATGGCATCCAGCGCAACGCGGACGCCGCCGTCGGTGCCGTTCTTGAAGCCGATCGGGCAGGAGAGGCCGGAGGCGAGCTGGCGATGGATCTGGCTTTCGGTCGTGCGCGCGCCGATCGCGCCCCAACTGACGAGGTCGGCGATGTACTGCGGCGTGATCGTGTCGAGGAATTCGACGCCGGCGGGAAGGCCCATCGCATTGATGTCGAGCAGCAGACGCCGGGCGATGCGCAAGCCTTCCTCAATGCGGTAGCTGCCGTCGAGATGCGGGTCGTTCATCAGACCCTTCCAGCCGACGGTGGTGCGGGGCTTTTCGAAATAGACGCGCATGACGATCTCGAGATCGCCGGCGAAGCGCTGCCGCTGTTCCGTGAGCCGAGCGGCATAGTCCCTGGCGGCAACGGGATCATGGATCGAGCAGGGGCCGATGACGACGATCAGGCGATCGTCTTCGCCCCGAAGAATTTGGTGGATCGCATCGCGATTGCTGGTCACGGTCTTGCTGACATCAGCATTGCGGGGAATTTCCGCGATGATATCGGCAGGCTTGGTCAGGGGGGTAATTTCGACGATACGTAGATCGTCAATGGTATCAGACACGGTATGGCTCCTGTTTGGTCATACCCGCGCGGAACAAAAAAGCCGCCAGGTAGACTAGCGGCTGTTCGGGTTGTCGTCGCGTCGAATTCAGTTACGCATAGACCCGCATCCGCTGTGAGCAGCGGTACCAATAAAATCGCGAGGCGTAGATTGATGTGATCGACATGGGGCGTATGTAGTGTCACGCCTGCGCGTTGTCACGCAGAATTTTCTGTCTGGAAGCTGGTGCTTTTGCGGGAGGTGCAACGGACATGAAATCGAGAGCGCGCCACAGAGAGCGCGGTGAACTAGACGAGGAGCGGCTGCGCAACTTGGGTCAAACGACATACCGTCTCTTGCGCTTTATGGATGTATTAGGCGTGGTGCTCCACCACAGGTTCCGTCTTGCTCACCAGAGCCCGTTTGAAGAAATGACGGGAAGTTGGATTGGGTGTCGATGAACAGGAGAGAGACTACACGGCAGCCATTCACATTGTTCCCTGCCAGCCGAATACCAAGATTGGTGGAAAATATGGGGTCGGGGTTCCAGTGCTCGTAGCGTCCGGTATCAAGGAGTTTATCGCGTTCGGCAAGAAAAGCCGCTCTCAGGAGACTCTCTTCGTCAGCAGAGATTGGCTTCGCCTGTGGAGCAAGTTCGAGATTGCAGGAACGTCTTGTTTTGCCGCCATGCGGTGGATACTCCGTTTCGACCACGACAAAACGATCCGCTGGAATTCCCCAACGCTGTTCGGCCACGTCGTAGCCGGGCATGATGGCCTTGGTAGATCCGGCCATCGTCGGCGGCGCTGCGCGTAATCCCGTTGCATCGAAGTCTTTGCCCGTTTCTACTGCAACTCGGCACCGTGTAAACAAGTCTCGCCAAACGCCGGAAATGTTTTCGCCAGCGTTGGCGGAGGCTATCAGAGCCAAATTCAGAAGCACTGACAAGGTGATATGGCGCAAGCAGAGTTTCCTTTATCACTAGCATCGCCGCGGTACCCGAGATGATAATGGTCTCGGGGGATGCACGAAGCACGTCGCACTCGATCTCACTCATGCGACGTGCGTGCCAAGTCGGAGTCCAGGCATATCGCCCGGGCTTGCTACCGGGAAATATGCATTTGCACTGTTATAATGAGATTACAGGGCGTCGACGTTGACACCGACGGTGATGGCGCCGATCGGGGTGCCCTTGTCGTCTGAAATCGTGACGCTTGCCTGCGATTGCAGTGTTTGGGTCGATTCATCCTTTTCGATCTCGTCGACGAAGACGGCATCCTTGCCGGCGCCGAAGGACTTCTGGAATTTGCCCTCGTCGCCCTGCCAGTAGTCTGACGTGACGTCGCTCTGGCCGACATTCAGGCCCTTTGCATCCATGACGAAGATCTCGGTGATCTTGCCGCCGGAGGCCTCTTTCTTTGCCTGAAGGAATTTCGACAGGGCGTTGTTCAGCACGCCGTCGATCATCGAGTGGTCGGAGCCATCGACTTCGGCGCGCCACTTCTTGTCGAGGGCGTCGATATCGGCCGCGCTAAGATTGGCGTTCGCAGCGTCCTGCGCCTTGATAGCCTCGATGATGGCGGGGTCGTTGAGCCAGGGCGTTACGTCGCTCTTCACGTAGTCGAAGATCGGGGCAAGCTTGGCATCTTGTGCCATGGATGCGCCCATGGGCAGGGCAAATGCGGTGCAGGCCAAAAGAAATGCGGGCACGAGTTTCTTCACAACTGTTTCCTTCCTGATTATAGGTTGTTGAGAACTAAGGCTTATCGGGCGAAGACGACGTCAGAACTCCTCCCAGGCTCCGGGAGCAGCGGCGGCAACGGCGGCATTTCCTGCATGCCGCTGCACGAAGGCTCTCGGCTCGGGACGAGATTGGCGGGTGGGTTGAACGGCTTTGGGCTGGCTTGCCGCTGACGCGCCGACGATGAACCTGCCGGCCGAGTCCTGCAGCAGGCGTCCTTGCGACAGCAGTTCGTGGCAGGCTGCGTTGGTTTCCTCGACCATTGCCGCGTTCTGCTGTGTCGTCTGATCCATCTGGTTGATCGCGCTGTTGATTTCCTGCAGGCCCGTCGCCTGTTCGCGATAGGATTGGACGATGGAAGCGATGCTGTCGCTGATGCGGTTGATCTGCTCCTCAATCTTCAGGAGGGCATCGCCGGTCTGGTTCACCAGCCCGACGCCCGCAGCAACTTCGTCGCCCGACACATTGATCAGGTTCTTGATTTCCTTGGCTGCATTTGCAGACCGCTGGGCGAGCTCACGCACTTCCTGCGCGACAACCGCAAAACCCTTGCCGGCTTCGCCGGCGCGCGCCGCCTCGACGCCGGCGTTCAGCGCAAGCAGGTTCGTCTGGAAGGCGATTTCGTCGATGACGCCAATAATGCGGCCGATCTGGCTCGACGAGGTTTGAATCCGGTCCATCGCCCCGATCGCATCACGCACCACCGTCGCCGAGACATGGGCGCTCCGCTTTGTCTCCTCGACCAACTGCCCGGCATTTTCAGCCCGTTGCGACGATGTTCTGACCGTCGTGGTCACCTCATCCAGTGCGGCGGCGGTCTGTTCCAATGCTGCTGCCTGTTGCTCGGTCCGCCTGGCGAGTTGATCTGCGGAGGTCGCCAGCTCGCTCGAGCCGGTTTCAACCGCCACGGAAGCGGTCTTGATCTCTGTCAGAGCGGCCGCGACCGCATCGACCATGTTGTTGAAATCCTGCCGCAATTTATCGAATTCGGGACCGACATCGGCCAGGTGTATCGAGAAGTCGCCGGCGGCGAGCCCTTCCAATGCATTCGCGAGAGCGTTCATGACCAGCCGTTGCGTGTTGCTGGCCTCTTCGGTCAACAATGCGTTGCGCGCCCGTTCGGCGTCGAGCGAAGCACTCTGCTCGGCAGCGGCCTGCTCTCTCTCGACTTTCGCAATCGCCTCGTGACGGAAAACTTCCAATGCACGCGCCAGAAAGCCGATCTCGTCGCCATTTTCCCTGTAGGTGACGGGAGAGACCAGATCGCCTTTCTGCAACGCACTAATTCGTTCGCTGATCACCCTGATGGGCCGGCCGACCAGGCTGCGCATGGCGAGAAGGAAGGCAACGACGGCCATGGCGGTGATCGCGGACTGCGTGAGCAGCGAAATGAGAACTTTCTGCCTGACTTCGGAAGCAATTTTTTCGACAGACCAGTTCGTGACGATGTAGCCGGTGGCCTTGCCTGCCTTATCCAGCGGAAGCGGCGCGATGATCGTGACCACGCCGGCGGAGGTTCCGCTATCATCGACAGTCGTCTTTTCCGGTTTCGCGCTGAGACGCTTCGCCAGATCGGCGGGTGCAGGCAAACCGTTGATGCCGTCGCGTGTCCACGTATCGACGGAGGCCGGTTCCGCGTTGAATGCGGCAAACTGTACAAGATCGAGCGAGGGGTCGTCGCGGTAGAGCGAATAAGCCTCGCGAACGGCGTTCGCCTTCCCCCATTTCACGCCGCCGGCGGCCAGAGATGCAAACTGCTCCGCATCCTTGGACCAGTTCGCCTTGGCGCCATCGATCAACGCCCGGGTTTCGTACATCCAGGTATAGGTGGCGAAAGCGGAAATGCCGCAGAGGTTTACGGCAACGATAATCGCCGCCAGCTTGGCTGTCAGAGGCATCGTTTTCAAAAATTGGAACATTCCGCGGCGGCCTAGAATTGCGGCTCAGTCGGACATGTTCCCGACTGGCGTATCAATACGGGCATCGACGCTGACGGTCGCATCACGAGCGCTCATGCCCATGTCCTGATAGCAACCCAAAACGCGCAAACGCAGTGTGTATTTGATGTGTGAATAAATCATAAAGTAGAAAGGAATGCTGAGCACACGCGTGCCATTCGCGCCTGCTCCCGCCGGCGCCGAGCCTTGCGAACCGGTGGGTGTAGCAGGGTTTCCGTGGCGTCAGGGAGATCAGCTATTTTCAGCCACGGCCTCTTCCGGCTCGACGTGCCGGCGCTTGCGGCCGTGCGCCGTCAGTTCAGCGCCAGCATCGTGGGGCAGGCGCAGGAAGGTGATGCAGGCCAGCGCCGAAATCGCCGAGACGCTGAAGAAGGCGATGTGGAAATCCGAGACCAGCAGCCTGCCGTCGTGAAAGCTGCTGGAAATTTCGAGGATGCCGCCGGCGATCGCCACACCCATCGCCATGGAGATACGCTGGGCAACGGCATTGATTGCGGTTGCCTGGCTGCTGTCGGCATCATCGACATCGCCGAAGGCCATGGCGTTGACGCCCGAGAAAGCCATGGAGCGGAACAGGCCGCCGATCAGCAGGCAGGCCATGATCAGGAACAGTGGCGTTTCGGCGGTGAACAGGCCGTTGATGCCGAGGAAGATCGCCGCCAGCAAGGTGGTGAGGGAGATCACCGTGCGGAAGCCGAAGGCATTGAAGGTGCGCGAGGCGGCGAATTTCGAGCCCATGGAGCCGAGCGCGCTGACGAAGGTGACCGAGCCCGATTGCAGCGGCGTCAGGCCGAAGCCGAGCTGGAGCATCAGCGGCATCAGGAAAGGCAGGGCGCCAAGTCCCATGCGGAAATTCGAGGCGCCGAGGATCGCCGCCCGAAACATCGGGTAGCGGAACATCTTCGGATCGAGAAGCGGATAGGGCACGCGGCGCGCATGCAGGAGGTAGAGGAGGCCGGCAAGGATGCCGATCGCAACCGTGACATAACCGTAGACAACGGGCACGGCCGGCAGGCTGATCACCGACAGGCCGAAGACGAAGCCGGAGAAGCCTAGGCCGCAAAGGAAGAAGCCGGGGAAATCCATCGGCCGGGGACTGCGTGGCTCAACCGCCGGCAGGAAACGGGTGACGAGGATGATGCCGAGCACGCCGATCGGGACGTTGATCCAGAAGATCCAGTGCCAGGTGAGGTAGGTTGTGAGGAAGCCGCCGATCGGCGGACCCATGATCGGACCGATCAACGCTGGAATGGTGAGCCAGGCCATGGCATCGACGAGTTCGTGACGCGGCGTTCCCCGGACCAGCAGCAGGCGGCTGACCGGCGTCATCATCGAGCCGCCGGCGCCCTGGATCAGGCGTGAGATGACGAAGGCCGTGATCGAATTGGAAAAGGCGCAGGCGATCGAGCCGATCATGAAAACGAAGATCGCCATGCGGAAGATGTTGCGTGCGCCGAAACGATCGGACATCCAGCCGCTGATCGGGATGAAGATCGCCAGCGCCACGAGATAGCTGGTAACGGCGAGCTTCAGCGCGATCGGCGAGGTGCCGATATCGGCTGCGATCGCCGGTAGGCTGGTGGCGATCACGGTCGAATCCATCTGTTCCATGAACAGGGCGACCGCAAGGATCATGGGCGTGAGGCGGGGCACGGGCAACCAAAGTGCAAAGAGAAAAAGTGCGGCGCCATGGGCGTCGGTCAGGATCGGTTTGTTTCTAAGGCAGCGATGCGCCTCTGTCCATGAAGTCGATGTCGCATGCAACGTGTCGGCGGTATGAGGGCCGGCTTGCCGCCGCCGCGCTTTCCTGAAATAGATGCGCTGTCAGGTGCCCGCCGTCCAGGCGGGAGAATCGGGAATCCGGTGCAAAGCCGGAACGTGCCCAACGCTGTAAGGCCGACGCTTGCCGCTTCATCACGCCACTGGCTTCTCGCCGGGAAGGCTGCGGCAGACGGATGACGCCGAGTCAGAAGACCGGCCTGGCTAGATAGACCGATCCGCGCGGACGGCGGGGCGGTTGCGTTGTTGGGGATTTGACGATGCGACCCTTTGATGAGGATGCCCTTTCAGCGGCGTCCGGTTTTTCCTTGGCCGAACGCGAGGCCGTCTATCATGCGATCATGACGCGACGCGACGTTCGCAGCCAGTTCCTGCCCGATCCCTTGCCGGATGATCTTGTGCAGCGGCTGCTGACGGCAGCCCATCATGCACCCTCCGTCGGCTTCATGCAGCCGTGGAATTTCATTCTGGTGAAAAGCGCAACCGTGCGGGCGCGCGTCCGGGATGCTTTTGCGAGGGCCAACGAGGAGGCGGCGCTGATGTTCGAAGGCGAACGGCGGCAGGTCTACCGCTCGCTCAAGCTTGAAGGCATTGTCGAGGCGCCGCTCGGCATATGCGTGACCTGCGATCCTACCCGCAGCGGCAGCGTCGTGCTGGGGCGCACGCACAATCCCAGGATGGATAGCTATTCCACAGTTTGCGCCATCCAGAATCTCTGGCTTGCGGCGCGGGCGGAAGGGGTCGGGATCGGCTGGGTCAGCATCTTTCATGAAGGCGAGCTGAAGAGCATTCTCGGCATACCCCAGCATGTCGAGGTGGTCGCCTGGCTCTGTGCCGGTTTCGTCGACCGGCTCTATGACGAGCCGGAACTGTCCGTCAAAGGCTGGCGGCAGCGGCTGCCGCTCGATGAACTCGTCTTCCATGATGGATGGGGACTGAACACCTAGAGGTCGTCTTCTTCGGCACCGACAAAGGCGAGGTCACGATTCGCGACATCAAGATGCAACAGAACTTCGCTCGCAGCATGTCGCTCGCCGACGCGATGAACCCCGACAATCTGCTCTGCTACGAAATGAACGGGGCGACCCTGCCTGCCCCCAACGGTTTCCCGCTGCGGCTGATAACTCCGGGCTGGTACGGGATTGCCAACGTCAAGTGGCTGAAGGGCATCGAGGTTCGCGACACCCGCTTCATGAGCCTGCTGATGGGCCGCGACTATGTCACCATCCGGGAGGAAGAGCACAACGGCGAGACCGTGCGGGCCGAGACCTCGGTCGGCCGGGCCTTGCTGAAATCCGCGCCCGCCAAGGTCACGCGCAACGACTCGGGTCACCGGGTCGTCGGCGCAGCCTGGGGGTGCACCGATCGACCGGGTCGAACTGAAAATTGATCAAGGGCCCTGGATGCCGGCAGTCATCGATCACAGCGAGGAGGCCGAATACGCCTGGAAGATTTGGTCACTGGATTGGCCAAATCCCTCGCCTGGAGAACACACGGTGACCTCGCGCGCGATCAGTACCGCAGGGCAAATTCAACCGGCGATGGACGATCCCTTGATCGCCAAAAAGCACACATACTGGGAAAGCAATGGCCAGGTGACGCGCCGCATCCGCATCGTTTGAGAAACGTTGCTGCCTCGCACGTCGGCTGCTGAGTGAACGGAACGTTCCACCGAGAACCCCTCGCTTAGGATTGCGACATTTCAGGAGAAAGGCGCTAGCGGCCCTTCCGCTAGTCTGCCCCGTCTTTTTTTGCCCGCTCGATGAATTTCCCGGCGACTGCTTTGCCAAGTGCGGCACCGGCCCGGTTGTCCATTTCATAGTGGATGCCGGCCCAGATGCGGGAATCGCCCGCTTCCTTGCCGACCGTTCGGATGAACTCCGCCTGGTCGGGGAACAGATAGGCAAGCACCTCGCATCGGGCAGTCGACAACGTGGAGTGATTCGACGGATAACTGGGATGGGCCGGCACTGCGAACAGGGGAGTGATGCTCGGGTCAAGCATGTTGGGCCGCAGGTACCAATAAGCGTATTTCCCGTCGTTGCTTGCAATGTAGGCGTCGTAGTAGACCGTTGCGAGCATCGCGTAAGCCCGTGCGGCGCGCGGCGGGTTCGAATCCGTCTTGTCCTCGAACATCCACTTGCTGGCATAGTCATACCAGTCGGTGAACAGGCCGGATGGGCTTTGCCAGTAGAACGCCTTGTAGCTGTTGGGGAATTTTCGCTCAAACTGGCGGACTGCATCCGTCTCGGCCTTCACGGCCGCAGACTTGCAGTCGGGCGGAGTCGGTGGCCTGAATTCATCGGCTGTCTCGAGCAGGATCGGCTTCCAGTTTGGCATGGTTGCATTGGCGGGTTTGTCTCCGACCCACATGCACGGCCCGGTCGGCACGGTGCCGGTCCAGACGGCATCGGAGCCGTCGGCCTTTGCCCGCGCAATCACTTGCTCTGCCACGCGTCGCCCCAGTTCCAGGCCGGCGGATGAATCGCTTGGGAACTGGACACCGGCAAGGACACGCGACTGTGCGGCTTCTTCGGCCATCGCCTGGAACGACGACGCCTCGTCGGGAAAGAAATAGGCAAGAACGGTCGCGGCGGCGGCGGCGGCGGCCGCGTGTTCGGATGGATAAGCGGGACTCCGAGGCGTAGGCAGCGCAGTCGGCAGTGTCGTATCCACCTCGCTCGGGCGGGGGCGATTGTAGAAGTATTTCGACTCCCAAGCCGCGATGGTGGCGTCGTAGACCGCCATCGTCAAATAGGTGTAGACGCGATGCGCATTGGGGATCGTCTGGTTTGCGAGAAGACGGTTGTTGACCAGGTCAATCCATCGATAGCCGGGCGAACCGGCGTCCCAGAATGTGATCTTGGCGGCGACCTGCGCATCGTTCTTTGCGACAAGTTCGCGGACCTGCTCCAACTCGGTTGCAGAAGTATCCGGTGGGGGCGGGACTCGGAAGTCTTTGCCCGACGTGATTACCCACGTCTTCCACATTCCAGCGTTTGGCTCTATCTGATCCGATTGGGCGAAAGCGAAGTTCCCTGACAAAAGGATTAGCGCGCAGGCCCTGCTAAAGCCGCTAAGCATTTTCGACCCCCATAGTTGATCCCCGGCCCAAAGACGGAAGGTTTTCTGTTTTGACGGCCGTCCCATTTTCTATTTTAGCCCGCTCTAATTATACCGCGAAGCGCTGCCAAGTGAAAGGATCAATGAGAGCAGGATCAAGGAGGCCGCTCTAGCCAAGATCGATCCGTATAATGGACAATCGCCTGGCCGGTTCAGGGCTGGCGACAAGCTATTGGCGTTTTTAGACAAACTCTGATCCCTGCCGGAGCTAGGGACATCGCGGTGAGGGCCGCGACGTCCATGCCGACCCCACCAATTATCGAGGAACTTTCAGTAGGCAGGAAAGCGCCAATTGCAGTCATCGGCCTCAGGTCGATGACTGTCTTAGAGGATAGCTTTTCCGTTTATGCAGGTAACGACATTGCCGCCAACCCAAATATCTTCAGATTCGAGCCGGACATGTACCCGCCCTGACCTGCCCAAGACCGTCCCTTGCGCAGCTATGTATGAAGGCGGCGCGAGATTTGCGGAAATGAGCCATTTTGCCAAACCCGCATTTAGGCTACCAGTGACTGGGTCTTCGTAACCAGCGGCGGTGAAGGCGCGGACCTCGAAATCCACACCATCGACGTCCCCCAAACATGGTGCAATCAGGCCTACCCTTAGTCCGGAAATACTCTGGTAGTTCGGACGGACGCGTAGGACATCGTCTCTGCTTTTCAGGAGCAAGGCCATCCAACCGGGACCGTTGTCTACCCAACTCGCATCGACTATCATCTCAGGTGACAGACTTAGACCGCTCATAACTCGTTTCATTAGATCGTTATCGATATGTCCAGTCCTGATCAAATCTGGAGCCAGAAATGAGAGGATATCGCCGTCTCTTCTGATCCGGATCAAACCCGCCTGACATTCCTGGATGACAACTGGCTGCTTTGGCTTTCCGCCCAAGGTCAGCCATGCGTGGCAGCTACCCAAAGTCGGGTGTCCGGCAAAGGGTAGCTCCTGATGCGGCGTGAAAATTCTGACGCGATAATCAGCATCCGGGACCGTCGGCTTTAGGAGGAAGGTCGTCTCGCTTAGATTGGTCCAGTTGGCAAACTTGGCCATCGTTGATGTATCAAGATCGTCCGCATCCACTACCACCGCAAGTGGATTTCCACCCATTCGCTCCGAGGAAAAAACATCAACTTGTTGAAACGATAGCTCTTTAAGATTGCTGTTCATAGCATCTCCTACTGTTCGAATAGCGTGCGCCAATGTCTATACACAAGGGGGCTGCAGAATGCCTTTCGGAGTAACGGATGCAGACAAAGATTTCCGCTTCGGGCATACCCGGTCTTCCAAAGCGTTCAAATTATGCCGAGCTTTTAATCCTTGATTGCCGGAAATCTCGGGCTTTAGGGAATGGGCTCGGCATAGTTTCGGACTCGGGATAAATTCCTGACCTTCATATCGATACGCTGAAGGCGAAATCCCGGAATTTCCAATAGATATTCGGCTATCGGTGGCTCACTCGGAGGATAACGGCCCAATGAACATGATCGACTTGAAGGAACGGATCATCGTGATCACAGGCGGTGCGCGCGGCATCGGCTACGCTATCGCAGAGCGCGTCATCCAGTCCGGTGGCAAGGTGGCCATCTGGGACCTGAACGAAAACATGGCGAAGGACAGCGCTTCCGCTCTCGGATCTGGCACGGTCGCTTTCGGCGTCAACGTCGCAGATCCCGTATCAGTGAAAAATGCGGCGGCGGCGACCGAGGAGATTTTTGGCCGTATCGACGGCCTCGTCAATTCCGCCGGGATTACCGGTCCGGTCAAGCCCACGATCGAATACGATTTCGGTGAATGGAAAGACGTCGTCGATGTCTGCCTCACGGGAACCTTCAATTGTTGCCGGCACGTCGTTCCGGTCATGTTAAAGCGCGACTACGGGCGGATTGTGAACATCTCTTCGGTTGCGGGCAAAGAAGGAAATCCGAACATCGCCGCCTACAGCGCAGCGAAAGCTGGTGTGCTGGGCTTCACCAAGTCTCTTGGCAAGGAACTCGCAAAGACAGGAATCGCCGTGAACGCGGTAACGCCAACCACAGCAAAGACACCTATATTGGACGGGCTGACATCCGAGTTTATCGAATATATGCGCGTCCGCATTCCGCGCGACCGTTTTGTTGAACTTCACGAGATCGCTTCGATGGTCGTCTGGCTGCTCTCCGAGGAGAACTCCTTCACGACCGCATCGACGTTCGACCTGAGCGGCGGTCGTACGACCTACTGACCATGCTCAAGCGACCCGCATTCACATCCCGCCGCACGTTCACGTGACATCGCCGTCATCTCATGCGGCCTGGCACAACGCCGCTATTGCTCCGCCACCGCAGTTCCAGCTGTTCAATCACTGCTGCTGTTGTGGCTGCGGGCCTGGCGTTGCCGGATTGGCGAGGTCGATCGAGCCCTGATCGCCGGCCAGAAACTGCGGGCCGACCTGACGGACGCGGTTCTGTGTGGGATCGTAGGGGCGCTCGGGAACGGATGGTTGCGGCGCGGCGGCTGCGGCATCCTTCGCCGGGGGATTGGTGCGGATGGTGGTGATCGAGCCCTGCTGCGGCGGTTCGCTTACCGCCTGCTTGCCGCGCATCTCCTCATAATAGGCTGTGAGATTGCAGGCGCAGGAGGATTTTTCCCCGGGCGTGCGGTTCTTGTAGGCAAAGGCATTTTTCATGGCGCTGTAGGGCGTGCCCGTCGCGACCGAGATCATGTTCGAGGCTTCGGTGCTCGTCACGTCACGATAGAACAGTTCGGTCTCGATGCCCGGGCACATCTTGGCGCAGGTCTGAGCATCGCGGCCGAAATCGACCGACGTGGCGTTCGAGCTGATCGGGAAGAAGCCGCCGTCGCAGCTGCGCACGCACATGGTGCTGACCGGCGAGAGCATCTCGGCCCGCGGCAGGCCGTAACGCGGATCGACCTCTTCGCCGCCGCCGAGCGGAATGAAAGTATCGGTGCGTAGCGCCTGTTCCTCGACGCTTGGCGCGGGGTCGGCGGCGCTGCGATCGCTCGGGGCATAGAAGTTTTCGCTGTTGCAGCCATTGCGGTCGAGAGCCGCGACCAGTTCGCGGCGTGCGTCGTCATCGGCGCCGTTCTGGTCGGCCAGTTCGTTGCGGCGGTCCTGGAGATAGTGGATATTGTCGATCATGCGCGCTTCGGACTGCGAAAGTTCGGCGCAATAATCGTCATTCTCGCCGCCGATCACCACCATGCTGCCCGAGGTGCAGCCATTGCTGCGCAGCTCGTTGCGAACCTTGCGCAGCTCGAGGTTCTGCTCGGCCATGGCGCTGGAATATTGGCGGGCTTCCGGGCCGTTGCCATTGCCGATCGATCGCGGCAAGTCGGCAAGGCGACCGCGCAGGTCCTCACAGACGGCGCTGTTTTGCGCGGCGGCAGGCGCCGCAAAGGCAAGGAGAAGGGCAAGAGACAGGTTTCGGCGTTTCACGGCGTCGTCCCGGAATGAGCAAAGAATCGATCGGTCGATTGCGGCCTCGATCGCCGCGCGTTGTCTCTTAACGTGTTTCTCTTAATAAGCTTGGAGAAATTCCTAGCGCATTTTCGCGATCTTATCCAGCAAATGCGGGCGACCCATCTGTGGGGAGAATTTGTTGTGCCGCCAAAAGCGGGACTTTCTTCTTTCAATTTTCCGGGACTTGATTCTTCTTCTCGCTCGCCAGATCAGCTTTCATAGCTACCTCCGCCACTACCCCCCCAACGAGGGATAGGGAGAACTCCGGTCGCTGCAATGCCGCTTGGCGCCGGGTAGGTTTACAGACGGTGCATTCTTTATGATACCGCACTTACCACGCCTCGATCACGGCCAGTGCTTCGATGTTGACGCCGCCGCGGGAGGTGATCAAGACGTGGGATATGGGGCAGGTCGCCGCAAGCCGCAGTGGTCTTGCGGTGGGCGCGGCGAAGGCGAGAAGGACGGCGAAAATGTCAGATATTTCCAACGAACTTCGCTCCCCTGCTGCGACAGTCGGGATACCCGAAGCCCAACACGGCCTTCACCTCTTCGTGGACGGTTGTTATGAACCCGGTTCCGGGCACGGGGGCTGGGCATTTGTCGCCTATCGTGATGCCGCAGAGATCGCCTCCGGCTTCGGTGGCGTCGAGGATTCCGCCAATAATTCGATGGAATTGACCGCCGTCCTCCGGGCGGCAATCTGGATCAACAGCGGAGCAAGCGGCGAGCCCGCGACTATCTGGTCCGATTCCGTCTATGCCGTCAAAGGCTGCAACAGCCGGCGGCATATCTGGAAGAACAACGGCTGGAAGAAAAGCAATCCGAACGGGACTGCCCGAAGCCGAACGATCGCCAATGCGGAATTGTGGAAAGCGGTCGATCTTCAACTATCCCAGAATGGTCTGGTGACCATTGCCTGGTGCAAGGGCCATTCCGGCATTGCCGGCAACGAGCGCGCGGATGCGCTTGCGGATAAAGGGCGTCTGTCGTTACGAGGTGCCTGATATGGCATCAGGACATGTATCGGAGCGGCTTCAAGGGCCGCTCGCACCAGAGGATTTTATCCCGGGCCCCGGCCTGATATCTGCTGCATATCAACCGGCTGCAGATGCTCGGGACAAGCCCGAGCATGACGAAAGGGTGGCCGACTTTGTCAGCAGTCTGAGCCGGCTCAGGCCGGTTGCGATGCCTCGACGACGGCGAGTGCCGCCATATTGACGACGCCGCGGGAGGTGACCGAGGGGGCGAGGATATGGGCGGGCAGGGCGGTGCCGAGCAGGATCGGGCCAACATGCAGACCGTCCGTCATCGACTTTACCACACCCAGTGTGATGTTGGCGGCATCGAGGTTCGGGAATACCAGGAGGTTCGCCTCGTCGTGCAGCGTCGTGTCCGGCATGACGCGCTTGCGCAACGCTTCAGTGATGGCGCTTTCGCCGTGCATCTCACCGTCGACCTCGAGGTCGGGTGCGGCTTCGCGCACGAGCTGCAGCGCATTGCGCATCTTCGTGGCGCTTTCGGATTCACGCGAACCGAAATTGGAATGCGAGACCAGAGCGGCGCGCGGGGTGATGCCGAAACGGCGGATTTCCTCGGCCGCGAGCACCGTCGCCTCGGCGATCTCTTCGGCGTTCGGATTGAAGGTGACGTAGGTGTCGGTGAAGAAGGTGGCGCCGCGCTGCGAGATCATCAGGCTGAGGGCTGAGAAGTCGCGGACATCCTTGCGTTTGCCGATGATCAGGCGGACGTCGCGCAGATGCTTCTCGTAACGGCCTTCCAGGCCGCAGATCAGCGCATCGGCCTCACCGCGTCTCAGCGCCAGCGCGCCGATGACGGTGGTGTTGGTGCGTACGATGGTGCGGGCGGCTTCCGGGATGACGCCGCGGCGGCCGACAAGGGAGAAATAGAGATCGACATATTCGCGGAAGCGCGGATCGTCTTCCGGGTTTATGACCTCGAAATCCTGCAGCGGCCGGATGCGCAGGCCGTAGCGCTTCAGGCGTGTCTCGATGACTTGCGGGCGGCCGATCAGGATCGGTTCGGCAAGGCCTTCCTCGAGCAGCACCTGGGCGGCGCGCAGCACGCGTTCGTCCTCGCCTTCGGAGAAGATGACGCGCTTGCGCTCGGCGGCCTTGGCCGCAGTGAAGATCGGCTTCATGACGAAGCCGGAGCGGAAGACGAAGCGGTTCAGCTGGTCGAGATAGGCGTCGAAATCCTGGATCGGGCGGCGCGCGACGCCGCTCTGTTCGGCGGCCTTTGCGACCGCAGGCGCGATGCGCAGGATTAGGCGCGGATCGAAGGGCGAGGGGATCAGATAATCGGGGCCGAAAACCGGGGTCTCGCCGGAATAGGCGCGGGCGGCGACATCCGACGGCTCTTCGCGGGCAAGGGCTGCGATGGCGCGCACGGCCGCCATCTTCATTTCCTCATTGATCGTCTCGGCGCCGCAATCGAGCGCGCCGCGGAAGATATAAGGGAAGCAGAGGACGTTGTTGACCTGATTGGCGAAATCCGAGCGGCCGGTGCAGATCATCGCATCGGGGCGGGCAGCACGGGCGAGATCCGGCATGATCTCCGGCGTCGGATTGGCAAGCGCCATGATCAACGGCTTGTCGGCCATCTGCGCCAATAGTTCCGGCTTCAGCACGCCGGCGGCCGACAGGCCGAGGAAGACGTCGGCGCCGCCGATATTTTCGGCCAGCGTACGCGTCTCGCTCTTCTGGGCATAGATGGATTTCCATTCGTCCATCAGCTCGATGCGGCCCTCATAGACGAGGCCTTCGAGATCGTGAACCCAGATGTTTTCGCGTTTTGCCCCGAGAATGACAAGCAGGTTGAGGCAGGCAAGGGCGGCGGCACCGGCACCGGAGGCGACGATCTTGATGTCGGCGATGTTCTTGCCGGCGAGTTCCAGCCCGTTCAGGATCGCGGCGGCGACGATGATCGCAGTACCGTGCTGATCGTCGTGGAAAACGGGGATCTTCATCTTCTCGCGCAGGCGCCGCTCGACGTCGAAACATTCCGGCGCCTTGATGTCTTCGAGGTTGATGCCGCCGAAAGTCGGCTCCAGCGAAGCGATGGTCGAGACCATCTGGTCGACACCTGCCGCGTCGATCTCGATATCGAAGACGTCGATGCCGGCGAATTTCTTGAAGAGCACCGCCTTGCCCTCCATGACCGGTTTGGAGGCGAGCGGACCGATATTGCCGAGGCCAAGCACGGCGGTGCCGTTGGAGATGACGGCAACGAGATTGGCGCGCGAGGTATATTCGGCCGCCATTTCGGGATTGTCGCGGATGGCAAGGCAAGGGGCGGCAACGCCGGGCGAATAGGCAAGCGCCAGGTCGCGCTGGTTGCCGAGCGGCTTTGTCGCCTGGATCTCCAGCTTGCCGGGGCGGGGATAGCGGTGGAAGAAAAGCGCCTGTTCGTCGAGATCGCCGCTCGTCAGATTCTTTTCCGTCTTCGATTTTTCTGGGTGATCCATCGCCGCCTCCGTGCACGTCTTTTGGGGAGTTCCCTCCATACATCAATCGGATACGGGCGACAGTATGGAAATGAGGGATGGGAGAAGTTTTCGTGAGATGGGCGGGGGACCCGGGACGACCATTCGACCCTGATGCCAATGGCTAATCCTTTTGGAAAACTTGTTTGACGACCTCAACAGGCGCAGGATGCCGGACGCGACGGTGCGGGGCGCCGGTCGCATGGAGGAAATCATGGACAATTTGAACCTCACGACCCTGCAAAGGGGGCAGACGATGGTCAATGACGTGGCCATCGATGCTTTTGCCGCCGGATTTCGCGGCAGTCTCCTGACCAGTAAGGACATGGATTACAACGAAGCGCGGACGATCTGGAATGCGATGATCGACCGCCGGCCCGGGCTTATCGCGCGCTGCGCCGGTGCTGCCGATGTGGTGCGGGCGGTGCGGTTTGCACGCGACAATAATCTGCTCGTTTCGGTGCGTGGCGGCGGCCACGGCATCGCCGGCAATGCTGTCTGCGAGGGCGGTATCGTCATCGACCTGTCGGCGATGAAATCGGTGCGGGTCGATCCGCAGACGCGGCGTGCCAGGATCGAGCCGGGCGCGACACTCGCCGACGTCGACAAGGAAACGCTGGCCTTCGGGCTGGTGCTGCCGACCGGCATCAATTCCACGACCGGCATCGCCGGCTTGACACTCGGCGGTGGTTTCGGCTGGCTGACCCGCAAATTCGGGTTGACGCTCGATAATCTGCTTTCGGTTGATGTGGTGACGGCCGATGGTGAGCTGGTCAAGGCGAGCGAAAAAGAAATGCCGGATCTCTTCTGGGCGCTGCGCGGCGGCGGAGGCAATTTCGGGGTCGTGACTTCTTTCGAATTCCAGCTCAACCCTCTCAACACGGAGGTTCTTGCTGGGCTCGTCGTGCATCCCTTCGCCGATGCGGAAAAGGTGCTCAAGGAGTACCGACAGGCGCTGGAGGCGGCCCCTGACGAACTGACCTGTTGGGTGGTGATGCGTCAGGCGCCGCCGCTGCCGTTCCTTCCGGCCGAATGGCACGGCAAGGAGATCGTGGTGCTGGCCATGTGCTATTGCGGAGACATTGCGGCGGGCGAAAAGGCAACGGCCAGATTGCGCGCGATCGGAAATCCGATTGCCGACGTCGTCGGCCCAGTGCCGTTCACCGGCTGGCAACAGGCATTCGACCCGCTGCTCACGCCCGGTGCGCGCAATTATTGGAAGAGCCAGGATTTCGCCTCTCTCTCGGATGCGGCGATCGACGTCCTGCTCAACGCCGTGCGCAAGCTGCCCGGACCGGAGTGCGAGATCTTCATCGGCCATGTCGGTGGTGCCGCTGGCCGCGTACCCACCGAGGCGACCGCATTTCCGCAACGAAGCTCGCATTTCGTCATGAATGTGCATGCGCGCTGGCGGGAAGCCGGGATGGATGGAAGCTGTATCGGTTGGGCGCGGGAACTCTTCGAGGCAACCAAGCCGCATTCGGTCGGCACCGCCTACATCAACTTCATGCCGGAAGACGAGGTCGATCGGGTCGAAAGTGCTTACGGCGCCAACTACGGTCGCCTTGCCGAAATCAAGCGGCGTTACGATCCGAACAATCTGTTCCGGATGAATCAGAACGTGAAACCGATGGCGGTGGTGCGAGCTGCCTAGCCCGACCATCCCCGCGCTCGGGTGATAAACTCTGGCGCGGGATGAGGCGCCAATCGCTTGTCAACCTTCGGTGAGTTCGATCAATTCCTGCAACAACGCCGTGTCGTCCGAACCGGTGTGGTCGTCAGGCCTCAGAACATGGGCAAGCCATGCTCCGTCCGCCGCCAGGCGAACGATTTCGAGCCGCATTCCGGCGTCGGTTTCGGCGTGCCTGACAAGCCGGTCATTCATCCATCTATGCCAGAGGCTTTTAGAGTAGGGGTCGGCAAGCACGGTCATCGTCTGCGCCGACCACGGGCTGTTGTTGAGGGCGCGGTCAGAAAACAGGGTGCGGACATAGGCGCGGGTGAATGTGCCGTGGCCGCCCTTGTCCCTTTCCAGTTCCTGATCGATCTCGCGGTCGAGGTTTTCCATCATGCCGTCGAACACGGCCTCTATAAGCGCCTGCTTATTGGGGAAATGGTGGAACAACCCTCCCTTGGTCACACCGGCTGCGCTGGCGACCGCCTGTAGGCTGACGGCGGCCAGACCATGCTCGAGCGCCAGCTTGGTGGCGCAATCGAGAAGAGCTTGCCGCACGACGTCCGGCTGTTTCTTTCTGTTGCGGGGGCTATCTACCAATGCATGACCTGTGTTCGAGATAAGCTTCGCGCCGAGGCGCCCGAGAGGATCAGTATCACTCCCGGGATCGCCGGGCCATGGGAACTCCAAATATGATAATGCTATCATACCGACCGGTAGGTATCTTGCAAAGCGAAAAAAGATCGACTATCTGTCGGCTGAGGAGGCCCGCCGAACGTCATTTCGGCGGGCTGTGCTTTTTTGGATCCCGGCGGGACCATCGGAAGGCTTTTGAACATGCTTCTTCACACGAAATCATTGTGTTACGCGCTAACGCTGGCACTTTTTCTGGGCGCAGGCCTGCCGGCTCACGCACAGGAAGGCGGCGCGATGCCGCCTGCTGCCGTCAGCGTCCTGACGCTTAGTGCCCGCCCACTTCCCGTGGTCAGCGAACTGCCCGGCCGCATTGCCGCAACGCGCGTCTCGGAAGTGCGGGCCAGGGTTTCGGGCATCCTGCAGCAGCGGATCTTCGAGCAGGGCAGCCTCGTTCAGCAAGGCGATGTGCTCTACCGTATCGATCCAGCGCTGTTCCGGGTTCGGGTGGCAAGTGCCGAGGCAAGCCTCGAGCGTGCCAAGGCGACGCAGCTGAATGCCCGCCAGCAGTTGGACCGGCAGAAGTCGCTGCGCGACCGCGATGTTGCAAGCGGTATCGAATATGATGCGGCAGCCGTCGCCCTTGCCCAGGCCGATGCCGATGTTGCGCTGGCGCAGGCCGCACTCGACGAAGCGAAGATCAATCTCGGCTATACCGAAGTTCGTGCGCCTATATCAGGCATCATCGGCGGCGCGCTGGTGACGGAAGGCGCGCTGGTGACGGCCGACGCCGGCAACGCGCTGGCGATGATCCAGCAGATCGACCCCGTTTATGCCGACTTCACGCAATCCTCCGGAGACCTGCTGGCGCTAAAGCGGGCGGTCGAGAACGGCCGCCTCACATCGACCGAACCAGGCAAGGCCGACATCAAGCTCGTCTTCGACGACGGCACGGTTTATGGCGAAGCCGGTAAGCTTCTCTTCAGCAGCGCCAGCGTCGATGCGACGACGGGTCAGGTCACCCTTCGCGGTGAATTCCCCAATCCGAAGGGCGACCTGCTGCCGGGCCTTTACATCAGGGTCCGCATCGAGCAGGCCGTCCGGGAGAAGGCAATCCTTATCCCGCAGCGCGCCGTCATCCGCACGGCCGACGGCAAGGCGCAGGTCTATGTCGTCCAGGAGGGAGACGTGGCGCAACCGCGCGACGTTGAGCTTGGTCAATCCGCCGGCAATGAATGGGTGGTTGAAAGCGGCCTGTCATCAGGCGAACGTCTCGTCGTCGACGGCGTGCAGAAACTGCAGCCGGGCGCAAAGGTCGCGCCGGAAGAATGGCGGGATGGCCAGCTCGCGTCCGGTGACGCCAAGAAGCCGGAGTAAGGTCGATGGCACGTTTCTTTATCGATCGCCCGATCCTGGCCTGGGTCTTTGCGATCTTCATCTCCATCGCCGGCCTGATCGCGCTGCCGTTCCTGCCGGTCGCCCAATATCCCAAGGTCGCGCCGCCGCAGCTCAGCATCACCACCAGTTATCCCGGCGCATCGCCGCAGGATATCTATCAGGGCGTCACCCGCCAGATCGAGGAAGAACTGAACGGGGTCGAGCACCTTTCCTATTTCGAGTCGACGTCGGATACATCGGGCGCAATGACGATCACCGCGACCTTTGCGGCCGGCACCGATATCGACCAGGCCTCCGTCGACGTTCAGAATGCCATCCGCCGCGTCGAACCGCGGCTGCCGCAATCCGTCAAGGATCAGGGCATCACCGTCGAGGAGGCTTCGTCCGGCTTCCTGATGTTCATCTCGCTGACTTCGACGGACGGGAAGACCGACGAGGTGGCGCTCGGCGACTATCTCAACCGGAACGTCATCGGCGAGCTGCGCCGTCTCGACGGCGTCGGCCGCGCGCAGCTGTTTGCTTCGCAGCGGGCGATGCGCATCTGGATCGATCCCGACAAGATGGTCGGCTTGAACCTCACCGCATCCGACATCAGCGCGGCGATATCGGCGCAGAACGCCCAGGTCGCAGCTGGCCAGATCGGCGCGGCGCCCAATCCGATCTCGCAGGACCTGACGGCGACGGTGCTGGTGAAGGGGCAACTGACCGACATCAGGGAGTTCGGAGACATCGTGCTGCGCGCCAATGCCGACGGATCGAATGTCAGGCTGCGGGATGTCGCGCGCATTGAAGAGGGCAGCGAGAGCTACAGCTTCTCCACCCGCTTGAACGGGCAGCCGAGTGCTGCCATCGCCATCCAGCTGTCGTCGACGGGCAATGCCGTCAACACGTCCAACCTGGTCAAGGCGAAGATGGAGGAGCTCTCACGCTTCTTCCCGGCGGGAGTCGAATATTCCGTTCCCTATGATACCAGCCCGTTCGTCTCGGCATCGATCGAGAAGGTGGCGCATACGCTCGCAGAAGCCGTCGCGCTCGTCTTCGTCGTCATGCTCATTTTCCTGCAGAGCTTCCGCTACACGATCATTCCGACGCTCGTCGTTCCCGTCGCGCTGCTCGGGACGCTTGCTGTCATGTATGCCGCCGGCTTCTCGATCAACGTGCTGACGATGTTCGCGATGGTGCTTGCCATCGGCATTCTCGTCGACGACGCCATCGTGGTGGTGGAAAACGTCGAGCGGCTGATGGCGGTGGAAGGGCTGTCACCGAAGGAAGCCACCAAGAAGGCGATGCGGCAGATCACCGGCGCGATCCTCGGGATTACGCTGGTTCTCTCCTGCGTCTTCGTGCCGATGGCGTTCTTCCCGGGTTCAACCGGCATCATCTATCGCCAGTTCAGCCTGACCATGGTTGTTTCAATCCTGTTTTCGGCCTTCCTGGCGCTGTCACTGACACCGGCGCTCTGCGCCACCTTCCTGAAGCCGATCAAAGGACATCACGAGAAGAAGGGCATCGCCGGCTGGTTCAACCGCAACTTCGACCGGCTGACCGGCCGTTATGCCCGCACCGTCGGGGGACTGGCCAAGCGCTCCTGGCGGGTCATGGCCGTCTATGTCGCGCTGCTCGTCGGCCTTGGCTATCTCTTCGTGAACCTGCCGGGCAGCTTCGTGCCGGATGAGGATCAGGGCTTCCTGATCGTCGACGTGCAGGGACCGCCGGAGGCGAGCCGCAACCGCACGGTGGCCTCGCTCGAAAGCATCGAGGCGATCTTCAAGAAGGAGCCGGCCGTTGCCAATGTCGTCGCGATCCAAGGCTTCAGCTTCTCGGGACAGGGACCGAACGCCGCCCTGGTGTTCGTCACGCTCAAGGACTGGGCCGAACGCGGCGCCGGCAATTCGGTGCAGGAGATTTCAAACCGCGCCAATATGCAGCTGTTCGGCCTGAAGGATGCGACGTCCTTCGCGCTGTCGCCGCCGCCGATCGAGGGTTTCGGCACGACCAACGGCTTTACCTTCCGCCTCCAGGATCGCGGCGCGAAGGGCCAGGCGGCACTGACCGAGGCGGCGGGAATGCTGATCGGCACAGCATCTGAGAATCCCGTCATCGCCGGTATCCGCCCTGAGGGCATGCCTGATTCGGCCCAGCTCGTGCTGGTCATCGACCGCGAAAAGGCAAATACCTTCGGCGTTGCCTTCGCCGACATCAACAGCACGATCACCGCCAATCTCGGTTCGAGCTATGTCAACGACTTCCCGAATTCGGGCCGCATGCAGCGCGTCATCGTGCAGGCGCAGGACAAGAGCAGGCTCCAGGCGGAAGACCTGATGAAGCTCAATGTCCGCAATGCGAGCGGCGGCATGGTGCCGCTGTCGTCCTTTGCCGTCGCCGAATGGCAGAAAGGGCCGGCACAGATCGTCGGTTATAACGGCTACCCCTCAGTGCGCATTTCGGGTGCTCCGGCGCCTGGATATTCATCGGGCGCGGCAATTGTCGAAATGGAGCGGTTGGCCTCGGAACTTCCCGACGGCTTCGGCTTTGAATGGACCGGCCAGTCGCTGGAAGAACTCAGATCGGGATCGCAGGCGCCGTTCCTGTTCGGCCTCAGCATTCTCTTCGTCTTCCTGCTGCTGTCGGGGCTTTACGAGAGCTGGTCCATCCCGTTTTCGGTGATGCTGGTCGTGCCGCTCGGCGTCATCGGCTGTGTGCTCGCTGTGATGAGCCGCGACATGTCCAACGACATCTACTTCAAGGTTGGCCTGATCGCGATCATCGGGCTGTCGGCGAAGAACGCCATCCTGATCGTCGAATTCGCCAAGGACGGGTTTGCCGAGGGGAAGTCGCTGATGGATGCCGCGATCGAAGGCGCCCGTCTGCGCTTCCGGCCGATCATCATGACCTCGCTTGCCTTCACTTTGGGCGTGGTGCCGCTGGCGATCGCCACCGGGCCAAGTGCGGCCAGCCAGAATGCCATCGGCACGGGCGTGCTTGGCGGTATGATCTCAGCGACGGTGCTGGCGATCTTCTTCGTTCCCGTCTTCTTCGTCTTCGTGCTGCGTCTCTTGAGGACGAAGCGGCCGGAGACTGTGAATGAGGAGGCTCCGGCCGGGCAGGAAGCTGCGCCGGTGACGTCGCCGAGCTAAGGTGAAGAGGTTGGCGGGTTGCCTTACGCAAACCCGCCACAGACCTTTGCGAGGGTTCGATTTAAGGAGTTATGCAGTCGGCTTCGGTGTAAGCGTCACGTCTGCGCCATAGGCATCGCGCAGTTCGCCCTCCTGTCCCGGCTGCCGGTCGGCGGCCTGATGCAGCAGGATCGACTCGTATCCTTGCGAGCGCGTCCCCTCGATCAGCGTGATATCGGCGTTTCCAGGATTGTCGGAGCGCTCGAACCACTCGACAGGGCGGTGCAGGAAATTCATTTCGACCGCCCGGTTGGTGACGCCATGACCGACGATCACAACGTTGCGGTCGCTATTTTCGGCATCGTGCATAACGGTCTGCAGGAACAGGCGCACCCGCTGGGCCACATCCGCCCGGCTTTCGCCATCCGGCGGTCGTGCGTAGAACTTGCCGCTGTTGCTGCGCAGCCTTGCCCATTTTTCGAACTCCTCGGGAAACTTCTGCTTCTGTTCGGCGTGGTCATAGATTTCGGTGAAGAGACCGAAATCCTGCTCGCGCAGCAGATAATCTTCCCTGATATCGCCGACGACGCTTTCCGGCAGGGCTTCGAGCAGCGCATCCTTGCTCTGCCGCGTCCTCAGAAAGGGCGAGTACCAGATCTGCAGCTTGCCGAAACCCGCGCTCGGCAATGCGTTGAGATAGGAGGCGATCACGCCGCCTGCCTCGAGTGCCTGCCGATGGCCCCACTGCGTCAGCGGCACGTTGTGATCGCCGAATTGGCGGTAGGCCTGTTCGTTGATGTTGCCGAGGGATTCGCCGTGGCGAACGAGAAAAAGACGCATCAGCCATCCCGCATTATCGGATATGAATCGCCGCCATCATGAACGCCCTGAATGCGCAGGGCAACATGGCCGTTAGGCCTGGCGGCGACGGGCATCCTGCCCGTGCGGCGACAGGCATCCTGCCCGCGCGGAAGGAACAGGTTTGCAGCGCTTTTCCACACCTTGTCATCTTCCTGAAACACGAGTCTGATTTTGGAAGCCTAGATGAAAGATGGGACATGAGCGGCAGCTCGTGAAAGACATGATGGAACCCAGACATTTCCGCACGCTCTTCATTTCCGATGTCCATCTCGGCTCGAAGGCCGCGAAGGCCGACTTCCTGCTGGATTTCCTGCGCCACCACGAGGCCGATACGATCGTGCTCGTCGGCGACATCGTCGACGGCTGGCGCCTGAAGCGCAGCTGGTACTGGCCGCAGGTCTGCAACGATGTCGTCCAGAAGCTGTTGCGCAAGGCGCGCAAGGGCACGCGCGTCGTCTATATTCCCGGCAATCACGACGAATTCCTGCGGGCCTTCCCGGGCATGCATTTTGGCGGCATCGAGGTCGTCGAGCGCATGATGCATGATGGCGCCGACGGCAGAAAATACCTGATCCTGCACGGCGACGAGTTCGACGTCGTCGTCCGCAATGCCCGACTGCTCGCCTATCTCGGCGACTGGGCCTATGACACGGCGATCCGCATCAATATCATCCTGGCGGCGGTGCGCCGTCGACTTGGCATGCCCTACTGGTCGTTCTCGGCCTGGGCGAAGCTGCAGGTCAAGCATGCCGTCAATTTCATCGGTGAATTCGAGCGTGTCGTGGCAGAGGAAGCCCGCAAAAATGGCGCCGATGGGGTGATCTGCGGACATATCCATCATGCCATCATCCAGGATATGGACGGTATCCGTTACATCAACACCGGTGATTGGGTGGAAAGTTGCACGGCGGTCGCCGAGCACGAGGATGGTACGTTCGAACTGATCACCTGGCGGGCGCTCGCCAGCAGTGTAACAGCACTTGCCGCCGTCGAGCGGGAAGACGCAGAACTGGCTCCACAAGCCGCCTGATTTTGGCGCCGGCGCATCCGCGCCTGCGCTCCCTCGAATTTAGCCGTTACCGTCAGGCGACAGGCCCTATTTATTTTCTAAAACGTTTCAGAACGGCTATTTCTCGCAATAGTCGCCTCCAGGGTGGTGTGTTAGGACAACGTCCAGTTTCCTTCAGGTCCACCCATGATTCCCGCTCAAAATTCCCCGACGGGTGAGGGAGCGCCGCCGCGCTTCCGGCTGCTTAGCGCGCTTTCCTATTGCGCGCCGCTGCTCGTCAACGGCATCGTCCTGCCGTTTTTTCCCGTGTGGCTCGCAACCCACAGCTTCAGCGACCACGAGATCGGCATCATCCTTGCCATACCGATGGTGGTTCGCGTGTTGGTGGCGCCTGTCGTCGCCATGATCGCCGATCGATTGAAGGAGCGTGCCGACGTGCTGCTCTGGTCGGGTTGCCTGTCGCTGCTGACGGCGATCGCGCTCTTTTGGACGACGACCTTCTGGCCCGTGACGATCGTCTATGCGCTGCAGGGCGCCACCTTTGCGCCCTATGTACCCGTCGTTGAATCGATCGTCATCTCGGGTGTGCGCCGCTGGGGGCTCGATTACGGATCGATGCGCGTGTGGGGCTCGATTGCATTCATCGTCTCGACGCTGGTCGGTGGCCAGCTGATCAGCCGGTGGGGCGGCGAAATGGTGCTGCCGGTCATGGTGTTCGGCTTTATCATGACCGTTGTCATGGCGATCTTCTGTCCGCGCATCGGACCGACGCGACGGCGCGGCCAGCCGATCAACATTCCGGCAGCCACCGGCAGCGGTCTGCGCGAGCCGCACCTTCTGCTGCTTCTGATCGGCGTCGCCATCCAGCAGTCGAGCCATGCGGTGCTGAACGCCTTTTCCTCGATCTACTGGCATCATCTCGGCTTCTCCGGCACGCAGGTCGGCCTGCTCTGGAGCGCCGGCGTCGCTTCGGAAGTGACTGTGTTCTTCCTGTCGAAGCGTCTCAACCGTCGCTTCGATGCCTGGACGCTGATCCGCTTCGGCTGCGCCATCAGCGTCTGCCGCTGGATCCTGTTTCCGATGAATACAGGCTTTGCCGGTTTCTTCCTGCTGCAATGTTTCCATGGCTTTACCTACGCCTTCGTGCATACCGGCGTGCAGCGGCGGATCGTGGCGACCGTGCAGGAAACGCAGGAATCCTCGGCGCAGGGCGCCTATTTCTTCTATGTCGGCATGGCGATGGCGCTGATGACCCTGGCGTCAGGTTATCTCTATGCCTGGCTCGGCGTCGTCAGCTATTACGTCATGGCCGTGGTTGCGTTCTCCGGCCTCGGCCTCGTCATCTCAGCCTATTATCTTCAGCCCCAGAGGGTGGTTTCGGGCGGAAAGACCAGGGAAGCGGCGTAACGAAGACCGGGTTCGCGGTCGCGGGCAAGCAGCAGCGGACCGTCGAGATCGACAAAATCGGCATTCTGAGCAAGCAGAACGGCGGGCGCCATGACAAGCGAGGTGCCGACCATGCAACCAATCATGATGCTGAATCCAAGCCGTTCGGCCTCGGCCTTCATCGACAGCGCCTCCGTCAGGCCGCCCGTCTTGTCGAGCTTGATGTTGATCGCGTCGTAGCGGTCGGCAAGGCTTGCGAGATCGCCGGTGTGGTGGACGCTCTCGTCGGCGCAGACGAGGAGCGGGCGGCGGATTTCAGCAAGCAGCCCATCGCGGCCGGCCGGCAGCGGCTGCTCGACGAGGGCCACACCCGCTTGCGCCGCGATATTGAGGTGGCGTTCCAACACCGCTTCCGGCCAGCCTTCATTGGCGTCAAGGATGATTTCGGCATCGGGTGCGGCGGCGCGGACGGCACGGATGCGGCTTTCATCGTCGCCGGTGCCGACCTTGACCTTGAGCAGGGAGCGGCCGGCATGCTCGCGCGCCTGGGCGGCCATCACCTCCGGTTCGCCGAGCGAGATGGTGTATGCGGTGGTGAGCGGCTGCGGAGCGGAAAGGCCGAGGCGGGCGGCGACGCTGTTTCCTGTCTGTTTCGCCTCGAGGTCCCAGAGGGCGCAATCGACGGCATTGCGGGCCGCACCCGGCGGCATGGCAGACAGCAGGTCGCTGCGCGAGATGCCGGCCTCGATCAGCGGTCGAGCCGCCTCGATTTGAGCGAAAACGCTCTCCATCGTCTCGCCGTAGCGGCCGTAGGGCACGCATTCGCCGAGCCCCTGCGCACCGTCTTCGACAAGCGTGCAGGTGATGACCTCGGCTTCGGTCTTTGCCCCGCGCGAGATGGTGAAGGTCCCGGCAATCGGAAAGGAATTCATCTGGATATCGAGGGTGCGCGGCATTATTGCTCTCCTGCAAGCATGGAAATTGCACGGTGCTTCTGTATATTGACGCGCCGGGCGAACGATCTGCTTCGCGATTCGCGCAATGTCGCTGTAAGCCTTGAAAGACACAAGTATCTTGAACGCCGAGAATCGCAACGCCGCCTCACTGCAAGTGGACGACCAGGCTGATGGCTCGGGACAGCGTGTGCGTCTTCAGGGAAATTGGCGCAGCGCCTACATCCATCTGGTGCTGCGCGATTTCGAAAAGCTCCTGCAGAAGAAGACCGGCGACCTGACGGTAGACCTCTCGGACATTGCGGAGATCGACACAGCCGGCATCTGGCTGCTGTGCCGGCTGAAGAAACAAGAAGAGGCTGGCGGGCGTACGGTTCGCTTCGAAGGCACCAACCCGCATATCGACGAAATGCTGGAGATGTTTTCCGAGGAGCCGGCCAAGCCCGAGCCGGAGCAGACGGAAAAAGTATCGCTTGCCGCGCGCATCTTCGCGCCGATCGGCAAGATGACCTACGACCTCTGGGACAATTTCGCCGCCTCCATGTATATCCTCGGCTCGGCGGTGCGCGGCGCGCAGATGAAGTTCGGCCGCGGCAGCGGCGTTTCGCCAGCCTCCATCGTCAACCAGATCGACCATATGGGCGTTCGCGCCGTTCCGATCATCTTGCTGATGTCTTTCCTGATCGGGGCGATCATCGCCCAGCAGGGCGCCTTCCAGCTGCGCTATTTCGGCGCGGAGGTTTTCGTCGTCGATCTCGTCGGCATCCTGCAATTGCGCGAAATCGGCGTGCTTCTGACGTCGATCATGATCGCCGGCCGTTCGGGCAGCGCCATCACCGCCGAAATTGGCTCGATGAAGATGCGCGAGGAGATCGACGCGCTGAAGGTGATGGGGCTGAACCCGATCGGCGTGCTGATCTTCCCGCGGCTGGTGGCGCTGACCATCGCGCTGCCGCTCTTGACGGTGCTCGCAAATTTCGCCTCGCTCGGGGGTGCTGCCGCCGTCGCCTGGGGCTATTCCGGCATCACCTTCGCCAATTTCCTATCGCGCCTGCATGAGGCGGTGACACTGTCGACGGTGCTTTCAGGCATGATCAAGGCGCCGTTCATGGCGCTGGTCATCGGCATCGTCGCCGCCGTCGAGGGGTTGAAGGTTGGTGGCAGCGCGGAATCGCTCGGCCAGCATGTGACGGCCGCGGTGGTGAAGGCGATTTTCGTCGTCATCCTGATGGACGGGCTTTTTGCGATGTTCTATGCAGCGATCGATTTCTAGGATGGCGGACCGCGTGGACGAGAAACCGATCGATACGGAAGACAAGGACGAAAGGGACATCGTGCTGTCGGCGCGCGACGTCACCGTCGGCTTCGGCTCCAAGGTCGTGCTCGACAATCTGAACCTCAATATCTACCGCGGCGAGATCCTCGGCTTCGTCGGGGCGTCCGGCACAGGCAAATCGGTGCTGATGCGCACCGTGCTCCGGCTGCTACCGCGCCGCTCCGGCACGATCAAGATCCTTGGCCAGGATTTCGACGAACTCGACGAGCCGCAGCGCAACGCGCTCGACATGCGGCTCGGCGTGCTGTTCCAGCAGGGGGCGCTGTTCTCGTCGCTGACAGTCAAGGAAAACATCCAGGTGCCGATGCGCGAATATCTCGACCTGCCGACTTCGCTGATGGACGAGCTGGCGCATCTGAAGATCCGTATGGTCGGGCTTGCAGCCGATGCCGCTGACAAATATCCATCCGAACTATCCGGCGGCATGATCAAGCGCGCAGCCCTTGCGCGCGCGCTGTCACTCGATCCGGAACTCGTCTTCCTCGACGAGCCGACCTCCGGCCTCGACCCGATCGGCGCGGCCGAATTCGACGAACTGATCGCCAACCTGCGCGATAGTCTGGGATTGACCGTGTATATGGTCACGCACGACCTCGACAGCCTGTTTTCGGTCTGCGACCGTATTGCCGTGCTCGGAAAGAAGCGAGTAATGGTGGAAGGCACGATCGACGACATGCTGGCCTATGACGATCCGTGGGTGCAGGCCTATTTCAAGGGCAAACGCGCGCGGTCAATCGTGCCGCAGAACGCTGCTGCCGCGCGGCACGACAGCAGCGGAAAGTGACCGGATAAGATGGAAACCAAAGCCAATTACACGATTGTCGGTTTTTTCACGGTGCTGGTGATCGCAGCTGCCTTCGGCTTCGTCTACTGGATGGCCGAATATGGCCGCGGCGGCCCGATGACGGAACTGATCGTTCGTATTCCGGGCTCGGCCAACGGCCTCAGCGTCGGCTCGCCGGTGCGCTTCAACGGCATCCAGATCGGCTCGGTGCAGACACTGTCGATCGATGCCGACGATCCGCAATATTCGCTGGCCTTCACCCAAGTGCGCACCGATGCGCCGATCTATCCCTCGACCAAGGCCGCCTTGGAAATCCAGGGCTTGACGGGCGCTGCCTATATCGAACTGTCAGGCGGCCGCAAGGGCGAGGAAAGCATCCTCCAGCATGCGATCGACAATGGCAAACGCGCTGTCATCGTTGCCGACCAGTCGAGCGTCACCAATCTGTTGGCGACGGCCGACAAGATCCTCGATCGCGCCAACGACGCTGTCGGTGAACTTCAAGGTTTCATTGAGGATTCGCGCGGGCCGCTGACCGAGACGTTCAAGAATGCCGAAACGTTCTCGGATGCACTGGCCAAGAATTCCGGCAATATCGACGCCTTCCTGCAGAGCGTCGGCCAGCTCTCGGAGACGGTGAAGGCGGTCTCCGGTCGTGTTGATTCGACGCTTCAAGCCGTCGAATCGCTGGTCAAGGCGGTCGATGCGCAGAAGATCGACAACATCGTTTCCAATGCCGAGAAGATTACCGCCAATGTCGCCGATGCCTCGGGCGACCTTAAGGGCGCGATCCAGAAGTTCGACCAGACGGCCACCACCTTCAATGATTTCGGCAAGCAGGCGCAGGCGACACTCGACCGCGTCGATACGCTCGTTGCCCAGATCGATCCGGCGAAGGTGAAGGGCTCCGTCGACGATATCTCGCAGGCGACCAAGGATGCGCGCGCCGCCGTCGCCTCGATCCGCGATGTCGCCAACACGGTTTCGGCGCGTCAGAAAGATATCGACCAGACGATCCAGGACGTGTCGCAGCTTTCCAACAAGCTGAATTCGGCCTCGACCCGCATCGACGGCATTCTCATCAAGGTCGATGCGCTGCTCGGCACCGACAATACGCAATCGCTGTTCACTGAAGCGCGCGATACGCTGGAATCCTTCAAGAAGGTCGCCGACAACCTGAATTCGCGCATTGGGCCGATTGCCGACAATCTGCAGAAATTCTCGAGCGGCGGCTTGCGCGACGTGCAGACTCTCGTCAACGACATGCGCGGAACCGTGAGCAATCTGAACGATACGATCACCAACTTCGACCGCAATCCGCAGCGCCTGATCTTCGGCGGGGACACGGTGAAGCAATATGACGGCCGGACGCGGCGTTAACTGGGAAATCAAGGGTAACCTAATATGGTCGCATCGCATCTGTTGTCGCGCCGTTCTCGGATCAGGGGAACGGTGATCGCGCTGCCGCTGACGGCGCTGATTCTTTCGGGGTGCGGCACCGCGGCCAAGAACGACACCTACGACCTGCCCGCCGCCGTCGATGGCAGCGGACCCGCGGCCAAATCCCGCCAGATCCTGATCGCCAGTCCCACAGCGCTAAGGTCGCTCGACAGTGAGCAGATCGTCATCCGTGTTTCGCCTTCGGAAATCCAGTATCTCTCAAAGGCGCAGTGGGGCGACAAGCTGCCGCGCATAGTGCAGTCGAAGCTGGTGGAAGCCTTCGAGAACTCGGGCAAGCTCGGCGGCGTCGGCATGCCGGGGCAGGGGCTGGCGATCGACTACCAGATCGTCACCGATATCCGCTCCTTCGAGATCGATGCTTCGAACGGCAACCAGGCGGTGGTCGAGATCTCCGCCAAGATCCTCAACGATCGCAATGGCTCGGTGCGCACTCAGAAGGTGTTCCGCGCCATGGCGCCGGCCGGCGGCGACAATGACGGCTTCGTCAAAGGCCTCGACCGCGCCTTCTCCACGGTTGCCTCCGAGATCGTCAGTTGGACACTGCGCTCAATCTGAACTGGAATTCCGAGGCCACCCCGTGAATATCGGGGGTTGTCGATTGTGAAAATTATTTGATCCCATGGCATAGGGGTCGTCATCGTATTCAATTTCTTCATGAATTTGTGGAACGCATCATGTTATCGCTGTCAGGAGGCATGCTGCATGGTGGCTGCACGAGTATTCGGGAAATCGTCATCGGAGGCGATCCAACGCGAAAATGATCGCCTGGCTGCGCTGCAGCAGCTCGATCTCCTCGAAACTCCGAGGGACGAGGGCTTCGAGCGGATCGTACGCCTGATAAAGGAAATCTTTTCCATCGACATCGGCATTGTGTCGCTGATCGATGCGCATCGGCAATGGTACAAGGCTTGCTCCGGCCTTTCGGCCGACGAAGTGTCGCGCGAAGACACGTTCTGCCGCTACGTCGTGGACTGTGAAAGGCCTGTTGTCGTGCAGGACGCCACCAAGGACTCGCGGTTTTCACAGCATCCTTCGGTGACGGGCGACGACAATATTCGTTTTTACGCCGGCGTGCCGTTGAGAACAAAAGCCGGGCACATGATCGGAACGGTATGCGCGATCGACCGCAGGCCACGATCGTTCGGCAACAGAGATCTCGGCATTCTCGAGGAACTGGCCGGGGCTGCGATGGACCGCATCGAGCTCATGCAGTCGGCCGCGATTGACAGCCTTACCGAGGCGATGACGCGGCGGGCCTTCAAGCAGGAGGCCGATCAGCTCATTTCGCTCGCTCTTCGGCACAAGCACGACCTCTCATGCATCGTCTTCGATATCGACCATTTCAAGAAGGTGAACGATACGCATGGACATGCCGCCGGAGACGAGGTTCTCAAGGTGGTGGCATCGACCTGCAAGGCGACCCTTCGAGCCGGTGATCTGTTCGGCCGTCTTGGCGGCGAGGAATTTGCCGTCATCCTGCCGCATGTCGATCGGGAAGGTGCCGTCGCCGTCGCCGAGAAACTCAGAGCCGCCATCGCCTCTGAGATCATTCGCGGCGATCATGGCGCTCTGACCGTTACAGCCAGCTTCGGAACGTCGGCACTCTCGATCGTCAGCAAAGAGATCGAAACCCTGCTGGCTCAGGCGGATGCGGCGATGTATCAGGCCAAGCATGGCGGACGGAATCGTTGCGTGTCGTGGAGTTCCATCCACGCCGATCACGCCATTGGCGCTCGACGGCGGGTGCTGAAGGCGGGTTCGATCCTGTTCAACGATCGACGCTCGACCATCGACTGCACAGTCAAATCCATTGGATCGGAGAGCGCCGGCATTTCGGTCTCCAATACATCAGGCATTCCTTCGGAATTCATTCTGGCCATCAAAGGCGAAGGATTCGAAACGAATTGCAGGGTGATCGCGCAAGACCGGCAGCATCTGGAAGTGGCTTTCAGATAACCCGTTACAGCGCCGTGCGTCCTTTCGGACGCATTAAGGACGCTCTAACTCTTTCAATCCTCGTATCGTGCTTTCCGAAAATCGATTCCGATTTCGGGCCGATGCGCTAGCAAAAACCTGCCGGCAGGTGTCTGCTCATCGGGCCTATTTGGTCGGCTGCGAATCCGTCATCGTCGCTCCCGGCTGGCTGCCCGGTGTCGTGGAAGCTGTGGCGGTCGATGACGGCGAGAGAGTGCTGTCCAGCAGGCTTGCCATCTTGTCGTCGCGTATGCTCGCGGTCTTTTCGCCCATGACGACGCCGACCACGCGGCGGCCATCCTTCAGCGCCGACGTCACGACATTGTAGCCTGATGCGTCGGTGTAGCCGGTCTTGATGCCGTCGACGCCGTCATAGCGATACATGAGGTTGTTATGTCCGCGCAGCTTCATGCCGCGGAACTGAAAGCCGCGCATCGAGAAGAGCTTGAACTCCTCTGGGAAGTCGCGCATCAGCGAAACGCCGAGTGTCGCCATATCACGCGCCGTGGTGACCTGCTCAGGATCTGGAAGGCCCGACGGATTCTTGAAGACCGTATCCTTCATGCCGAGCTGACGCGCCTTGTCGGTCATCGCCTTGGCGAAAGCTTGTTCGGAGCCGCCAAGCTGCTCGGCGATCGCCACGGCCGCATCGTTGGCGGACAGCACGACAATCCCTTCGACCGCTTCGCGTAGCGTCACCTTGCGGCCGGCGCCGACGGCGAGCTTGAAGGGCTCCTTGCTCTCGGCATTTTCCGACATGGTGAGCTTCTGATCCCAGCTGAGGCGTCCGTCATGCAGGGCCTCGAAGGCGAGATAGAGCGTCATCATTTTGGTCAGCGACGCCGGATAGTTCAGATCGTCCTGATTGGAGCCTTCAAGGACCTGACCGGACTGCACATCAACGACGAAGCTTGCCTGGCCTGCCTGAGCCAGAGTGAAAGCGCCCATCAGGAAAACGGAAGAGAGCGCGGTGGCAAGGAGCCGGGATGTCGTCTTGGTGATCAATGTTGCTGTCTCTATCGTTTGGATGGTGGAGTGAGCCATTCGCTTTAATGTGAGCGGATCAGAAAAGTTTGTGACGGAATGAAGGACAGGGGGCAATAAAAAAGGGTCATCCACAGCTGATTCCTTTTGTCTCAGCCTCTTCAGTTTTGACAATGATGCGCTCGGCTCGTAGAAAACTCGCCATGAGCATGAAGAGCGCGCCTTTCTCCCGTCATATCAGCACCTGCCTGCAGGTCGCGATCGTACGCGCTTTTGGCGGACGAGGTCTTCGCGTCCTGCTGTGACGCCAGGGCGCTCAGGCGTCCGGCGCGCTGCTGGACGTAAAGCCCCTCACCACGTCAATCAAGGCTGCCAGGGAGACAGGCACCGTGCTCAATATTTATCATGTCAATGCGCTCGTCCATTGGGAGGAGCGCGAGATCCATCTGCGCGATCATATGGTCGGCTTCTTCTCGCAAGAGGTCCGCAGTTTTCTCAGATCCGTCAATCCGGCCTGGGATGTCAGGAGGGTCGAGGCGCCGGTCCTGATGCCGCGGTCGCTGGTTTCAAGCGCCTATTCGAACGCCGATATCTGGGTTCAGGAACAGCTCTCCGCCAGCGATACTATGCTGGTGCTGAGACCGGAGACCACGCCGTCGACCTACATCTACATGCAGCATATTCTCGGCAATCACTCGAAGACACGGCTACCACTCTGCGTCTGGCAGGCCGGCAAATCCTATCGTCGCGAGCAGGAGCAGCCGACCAAACACATCCGGCTGAAGGAATTCTGGCAGCTCGAATTCCAATGCGCCTTCACGGCCGATAGCGGCAACGACTATCACGCCGCCTGCCTCGAGCCGGTCCGCCGTATGATCGCATCGCTGATCCATCTGCCGACGCGGATCGTACCCTCCGACCGGCTGCCCGCCTATTCCGAGGTGACGATGGATATCGAGGTCGACAATGGCGACAAGTGGATGGAGGTCTGCTCGATCTCGCGACGCACGGATTTTCCCCAGCGTTACCGGTCGCAGCCGAGGAAGGGAGCAGCCGTCGACCACGACGTGCTGGTGCTTGAGATCGCCATCGGCCTCGATCGGTGCATTTATAACTGGAGCGTAGCCGCCGATCGATGAGATATCGTGAACCGGGACCGCCAAACGGTCCCGGTTCCCGGTGGTCTGAAAATTTATGAAAAGTCGATCTCGGCGGCGAGGCGGATTTCTACCGTCGCCTTGCCCGCATCGAAACCATCGAGTGTTTCATTGTGGTGGGCAATGATCTCGGAGAAGGTGAAGGTCGCCGTGTCGCCTGTCGTGTGGCCATCGGCAATCAACGTCACATCATATCCGAGCGACACGGCTCGCCTGACTGTCGTGTCGACGCAGAATTGCGACATGCATCCACCGACGACGAGGTGTGTGACCGATCGCTCGCCCAGGCGTTCTGCAAGATCGGTCTCGAAGAAGGAGTCGGCGCTTTTCTTGCGCACAACGACGTCGGCCTGCCTCGGCGCGATCTCGTCGCGCAGCGCCCAACCCGGCGTGCCGGCAGCCAATCGATGGCTGTTGTCGCCGTCATGCTGAACGAGCACGATCGGCGCGCCCGCCTGCCGAGCTTTTTCCTGCAGCACGGCCAGCCGTGCGACGGTCTCGTCGAGTGCGGCATCAATATCAGGTTGCCGCTCCGGCGAGGCTTTGCCGGAGAGGATGGCATTCTGGACGTCGATGATCAGAAGGGCCTTGGTCATTTCGGGCGAGGTTTCCGCGGCTGGATGGCGAATGGACAACACTCGCGCTTCAAAGAGCGAAAGCCGCCCGACACGTGGTCAAGCGGCTTTCCAATTGAGGGCACCAGTCAGGCTCAGCCGAGCCTGCCTGCGGCGTGGGCGAGCATGGTGTAGACCTTGCCCGTATCCGAGGTGAGGTAGGACTGCGTCACCGTCCGGTTCGGGTCGGTGCGGGCGACGTCGGCGAGCAGCTTTTCGAAATCACCAATGTAGCGGTCGACGGCGGTGCGGAACTCCGGTTCGCGGTCGTATTTGCGCTTGATCTCGTCGAAGGTCTGTTGGCCCTTCAGCGTGTAGAGGCGGCGGGTGAAGACGTCGCGCTCGCCGCGCTGGTAACGGCGCCAGAGGTCGACCGAAGCGTCATGGTCGATGGCGCGGGCGATATCGACCGAGAGCGAGTTCAGCGATTCGACGACGTGACGCGGATTGCGGCTGTCGTTGCTGCGCGCGACCGGGGCGGCAGTTTCCGCCGGGCGGGCCGGAGCGCGGGCAGCCGCCTCGTCGGCGGCCTCCTCACGCGATGCGCCACGCAGGAGGTCGCTGATCCAGCCGCCGCTTTCCGGACGCGCCGGCTCCTGACGGCCAGTTTCCTGGCGAGTGGGGGCAGGCTGCGGGGCGGCGCGCTGGGGAGCGGCAGCCGGCGCAGATGGTGCGATCGTTCCGCGCAGACCTGCCGCTTCGATCGGCGGGGGTGCTGCCGGCTGCGGCGGCTGGGCTGCGACCGGCTGGGCGGGACGCGGGGCAGGCTGCACCTGAGCGAGCGTACGGGCGACAGGCTCGGAGATCTCGAGCTGCTGGCTGGAGCGGCCGACGAGCTGGGAGATATCCTGCAGCGCCTTGATCTGCTCGGCGACGGCCCGGCGCATGGCCGAGGCGCTTTCCTTGGCTTCCTCGGGAAGATCGAAGGCGCCACGCTTCAGCTCGGCGCGGGTGGCGTCGAGCTCGTTACGGATGTCGGCGGCGGAGCGGCGGATATCCTCGGTGGCGCCGGAGAAGCGGCCGACGGCATCATCGATCGCCTCGCGCAGCGCTTCCCGCATGTTCTGGGCGGCACCGTCGGATGCACGGCCGGCTTCCCCGAGCATACGCTCGACTTCCGACAGCGAGGCCGTGAGACCGCCGCGAATGCGATTGGAGAGATCGCCGGAACGGCGTTCGACATTGGCGAAGGTGCCGTCGATCGTCGTATTCGCCTCGTCGCCGGCGCGGGTGATCGCCTCGCGCATCGTCTCTGCCGCTTCCTGGGCACGTTTCTCGGTTTCGGTGAGAATGCGGCCGATATCGGCGAAGGAGGATTGCACACCTTGGCGCAGATTGCCGGTGACCTGGTTGGAGCGTTGCTCTGCCCGCTCGAACACAGTCTCGATCATGCTGCCGAGGCCTTGCATGGTCTTTTCGATCTCGGCGGAGCGCTGGACGAGGCCGACAGAGAGTGTCTGCAGCGCGCTCTCGCGCTCTTCGAGCGTCGAGGCGAGGTTGGACTGGGCGGCGCCGAGAAGCTGCGAGGCCTGAGTCAGGACCTTGGAGTGTTCGTCGAAGCGGCCGATGATGCCGCCGACCTGCGCCAGCGTCTGGCCCGAGATGTCGGAGAGGCGGTCGATCTTGCCTTCGAGAAGCCTGGTCGAGGCGGAGACCATTTCAGCGGCCTTGGTGGCGGAGTCGGCAAAGCGCGTGGTGGTGTCGCCGAGAAGGCCGTCGACGCTGGCCAGTTGTTCGGCGGAGCGGTTCATCATCATCGCCATCGCCGCACTGCTTTCCGACATGCGCTGGACGAGGCCGTTGACGTTGCCGACCAGGCTGTTTTCGATGGCGCTGACGGCATTGGCGACATTCTCGGTGCGGGCGGCAACGGCGCTGGCGAGTGCTTCGTTTTCGGCGCGCAGACGCTCGGCGCTGAGATTGGCCGCGGCGGTGATGCGGGCGGCAGCCTGCTCGCCGGCATCGGTGTAGCGGTCGATGATCGGGCGGGCCGTTTCGTCGAGGATGCGCGTCAATTCGACCGAACGGCCTGATAGCATCGAGTTGAGGTCGCGGGTGCGCTCTTCGAGCGTCGAGCGGATCGAGTTGCCGCGCGTTTCCAGTGCCCGGTCGATGTCGGAGAACGTCGTATCGATTTCGCGGGCACGCTCCTCGAGATTGGTGCGAATGGCGTTGCTGCGGGCTTCGAGCGCCCGGTCGACATCCGCCATGGTGGCGGAAATCTCGCTGCCGGCGCCCGACAGTGTCGAGCGGATGGCATTGCCGCGTGTCTCCAGAGACTGGCCGGCATCCGACAGCACCTTGGAGATGGCATTGACTTGCGTGCCGACGATGGTCTCGGCCTCGGCGACCTTGTTGACGATGGCGTTACCGGCTTCCGAGAAGGTCTGGGCGACGGCAGCGGCCTGGCTTGCCAGCCGGTTCTGAGCTTCAGCGACACGGGTGACGATCTGCGACGAGCGCTCATCCATGGTGCGGGTGAATTCGTCGCTTTTCGCATTGAGATCCTCGGCGAATTGCTGGCCGGTCTTGCCAAGCAGTTCGGTGGTTCTCGTCGCTTCGCCTTCCATTCCCTGGGCCGCGTCGGCAACCGCGCTACGCAGCGTCGAGGCGAGACCGGCGGCCTTGCCTTCGATGGTGCGGTTGACGGCCTCGAGGCCGACGGTCAACGCACGGTCCATGGTGGAGAGGCGTTCCTCGATGCGTTCATTGCCGCGGTCGAGCGTTTCGCCGAGGCTCGCGGTGCGGCCCTCGATGGCGCCCGTCAGGCTGGTGGTGCGGCTGTCCAGCGTCTCGGCCAGGTTGGCGGTGCGGCTGTCGATCGCCTGGGTGAGGTTAGCAGCACTGCCTTCGAGCGTCGCGGAGATGCGCCGAGTGGTATCGTCGCTGAGCGCGCCGAGACGGGAGACGCCGTCGGCAAGCACGCCGGACAGCTGGCCGGTGGCCGCTTCGACCTTTTCGGCAACGCCGCCGACGCCGTCGCGGATGCGGGTCTCGATCGCTGCGAGACCGGTTTCCACACGTGATCCGGTTTCTTCAAAACGGCCCGTCAGGCTTTCGACCGACCGATCAAGATGGGCGGAGAAATTCTGGGTGGAACTCGAAATCGCATGTGCCGCCTCCTGGAAGCGGCTGGCGATCTGGCCGGCGCCGGCATGCATGCGATCTTCCAATGTCTGGGCGCCGGCATCGATCGCCTGGCGGATCGCGGCTTCACGGTGCTCCAGCGACAATTCGAGCATGCCGACACTCGTCGCCACCGATGTGCCGATGCTGGTCGCCTGTTCGGCCAGCGTATCGCTGATCAGCGCATGGGCCTGGTTCAGCGATAGGTCGATGGCGTTGGCGCGGTCTTCGAGCGTCGTGCGGATGCGCTCATGGGCAGAGGCGAGCCCACCCTCGATGCGCGCTGCGGCCTCGTCGGCGAGGCCTCCGAGCCGTGTATGTGCATCGGTCAGACGGCCTTCGATGCGGCCGGTCAAACCGCCGACGAGATCCTCGAAGCGGGCGCCGCCGGTATCGAGAACGCCCGAGAGGGCGGCGCTATGTTCGGAAAGCGCATTTTCGAGCCGCTGCTGATTGTCGGTATAGGCGGTGCGGATCGCATCGGTCTTGTCGGAGAAGGCGCCGGCGACTCGTGCCTCGGCACCGGAGACGGCCTCCATAATGGCGTTGCTGCGGGCTTCGAGCACACTGTCGAAGCGGCTCTGGTTATCGTCGAGCGAAATGGCGAGCGCCATGGTCTTTTCATCGAGCGTATCGGTGAGCCGGTCGTGGGTTGCCGTCACGGCGCCGATGATCGCGGCGGTGCGGTGCCCCAAGGCTTCCTCGAGGCGGGCCTGGCCTTCATTCAGCGAGGCGGCAAGGGCGGCGGCCTTCTGGTCGAGCACACCGTTCAGGCCTTCGTGCGTGCCGGAGACCGCATTGGTGATCGCTTCGGCGCCTGTTGTCAGCGTCTCCTCGAGACGGCTCTGGCTCTCGTTCAGCGAGATGGCAAGCGCCATCGCCCGGTCGTCGAGTGTCTCGGACAGGCGGTCGTGGGTGGCGGAGACCGCATTGAGGAAGGATTCCGAGCGGCTCTCCAGCGTGTCCTGCAGGCGGCTCTGGCCTTGGTTCAGGGAGGCGGCGAGCGCCGTCGCCTTTTCGTCGAGTGTGTCCTCGATACGCGTCTGAGTTTCGTTGAGCGAAATGGCGAGCGTCATCGCCTTTTCGTCCAGCGTCTCGGAGAGGCGATCATGGGTGCTGGAGACGGCATTCAGCAGAGCTGCGGAGCGAGTTTCGAGCGTATTCTCGATACGGGCCTGGCCTTCGCTCAGCGAGGTGGCAAAAGCTGCCGCCTTGCCGTCCAGAGTCTCCGAGAGACGGTCATGAGTGCCGGAGACGGCGTTCAGAAGGGCCGCGGAACGGGTTTCGAGCGTGTCCTCGATGCGGGCCTGGCTCTCGTTCAAGGTATTGGCCAGCGCCATGGCCTTCTCGTCGAGCGTCTCGGCAAGGCGATCGCGCGTGCCGGACACGGTGTTCAGCAGCGCCTCGGCGCGCGCTCCAAGCGCATCCTCGATGCGGGCATGGCGCTGGTCGAGCGAGGTCGTAAGGGCGGCCGCCTTGCTGTCCAGCGTTTCTGACAGGCGATCATGCGTGCTTGATACGGCGTTGAGGAAGGCCTCGGAGCGGGTCTCGAGCGTATCCTCGATACGAGCCTGGTTTTCGTTGAGCGAAATGGCGAGAGCCATCGCCTTTTCGTCGAGCGTCTCGGAGAGGCGGTCATGCGTGCTTGATACCGCATGCAGCAGCGCTTCGGAGCGGGTCTCGAGCGTGTCCTCGATGCGGGCCTGGCTCTCGTTCAGAGAGATGGCCAGCGTCATCGCCTTTTCGTCGAGCGTCTCGGCAAGACGGTCATGGGTACCGGAGACGGCATTGATGATGGCGTCGGAGCGGGTCGCCAAGGCTTCCTCGAAGCGGCCGTGATGGGTGGTCAGCGCCTCGACGAGCGCGCCACCGCGCTCTGCCATGACGCTGTCGATACGGCCGTGGGCCGTGCCGAGCGCTTCGCTGATTTCTGCCGCACGGGCAGTAAGCACGCCGCTTAGCTCCTCGGCGCGACCGCCGAAGGCAGTGGTCACCTGCTCGGTGCCGGCGGCAACGGCAGTCGTCAGATCGGTGGTGGTGGTGCGCAGAGTGTCGCGGAATTCGGCCGAGCGTGTCTGAAGGTTGTTCTGCAGCTCGGAGGTACCGGTCGCAAGCGTCAGCGCGATGTCAGACGTAGCGCTCTGCAGCGCCGAGGTCAGTTCGCCGGTACGGCTGGTGAGTACTGTGGTGATTTCGTCCGCGCGGCTGCCGAGGGTGCTTTCCAGGACTTCGTGGCCGGTGGCGAGCGTGGTGGCGAGCGCCAGCGACTGGTCGGTCATCGACGAACCAAGGCGGTCGATGCCGGAATTCAGGATGCCGTCGATCGAATCCGAGCCGCCGGTCAGCGTCTCGTTGATACGGGCGAGGCTCTCCATCAGCTTGGTGTCGAGCGAGCCTGTGCGTTTGTCGAAGGCGCTGGTGAATTCGGCGACGCGTTCGTCGAAGGCGGTCGACAACTGGGCGACAGTCGTCTGCAGCCGCTCCTCGAAGAAGCCGGAGCGCACGTCGAGATCCATGACGGCGTCGTCGGCGGTCGTCTGCAGGCTCTGGCGGAAGCTTGCACCCTTTTCGTCGAGCGCGCTGTTCAACTTCGACAGCACGTCGTCAAGCGTGCCGCCGATCGTGCGTTCGCCTGACGTCAGGCTCTCGTTGATCTCGCGGGTGCGGGCGATCAGGATCTCATTGAGCTGGTGCGTACGCTCGTTCAGCGCCGCATTCAGCTTTTCCGTGCTGCTGTCCATGGTCGAGGCGCGCGTCTCGAACTGGCTGAGCAGCCTTTCGCCATGATCGTTGAGATTGACGGAGAGGGCTTCGAGGCGGTTGTCGAATTCGGTGGCCAGCGCAAAACCCGATGCGTTCAGTGTCTGCAACAGGGTATCTGTCTTGGCTGCGAGCAGGCTGCCCATCGACTGCAGGGCGCTGTCCGACTTTTCCAGGATCGTCGCGGCGCGTGTATCGATGAGCGAGGCGAAGGCTTCGCCCGATGTGGCAAGCCGTACCGCGATCTCTTCGGTCGCAAGCGAGAGCTCTTCCTTCAACTGATCGTGTACGCTGCCGATCGAGGTGCGGATACGGTCGGCATGGTTGACGATCGCTTCGCGCTCGGAGCCGAGTTCGTGGACGAGACCGCGCACGCGCAACTCGTTGTCGGCATAGGAACGTTCAAGGGCATTGACTTCGGAATGGACGAGCGTTTCCAGCTCGGAGGCACGAGCGATGGTGCGCTCGATGCCCTCATTCATGGCCGAGACCTCACGGCGCACGGCCTGGCCGACCGTCATGATGCGCTCGGAGGCGATGGTTTCCGGCTCTGCAAGGCGCAATGCCACTTCTGCCATGGAGCGGGCGGCGTTGCGCATGTCCTGGGCGCGGGAGATCATAATGGCGAAGGCATAGAACATCATCACGGGAATGACGATGCCGACGAGGCCGGCGATGACGCCGGGCAGGGCGACGAGATCGGCGAGCGAACGGATCTGCCAGATCTGCGGAGAATAAAGCAGCGACATCAGACCGAGGCCGGCCATGACCCAAAGCACGGAAAACAGGGTGGCGGTACGCACCGCCGAGCGGCTGGAGGCGCCGTCAAAGGATTTCAGGATCGAGGCGGGCGTATTGCGGCTGGCATCGTTGGCGGGCGCGAAGGTCGGGCCCCTGGAAGCCTGCTCGCCGGCGGCACCGCGGCGGCTGCGGCGCTGCGCTTCTTCCTGGGCCTGCTGATTGCGCGCATTCACTGGATCAGACACATTAGCCTCCGGGGCCTGGGGCGCGTCGCCGCGGCGAGACGGTACGTTATCCTTGCTGAAGTCGATCTGGAGCGCCTCGTCCAATGCCTTGAACGCCTTGTCCTCAATCGACTCGTTATATTTGTTGTTCGCCATTCGGGTATGCCTCGTTACTGTCAGCCGGCCCAACCGCGCATCCGGGGCTTCCGCCTCACCCGGGAACAACTTTGCCGTTCCAGCCTCCCATCCCAACGAAGGACGGATAAGCATGTCATTTCAGAGTAGATAGCCGCTTTTTCAAACGGAAGGTATCAAAACACTACCATTATCCACTCGCTCGGCAAAGGCGCGTACCATAAACCCGCTCCACCAGTATCGTAGTGACACATCTGGGCTCTTCACACAATTAATGAAGGCTTGAGATTCACGGCCCGTTAACCCGTTGTTAACATCTTTGAATCCTAGACACCGCTTAAAAACCAATAATTTAGGGATGTTTAACGGACGTTAACCATATGGCGAGATTTCTACCCTGAGTGTGCCGGAATTTAACGTGATAGCCACCCTCCTGACGCAGAACTGTTGCAACTGCGGACGACAGAGACGGGAGAATTGGCAATGGCAGCCCAGATGGCAGCATTGAACATCGTATTCGAGGCGCCGGATAATGCAAAGGGACCGTGTCCCTCGAAGGTCCGGCCGATCGATCTGGTCCATCTCGCAAAGCAGACGATGGGCGACAAGACGCTGGAAATCGAAGTCCTTCAGATGTTTGCGCGCCAGGCTCGCGCATGTCTCCAGGATATTGCGAGCGGCGAAACCATCCGTATCGGCGCAGCCGCGCATCGGCTGAAGGGCGCGGCAAGCTCAGTCGGCGCGTTCCGCGTGTCGCAGACGGCGGAAGCCGTCGAGGAAACCGGCGGCGATGCCGGCGCGACGGCAGCGCTGGGCGCCGCCGTCATCGACGCCGAGAATTTCATCCTGAAGCTCTGCCGCGGCTGATCTCTAAGTCTTTATTTAATGCATGTCATTGTCCCAAAACCGCTGCACACTGTTGGGCGACATGCATGAGATACTGTTTTTACGAGGCCCGTTGTTCCATTGCGGAACCGCGGGTCTTTTTGCGACGTCCCGTATGACGCTTTGAAGACGGCGGGCGAAGGCCCGATCTGCGAGGCTATGGCGGATTTCGCCAATATTGACTGACGCGTCGAATTGTCGGAAGAAAATCCGCCCACCCACCTGAAGACCGGAAATAGTCCTGATGCCCAAACTTACCATCGTCGCCTTCGACGGCACGCGCTTCGACCTCGACGTCGACCAAGGCTCCACCGTGATGGAGAATGCCGTGCGCAATTCGGTGCCCGGCATCGAGGCCGAATGCGGCGGCGCCTGCGCGTGCGCGACCTGTCATGTTTATGTCGATGAGGAGTGGACGGAAAAGGTCGGCCAGCCGGAAGCGATGGAAGAGGACATGCTCGACTTCGCCTTCGATGTGCGCCCGACCTCGCGGCTGTCCTGTCAGATCCGGATGAAGGCTGTCTATGACGGGCTCGTGGTCCACGTGCCGGAACGCCAGGCCTGAAGCACGTCACGCTTCAAACGTCGCCGTAACATTCGATATCAAAAAAGACGCCTCGCGCGCTTGAGCGAGCGAGGCGAGGCGGGCGCATTACCTACGGATGAGGGAGGAACATCCGCGGCTTCGGAACGCGCCAGGAGAACCCAGCGATGAAAGTGCAGATGCCGTAGCTGAACTTTCGAATGTGTTCATATTAACGCGTTCCGGTTGAGTCTGCCAGGATGAAAAATGACCATTCAATCGCTGGGGAGGGTGCAAGTTTCGCACAAGTTTCGTTGTGCAGCTAAGGTTTTCCGCTCGCAACCAGATTGAAAAAGCCTTATTTTTCGCCGGCTCGACCGTTGATTCGATTATTTAGCAACCTCAACATTCGCTTCTGAAAATTGACGGCCTCGACCCGATCGAAGCGCGCCTGCTGCCGGTCGTGCTCCTCTATACCGCGAGCTGATTCGTTGGAGACGAGTTCCTGCATGGCTTCGCAGCTGCGCTGCTGGCGCAGCGCGCGAATGGCGCGCTCCATGGCGCGGGCCTGGTCGCGGGCGATCTCGGCATGGCGCTCCTCGTGGCGCTTGATATCGCTCGACAGCGCGTCCCAGATCATCGACAGCTCCTTGCTGGCGCCCTTGCGGCTGCTCCAGCGCGGCAGGATGATCTGGGTGTGGACCGTGACCTTGACGTTGCCGACGCGGCAGCGCCCGTTATCCTGGATATAGGTTGCCTCGCCGCCGAAGCGGATCTTGGTGGCGCCGGGATGGCGGGCAGAGGAACCGCTCGCCGTCGGGCCCCGCCGGCTGAGTTCGCGGTCGAGCTCATCCGCTGTTTTGCCGCGAATGTCGAAATAGGAATAGCTTTTCGATGCGATCACTTCGGCTGCCACGGGGCTGCAAAGGGAAAGAGCAATGGAAAAGGCGATAGGAAGGACCATATAACGCTCTGCAAGCGGCATTCTGAACGCAACCCGTGTTGAAATCGACAGGAGCTTGGGGCATAGCCACCGCAAGCGCAATATCGGATGGCGCTTTTTTCGTCCTCAATGGGATAAGTCTGGTGACAGGGCTCGAAGGCAGTATATGGCGTGTCGGCCATGGCCGGGAGATCGAACTCGGCCGTCGTTCGACGATCATGGCGATCATCAACGTGACGCCGGACTCCTTTTCAGACGGCGGTCGCTTTGAAACCGTCGATGCGGCGGTCGAACAGGCGCTGCGAGCGGTGAGCGAGGGCGCCGGCATTATCGATATCGGCGGCGAATCGACCCGGCCGAACGCAGCAACCGTCAGCCCTTCCGAGGAGCAGGCGCGCGTGCTGCCCGTCATCGAGGCGCTACGCGGGCGCACCCAGGCGCTGATTTCCATCGACACCTATCGCGCCGAGACGGCACGGCTTGCGATCGGCGCTGGCGCCCATATCGTCAATGACGTCTTCGGGCTGCAGAAGGAGCCCGATATCGCCAATATCGCCGCGGTGACCGGAGCCGGGCTCTGCATCATGCACACCGGCCGCGATAGGGTAAAACTCGTCGATGTGATTGCCGATCAGGTACATTTTCTCGAACGGTCGCTTGCGATCGCCGCTGCATCAGGCGTCAACCGCGACCGCATCGTACTCGATCCGGGCTTCGGCTTCGCCAAGGAGACGGCGGAGGAGAACCTGGAGCTGATGGCGCGGTTTTCTGAACTTTCCCGTTTCGGCTTGCCGCTGCTCGCCGGCACGTCGCGCAAACGCTTCCTTGGCGCGGTGACGGGCCGTGAGGCACAGGACAGGGATGCGGCGACGGCTGTGACCAGCGCGTTGCTCAGACTTCAAGGGGCTGCGGTTTTTCGGGTGCACAATGTCGCAATCAACAGGGATGCGCTCGATATCGTCGATGCTATGCTCAATGCGCGCCAGGAATTCGAGAGGAAGCGGCCGACATGACCACCTACACGATCACGCTGCAGAACTGCGCCTTCTTTGCGCGCCACGGCGTGCATGACGAGGAGGAATTCCTCGGTCAGCGCTTCTTCGTCGATGCCGAACTCGATGTCGTCGCCGGCGAGGCGCTGGAAAGCGATTCGATCAACGATACCGTCAATTACGGCATCGCCTTCACCGTGATCGAGCAGATCGTCACCGGCAAGCGGCGCTACCTGATCGAGTCGCTGGCGCTCGATATCGCCAAGGGGCTTTGCGAGACATTCCCGCAGATCCGGCGGGCGAAGATCACGGTGCGCAAGCCGAACGCACCGGTGCCCGGCGTGCTCGATTTCGTGCAGGTGAGCGTTGAGCACTTTGCCTGAGGCCGCATTGCAATCCGCCACACTCGGTCTCGGCGGCAATATCGGCGACCCCGTTAAGGCGATGGCTGCGGCACTGCAGAGGCTGGATGGAAGGGACGACTGCCGGGTTACGGCGGTGTCGCGGCTCTATCGCACGCCCCCCTGGGGAAAGACCGACCAATCCTTCTTCTTCAACGCCTGCGCCGCCGTCAAGACCAGCCTGGAGCCCGAGGCTTTACTCGATGTCTGCCTGTCGATCGAACGCGAGATGAAACGCGAACGCATCGAGCGTTGGGGGCCACGGACGCTGGATATTGATGTGCTGACCTATGGCGACGTGATCCAGGACGCGCCGCGGCTGGAACTGCCGCATCCGCGGATGACCGATCGCGGTTTCGTGCTGATGCCGCTTGCCGATATCGCGCCGGGTCTTCTTGTCAGGGGCAGGGCGGTGAGTGACTGGCTTGATGATGCCGAGGTGACCGGCATCGAGGTTGCCGACAACAATCGAGACTGGTGGCGGAGCGCCTGAAGCAGGGAAGCTGAAACGGAAAACGGCGGGAAACCCGCCGCTTCAGGAAAATCCGCTGTGCGGTTTGTCTACTGGATAGAACCGACGGCCATCTCGTCGACCTGGCGGGTCAGCGTCAGGCCGATCACCGGGATCATCTGGCTTTCGACCTTGACCGAAACGGTGACGTTCATCGTCTTGTCGTCGCGCACGCGTGCGATCATCGCACCATTCAGCTTGGCGCGGTTGATGCCGACAACGACGGTATCCTCGCTGACGGCGCCGGAGACGACGTCAAGGCCCTTGCCGGCGGCGCCGTCGAGGAACTTGCCCTTGTAGCTAGAGCCCGACTGCGAGATGACGGCGGTCATCGGCTGCTTGAAGACGCCGACGCGGCAGGTGCCGTCGAGCTTGATGCCGGCGCTGCTGTCGCCGGTGGGCTCACCGATCAGGTTGCAGGTGAATTTCGTGCCCTTGTACTTGCCGGCGACGATTTCGCCGGGACCCTTCCAGGAGCCGGCGACGGAATCGAAGAAGGCCTTGTCACGGGTTGCAGCGGTGGCTGCCGGAGCGACATCTGCAACGGGAGACAATGCCGCGGCGGCCAGGCCGCATACGATGAGAAACTTGCGCGAATACATGGATTTTCCTTGGCAAACACCACTCACGAACTGGCTGCAAGTTTTGCCGAAGAATGGTTAATCCTTCCTTTCGATTGTGCCGAAATGCAAGGCAATACAGGGTTTTTGCGCGGTGATTATTTTAAAATATCGTCACTAGAGCATTGAATCTGCTCAAATTTCTCTGGCATTACCTTAGGGGAGGCGAAAGCTGCGGAATCGCTGCTTCGTTCAAGGATTGTTGCCGCGCGGCGACATGGAGGGAGTGAGATCGCCGATGAAATCACCGATTCCCGGCCGCTTCAGGGCGTGGAAGGCAAGCGGGCGGCAGAGATCCATCGCCGCGATTCCGATGCGGGCGGTCATCAGGCCGTTGATGACACCTTCGCCGAGTCGGGCCGAGAGCTTCGAGGCAAGCCCATGGCCGAGCACCTGCTGGACCAGGCTGTCGCCGACGGCGATCGAGCCGGTGACGGCCAGGTGCGCCAGCACGTCACGCAGCAGCCGGAACATGCCGAGCGTACCGGGACGGCCGCCGTACAGCTCGGCCATAGCGCGGATGAGGCGTACCGCCTCGTAGAGCACATAGAGCAGATCGACGACGGCGCGCGGGCTGACGGCGGTGACGATCGAGACACGCTTGGAGGCGTTGACGATGAGCGCCCTGGCCTTGCGATCGAGGGGAGCGAGCAGTTCGCGTTCGGCTAGCGCAATCAGATGTGGGGGATCGATGACCTCGCCTTCGGTCGCCTTCAGCGTCGCGCGACCCTTCGATGTCTCAGGATTTGCCGACAGCAGCGTGGTCAGCTGGGCGACGACTGCGCGCGCCTTGGCCGGCCGAGTCTCGAGTATCGCCGCCTCGGCTTCGGCCTTGATCTTCTGGACGGCGGCAAGGCGCATCATGCCAACGGTTTCGCGGATGACGAGGGCCAGCACGGCAAGGATGCCGATTGCCAGCACGGCAAGGGCTGCATAACCCAGCCAGTCGGCGCGGGTGAAGAGATCGCGGATCAGGCTATCGGTCCAGAGGCCGATGGCGAGCGACAGCAGGATGCCGAAGGCGCCGGCGGCGATCTTGCCGAAAGAGGTCCGACGTCTCAGCGGCGTTGCAACGGGGACCGCGCTCAGATCCTTCTCTGGATTGAGGAAGGGATCGTCCTCGTCAGGTGTGACAACGACATTTTCGGAGAAGCTTTCCGGTTTGCGCCGCCGCTCTCCTTGCCGGCCGTTGTCGCGCAGCTCGGCAGCCTCGTCCTCATAGGTGAAGGCAGCGGGTGCGCGGCGCGGCGGATCGGACGGGGGCTTGCTCATGCGAGACGGTCTCCGAACAGGAACTGCATGGCGCGGTCGAGGCGGATATGCGGCACCGACAGCTTGATGCCGCCGCCGGTTTCCTCGAGTTGCGGCGGGCGGAATCTGACGACGTTGACATCGGGCAGTTGCAGACCGGTGTCGCCCGCGGCGAGGCGATCGAACAGGCTTTCCGGATCCTCAGGCAGGTCGCCGGGGAAGATCGCGGTCTTTCTCTGGCCGTCAAAGCGCTCGCCGGCGATGGTTTCGCCCTCCATCGGCGTGCCGACGATGACCGGCAGTTCATGGCCATCACGTTTGACGGTCGCTTCGCGGGTGGCGCGCACGGAGGCAAGCGCCATGACGTCGATTCCGGCGCCTGCCATGCCGATGCGGTCGATGGCGCGATCCACCAGGCGGCGGGTCAGGGCATCGAGCCGGTCGTGGCTTTCATGGTGGAGATGGTCAGCCTTGGTGGCGGCGACCAGCACACGGTCGATGCGGCGCCCGAGCAGGGAGGAAAGCAGCGAATTGGTGCCAGGGCGGAAACAGGCGAGCACATCGGTCAGCGCGCGTTCCAGATCTTGCACGGCTTCGGGGCCGCGGTTCATCGCCTGCAGCGCATCGACCAGGACGATTTGGCGGTCGAGCCGGGCGAAATGCTCGCGGAAGAAAGGTTTGACGACGACCGATTTGTAGGCCTCGTAGCGCCGCTCCATCATCGTCCAGAGCGAGTTGCGGCCAGGACGCCCGTCCGGCGGCAGCGCCAGCGGCGCGAAGGTCAATGCCGGCGACCCGTCGAGATCGCCGGGCAGAAGCAGGCGGCCGGGCGGCAGGGTGGAAAGCGAGCGCTCGTCGGCCTTGCAGGCCTTGAGATAATCGGCAAAGGAGGTGGCGAGATCGCGGGCGACCATCTCGTCGGCGCCGGCATGGATATCGGCCGTGCGCGTCAGCGCCAGCCATTCCCGTGACAGCTCGGAGCGGACGCCGGTTTCGGCAAGCGCAATCGTCTCCTCGCTGAAGGTACGATAATCCTTGCCGAGCAGTGGCAGGTCGAGCAGCCATTCGCCGGGATAATCGACGATATCGATCGACAGGCGGCCGGGCGAAAAAAGCCGGTTCCAGCCGCTGGCGCTCTGATAATCCAGCGTGATGCGCAGTTCGGATATGGCCCGGGTCGAATCCGGCCAGATACGGTCCTTCACCAGTGCGCGGATATGGTCCTCGTATTGAAAGCGCGGCACGGCATCGTCCGGCTGCGGCTCCAGCCGCACCGCTGAGACGCGACCGGATTGCACCGGCTCGAACAGCGGCAGGCGGCCGCCATTCAACAGATTGTGGACCAGCGAGGAGATGAAGACCGTCTTGCCGGAGCGGGAGAGGCCGGTGACGCCGAGCCGCACGGTCGGATTGACGAGGCCGCTCGCCCGATCGGCGAGATTGTCGAAGGCGATGCGGGCGTCATCGGCAAAAGATGTCAGGCGTGGCGGCAAGGCGCGATTCCGGTTGGTGACTGCCTCGCAATATAGGGAGGGCGCGCCGCCCGCAAAAGAAGCGGCGCGAAAGTCTTCAGACGACCACGAAATCGGTGAGGCGCCAGACGGCGGCGGAAGCATCGTAATCGACGACGGCAAGGCCTGCCGTCGGGAAGCCGCCGGGAAGGGCGCTTACCATCGCCTCGTGACCGATCAGCGCCTCCAGCGCCTGCTCCATGGTCGGATTGTGGCCGACCAGCATGACGGCAGATTCGTCCTGCGCATCGATGATCTCGAGATAGTTGTCGACCGTGGCATTATAGAGCGCGTCAACATAACGAACCTCGAGCGTGAGGCCCATCGCCCGGTACACCGCATCGGCGGTATCGCGGCAGCGCAGCGCGGTCGAACTGATCAGAAGATCGGGACGATAGCCCTTGTCGGCGGCCTTGTCGGCGATGATTTCGGCATCGCCAAAGCCCTTTTCGTTCAGCGGCCGGTCGAAATCGCGCTGCCCGGGTTCGGCCCAGGCGGCCTCGGCATGGCGCAGGAGATAGATGCGGTTGGGCGGAGGCAGGGGTACGGTCATGGGCAAATCCAGGATCCAGCGGGCTTTTTCAGTAGCGGTTGCAATCGGCCGGCGTCAACCGTCAGCGATGCTCCAGCTGCCCAAAACGCGGCTGATAACACGGCGTTTTGAAGGCGAAGCAAAAAACGCAAGCCGGAATAATGATGAGAAAATAGTCTGTTAGCCGAAAACCGTGACAGATTTAAAAATCTGTTTACCTGTCGTATTTGGCTTGAATCGCGACTAGCGCTTGGGATATACACCCGGCCAGATGAGATGTTCTTCAGGAGAATCGCGTTGAGTGAGAAGATCGATCTTAGCAATTACGTTCCCTCGGAAGAGGAAGAATTCATGAACGTAAACCAGCGTGCCTACTTCAGGGCGAAGCTGGTTGCATGGAGAAATGATATCCTTAGAGAAGCGCGCGAGACACTCGACCATCTGGCCGAGGAAAGCGCAAACCATCCCGACCTCGCCGACCGGGCGTCGTCGGAAACAGACCGGGCGATCGAACTTCGCGCCCGTGACCGGCAGAGAAAGCTGATTTCGAAGATCGACGCGGCACTGCAGCGCATCGAAGACGGCACCTACGGATATTGCGAGGAAACTGGCGAGCCGATCGGCCTCAAGCGCCTCGACGCCCGCCCGATCGCGACACTGTCGATCGAGGCGCAGGAGCGTCACGAACGCCGCGAAAAGGTCTATCGCGACGAATGAGAGTTTTCATGCAGGCATGAGAGCAGAATAAGCGCCGCGATCAGATCGCGGCGCTTTTTTGTTATCCATTGTCCTCGCGTGTTGGGGAACAAGCCACAAAGGCCCGGGATCGAGCCGTTGTGGCCGCAGATTCCGTGATTACAGCCGATCTCCTGATGCCAGAGGTTTCCACGATTGCTCTCGATCGGCCTGCATGGCGAGGTCGATCACGATAAAGGTGCCATTCCTGATTCGTCGCCGCATGACGTCTGATCGGTCAGGATCTGTGCGAACCATGCCTTCATCACGAAGAGCCTGCAGCCGGGAGCGCGAAACTTTCAACTCGGACGCGAGCAGACGGTCAAGCCGTATGCTGGTTGGAAACGGGACTATCAGTTCGATTGCCAAACTCGTCCAATGTGCAGTTTCGCGCTGGGTTTCTTTCGCGATTTCAAATTCAGCAAACTCGTCCACACGTTGCGACTTGTGCCGGAGAGCATCCAGGTTGAAGGTTTCCGCCCGGATCCAGTCCGGATCGCTGGATTGTAACGCGTCAAGGATTGCAGGGTCGATGTCGCGAACATTGCGGCGCTCGATGATTGGCCGGTTCCATGTCCTTTCACAGGTCAGGCATTTGTAGATAAGCCAAGCATCAAGCTTGCGACCGTTGGCGTTGAGCCGGATCTTGCCACTGGATTGGAAGGCTCTCAGGCCTCCGCATCCACCGCATGCAATCCAAGGCTGGGGAGCTGTCTTGGGAATAATGGTCCATCGGACCTGAAGCGTATTGCACATACCGTCTTGGTCTTCCGTTCGGAAGTCCACCAAGATGGTGCATGAGAAAACCCCTTGCGGGCGCGGTGTGGCGATGTTGTGGGCGGCTGAAGAGCTGAGACAGCGGAGCTGCACATGGCACATTGTAACAATGCCAAACCGGTCTCTCGCCACCACCCGATGAACATGTTCGCATGCCGCCAGCGTGTCGCTCTGCGGCAGTACGGGTGAAACTGGAGTGAGACCGGTATTTACTTAGGCAAAGTGCAACCTCGAATGCGCCAACGCTCTTCAACCCTAGGGATAACAAATGATTGGCATGAAAGGCAGCCCCCAAGCCGTTCGTGTGCTGAAAGCCAGGGCAATGCGGCTTTTATGCAACGTGATGATGAAGGAAGGGGGGCTCTGGCAATCCGATGTCAGGCAGGCGCGTTTGCCTTCACTTGTCGCGATTGACACTCATTTCGCCGAAGATGCGGGCGACTTCCTTCTGCAGCTCGGTATCGGCGCCGGTGATCGGGGCAAGCTCGGGATCACGGCGTGGCAGGTTGCCCGGCTGCGGCACCGCTTGGCGAGGCGCCTGGTTTGCCGGCGCCGGCACGATGCGTTCGGCCGTCAGATTGTTCGACATTTCCTCTTCCAGCACCCGCTGGAATTCATGACGGATCGCCGCTGCCGGCTGCGCAGCCGGCTCGTCTTCGGCCGTTGCAGGTGCGGCGCGTGCGGCCGCCGGCATGTCCTGGACAGACGGGGCTGAGACCTCGGGTTCGATTCGCTGTTGCGGCAGCACGCGCTGGCGGGCGGCATCGAGGATCTCGGCGGCACTTGAGGCATCGTGAAATGGTGCTGGCTGTGCGGCTGGGGGAGCGGCGGGACGCTCCGGCGGGCGCGGCTGGGGCGGGACGGCACGCAGAGGATTGTCGCGTTCGGCCGACAGCGGAGCTGTTACCGGCTCTGCCGGGAGAGGGCTCGTGACCACCGGCGGTGCCACGGCAGCTTGGGCCGGCGGTTGGGCCGGCGGTTCTGGGCGCGGGCGCAGCTCCGGCGAAACCGGCGCAGAGAAAGTGGGTTCGGCGGCCGGCTCGACACGGGCTGCGACCGGCGGGCGTGGTGGCGAGACCGGCGGCGTTTCCGGCCGCGCGACGGATATCGGACGCTGCTCGACGGGCTGCGGGCGGCTGGCACTATCCGGCTGTTCGGCCGCTGCGGGGAGGATACGGCTCTCGATGACGATATCGCTCGGGCCGCCGATCATGATCAGGTGCTCGACGTCGTCGCGGCGCACCAGCACCAGACGGCGACGGGCATCGACGGCTGCGGCATCCAGCACTTGCAGCCGGGGCTGCCGGTTGCGGCCGCCGCGCACGAAGGGCGAGGGCGCCCGGCTGCGGATCACCCAGAGCACGATGATGAGCAGGAGAAGCGCCAGACCGACGCCACCGGCGGCAAGCAGGAAACGGCTGCCATAAGCTCCGACAACATCATCCAACATAGTCACTCACTCCATTTCGCATTCGGCACATATTGACGACTTTTCCGTTCCTTAGGCAAGGCCCGCCGATCCTGTCCAGTCACGGGAGAACGCGATTTCGTGTTCCGCTGCTTGGCACTCGACGACCTTGCGCACGGGCAGCAGCTGGGCTTCTGGGGCAGATGGCGCTGTTGCCTGTGAATTCAAGCAGTCTTGCCGACTAGCGGTGTTTTTGCCGACGCAGCAAATTGCTAAGAAGGAAAGAGTGCCTGATTCCTGCTTCGTGTTCGTGCTACGAAGCGGGAGGGCTTATGTGAGGAATACATGACGAAACCGCGTCAGGCCGACGACTATAACGCACCGCTTGTGGATCGTGGGGGGCGTTCTGGCACGGTCTTGCGCATTCTTCTGCTGGCGCTCGTGCTGATCGCTGCCGCCGGCGCCTTCGTCTTCTTCAAAAAGTCGCTCGACAACGAGGTCGTGCTTGGCGGTCTCGGCGTGCTCGCCATGGTCGGCATTTTCTTCCTGGTATCCTCGGTCATCGGCTTCATCGAGGTGATGCCGCAGCGCCAGTCCGACAGCCTGGCGCGCGCCTTCCTCAACAGCCATCCCGACGGAACGCTGATCACCGACGAAAAGGGCCGGATCATCTATGCCAATGCCGCCTATGGTGCGCTGACCGGCGCTCGCAAGGCGACCGAGGTGCAGACGCTGGAAACGCTGCTGTCGCGTCATCGCGAATCCAACGAGGCGCTCTACAGGCTGGTCAACGGGCTGCGCGAGGGCAAGGAAGGCCGCGAGGAATTCCGCCTGCTGCGTGCCGTCGGCCCCGGCAGCAACAGTTCCGGCGCCCATTGGTACCGGCTGAAGGCGCGGCTGCTGCAGCCGGAGGAAAGCGGCGGCAGGCCGCTGCAGATCTGGCAGATTACCGACATCACCACGGAGCGCGACGACCAGGAGCGCTTCTTTAAGGAATTGCAGAACGCGATCGACTATCTCGACCATGCGCCGGCTGGCTTCTTTTCCGCCGGCAGGAAGGGCGAGATCTTCTACCTGAATGCGACGCTTGCCGAGTGGCTGGGCCTCGACCTCACCAAATTCGTGCCGGGCTCGATGACGATCGGCGACGTCGTGGCGGGCGAGGGGCTCGCGTTGATTCAGTCGGTGCAGGCCGAACCCGGCCTGAAGAAGACCGTGACGCTCGATCTCGACCTGCGCAAGAGCAATGGCCAGAGCCTGCCGGTGCAGATCATCCACAGCGTTACCTCGATGCGCGACGGCGCACCCGGCGAAAGCCGGACGATCGTGCTGGCGCGTGAAAAGAGCGATGCCGGCGGCCAGTCCGCTTCGGCCGCTGCCATGCGCTTCACCCGCTTCTTCAACAACACACCGATGGCAATCGCCTCGGTTGACGGCGACGGGCGTATCCTGCGCACCAATGCACCATTCCTGAAGATGTTCTCTGGTGTCGTCTCGCGCGATGACCTCGAAAAGGCGCCGCATCTTGAAACCATCGTGCAGGAAAGCGATCGGCCACAGCTCGCCGCGGCGCTGGCGGCGGCCAAGGACCGGCAGGGCGACATTGCGCCGCTCGACACCCGCACACCGACCGACGAGGCGCGCTATTTCCGCTTCTATGTCAATGGCGTCATCGACCAGAGCGACGAGGCGCCCGAGGAGGCGGCGATCGTCTACGCTGTCGAGGTGACCGAGCAGAAGGCGCTGGAAGCACAGATGGCGCAGACGCAGAAGATGAATGCTGTGGGAACGCTCGCCGGCGGCATCGCGCATGATTTCAACAACGTGCTGACGGCGATCCTGCTTTCCTCCGACCATCTGCTGCTGCAGGCGCGGCCCGCCGATGCCAGCTTCGCCGACCTGATAGAGATCAAGCGCAACGCCAACCGTGCCGCCGTGCTGGTGCGCCAGCTGCTCGCCTTCTCGCGCAAGCAGACGATGCGGCCCTCGGTGCTGAACCTGACCGATGTCGTTGGCGACCTGCGCATGCTGGTCGACCGGCTGCTTTCCGGCACCAATGTCAAACTCGACGTGCAATATGGCCGCGACCTCTGGCCTGTCAAAACAGACCTTTCGCAGTTCGAGCAGGTGCTGATCAATCTCTGCGTCAATGCGCGCGACGCGATGCCCGAGGGTGGCACGCTGACACTGCGCACCCGCAATCTGACCGCCGCCGAGGTCTCCGCCTTCAACTACTCCTACATGCCGGCCGAGGACATGGTGCTGGTCGAAGTCGCGGATAACGGCACCGGTATCGCCCCCGAGATCATGGACAAGATCTTCGAGCCGTTCTTCACCACCAAGGATGTCGGCAAGGGCACCGGGCTTGGCCTCGCCATGGTCTACGGCATCGTCAAACAGTCGGGCGGCTACATCCAGCCGGAATCCGAAGTCGGCAAGGGCACAACCTTCCGCGTCTTCCTGCCGCGGCACATTCCGGAGCCGGCGGTGGCCGCCGAAGCGGGCTCGATCGACGGCGCCATCGCCGGGGCCGAAGTGGTGCCGCTGCCGGTATCGCCGCAGCAGCCGGAGGACCTGACGGGATCGGCCGTCATCCTTCTCGTCGAGGACGAGGAGGCTGTGCGCCGCGGCGGCAAGCGCATGCTGGAAACGCGGGGCTACACCGTGCACGAGGCGGGCTCGGGCGTCGAGGCACTCAGCATCTTGGAAGAACTCGACGGCAAGGTCGACATCGTCGTCTCCGACGTCGTGATGCCCGAAATGGACGGTCCGACGCTGTTGCGCGAGCTGCGCAAGACCTATCCCGACATGAAGTTCATCTTCGTCTCAGGTTATGCCGAAGATGCTTTTGCCCGCAACCTGCCGCCGGAGGCGAAATTCGGCTTCCTACCGAAGCCCTTCTCGCTGAAGCAGCTCGCTGTTGTGGTGAAGGAGACGCTGGATGGGTGAGTGAGGTGCTGTCGGAGGGCACGCTGTGGCGTGCCGCACCCCCCTCTGCCCTGCCGGCATCTCCCCCACAAGGAGGGAGATCGGCTGGGCGCACTGGCTCCCTAACCAAATATCCATGCAGCTCGGCGAAACGTTGATGCGATGCGAAGGTTTTGCCGCTTGTAATCTCCCCACCTGTGGGGGAGATGCCCGGCAGGGCAGAGGGGGGCTGGAACGGCACCACCTCTCCGCTAAAAATTGATACCTGCCAGCCCGTCAACCTTCATTCACTCAACGCAACCGCAATCTCAGCCGCAAGCCGCGCATTGTTCTCAACCAACGCGATATTGGTCTTGAGGCTCTGGCCGTCCGTCAGGTCGAAGATGGTCGACAGAAGATAGGGCGTTACCGCCTTGCCGGTCACTTCGTCGCGCTCGGCGCTGTCGAGTGCCCGCTCGATATAGATTTCCATCTCCTCGCGCGCGATCTCGTCAGCTTCCGGTACCGGATTGGCGACGAGCATGCCGCCGTCGACGCCGAGCTGCTCGCGCACCGTCTGGAAATTGGCGATGGCGGCCGGGCTGTTCAGCGACAGCGGGCTGCGGATGCCCGAGGAGCGCGACCAGAAGGCGGGGAATTCCTCGCTCTCATAGGTGACGACCGGAACGCCGCGGGTTTCCAGCACTTCCAGCGTCTTTGGAATATCGAGGATCGCCTTGGCCCCGGCGCAGACGACGATGACGCCGGTGCGCGCCAGTTCCTCGAGATCGGCTGATATATCGAAGCTTTCCTCGGCGCCACGATGCACGCCGCCGATGCCGCCTGTGGCAAAAACGCGGATGCCGGCGCGCGCCGCCGCGATCATCGTCGCCGCGACGGTGGTAGCGCCGGTGCGGCGCTCAGCGATGGCGAAGGCGAGATCGGCGCGCGACACCTTCATCACTTCGGTCGCCTTGGCGAGTTGCTCCAATTCCGCGGCTTCAAGACCGATATGCAGCGTGCCGTGAATGACGGCGATCGTTGCCGGCACCGCACCCTGTTCGCGGATGATCGCCTCGACGCTACGGGCCATCTCGATATTGCCGGGATAGGGCATGCCGTGGGTGATGATGGTCGATTCCAGCGCCACCACAGGCGCGCCGCGCTGCTTGGCGCTGGCGACTTCCTTCGAATAGGCGATCGGTAAAAGAGGGGAGATGGGCTTAGTCATGGTCTGGTCCTGTGATCGACAGAGCATGATGCTGAAAAGTGCGAGCGGTTTTCGGCATCATGTTCAACTATTTAATTGGCTGCTTCAATGCAGAATTCTGATCTGGGGAACAAGGGCAAGCGCCTCATTCAACAGCTCGGGCGTCAGATTTTCGTTGACGGCGTGCCGCGACTGCACGGTCAGTGTGGCGGCCGCGGTGCCGTGGCGGATGGCTTCTTCGAGCGGCAAGCCTGATATCAAGGCGGCGAGTGTGCCGGCCGCAAGAGAATCGCCAGCACCCGTGACATCGGCAACGGTGTCGGCGATCGGCGGCTGCAACGTCACGGCGCGGCCATCGCAAAGCGCGACGAGCTCGCGCCGGCCGCGGGTGACGACGGCATTCCTGATGCCGATCTCATTCAGCAACGGCGGCCAGCCGGCAGCCTCTTCCGGCCGCTCACCGGCAAGGGCGGCGGCTTCAGCCTCATTCAGGAACAGGTAATCGATATCCCCGATGCAGGGTTTCAGCCTGATGACCTTGGCCGGCGAGATGGCGATTGCCGCAACGGGCTTGGCGAGCGAATGCGCCTTTGCGACGATCGCCGCGATCGTCTCTTCCGGCAGGTTGGCGTCAAAGAGGATGAAATCATGGGCGGCGAAGGCCTCCCGCACCCAGCGGATGGAGAGACGCCGCGGCACGAAGAAGCGGTAGAGATCCATGTCGGCAAGGGCGATCACCAGATTGCCGTCCTTCTCGATGATCGCCGTGTAGCTCGGCGTCTTGCGGTCGAGGAAGACGAAAGGCCGGTCGTCGATGCCGGCGAAATCGGCAGCTTCTCCAACCGTCTCGCCCATCGGATCGCCGCCGCGCGGCGAGATCATCGTCACCTGAAAACCGAGCCTTGCGAGGTTGCGCGCCGCATTGAAGCCGCCGCCGCCCGGCTCCTCGAACCAGGTGCCGGGATTGCTGGCGCCAGGCGCCGTCTCGCCGGAGATGCGGCCACGCCGGTCGATATGCGCACCGCCGAGAACAAGAATCTTTTTCTTCATCCGATCCGCTCTCCCGATGCCCGAAGGACGAATCGATACGGTGCGCCCTGCCGCGGCCGAGTCGGCACTTTTGGCCTAAGTCGTTGCTTTTCATTGATAAAACAAATGCAGAACACGTGTCGTTTTACCTTTTTCTTTCAACTATTTGATCGCCTATTGCGAGAATGGAACAAATAGGGTACAAACTCGACATTGCTTGAGCGGCTTCAATAACCTAAAGGTGGATCGGATGTCTCAGAATTCATTGCGGCTGGTAGAGGACAAATCGGTGGACAAAAGCAAGGCGCTTGAAGCGGCACTCTCACAGATAGAGCGGTCGTTCGGCAAGGGCTCGATCATGAAACTCGGCTCCAACGAGAATGTTGTCGAGATCGAGACGATCTCGACCGGCTCGCTTGGCCTCGATATTGCACTCGGCGTTGGTGGCCTGCCGAGGGGCCGCATCATCGAGATCTACGGGCCGGAAAGCTCCGGTAAGACGACGCTTGCACTGCAGACGATTGCCGAAGCACAGAAGAAGGGCGGCATCTGCGCCTTCGTCGATGCCGAACATGCGCTCGATCCCGTCTATGCCCGCAAGCTTGGCGTCGACCTGCAGAACCTTCTGATCTCGCAGCCCGATACCGGCGAGCAGGCGCTCGAAATCACCGATACGCTGGTGCGCTCCGGCGCCGTTGACGTTCTCGTCGTCGACTCGGTCGCCGCACTGACGCCGCGCGCCGAAATCGAAGGCGAAATGGGCGACAGCCTTCCCGGCCTGCAGGCACGACTGATGAGCCAGGCGCTGCGCAAGCTCACCGCTTCGATCTCCAAGTCGAACACCATGGTTATCTTCATCAACCAGATCCGCATGAAGATCGGCGTCATGTTCGGTTCGCCGGAAACGACGACGGGCGGCAATGCGCTGAAGTTCTATGCTTCCGTGCGCCTCGACATCCGCCGCATCGGGGCGGTCAAGGAGCGCGAAGAGGTGATCGGCAACCAGACCCGCGTCAAGGTCGTCAAGAACAAGATGGCGCCGCCCTTCAAGCAGGTCGAGTTCGATATCATGTATGGCGAGGGTGTCTCCAAGACCGGCGAACTGGTCGATCTCGGCGTCAAGGCCGGCATCGTCGAAAAGTCGGGTGCCTGGTTCTCCTATAACAGCCAGCGTCTCGGCCAGGGCCGTGAAAACGCCAAGACTTTCCTGCGCGACAATCCGGATCTCGCCCGCGAGATCGAACTGTCGCTGCGCCAGAATGCCGGCCTGATCGCCGACCGCTTCCTGCAGAATGGCGGACCGGACCCGGATGACGGCGATGGCGATGCCACTGCGGAAATGTAATTTTCGCGCTTAAACTCATCGGACAGTTCCAACCGGCCGCATTCCTGATGAGAATGCGGCCGGTTTTGTTTGTCTGCTGGACAGTGGCGGGGGCGAACGTTAAAAGCCGATGAATTTAAATTTACCTGCCTCCGGCAGCATTGAAGGGCATAGCATGAGCGGTGTGAACGATATCCGGTCGACCTTCCTCGACTATTTCAAGAAGAACGGCCATGAGATCGTTCCGTCGAGCCCGCTCGTACCGCGCAACGACCCGACGCTGATGTTCACCAATGCCGGCATGGTGCAATTCAAGAACGTCTTCACCGGCCTCGAAAAGCGTCCCTATTCGACGGCGACCACTTCGCAGAAATGCGTGCGGGCCGGCGGCAAGCACAACGACCTCGACAATGTCGGCTATACTGCACGCCACCTGACCTTCTTCGAGATGCTCGGCAACTTCTCCTTCGGCGACTATTTCAAGGAGAATGCGATCGAGCTTGCCTGGAAGCTCGTCACCGAAGGCTTCGACCTTCCGAAGAACCGCCTGCTGGTGACCGTCTATTCCGAGGATGAAGAAGCTGCGACGCTGTGGAAGAAGATCGCCGGCTTTTCCGACGACAAGATCATCCGCATCCCGACCTCTGACAATTTCTGGCAGATGGGCGATACCGGCCCCTGCGGCCCGTGCTCGGAAATCTTCATCGACCAGGGTGAGAATGTTTGGGGCGGCCCTCCGGGCTCACCGGAGGAAGATGGCGACCGGTTCCTGGAATTCTGGAACCTCGTCTTCATGCAGTTCGAGCAGACCGAACCCGGCGTTCGCAACCCGCTGCCCCGCCCGTCGATCGATACCGGCATGGGGCTGGAACGCATGGCCTGCATTCTGCAGGGCGTTCAGAGCGTGTTCGACACCGATCTCTTTCGCACGCTGATCGGCACCATCGAGGAGACGATGGGCGCCAAGGCGGAAGGCAGCGCCAGCCACCGCGTCATCGCCGACCACCTGCGCTCCTCGGCCTTCCTGATCGCCGACGGCGTGCTTCCGTCGAATGAGGGCCGCGGTTATGTGCTGCGCCGCATCATGCGCCGCGCCATGCGCCATGCACAGCTGCTCGGCGCCAAGGAACCGCTGGTCTACAAGCTGCTGCCGACGCTGGTGCAGCAGATGGGCCGTGCCTATCCGGAACTGGTGCGCGCCGAGGCGCTGATCTCGGAAACGCTGAAACTGGAGGAAAACCGCTTCCGCAAGACGCTGGAACGCGGCCTGTCGCTTCTGTCGGACGCGACGACGGATCTTTCCAAGGGCGATATGCTGGATGGTGAGACCGCCTTCAAGCTCTACGACACCTACGGCTTCCCGCTCGATCTGACACAGGATGCACTGCGTGCCCGTGAGATCGGCGTCGACATCTCCGGCTTCACCGATGCGATGCAGCGCCAGAAGGCCGAAGCCCGCTCGCACTGGGCCGGTTCCGGCGAGAAGGCGACGGAAACCGTCTGGTTCGAGCTTAGGGAAAAACACGGTGCGACCGAATTCCTGGGCTACGACACCGAAACGGCCGAAGGCGTCGTGCAGGCGATCGTCAAAGAGGGCGCGGTTTCGACCGAGGCCAAGGCCGGCGACAAGGTGCAGATCGTCGTCAGCCAGACGCCGTTCTACGGCGAATCCGGCGGCCAGATGGGCGATACCGGCGTGATCTCGTCCGACCACGCCAAGATCGAGATTTCAGATACGCAGAAGAGAGGCGAAGGCCTGTTCGTGCATCAGGGTATTGTCATCGACGGCGTGGTCAAGGACGGCGATGCGGTCGTGCTGACGGTCGATCATGCCCGCCGTTCGCGGTTGCGCGCCAACCATTCTGCGACCCACCTGTTGCACGAGGCTTTGCGCGAGGTGCTCGGCACCCATGTGGCGCAGAAGGGTTCGCTGGTCGCGCCCGAGCGCCTGCGTTTCGACGTCTCGCATCCGAAGCCGATGTCGGCCGAGGAGCTGAAGATCGTCGAGGATATGGCGAACGAGATCGTGCTGCAGAATTCGCCGGTTACCACGAGGCTGATGAGCGTCGACGATGCGATCGCCGAAGGCGCGATGGCGCTGTTCGGCGAGAAATACGGCGATGAAGTCCGCGTCGTGGCGATGGGCGAGGGCGTGCGTGGCGCCAAGGCTGGCAAGCCTTATTCGATCGAACTCTGCGGCGGCACGCATGTCGGGGCCACTGGCCAGATCGGCCTGATCCGCGTTCTCGGTGAAAGCGCCGTCGGCGCCGGCGTTCGCCGTATCGAGGCCGTCACCGGCGAATCGGCGCGCGAATATCTGGCCGAACAGGACGAGCGTGTGAAGACGCTTGCCGCCTCGCTGAAGGTGCAGCCGGGCGAAGTTCTGTCACGTGTCGAGGCGCTGATGGACGAGCGCCGCAAGCTCGAAAAGGAACTGGCTGACGCCAAGCGCAAACTCGCCATGGGCGGCGGGCAGGGCGGCTCGGTCGATGCCGTGCGCGAAGTGGCCGGCGTCAAGTTCCTCGGCAAGGCGATTTCGGGCGTCGATCCCAAGGATTTGAAGGGGCTTGCCGATGACGGCAAGACCAGCATCGGCTCCGGCGTCGTTGCCCTGGTCGGCGTGTCCGACGACGGCAAGGCAAGTGCTGTCGTGGCGGTGACACCGGATCTCGTGCAGCGTTACAGCGCCGTCGATCTCGTCCGCATCGCATCTGCCGCCCTCGGCGGCAAGGGCGGCGGCGGCCGCCCCGACATGGCGCAGGCCGGCGGGCCCGACGGATCGAAAGCCGATGAAGCGATCGAGGCGGTTGCCGTGGCACTTGCCGGCTGAACTGCCGCCTGACAACAGTTTGAAATTCAAACCGGCTGCGAGATCACGGATTTCGCAGCCGGTTTTGTTTTCAACGACGGTGGTCCCTCGATGTTCAGTTTCGCGGCTGCAACGCAAGGCGACAGGCGAGCCCGGTGAAGACCGTTGCCAGGATATATTGCGGCAACCTCGGGAAACGGCTCGCCGATTGAAGTCTCGAACGGATCGTGCTTCCGAGGAAAATCACGGCGCCATTCACGACGAGGCCGATACCGTTCAGGACGCTTGCAAGTATCAGCATCTGCATCGTCAGCGATCCGGCTGACGCATTCACGAATTGCGGAAAGAGCGCCATGACGAAGAGCGCCATCTTCGGATTGAGCAGATTGGTGGCAAGGCCCGCAAAGAAGATACGCCTGCCAGACAGCCGCTTCAGCGTCGATGCCGGCTGAAAGGCGGCGCCTTCCGAGCGGACGGTCTTGTAGGCGAGATAGAGAAGATAGCAACAGCCAGCCCAGCGCACTGTTTCATAGGCGGCAGGCACGGTCATGAAGAGCTGTGACAGCCCAAATGCTGCGGCAAGGGCGTGGCAATAGGTGCCGAGCGCGATGCCGGCATAGGTCAGGAAACCGGCAGCGCGTCCCTGGCCGATACTGCGGGAGGCGATCAGCAGCATGTCGGGGCCGGGCGTGGCTGTCAGCACCAGCGCTGCGGCGGCAAAGAGCATTAATGTTGAAAAATCCGGCATCTATCATTCCTTTTGGGTTCGAGCCGGAATTCCGGTCTACGCAGGATTCGCCGAAGGTTCAAGTCCGCAGGATTTGTCAAATCGGGTTATGGTTCTCTCGAGCCGATCGATTTGCACGAGGTTTTGACATGAATGGCGAAACGGCATGGGCACTTTATGAAAACCGTCTGAGACGGGTTTCGGCCTATATTCACGACCACTTGGACGAGGAGCTGGATATGGAGCGCCTTGCCGAGATTGCCTGCATGTCGAGCTACCACTGGCACAGGATCTACCGGGCGATTTACGGCGAGACGCTGGCGGCCACCGTTAAGCGGCTCAGGCTGCATCACGCGGCGGGCGAGATCGTCCGCACGGAACTTGCCGTCAGTGAAATTGCAAAGCGATCCGGCTATCCCAATCTCCAATCCTTCAATCGTATTTTCAAATCGGTCTACGGCATGCCGCCAGCCCGCTACCGGAAAGAGGGAAGCCACACAGCCTATGAGCCCTCACCTAACGGAAAGACCAAAGTCATGTTAGACGTTACCATACGCGAGATCGCGCCAATCGAGCTGATCGGCGTTGCCCATACCGGTTCCTACATGCAGATCGACAAGGCCTTCGAGACGCTGTTCGGCACGCTTTACGCCCGCGGCCTCGCCAAGCCCGACATGCGGATGATCGGCGTCTATCTCGACGATCCCGATATCGTGCCGCTCGAAAAGCTGCGCTCTATCGCCTGCGTCACCGGCGCTGCCGACGTGCCGGCCGATGCGCCGTTCGAGCGGCGCAAGATCGAGGGCGGCGATTATGCGGTGCTGCGCCACAAGGGCCCCTATGCCAATATGCCCAAGTCCTATCAGTGGCTCTTTGCCGAATGGCTGCCGAAATCCGGCCGGCAGCTGAAGGACAGGGTCATGTTCGAGGAATATCTCAACAATCCGCGCGAGGTGCCGCCGACCGAGCTTCTGACGGATATTCACATGCCGCTCGTCTGAGGCCGTCGATGGGGCGCGGCGTATCAGCCGCGTCCCCAAGATGCTCAAGACCACGCTCAGGCGGCCTGCATGGTCTTGATGGCTTCGTCATCAAGGGCGTTGGCCCGCTTGTAGGCCTCACGCTCGCTGATGCGGCCGACATAGTCGAGGAAGGCCTGGCGTCTTTCGATGCCGCCGAATCCGAGGCCCCAGCCGATATGGGAGCCGACATAGACGTCGGCGGCGGTAAAGCGCTCGCCAGCGACGTAGGTGGAGCCGGCGACGGCTTTCTCAAGCGTGTTCATGACGTCGCCGAAACCGCCGCAGCCGGCCATGCGCAGGCGTTCCTTCGGAATTTCGAAGCCGAGAGCCTTCATCGTCACCGCCGATTCGAGAGGACCGGCGGCAAAGAACATCCAGCGGTAATAGCGGGCGCGCTCCTCCGGCCTCGGCGCCAGCGCCTTCTCAGGAAAGGTTTCGGCCAGATAGGCGCAGATCGCCGCGCATTCGGTGACGATAGTATCGCCGTGGCGGATCGCCGGCACCTTGCCCATCGGATTGACTGCGAGATATTCGGGCGCCTTCATGGTTTCGCCGAAGGTCAGGTATTCGGTGCGGTAGGGTTGGCCGATCTCCTCCAGCATCCAGCGCGCGATGCGGCCGCGCGACATGGGGTTCGTATAGAATACCAGTTCTTCAGTCATGACATCCTCCTCGTGTTCCCGTTATTCTACGGCCTTGCCGTTCCCCGGAATCAATAGTGCGGCCGGGCCTTTGTGCAACCCCAGGCCTTAAAGCGCCTTGCGGTACTGGATAAAACCCGAGCGCTCAGCGATCCTGTCGTAGAGCCGCCGCGCCGTTGCATTCGTTTCGTGCGTCATCCAATAGAGCCTGCCTGCGCCGTTTGCGCGGGCGAGGTCGGCGACGGCCTCGATCAAAGCGGCACCGGTGCCGAGCCTGCGCTGGCTGTTATCGACATAGAGATCCTGCAGATAGCAGGTCCATTGCGGCAGCCAGCAGGAACGGTGAAAGATGGCATGGACGATACCGACGAGACGGCCGTCGTCGTCAAAGGCACCGAGCGCGTGCATCGGTTCTTCAGGATCGTGGAAGCGAGTCCAGGTGAGGTCCGTGGTTTCAGGCGGGATGACCACTTCGTAGAAGCGCTGATAGGCCTCCCACAGAGGCTCCCAAGCGGCGCGGTCCGAGGCTTCAAGCGGCCGCAGGATGACCGTCATCGGTTCATTCTCCCAAAATGAAAACGGCGGGGAAATCCCCGCCGCTTCGATGTTATCTTGGAAAGGCCGGCTTACGCCATGGCCTTCTGCAGGTTCTGGTCGATCTTGTCGAGGAAGGCGGTGGTCGAGAGCCACGGCTGGTCGGGGCCGATCAGCAGCGCCAGGTCCTTGGTCATGAAACCGGATTCGACAGTGTCTACGCAGACTTTTTCGAGCGTCGAGGCGAAGCGGGCGAGCTCGGCATTGTCGTCGAGCTTGGCGCGGTGCGCCAGGCCGCGGGTCCAGGCGAAGATCGAGGCGATCGAGTTCGTCGAGGTTTCCTGGCCCTTCTGATGCTGGCGGTAGTGACGGGTGACCGTGCCGTGAGCGGCTTCGGCTTCGACCGTCTTGCCGTCGGGCGTCAGCAGAACCGAGGTCATCAGGCCGAGCGAGCCGAAGCCTTGGGCGACGGTGTCGGACTGGACGTCGCCGTCATAGTTCTTGCAGGCCCAGACGTAGCCGCCGGACCACTTGAGCGCCGAAGCGACCATGTCGTCGATCAGGCGGTGTTCGTAGGTGATGCCGGCTTCCTTGAACTGATCCTTGAATTCGGTCTCGTAGACTTCCTCGAAGATGTCCTTGAAGCGGCCGTCATAGGCCTTGAGGATGGTGTTCTTGGTCGACAGATAGACCGGCCACTTGCGCATCAGGCCGTACATCATCGAGGCGCGAGCGAATTCGCGGATCGATTCGTCGAGGTTGTACATAGCCATGGCGACGCCGGCGCCCGGTGCGTTGAAGACTTCCTTCTCGATGACGGTGCCGTCCTCGCCGACGAACTTGATCGTCAGCTTGCCCTTGCCGGGGAACTTGAAATCGGTGGCGCGGTACTGGTCGCCGAAGGCGTGGCGGCCGACGACGATCGGCTTGGTCCAGCCGGGAACCAGGCGCGGCACGTTCTTGCAGATGATCGGCTCGCGGAAGATGACGCCGCCGAGAATGTTGCGGATCGTGCCGTTCGGGCTCTTCCACATTTCCTTGAGGTTGAATTCCTTGACGCGGGCTTCATCCGGCGTGATCGTCGCGCACTTGATGCCGACGCCGTACTTCTTGATGGCGTTGGCAGCATCGACGGTGACCTTGTCGTTGGTGGCGTCGCGGTTTTCGACGGAGAGGTCGAAATAGTCGATGTCGAGGTCAAGATACGGATGGATCAGCTTATCCTTGATGAGCTGCCAGATGATGCGCGTCATTTCATCGCCGTCGAGATCGGCGACGGGATTGGCGACCTTGATCTTGTTCATGTATCTGCCTCGTTCGAGCTTGAATGGGGACGGGGTCCCGGGTGGGTGATATGATCCGGAGCGCTATAGCATTGTGAACCGGGAACGCAAAGCTGCAAGGGGTTCGACAATGCGTTTTTGCCGGCATTGCCAAGCGCTGAAATTTAGCTAGTGTCCGCCGCGATCTGCCGCTCCGGACATTCGACCATGAAGACAATCGCCATTGTTATCGCAAGCCTTATGGCCTTTTCAGGCATCAGCCACGCCGCCGGCGGCATCGGTGATGCCGCCGACATTACCGCTCCCGTGAAGGAGATCATGGAGGTGACAAGGAGCAACTGGGCCGACAACAACAGCGACTGGACCGACATCTTCGATGCGAGCCGGCTCGACCATCTCTACAGCCGCGATTTCGTCGCGAAATACCAGGCGGCGGCGCAGTTTCCCGCCATCGATGACGACGGCATATCGCCCTTCGACTACGACGTCATCGTCAACGGCCAGGATGCGTGCCCGCTGGAGGATCTGACGATGGCGGCAGCGCCTGTGGTCGACGGCGTGGCCGAGGTGACGGTGCGCTTCAGGAAATCCGCCTGCTCGGATGCGCCCGATGCCAAGGACTATACGACCGTTCGTTTCGTAGTGGTCGAGGAAGGTGGTAAGCCCGTCATCGACGATATCGTCACCGAGAATATCGAAACGCAGGCGCGCGATTCCCTGAAGACGACCATGGCGCTGATTGCCAAGGGCCAATAGGCGCGCGACATTCGAGAGCATCGAGATTCGATCTCGGGCAGTTTGATTTCCGCTGTTGCGGCGGTATCTGTTGATCCTGGGCGGCATGAGGGGCTCTCGCATTTGTTTTCCGGTTTTCAGTTCCGCGACTGGCTGCTTGCCAACGATCCGGCGCTTTCGCGTCTGCGTATGGCCTCGCGTGTAACGCTGACGATCGTTTTCTCGTTTTTAGTCCTGCTCGCCATCCAGATGTTCATTCTGCCGTTGCCGACGGCCGCCTTCGGTCTTGGTATCGTGCTGTCGATCGAGGGCGGGGTGGCGGTTCGCGACAAGGGCAATACGCGCCAGCTGGTGACGCGGCTCTTCGGTTGCGTCGCAAGCCTTGGTGTCGTCGCCATCGCGGCGGGCCTCGAAGATCAGCGTTTTCTCTCCGATCTCGTCTTCCTGGTGGTGATCGCGCTCGCATCGGCGGGCCGCGTGTTCGGGCCGCGCGGTTTTGCGATCGGCATGTTCGCCTTCACCTCTTATTTCATGGGGTCTTATTTCCGGCCTTCCCTTGCCGAGCTGCCTGATGTGGCGATCGGCCCCGTCGTCTCGGTGCTCGTCGGCCATCTGGTGAGAGCAGTGCTGCTGCCGGACGACTGGCGACGGGACCTGCTGCGCTCGCTCGAAAGCGTGCGCGGCCGGATCAACCAGATCCTCTTCAAGCTCGCCGCCCTTGCCGGCGGCGCTGAGATCGGCGAAGCCGACCGGCAGGAGCTGCGCCAGCTGGAAGACCGGCTGAAGGAAGTGGTGCTGATGGCGGAGACCTTTATTCCGCGCCCGCCCGGCGGGGTTTTCGATGCCACCGCTGATCCCGCCGCCGAGCTGGCGATCCGGCTCTTCGATGCGCATCTTGCTGCCGAGAGCGCGATCGTGCTGAGCTTCCAGAGTCCGCCGCCCTTTGCGCTCGTGCATGCCGTGATCGAGGCGGATGCGGTGGAACTTGGAAGATATGAGGAAATGGCCGAAACCATCAAGGACCAGCCGCAGGGCGAGACCGTGCGTGCGCTTCTCTGGCTCGGTAAGGCCCGGCAGGAACTGACGCAGGCGATCGGCGAGGGGCAGGCCTCCGGTTTCTCCGGCATTGACGCCGTCATGGATACGGCGCAACCTCAGCCTATCGACTTTTCGTTCGCCAATCCGCTGCTGCGCTTGGCGCTACAGATCACGCTCGCCTCGGCGATCGCCATGGGTTTCGGTCTGCTGCTGTCGCGCGAGCGCTGGTTCTGGGCGGTGCTCGCCTCCTTCCTCGTATTCACCAATACCAATTCGCGCGGCGATACGGCGATGAGGGCCCTATCGCGCTCACTCGGCACGGTATTCGGCATCGCCATCGGCCTCGTGCTGGCAACGATGATTTCGGGCGAGCCTGATATCGCCATTCCGGTCGCCGCCATCTGCATCTTCCTCGCCTTCTATTTCCTGCAAGTTTCCTATGCGACGATGACCTTCTTCATCTCGATCGTGCTCTGCCTGGTCTACGGGATGACCGGCGTGCTGACGCTCGATCTGTTGAAGCTGCGCATCGGGGAGACCATGATCGGGGCGGCGGCCGGAACGGCGGTCGCCTTCGTCGTTTTCCCCACGCGCACGCGCGGCGCGCTCGATACTGCACTCGCGCACTGGTTCCAGGCGCTGCGCGACCTGCTTGCCGGGATCGGCGAGGGCAAAAGCGGTTTCGAGTTGATGGCGCTGTCGCAGACGATCGATGCCTGCTACCGCGACGTAACGGTGGCGGCGCGCCCGCTTGGCTCGTCCTGGTCGGTGGTGACGCGCCCAGGCCAGATCCGCCAGACGCTGGCGATCTTCCTCTCTTGCACCTATTGGGCGCGTATCCTGGCGAAGAGTTATGACGCGCCGGCCGCCGACGACAATCTGAAGACGCTGATCGCGGCGGATCTGGCGCTGATCGACAATGCAGCGCCGCGCGGCTCGACCTGTTTCCTCATTCAGCGCAAGGCATCGCGGACAACAGGCCGGCACCTGCCGCTGTCGCGCGAGGGCGCGAGACTCGGGCTCGAAATGATCGGTTCGGCGCTGGAAAGGCTTTATCCTGACGCAGACGTCTTGCCGTTTGCAGCAGGCGAGGCTATTGCGCGCTCGAAACAGGGATAGGACCATGGCAGGCACGAACAGCGAGCGTCAACTTCTGGCCGAAGGCCCGGCCATCATTCTGGTCGAGCCGCAGATGGGCGAGAATATCGGCATGGTGGCGCGCGCCATGGCGAATTTCGGCCTTGCTGAACTGCGCCTCGTCAATCCGCGCGACGGCTGGCCGAACGAGAAAGCCCTGGCGACTGCCTCCAAGGCCGATCACGTCATCGAGGCGACCAAGGTCTACGACACGCTGGAACAGGCGGTCGCCGATCTTAATTTTGTCTATGCGACGACCGCGCGCGAGCGCGACGGCTATAAGCCGGTGCGCTCTCCCGTCATCGCCGCCGAGACGCTCCGGGCGAGGTTCCGCGCCGGTGAGGGCACCGGCATCCTCTTCGGGCGTGAGCGTTGGGGGCTGACCAACGAGGAGGTGGCGCTTGCCGACGAGATCGTCACCTTTCCGGTCAATCCGGCCTTTGCGTCGCTGAACATCGCCCAGGCGGTGCTGCTGATGTCCTATGAATGGATGAAATCCGGCATGGAGGATCTCGGCGCCGTGCCTTTTCAGGCAATGGGGCAGACACCTTCGACCAAGGACCAGCTGTTTGGCCTGTTCGACCAGCTGGAAGAGGCGCTCGATGCGCGCGGTTATTTCCATCCTGCCGGGAAAAAGCCGAAAATGGTCGACAATCTGCGCGCTGTTCTATCCCGCCGGGCCTTCACGGAGCAGGAAATCAGCGTGTTGCGCGGCGTCATCTCCTCTCTCGACCGCTTCTCGCGCAAGAGCCCGCGCGGCGGCAGGTTCCCGACCGCGACCAAGGAAACACCGCCAGATGACAGCGCCGACGCATGAGCTGAAACCCGTCCTCGTCTTCGATTCCGGCATCGGCGGGCTGACCGTCTTGCGCGAAGCGCGCGTGCTGATGCCGGAACGCGGCTTCATTTATGTCGCCGACGACGCCGGCTTTCCCTATGGCGGCTGGGAGGAACAGGCGCTGAAGGAACGGATCATCGGGCTTTTCGGCCGGCTGCTCGAACAGCACGATCCCGAAGTTTGCATCATCGCCTGCAACACCGCCTTCACGCTGGTTGGCGCCGATCTCCGCGCCGCCTTTCCTCAGATGACCTTCGTCGGCACCGTGCCGGCGATCAAGCCGGCGGCGGAGCGCACGCGCTCCGGCCTGGTCTCGGTGCTCGCGACGCCGGGTACGGTCAAGCGGGCCTATACACGTGATCTCATCCAATCCTTCGCCCAGCAATGCCATGTCCGCCTCGTCGGCTCGGAGAACCTTGCGCGCATGGCGGAGGCCTATATTCGCGGTGACGCCGTCTCCGACGACGCCGTGCTTGCCGAAATCCACCAATGCTTCGTCGAGAAGGACAGTCAGAGGACCGATATCGTCGTGCTTGCCTGCACGCACTATCCCTTCATGGCCAATCTATTCCGCAGACTGGCGCCTTGGCCGGTGGACTGGCTGGATCCGGCAGAAGCCATTGCCCGGCGGGCGCGCACACTCGTTCCGCAGATCGCCGATGCCGTTCACCCCGATAATTTCGACTTTGCCGCCTTTACATCCGGCAATCCCGACTTTGCGACGCGCCGACTGATGCAGGGTTTTGGTCTCAGCACGCGATAAGGCACTGCACGCTTTATTTCACTGATCTCATCGCGCAAGATCTCCGCGGGGAATCGCGGGCGGGTGTTTACCGCTCAAGACTTAAAAGGGATGCGCCGTGCCGCTGCAAAGACTTGTCATGCTGATCTTTTTTCTGCAGCCGATAGCCTTTGGCGCCTGGTTACCGCGCATTCCTGATATCCAGGCGAAGCTTGAACTCGGCACCGCCGATCTCGCCGTCGCACTTCTGGGATTGCCGATCGGCACGCTGATCACCCTGCCGTTTGCCGGCCGCCTCGTCTCGCGCATCGGCGGGCGCATGGCGATCATCTATGGTTTCATCTTCTTTCTTGCCGTGGTTTCGCTTCCAGCCTTCGCGCCCAGCGCCATGCTTCTATTCTTCGCCTTGATTGTCGTTGGGGTCGCGCTTTCGACGGTGGAACTCGGCATGAATGTCGAGGCCGATCTGACGGAGAAGGCGACGGGGCTGATCATCATGAGCCGCTGCCACGGCTTCTGGAGCTTTGGCATCATGGCCGGCAGCCTGATCGGCGTTGGTGCCATAGCCATCGGGCTTTCGCCGCACTGGTCGATTCTGATCACGGCGCTCGTCATCCTGCCGGCTGCGCTGATTGCCAGCCTGCGCCTGCCGAAATTGCCGGAAAGTCACCATGCGGAGAATTCGCAGGCAATGACCGGCTTCAAGCTGCCCAGTCTCGCTCTGCTCGGGATCTGCGCCTTCGTCTTCGGCGTGACGATGACCGAAGGTGCGATGGCCGATTGGTCGGCGGTCTACCTCCGCGATGTCATGAATGCAGAAGGCGCGCAAACCGGCCTCGGTTATTCGGTTTTCGCTTTCATGGTTGCGGCGGGGCGCTTCAGCGGTGATTACATGAAAGGCCGTTTCGGCGCGATTGCCATTGCCCGTGGTTGCGGCATCGCCTCGCTTGCGGGCATGCTCGTCGTTCTCCTTGCACCGGCGACGCCGCTTGCGCTACTCGGCTTTGCCGCAGTTGGTGTCGGTGTCTCGGTCGGGTTTCCGCTTGCGGTGACGGCCGTTGCTTCGCTGACTGACCGCCCGCCCGCTTCAAGCGTTGCGACGCTCTCCTTCGCAGCCCTGACCGGTTTTCTCATCGGGCCGCCGATCATCGGCTTTCTCGGCGAACTCCTGGGCTTGCGCGCGGGGCTTGCGGTCTTGCTGGTACCGCTTTTCGTCAGCCTGCTCTGCACACGTTTGCTGATTCCGACGCAGAAGGACATGGCGGGCGACCTCGTCGAGCGCGAGGCGGTGTGAAGCCTTATGTCCCTAGAGCGCAGAGCCGATGCTATAGGGCTGGGTTTCCCTGTGGGTTCTTGAAGGTTTGACGACAACAGTGCCTGCGAATCTGCTACAGACGGGCCGGGAATTTGTAAGGGGAATGGGACGTGCAGGTTGGCATCGATATGGGATTGGCGTCCGGCAGCCCGGCGACGCTCGATATCGAGGAGCTGCTGGCGACCCGTCTGCTCGTGCAGGGCAATTCCGGATCGGGCAAGTCGCATCTGTTGCGCCGCCTGCTCGAGCAATCGGCCCAATGGGTGCAGCAGGTCATCATCGATCCCGAGGGTGATTTCGTCACGCTCAGCGACAGGTTCGGCCACGTCGTCGTTGACGGTGAGCGCACAGAGGCGGAGTTGGCCGGCATTGCCAACCGCATCCGCCAGCATCGCGTTTCCTGCGTGCTGACGCTCGAAGGCCTCGACCTCGAAGACCAGATGCGTGCTGCCGCCGCTTTCCTCAACGGCATGTTCGATGCCGATCGCGAGTACTGGTATCCGGTTCTCGTCGTGGTCGACGAGGCGCAAATGTTTGCGCCGTCGGTTGGCGGCGATGTTTCGGAAGATGCGCGCAAGATGTCGCTCGGCGCGATGACCAACCTGATGTGCCGCGGCCGCAAGCGCGGCCTTGCCGGCGTAATCGCGACACAGCGGCTTGCCAAGCTCGCCAAGAACGTCGCCGCCGAGGCCTCGAACTTCCTGATGGGCCGCACCTTTCTCGATATCGACATGGCGCGCGCTGCCGACCTGCTCGGCATGGACCGGCGCCAGGCCGAGATGTTCCGCGACCTGAAGCGCGGCAATTTCGTCGCTCTCGGACCGGCACTGTCACGCCGGCCGCTGCCGATCCAGATCGGCGCCGTGGAGACCTCGGCGCGCTCTTCCAGCCCGAAGCTGATGCCGCTGCCGGATGCGCCTCAGGATGTCGAGGACCTGATCTTCACGCCCGATCCGGAGGAATTCCAGCGCCCGCCCGTGCGCCGCGCCCCGCCGGCGCCGCGGCCGACGACCGACATTCTGGCCGAGCTCTCGCGCTCGACGCCGGCGGCATCGGCAGCACCTGCCGAGGCGAGGGCGAGCCAGGTGGAAGTCTCCGCCGAGGAGCGGGAGGAGCGCCTAGCCGGCGTTCTTGCCGAAATACTCGACGATCCCACCTCCGCCTTCCGCACCGATTCGGTGCTCTACCAGGATTTTCTCGTGCGGCTGCGCATGCGCCGCGTGCCGGGACCGCCGATCGCGCTGCCGGATTTCCGTCGGCGGGTGGCGATCTCGCGTTCCGGCGTCGATGCGACGACAGCTGCGACTGTTGCCTGGGCGACGGCGCTGTCGCTGTCATCGGGTGTCACCGACGACCTGCAGGGCGTCTTCCTGATGCTCGCCAAAGCCGCCGTCTGCGGCGAGCCGTGCCCGTCGGATGCGCGCATCGCCCGCGCCTACGGCACCCATTCCGCCCGCCGCGCCCGCCGCCTGCTTGGTTATTTCGAGGAGCAGGGCATCATCGTCGTGCACGCCGATTTTTCCGGCAAGCGTATCGTCGCTTTCCCGGATATGGACTGCCAGACGGCGCCGGGCGATGCCAACGCCCCCGACACGGGCGACCAGCCGCTGGCGGCGGAATAGTGGCGCTTTCGGGGTTTGCCGCTGTTGACATTTTCATGACGGCCCTCTAAAGACCGCGGCAAGCACCGGGCAGCAATGTCCGGTGTTTCATTTGACATGTCCCGTGGATCGTTCCTGTTCGCTAACCGGAACATCCTGTCAGATCTCGGCAGAGATCAGAGGAGGGCGTGTTTCCTTCGTGCGGTTTGGCAACAAACCGTCATAAACCTTTGAAAGGAAATACGATGAGCAAGCGCGAATCGTCCAAGTACAAAATTGACCGCCGTATGGGCGAAAACATCTGGGGCCGTCCGAAGTCCCCGGTGAACCGCCGCGAATACGGCCCGGGCCAGCATGGCCAGCGCCGCAAGGGCAAGCTTTCGGATTTCGGTGTGCAGCTGCGCGCCAAGCAGAAGCTCAAGGGTTACTACGGTGACCTGCGCGAGAAGCAGTTCCGCGCGATCTTCGCCGAAGCCGACCGCCGCAAGGGCGACACCTCTGAAAACCTGATCGGCCTGCTGGAATCGCGCCTCGACGCAATCGTCTATCGCGCCAAGTTCGTTCCGACGGTCTTTGCTGCCCGTCAGTTCGTCAACCATGGCCACGTCACCGTCAACGGTGTGCGCGTCAACATCGGTTCCTACCGTTGCAAGGCCGGCGACGTCATCGAAGTTCGCGAAAAGTCGAAGCAGCTGGTGACCGTTCTGGAAGCTGTCAGCCTCGCAGAGCGCGACGTTCCCGACTATATCGAAGTCGATCACAACAAGATGGTCGCAACCTTCGGCCGCGTTCCGACGCTCAGCGACGTTCCGTTCCCGGTCGTCATGGAACCGCACCTGGTCGTCGAATTCTATTCGCGTTAATGCATTCGTCTCGCAGTCGAAACCGATTGCGAGACAACAGCATGCGTCGATATACGGAAAGCCGCTCTTTCGAGCGGCTTTTTTGCGATCTGGAGAGAAGCGATGGCAGATTTGCAGGCGATCCTCGATAGCATCTACGCCGATATCCAGCCGCGGATCGGCGAGGGTAAGGTCGCGGACTATATTCCCGAGCTCGCCAAGGTCGACCCGAAGCAGTTCGGCATGGCGATCGTCACTGTCGACGGCAAAGTCTATCGCGTCGGCGATGCCGACACTGCCTTCTCGATCCAGAGCATATCGAAGGTCTTCATGCTGACGCTGGCGCTCGGCAAGGTCGGCGAGGGGCTGTGGAAGCGGGTCGGGCGCGAACCCTCCGGATCGGCTTTCAACTCGATCGTCCAGCTCGAGCACGAGAGCGGCATCCCCCGCAACCCCTTCATCAATGCCGGCGCGATCGCCGTCAGCGACGTCGTCATGGCCGGCCATGCGCCGCGCGAGGCAATCGGGGAGCTGCTGCGCTTCGTGCGTTATCTGGCCGATGACGAGTCGATTACCATCGATGACAAGGTGGCGCGCTCGGAAACGCAGACGGGATACCGCAATTTCGCGCTTGCCAATTTCATGCGCGCCTACCGCAATCTCGACCATCCCGTCGACCACGTGCTCGGCGTTTATTTCCATCAATGCGCCTTGTCGATGAGCTGCGAGCAGCTCGCCCGCGCCGGGCTGTTCCTGGCGGCGCGCGGGAGCAATCCGACGACCGGCCATTCGGTGGTTTCGCCGAAGCGGGCGCGGCGTATCAATGCGCTGATGCTGACCTGCGGCCATTACGACGGCTCGGGCGACTTCGCCTATCATGTCGGCCTGCCCGGCAAGAGCGGCGTCGGCGGCGGCATCTTCGCAGTGGCGCCCGGTATTGCCTCGATCGCGGTGTGGTCGCCGGGGCTGAACAAGGTCGGCAATTCGCAGCTCGGCGCCGCGGCGCTGGAAATGCTCGCAGCGCGCACCGGCTGGTCGGTTTTCGGCGATTGATGCTGTGTTGCGAGGCGCGTTTCTGCTAGAGCAAATGTGGAATTTCTGTAGGACGAAGCAATGAATATCGCAGCTAATATCGCCGACGAGTTGGAGAGTGGCGAGGCCGACACCAGCGGCCATGCGCTGTTTGCCGATGCGCCGCGTTCCGTCTCCTTCAACAAGCTGCGCAAGCGGCTGCTGCGGCAGGTGCGCCAGGCCTTCGACGATTTCGACATGCTGAAGGGCCAGAAGCGCTGGCTGGTCGGCCTTTCCGGCGGCAAGGATTCCTACGGGCTGCTGGCGCTGCTGCTCGATCTCAAATGGCGCGGCCTGTTGCCGGTCGAACTCATCGCCTGCAATCTCGACCAGGGCCAGCCGAACTTCCCCAAGCACGTGCTGCCGGATTATCTCACCAAGATCGGCGTTCAGCACCGGATCGAGTATCGGGATACCTATTCGATCGTGAAGGAGAAGGTGCCTGAAGGCGCCACCTATTGCTCGCTCTGTTCGCGGCTGCGCCGCGGCAATCTCTACCGCGTCGCGCGGGAAGAGGGTTGCGATGCGCTTGTGCTTGGCCACCACCGCGAGGACATTCTCGAAACCTTCTTCATGAATTTCTTCCATGGTGGCCGGCTCGCCTCGATGCCGGCGAAACTTCTGAACGACGAGGGCGATCTGATGGTGCTCCGGCCGCTCACCTATGCCGCTGAGGACGATCTCGCGAAATTCGCCGCCGCCATGCAGTTTCCGATCATCCCCTGCGATCTCTGCGGATCGCAGGACGGGCTGCAACGCAATGCGATGAAGGACATGCTCGCCGATATCGAGCGGCGGATGCCGGGCCGTAAGGAAACAATGCTGCGGGCGCTTTCGCATGTGAACCCGTCGCATCTGCTCGACCCAAAACTCTTCAACTTTTCCACCCTTGGTGTCACCGATCCTTCATGAAGGGCCGGCTATGGAGGCTGGCTATTGAATGAAGGCAGGATTTCGCATGACTATTTCAGACCAGGATATTCTCTTTCTCGGCGACTGCGTCAGGGAGGCTGCGCGCGCCGAGATCATGCCGCGTTTCCGCAATCTCGGCGCTGCCGATGTTTCGGAAAAGACTTCGGCAATTGATCTGGTGACGCAGGCGGACGTGCTTGCCGAACACCGGATCACCGCGGCGCTGAGAGAGCGCTTTCCCGCAGCACTCGTCGTCGGCGAGGAGGCTTATGATGCCGACCGGTCGGTCGTGCCGGCCCTTGCCGATGCGGAGCTCGCCTTCGTCATCGACCCTGTCGACGGGACGTTCAATTTCGCCGCCGGGCTTCCCGTTTTCGGGACGATGCTGGCGGTGACGATCAAGGGCGAGACGGTCGCCGGCATCATTCACGATCCCGTTCTCGGCGATACAGTGACCGCGATCAGGGGCGCAGGCGCCTTTCTGACGCGTCGGGACGGGCAGTCGACAAAGCTGAAGGTCGCTGAGCCGGCTAGCCTGAACCAGATGGTCGGTGGCCTGTCATGGAGCCACATGGACGAACCGGATCGCGCGCGTATCTGCGCCAACATGGCAAAGATCCGGATGACCTTCGCCTTCAACTGCTCGGCCTACGAATACTGGATGGTCGCCTCCGGCAAGATGCATTTCATCGGCCATGCGAAGCTGATGCCCTGGGATCACCTGGCCGGCGTGCTCGCGCATCAGGAGGCCGGTGGCCATACGGCGAAATTCGACGGTACGCCCTATCGCCCCGGCGAGACGACGGGTGGCATCATCTCTGCGCCCGACCGGGAGAGCTGGCAGCTCATCCGGCGCGAGATCGTCGGCATCTGATTCAAGGTTCTCCGGAGAGACCTAAGCGTGAGGATTTGACATGACTTCGACTGTTGACGTGACCGTTCTGGCCGATCTGCTGCGCCGCGCGGCGAAGGCAGAGATCCTGCCACGCTTCCGCCGGCTCGGTCAGGACGATGTGCGCGCCAAGAGCGAGGCGACCGATCTCGTCACCGAGGCCGATGAGCAGGCCGAGCGGATGATCAAGGCGGAAGCTCAGCGGCTCTGGCCGGGCGCGCTGTTCCTTGGCGAAGAATCGGTCGCGGCCGATCCTGATTTGCTCGGCAGCCTCGAACATGCCGATCTTGCGATCGTCGTCGATCCGGTCGACGGCACGTTCAATTTTGCCGCCGGCATCCCGGCCTTCGGCGTCATGGCGTCCGTCATCTCCGGCGGCGAGACGGTTGCCGGTATCATCTACGATCCGATGGGCGACGACTGGGTGATGGCGGAAAAGGGCGGCGGCGCCTGGCTGCGGCGGCCGGAAGGCGGCGCCGAGCGGCTCTCGGTCGCCGCGCCCGTGGGACTGGAGCATATGGTCGGTATGGCCTCGACCGGCTACCTGCCGAAGGAGAAACGCGCCGAAGTGCTCGGCAATCTCGCAAAGGTGCGCTTCCTCACCAATTACCGCTGTGCGGCCCACGAATACCGCACCTTTGCCGGCGGCCATGTGCATTACCTCATGTACAACAAGCTGATGCCCTGGGATCACCTTGCCGGCACGCTGATCTCGCAGGAGGCAGGCGCCTATGCGGCGCGCTTCGACGGCTCGCCCTATCTGCCGCATCATCTCGATGGCGGGTTGCTGATTACCCCCGACAAGGCCTCGTGGGAGGTGCTGCGGCGCGAGGTTTTCACGGTCTGAACAATCGCTCGACCTGCCGCATACTACTGGTAGAGCTTTTCCATGAGAAAGTTTTCCAGGCCTTGCCCACGCTTCTCGACGATCTGCTTCGTTATGACGCGGAATCCTTTGCGCTCGAAAAACGGTCGGGCCGTTCGGCTGGCTTCGGTATAAATTCGGCTAAACCCCAGTTTCAGAGCTTCGCCTTCGACCCTGCTTAACAGGTGGCTTGCTATTCCAAGCCCCTGAAACTCGGGGTGCACAAACATCATGTCCAGGCATCCGTCGCCGGTCAGGTCGGAAAACCCGGCAGGCTGTCCGTCAAATTCTGCGATCCAGGCAGGCCTGCTTATCCTTCGCTCTGCCCATAGTCCGCGATCTTCCACCTTTGCCCAAGCCTGGATCTGAGCGGGTGAGTAGTCTTTCGACGCGACCTCTCGTATGGCGCTCAGAAAAATTTCAATCGTCGCGTCCACGTCGCCTGGCGCGTAAGGCCTGATCAGAATTCGGTCGTCCATCGAGAGCGCCTTTCGCGCAATGCTGCGCCAATCCGATGGATTGAACCATCGATCAAATCACTGCAGCGCTCACGCTACAGCATCTCAAGAATATGTTCCCAGGCGAGTCGTCCCAATTTGGCGTCGGCCTCGTCACTTCCACCATGAGCGCGCAGCGATGATCGGGGGGTGGTTTCGCCCGGCAGCAGAATGCGATGGCCCGCATCTTCTCCCAACACAAGTTGGGTGAGTAAGCCCGAAGCTGCGCGCCTCCGAACAAGTGACGCGGCAAATTTGTCTGATGGCCAGAGCGCGTCATCGCATCCTGCTACGAGCAGAATTTCGGCATTCGTTCTCTCCAAAGGGATAGCCGCTGCTTCGATCTCAGACTCGTGCACCTGAAGGCATCTTTCGAACAGGCCTCGATAGGAGACCAGCTCGTCTCTGTATTCTCGCACCCATTCTGGGTCCGCCGAAACAAAGGGAAGCGGTGTGCCTCGCAATGTCCACGACGAGCGTTCCGGCCAGCTAATGCCATCAAGCCCTGGACCAATATTTCCCCACACGACTGACGAAGGGCTCATCGCGACGACCGCGCTGATGCGCGGATCGTATACCGCTGTGAGCAGCGCAGCTTCGGCGCCTTTCGATGTCCCCACCAGGACGATGCGTTTGCAACCGAGTTCGATCAAATAATCAGTAGCAGCGAAGAAGGTTTCCAGCGGCACCTCGCAAATGCCTGGCGCCTGGCCTTCGCCGCCGAACCAGCGAAGCGCTATGACCGTTGCCCCTTGGCTGGCAAACAGCCTGGCACGGGCCACATCCACCCGGCCACTGGAGCCGCCGAGTACCACAACGCCAGTGCCGGTATCTGGCTTGACTTGAAATATCTCGCCCTGCAATGGCGGGGGGAGACGTTGATATCCTGCATCCAAAACCAGGCTCCTTCTTCCAGGGGCATCCAGATTTAGGAACGTGCCGAGTTGCCAACTAATGCAATGCCGCCGGGGATCAATCGCTCCGGCATATTTCCTATTTCAGAAGTGGGCAGCACCCGGATCGAGCTGCGGGCTGTCTCCCGGATGGGTGAAGAGCTTGCCGTTCTCAGCCCAGAGGGTGGCTGCGATGGTGACCGCACCGAAGAGCGCGAAGCCGCCGAAGAGCGGTTGCACCGTGCCGTTGAACATCTGGCCGACCAGGCCGCCGAGAATGGCGCCGGCCGTCGTCGAGACGAAGCCGGTGATGGCGGTCGCCGTGCCGGCGAGATTGCCCATCGGCTCTAGGCTGATGGCGGTGAAATTGGTGGCGATCACGGCAAACATCATCAGCACGATGGTGAAGATGCCGTAGGCGACGGCGAAATCCGGCTTGCCGGCCAGTGAGAGGAAAAAGCCGGCGGCTGACAGGGCCGTGAAGATCAGCAGGGCGGCGTGCGAGATGCGGCGCATGCCGAATTTGCGCACGAAGAAGCCGTTGGCGAAATTGGCGACGGCGATGCCGCCTGCGGTGGCCGCAAAGGCGATCGGCAGCCAGTCGCCAAGGCCATAGACCTCGCCGAAGACCTGCTGCACCGAGATCACGTAGGCGCTGATAACGCCGGTGAACATGGTGAGGCCGATCATGTAACCGCAGGTGATGCGGTTGGTGAGCACGGTCTTGAAGCCGTCCAAGACAGAGCTGACCGACAGCGGCAGCCGCTCTTCCGGTGGCAGCGATTCCTTCAGCCGCAGAAGGGCCCAGACGAACAGGATGGTGGCGATGATGCCGAGCAGGATGAAAATCCAATGCCAGTTGGCATAGAGGATGATGAGTTGGCCAACGGAAGGGGCAACGATCGGCACGATCATGAAGACGATCATGACATAGGACATCACGCGGGCCATTTCACGGCCGCCGAAGCAGTCGCGGACGATGGCCATGGTGGTGATGCGCACCGCCGCTCCGCCCACGCCCTGAACGAAGCGCATGACCAGCAGCATTTCGAAGCTGCCGGTTGCTGCTGCGGCAAACATTCCGACAATGTAGCAAGCCAAGCCGCCGAGCAGGATGTTGCGGCGGCCGAACGTATCCGAAAGGCTGCCGAAGAAGATCTGCGAGACACCGAAGCCTAAGAAGAACACGCCGATGATGAGCTGGGCGTCGTTGGTATTGGTGACGCCGAGGGAATGGCCGATATTGGGCAATGCCGGCAGCATGCTGTCGATCGCCATGGCGATGCTGGCGGTCATGATGGCGATGGTGACGATGAATTCGCCAAAGCCCATGCCGATGCGGCGAGAGCCCTGGTTTTCCTGGTGCGGTTTATGCGGCGGCGTCATGTGATTGGAAATCCCGGATGCGGAGGAGGCCGGCCGTTCAGACGGCCGGGTTCTGCGATTGGAAGAGGCGACCCTTTTCGGCGATCAGCACGAAGACGAGCCCGATGATCGACACGGTGAAATAACCGGCAACCATCGGCAGTGCTGTGCCGTCGAAGGCCTGGCCGATGCCGGCGCCGATGATGGCGCCGCCGACCGTGCTCATGAAGCCGAGGACGGAAGAGGCGGTGCCGGCGACGTGGCCAAGCGGTTCCATGGCGAGCGAATTGAAGTTCGAGCCGATCCAACCGAACTGGAACATGGCAAGGCCGAAGAAGGAGATGAACAGAGCGAAGGGCATCGGCTCGGTGCTGGCCATCTGGACGACCAGCCAGATGGTGTTGATGGCGATGAAGCCGATGAGCGAGCCGTGCGACAGGCGGCGCATGCCGAGCTTGCCGACGAAGCGCGAATTGAAGAAGGACGACAGCGACATGAAGATCGCCACACCGGCGAATGCGAAGGGGAAATAGACGCCGAGATCGTAGATGCCGACATAGACCTGCTGGGCCGAATTGATGAAGCCGAACAGCGCGCCGAAGATAAAGGTGCTGGCAATGGTGTAACAGAGCGCGACGCGATTGGTCAGCACCAGCTTGAAGGCGCCGAAGATCGAGCGGGCGGTAAATGGGCGGACATTCTGCGGATGCAGGGTTTCCGGCAGACGGAGATAGGCCCAGACGGTGATGCCAGTCGCCATGGTGGCGATGAAAAGGAAGATCAGGTGCCAGTTGCCGAAAAACATGACGATCTGGCCAGTGCCGGGCGCAATGACCGGCACGATCATGAAGACCATCATGATGAGCGACATGACCTCGGCCATCTGCCGGCCGCCATAGATATCGCGAACGATGGACACAGTGATGACGCGGGTTGCGGCTGAGCCGACACCCTGGATGAAACGCAGCATCAGCAAGCCGGCGAAGGTGGGGACGAAGACGATGCCGATGGCGGAAACGATATAGATGACGAGACCGACCAGAAGCGGCGTGCGGCGGCCGAAGCGATCGGAGAGCGGGCCGTAGAACAGCTGGGCGCAGCCAAAGCCGAGCAGATAGGTGGAGACGACGAACTGCCGGTGATTCTCACTCTCGACGCCGAGGCTCGCGCCGATCTGCTGCAGGGCCGGAAGCATGATGTCGATCGCCAGCGAGTTGACGGCCATCAGGAAGGCTGCGAGCGCGATGAATTCACGCTTGCCCATGGGCAGGCGGCCCGCGGACACGGCTTGTGATGAATCTGTCACAATGAAATTCCCATAAACAGGTCAAGGCGCTGCTGGCCGCAGCGCCTCGAACTCAAGAAACAGATTTGGAAACCGGGCGGACGTCCGGTGACCGGTCAGGCGGCGCCGCGAACGGTGATGCCATTTTCCTGGAGATGCTGCTGCAGCTCACCAGCCTGGAACATTTCCCGGACGATGTCACAGCCGCCGACGAACTCGCCTTTTATGTAAAGCTGCGGGATTGTCGGCCAGTTGGAATATTCCTTGATGCCCTGGCGGATTTCCGAATCGGCGAGCACGTTGACGCTCTTGTAGTCGACACCGATGTAATCAAGAATCTGCACGACCTGACCGGAGAAACCGCACTGCGGAAACTGCGGCGTGCCCTTCATGAAGAGGACGACGTCGTTGGTCTTGATTTCGTTGCCGATGAATTCGTGAATGCCGCTCATGGGACCTAATCCTTTCAACAGGCGGGTTAAAGGCCCACCGTTTCAATCGTTGCCTTTAGATAGCATGCGACGGCAGGAATTCCAGCCGCCCGAACCAAAAAAAGACCAGTTCGCGCAGGCCGTTGCCGGGGTTGTTGCCGTTGCGTTACGGTCGAATGGCGAGATAGGTCTGAATCTGTTCGATTTCGACATCGGTGAAATGGCTGAAATCCCATTGGGAAACCTGTGTCATCACGCCGAGATCCCGGCCGCCGACGCCCTTGCCGGTGCGCAGCAGCGTCTTGAAATCGGCAGCTGAATAGGATTGCGCCAAGGGCTTAAGCGCCGGCGCCAGGAAGGCTTCCGACTGCTTTGCCGTATCGAGATTATGACAGTGGCTGCAATCGGTCCTGAAGGCGTATTCGCCGATATCGGTCGGACGCGTCGCGGCAGGGGAGACGACGGCAGGCACCAGATCGGCCTCGAAGGGGATCTTGTCGAGCGACAGGCCGATTCGCCCGAGCGGTCCCCATTGCGTCGTTCCGGCCACAGCATCGGGAAGCTGCTTCAAACTGCGCATCCACGCAATGATCGCCGCCATATCGTCATCGGTGATATTGGCGAAGTTGCTTGCCGGCATGATGAAGGCGCCGGTACCGTCCTTCTTGACGCCATGGCGGATGAGGCGCACGAGTTCAGCATCGCTGTACATGGGCACGAAGCGGGTCAGGTTCGGCGCGACGATGCGGCCGATGCCCGGCTCGTCGATGAGCACGTTGCCGGCATCGTGATGACAGCCGCCGCACATCAGCGTGCGGGCACGACGTTCGGCTTCCTCGGCAGGCAGCGTCGTCTTGACGGTGAAATCGGCAACCGCAATGTCATAGGTCCTGGAAAGGCGCATCTCCGACAGGGCGTAGACGCCGGCGACGGCGATGAGACAGATCGCGGCGACGGCCGCGAAAGTGATTTTCAAAATGCGTTTCATCGGTTCAGTCCCCCAGTGTCCCGAAGATGCAGCTTTTGCTCGAAAGATATCAGCTGCGTCGCTGACGGCTGCGGCCAGCGGCGGTGCGGCGCTTGCTGACTTGTTTGCGGGCGGGCTTAGGCTTGGCCGAGGTCGTCTTGCGCGCAACCTTCGTCGTCGCGGCGGGGCGTGTCTTACGCCTCCTGCGCTTCGTCGTGGCGCGGCCGGTGGTTTTTTTCAGGATCTCCTTCAGCACGCTGTCGACGACGCCTGATATCAATTCTTTGACTAGGTCGGCCACAAAACCCCTCCGTTCGTGATGGAAACGACATGGATGCTATTGAATTCCGGAAGAGTTCGGTTAGCAAGACCGCTTCGAGACCATAGCTGCTTTTTTGCCCCTATCAGCGGCGCAGCAGCCGGATCGCAGCAACATGCCGGCCATTTGCCCGGCCGGAAGAGTGGAATGAAACTGATCGAGAAGCGGGTCGTCCTGCATTTCACGGGCTTCGAGCCGCTCGACGGCGTTGCCCACAGGGCGCGCTACGAGCGTTCGGCCAGGCAGAGTGCCGCCGTCTGGGGCTATTCGCTTGAAACGGGCGCGCCGGAGGCGGGAAGTGATCCCCTCAGTTTCGTGGTCACGACGGGCGAACAGGCAGCCAAAGCGGCGCCCGCGGCAGCCGAAGCGGCGCCGGTGGCAGCCGAAGTGGCGCCGGTGGCAGCCGACAAGGCGGCGACCGGGGAAGGGATCGGTTCCCACGGCTGGCAGACGAAGAGCCGGATCCACATGGTCGATCACGATACGCTGGTAAGCAGGCTGCGCGGCGGAAACACGCTGAGCCAGATCATGGCAGGCTTCCGGAGCTGCGCCGAGATCATGCTCGAAGGCGGCATGCGCGGATATTTCCGCCACGCCTGGCGCTTCGGCCTGTTCTTCCTCTTCCCGTTCCTGCTGACGGCGCTGGCGATCGCACTGACGGCGCAGATTGCCATCCTGCCCTATGGTCTCGGCTTTACGCCGTGGCACATGCTCTGGAGCGGGCCGCTGGCGCTTTGTTTTTTCACCTTCGCCTTCCTGCCGTTTTCCGAACGCTTCCATACGCTGCATCTGTTCGCCGATTGGGCAATGGCTGTAGCGCTCGGCCGCATGGACCGGACAGATTTCAACGACTGGCTGGAAGGCCGGGCCACTGCCGTGCGCAAGGCGCTTGACGAAGAGGCGGACGAATATGTGATCTCCTCGCACAGCATGGGATCGAGCGTCGCCGCCCATGTCATCGGCATATTGCTGGAAAGGGAGCCGGAGATCTTCAAGGGCAAGCGTGTGGTGTTTGCCACCCTCGGCAGCGCCATCCTGCAATGTGCGCTCATGTCATCGGCAACACTGCTTCGCGCCCGCGTCGGGCTGATCGCTCGCTGTCCAGACATTTCCTGGCTCGATGTGCAGTGCCTGACGGATTCGATCAATTTCTACAAGGTGCCGGTCGTTGCCGTCTCCGGCCATAGGGATGCGCCTCAGGCGAAGATGATCCTGATCCGCGTCAAGCAGATGCTGACGCGCGAGCACTACCGCAAGATCCGTAAGGACCAGCTACGCGTCCACCGGCAATATGTGCTTGGGCCTGATCTGCAGGCACCCTTCGACTTCACGCTGCTGACATCTGGGCCGATGCCGGCCTCGGTCTTTGCCAATCCCGACGAAAAGAGAATGCCCGGCTGAGGGCCGGGCATCGTCATCGGGATCGCGTCGGGCTCTATTCCGGCGCGGAGGTCTGCAACGCCAGCGCGTGCAGTATGCCGCCCATATTGCCCTTCAGCGCCTCGTAGACCATCTGGTGCTGCTGCACGCGGCTCTTGCCGCGGAAGGCTTCGGCGACGACTTCGGCGGCGTAGTGATCGCCGTCGCCCGCCAGATCGCGGATCGTCACCTTTGCACCGGGAATCCCAGCCTTGATCATGTCTTCGATATCGCCGGGTTTCATGGCCATGATCGTTACTCCTTGCGCATCATTCCGCGGCCAGTTCGCCGCGGCCTTCCATGAAATCAGGGAACCACGATTCATGGGCTTCGCGCAATTGCTGAATCGGCAGCGAGATGAGATCGCCGACGGTAAGAGCCGTCCCTCCGACCGTTCCGAGGCGGCGGAACGGAACGCCCGCACCTTCGGCATTGGCGCAGACGAAATCGGCGACATCGGCCGGGATCGTCAGCACGTAGCGCGCCTGATCCTCACCGAAGAGCAGCGCATGCGGCGCACCCTTGCCTTCGCCGAGATCGATCGCCAGACCCTTGTCCGATGCCATGACCATTTCGGCGAGCGCGACCGCAAGGCCGCCCGAGGAAATATCGTGGCAGGCGGTCGCCTGGCCGTTGCGGATGACGGAACGGACGAAATCGCCGTTGCGGCGTTCGGCAAACAGATCCACTTCGGGGGCGGGACCTTCGCGACTGTCGAGCACATCGCGCAGATAGACCGACTGGCCGAGATGGCTGCCGTCGACGCCGATCATGATCACCTTGTCGCCGTCGTTGGCGGCGCCGATACGGGCCATCTTGCGCCAATCCGGCAGCAAGCCGACGCCTGCAATCGTCGGGGTCGGCAGGATGGCGACGCCGTTGG